>Ga0123519_10008650_pt1 | contig 15488 bp, 10 predicted proteins | sample YelNatPaOPRAMG02_FD_87396 | JGI IMG/M metagenome (GOLD analysis project Ga0123519, IMG submission 87396) | Hot spring microbial communities from Yellowstone National Park - Yellowstone National Park OP-RAMG-02 (version 2) | ecosystem: Environmental > Aquatic > Thermal springs > Hot (42-90C) ...
CTATAGATAATTCTGGATCACCAGGTGCATGCCAAGTTTTTGGTTTTGTAGCATCAACAAACTGATCTGAGCCACCTTTATATACTCCAGGACCCGAAACACTCCAATTTATAAGTCCGCTTGCTGTTGGACACCAATTACCATTTGCATCAACAACAGTAGCAAGAATCAATGCCGCATCACTACCATTAGCTCTCAATTGAAAAATTTCTCCATTTGGCTTTACAACAGGAGGATCTAAAGTAAGAATAATCTTTTTGGGCTCCCCTGCTGTTTTCTTTTCATCAAAGCAAACAACGTTTCCATTAGCATCAAGTCCTTCGGCACGTAATGTCCCTGCCTGCCAAGTTACATCCCAATAACACTGTAGAGGAAGTTGAGTGCTGTTTTGAGTATGATCATTATTGGGAGAAACGCCATCTATAGAATTTGGGGTTTTCTCTCCCTGACTAACACCATTAATAAGAAGCCTGACTTTTGGACAATTGCTAAATACATTTACTCTTACATTACCAGATCTGTTCCAGTGATGTGATATTGCTACAACTGGTTGAGAAGAAAACGGAATCCAGCAGGCTTTGTAAGCATAATATAAAAATTTTGGAATACGGTTAAAATCCATCATAGAACAGCCAAAAGATCTTGCCTTAGGCGGATTGGTTTGATTTTTAACTTCTAAAAATATTCCATCTTCTCCTGGTGTTTCTGCCATATACCATTGAGCCATACCAAAGCAGTTTGCTTTTCTTGTTTTTACCCATGCATTAAGATAATCGGCACAAAAGGCAATTTCGTAATCATATCCCCATCTTGATAATCTTCCATAATCACTCCACCATTCTGCACCCCACGCAGGATTGTTAGGAAATTGATTTTTTACTCCAATCTCACATCCAACCACAGTGCACGAAAGAATGTCTCCGTTTGCAGAATTTGGCGTTCTGTCTGCTATTGCACGAGTATGAACTGGGTCCCATTGCTGTGCCAGTGCTTTTAAAGATTGTGCAAAATCAGTTGCTATTGGGCCATTGCTTATTTCCCATGCAAGAATAGAAGGACTGTTTCTATCACGTATAATAACATCTCGCTGGATTTCTGTTTTTAATTTACCTCTATTGTCTGTAGCAGAAGTACCACTAAAAGCTCCTTCTCCTTCACCACTTGGTTGAATTAACATTACACCATAAGCGTCGCATGCTTCTACAAATGTTCTGCTACACGATGAATGTCCCGGACGCCATAAACTTCCACCTATATCGGCTAAAAGCTTTGCATCTCGCCATTCCACCTCTGGAGGTAATGCAGTTCCCAATGCAGGGTAATCATATCTTGCAGAAGCACCATATAGTAAATGTTTTTTCCCATTTATATAAGGAAAATCTTTATCCCATGTAATAACACGAATTCCAAAATCGGTCTCAAAAACATCAACTGTTGTCCCACCAACTTTTACTATGTGATAAACTCTATGCATATTTGGCTTACCATAAGGGCTATTATTGGGGTACCATAATTTAGGATTTGTTACTGTTGCCGTTTGGTCAAAAACATAATTACTCTGAGCCGCAATTGTCTGGCTTGCTTCGGAAGACCAAACAACATTATTATTTGACTTATCAACCATCTTTGTTACCAAAGTAACATTTTGTGGAGATGTTCCATCATTGTAAACATTTGTTTGGACTTTTATTGTAGCAGAAGAACCATTATCTGCAACTGTTTGAGCGGCAACATAGGTTCCCCATCTGTTTACACAGGAATATACATTTAAAGGTACATGAACTTTATCTGTTATATGGAGCCATACGGGTCTAAAAATTCCTGCATCTCCCTGACCAAACCTGAAAACAAGCGAAAATCCCGGGTCAGAATAAAAACCCTGACTCTTAGAAACACAGCAAGCAATAACATTATCAGAACCGTCAAATTTAACGTAATTGGTAATGTCCAACACAAAACCAATAAATCCTATAACATGGGTTGCCTGTGGATTAACAGCGCTATTACCCGGCATAAAAGTCCCATTTACATAAACCTGTATTCCAACATGTGCTCCTTCAAATTCAAGATACACTTTTCTTCCGGCATATTTTGGATCTATTGTAAAATGTTTCCTATACCAAAATGGTCCCCCTGCCATCTCTCCATCCCCACCTCCAGACGGCATATTAAGAAAAGATTCTACATCATTCCATGTATAGGGTATTCCAACATCAGGGTATGTTGCATCATTAAATGCAGGATCTTTAGCATTTGCAGGATTGGATCTTATAAATTTCCATGGTGTTTCTCCCAAGTTTATCTTTACCCTGTTGCTTGGTTCGCCTGTATACGTTTCTGCCTTAACCGTTAAAACGTTTAATAAAATAAAAACAGATATAATAATGAATAGAAAAAATCTTTTTACCATTTATCCCCCCCTTTTATAAGGAAAAATTAGTAATTATATTGAATTTAAAGCTTTATTATTATAAATATAAAATAATTTTTATTTAAGATACACAATATTTTGAACATCTTTCCATAAGCTCTTTATTGCTTTACATACTTCTTTGGAAGAAATATAGTTATTTATCCAAACTATTGCTAACTCATTCTGATATTTTTTTATCCACCTTGTAGCTATTTCTTGTAATGGAAAATCTTCTTTTGAAACAGGTAATTTATTAGAGAAAAAGAAATTATCTATTTCTGTTTCTAAAACATCAATATCGCTAAAATCTGATAAAAAAGGTTTTAATATTATCTTTTGATTTTTTCTAAACCATAGAGACATGCCTTTATTTTTTTCTGCATGCGGAAGCAAAACGATACAGTCTTCTACAGGTTTAAAAATACCTTTTCTTTCTTTAATAGACTCCTGAGTATTTAAAAATGGTGTATATTTTTTAATTAAACGGTACTCATAAATAAGACTTTCTAATTCTGATCCACATTGATAAAAAGTTATCTCGTATATATTTTTTCTTATCTTAGATATCTTTTCTGGAGACTCGTATGTATTCCCAAAATATCGGGTTATTCTTCTTTTAAGATTTGAAGATTTCCCTATATATATAAATTTTCCAGAATCATCTTTAAATCCATACACTCCAGGGGAATTGGGTAAATTTTTCAAATCATGTATAGAAAATTTTTTATTTGTAAAATCAAAATTACTTAATTGTGATTCTTCCTGCTTTTCTAAATCATCTATACTATTTTTTCCTTGTTCTAATAGTATTCTAATTAATTCATTTATACATAATGCAAAACTTTCACCTTGTTTATATGCATAGGTAATTTCCAAAATAGAGTTAAATATTATTTGCCAGCATTTTTCTAAAATAAGGGGCCTTACGGCTGGCAGTTTTGCACAAGCCATCATTGTGCTAATAAGAAAATAATCATCACCAAAATAAAACCCATATTGGGCCAAGAGATTTTCTAATATGGAATATTGATTATAAGATAAAAATACAGGTTTTTTATTTTTACATACTTTAATTAATCTGTATATTTTTGATTCTATTGGCTCTTGGTTAAAAGGAGTATCAATAATACTTCTCAAGGTTTCCTGTTCTTCATAAGATAGTTCCGATGGATCTCTAAACCATGCTTCAAAAAGAAGCCTTGGAGCGTCTTCAACTGTCCAAACAGAGCAATGATAAATAAGTGTTGGATTTTGTGGATGAACAAGCAAATACACCGCAACAAATGGGATATTTCTCAGGCTTTTTTTTGCCTCTATTTTTTGTTTAATAAAAGAATAATGCCATAAATTATCTGGACCAAAATAGCATCTGTTTTCTTTTGACAAAATTGCAGATATTGTTTTATGAGCATTTTTTTCATCGCAATTTTTAAATTTTAAAATTTCTTCTGCAAGATTTAAAGAGGAAACACCATCATGAGCTTTGATATATTCAATTAGGGCATCTAGCATTAATTTTATCCCTCTATTTTTTTTAATTATTTAATTAAAAAAATAAAATATAAAAATTTTATTTAATAATACATTTTTAAAATTTATTATTTTATCGTTATTCTTTTTAAGAAAATTATCGCATGCAAAATAAAAATAATCTTCAAGACAACTTAAATATAAAACGATCTATTACTATCGCATCTCTTATAATGATATCTTCGGTTTTATTAAGCAGAATAATGGGGCTTGTGCGTGAGCAGGTTTTGGCTGGTTTTGAAGGAACAAGTTCTAATATGAGTGCTTATGTTGCCTCTTTTTTAATACCAGAATTTTTAAATCATCTGCTAGCCGGAGGTTTTTTATCTATAACTTTTATTCCGATTTTTCAAAAATATTTAATTACCCGAGAAAAAGAAAAATCCTGGAAAGTTTTTTCAAATTTATTGACAGTTGGCTCTATTGTGCTTTTTTTTCTTATTATATTAAGCATGATTTTTGCAAAACAGATAATTGGATTACTTGGTGAAGGTGCGCCATTAGAACTTACAACAAGGCTTACGCGAATAATATTACCCGCTCAGATTTTTTTTTACTGGGGTGCTTTTTTAATTGCGGTTCAATATGCTAATAATAAATTCTTTTTACCTTCCCTTCTTCCATTATTTTATAATGCAGGAATTATTTTAGGCGGCATTTTTCTTTATAAAAAAATAGGAATAGAAGGTTTTGCTTGGGGTGTTTTGGCTGGTGCCTTTGCTGGCAATATTGTGGTTCAGCTACCCGGAGCATTTTCTGTTGGTATGAAATTTAAGCCTATTATAAATTTAAAAGATCCAGATTTAAAAAAATATATTATTCTTACTTTACCTCTTATAATCGGCCTTGGCATGACTTTTTCAAACGAAATATTTTTTAGATTTTTTGGTTCGTTTTTAGATAAGAGTGCTATTGCAGCAATAAATTATTCATTAAGAACTATGCTTATATTAGTTGCAGTGTTTGGACAGGCTACTGGAGTAGCGTCTTATCCTTACCTTTCTAAACTTGCAGCAGAGAATAATTTTAAAAAGATAAACGAACTTATGAATTCAATAATAAAAAAAGTTTCTGCATTTGTTATTCCATGCTGTGCAATATCAATACCAATATCTTCACAAATTATTGCAATCTTATATCAGAGAGGCAGATTTGACGAAATTTCTACAACCTATACTGCCCCTATTTTTTCTATTTATCTTATAGGTGCATTTCCTTTTGCAGCCAGTACTTTGATAATGAGATGTTTTTATGCAAATCAAAATACTATTTTCCCTATGACCATAAATACAATCTTTGCCATTTTGAGCATTCCTTTTTATTTTATTTTTAGTAAATTATTAGGAGCATCAGGTATTGCACTTGCGTCAACAATTGCAATGTTGCTTCAATTTGTCGTACTGTATTTTAGCTGGGAAAACCGTTTTGGAACAAAGATAGAGATATTTGATTTCTGGCGCTATATATTTAAAGTTTTTTTTGCATCATTAATTGGAGCAGGTATGTGTTTTATTGCAAAAATATTCTTTACAAATATTTTTTGGGACAAAACTTTTATAAATAATTTATTACTAGGAATTTGTTCGGCAATTTTAGGAATAATTTGTTATTTGATAATTAGCATTTTGTTAAAAACAATTAAAATTAAAAATTATTTAAAATTTTTTATTTTTTAATAAAAATAAGGTTAATTTGTATAAATATGAAAATTTATTTGTTATTCTGTTTTTTTATTATATTGGCTATTAGCAGTATCTTTCTTATTGATGCAAAAAATAAATCTAATTCAAAACCTATTGGTATCAATACAAAAGAGCATAAATCTTATTTTTATAATAAATCTTTATTTCTTTTATTACCTGAAAATTGGATAAATAAAAAATTTTTAGTGCTAAAAAAGCCCTCCATGTTTCAGAAATTTGGATACGAATTATATATTACACCAAATTTATCTTTTGAAAAATCTTCTCTTGATACAAGCATTGTTTTATCTAATAAAAAAGTTCGTTATCATATTCTGGCGGGAAAAATTTTAACCGTTATAGATGTAACAAAAACAAATAATGAATATCAAGTAACTTTTTTAGATGAGCCAGAAAATAAAAAATATTTTGCTAAAACTATCAATGGTTCAATAGAAGGGCTTATGTTATTGGCTGATTTAGATAGCGCAATTCTTAAATGGAAAGATAAAATTATATTTTCTAGGAGAAGATTTATTGATACCTACGACACTATTTCTGGTAATTATGGTAAAATAAAAGTAAGAATTCAAGAACCACTTAAAGTTCTTAGCATTAAAGCAGGTTTAACACCCTTACCTCCCAAGCCTATATGGATATATGTAGAAACATCATTAAAAGAAAAAGGATTTATACCTATAAGACAAAGCTGGACAAATGTTTCTGTAAGCGAAATAAAAAATAATCTTCCATGGGAAGACGATTTGTTTGATATTAATCCTGCTACTATATTTTCATGGGATAGTATCATCTGGGAAGCAATAAATAACCATTCAATACTAAGCGGCATGACAAAGCAACAGGTTCTTTTAAGCTGGGGCGAACCTTATAAATTTGTTATAGATTCTTTATCTGAAAATTGTAAAGAAAAATGGATATATGGTTCCCAATATTTATGTTTTTATAAAGATTCTGTAATTTTTATTGGCTTTCATTAATGCAAAATACTATTTTGTAAAGGTTTTAAAATTGTATTTTTTAAATTTCGCATTTTAATTGTTTTTAATATTATTTTTCTTTATTGGCTTTTTAGAAAGGAGTCTGTTTCTCATGGCAAAAGTAAATAAGCAGCAGTTAATCGCATTACAAAAAAAACTTGGTACAGATCAGGCAATTGGAGAAAAACTGGGAGTAACCCGTCAGGCTATTCACCAGCTGCGAAATAAATATGGAATACCCTCTCTCATTGCAAAAAATAACGAAAGAAATAAAAAAATTGTTGCTCTTTATAAAAGCGGAAAAACAGGAATAGAGATTGCAAAAAAATTTGATCTTTCCCAATCTCAAACCTATCGTATTATAGCACATAATTTGGCAAAAAATAAAAAGAGATAATAAATTTCTTTAATTTTTATATATTTTATAATTCCATACGTTTTTAATACGTGTGGAATTATTTTTTTTAATATAAAATTCTTTTATTTTTTGTTGAATGTGCTTAATTTCTATAATCATTCCAACTTTCAATCGAGAAAAATTATTAGAACGTGCAATCAAATCTGTAATGTTGCAAACGTTTAAAGATTTTGAATGTATTGTTATTGATGATGGTTCTACAGATCACACAGAATCGTTACCTGTTTTTAAAAACTATGTATCAAAAATTAAATATTTAAAACTTTCTTCAAATTCGGGTGTATCCAAGGCAAGGAATACCGGGGTGGCTCTATCAAAAGGACAATGGATTGCTTTTCTTGATTCTGATGATGAATGGAAACCACAAAAATTAGAAAAACAGATAATATGGCATAAACAACATCCCGATTATTTAATTTCACAATCAAAAGAAATATGGATAAGAAAGGACAAAAGAGTTAATCCACCCAAAACACATGAAAAAATTGAAGGTTATATTTTTAACGAAAGTCTTAAAAGATGTATGATTACGCCATCTTCTGTTATGATGTTACGTAAATTATTTATTGATAGCGGCGGATTTAATGAAAATTTTCCTGTTTGTGAAGACTATGATTTATGGCTTAGAATAACCTGTAAATATAAAATTGGTCTCATTAAAGAATATCTTTTAACAAGATATTCAGGTCATTTAGATCAATTATCTTCAAGCATGATAATTCCAGACAAATTTCGAATTAAAAGTATTATTGACCTTCTAAATTGTAATGTATTAAACCAGGAACAAATGCAAGAAGCAAAAAAAGAATTAATCAGAAAAGCAAATATTGTTGCAAATGGATATAAAAAAAGAGGTAATTTAATAGAATATGAAAGATATTCAGAAATTATTAAGCAATATTCGCAATAAAATAAATAAAATTAAATATGCCGATATTCCAATTAAAAATATTTCTTTACCTAAAGATTTATTTGATAGTTCAGATATAATATCTAAGCTACAAAGCACATTCTATTTTTATCCCATTCTCGTTTTCAAGAAAAAAGATAAATTTACTATTATTGATGGTTGTAAAAGATTTTTATACCTTAAAAAAAATCACTCAATAAAAAATATTTATTGCGCTATTGCATTAAATGTTAATGAAAATGAATTAGGACTTATCAGAATAATATTAAATAACAAAAGGCAATTAAGCATAAAAGAAAAATTCTTATTTTATAAATGTCTTAAAAATTATGGAATAGAAGATGTTCAATTTTTTAATAAATATTTACAACTATCTTGGGAAGAAATTAATTCTCTTGATAATTTATTAAATTGTCCTTCAGATATATTGAATGCTGTTTTTAGAAACAAAATTCATCTTTTAAATATAGAAGATTTTAAAACTATACCTAAAATTGAGAGAAAAAGGATTTTTAAAATATTTTCATCATTAAAACTATCTTTACAAACAGAAAAAGAGTTTATACAATGGTTATCAGAAATTTCAAATGATATTAATTTAAAGAATTATAATTTTTCATCCATATTAAAAGAAGTTAGTTCAATTATAAAAAACAGCAAAATAAATGCCCCTCAAAAAATAGAAAAAATTAGAGAAATGCTTTTTTCATTAAGATTTCCTTTATATCATCAAGCGCTAAAAGAGTGGAACGATACTGTTAAAAAAATTAATCCGGCGCCTGCAAAAGTAAGATTTATTCCTTCTTTATATTTTGAAAAAAATAAATTAGAATTAAGATTAAATTTTTCTTCGTCAAATGAAATAAAAGAAATTTTAGAAAAGCTTTTAGCTCTTCCCTTGGAGTTATTGGATAAAATTATTTATCCACACAAGATATCAAAAAATGGAAACAATTAACTTCTTTTTTTAAATGGTGGAGCTGGACGGGTTCGAACCGACGACCCTCAGACTGCCAGCCTGATGCTCTCCCAACTGAGCTACAGCCCCATTTTTTATTTATATAAAAATTTACTTTTAAACAATTTAAAAGTCAATCTCTAATATATCTATTTAATCTCAATTATACATTAGGAAAAATCTTTTTATATTAGAATGAAAACCTTTTTAAAGCTATTTTTTTTATTTATGTTGTTATCAATTTCTTCAATTTAAAATTTATTCATTTTGATTTAATTTTTTTGCAATTTTTGCCCAGCTGTCTTTAAGAGAAACGGTTTTATTAAAAACCAGATTGCCATTTTTACAATCTTTTATATCTGCACAAAAATACCCCACTCTTTCAAACTGATAAATATCTTCGGGTTTTGTATTAGCAAGACAAGGCTCTAATTTTGCATTTCTTATAACTTTCAAGGAATCTGGATTAATAAAATCTGTAAAATCCATTCCTTCTGGAATATCATTTGGATTCTCTTTTGTAAAAAGACTTTCGTATAACCTTATTTCTGCATCTATTGCATGCTTAACAGATACCCAGTGAATTGTTGCCTTTGGAGATCGCCCGTCTGGAGATGCTCCACCTCTTGTTTGGGGGTCATATTCACAATGAATTACTTTAATCTCCCCTGTATCAGGGTCTTTTTCTATAGATTTGCATGTAATAAAATAAGCATACCTTAATCTGACTTCTTTCCCTAAAGAGAGTCTATAAAACTTTTTAGGCGGATTTTCCATAAAATCGTCTTTTTCTATATATATTTCTTTGCAAAACGGAACTTTTCTTATACCATAAGATTCATCTTCTGGATTATTTATGGCATCTAATTCTTCTACCATATCATCGGGATAATTATCTATAATTACTTTAACAGGATTAATAACAGCCATTACCCTCTTTGCTTTTTTGTTAAGATCTTCTCTTACACAATGTTCTAATAGAGCAAAATCAACAATACTGTCTCTTTTGGCAACACCAATGCGTTCACAAAAATTCCTTATTGCTTCGGGAGTATAGCCCCTTCTTCTCATACCAGAAATTGTTGGCATTCTTGGATCATCCCATCCCGATACATATCCTTCTTCAACAAGTCTTAAAAGCTTTCTCTTGCTTAAAACTGTATAAGATAAATTGAGTCTTGCAAATTCTATTTGCCTTGGTTTACATGGTACATCAAGTTGTTCTAAAAACCAATTATATAAAGGCCTATGGTCTTCAAATTCTAAAGAACAAAGAGAATGTGTTATTCCTTCTATTGCATCTTCTAGGCCATGAGCCCAATCATACATAGGATAAATAGGCCATTTGTTACCTTGCCTGTGATGTGGAACATGCAGTATTCTGTACATTGCAGGATCCCGCATATTTATATTTGGAGAATTCATATCTATTTTTGCTCTGAGAGTTTTTGAGCCATCTGGAAATTCTCCTTTTCTCATTCTCTCAAATAAATCTAAATTTTCTTCTATACTTCTGTTTCTATAAGGGCTTTCTTTTCCGGGTTGGGTAAGTGTGCCACGATATTCGCGTAACTGTTCTGGACTTAAATCGCATACATAGGCTTTACCCTGTTTAATTAAATCTATTGCCCATTTATACATTTGTTCAAAATAATCAGAAGCAAAATAAAGATGTTCTCCCCAGTCATATCCAAGCCATTTTACATCTCTTTGAATAGAATCAATATATTCCTGTTCTTCTTTTGTTGGATTTGTATCATCATATCTGAGATGACACTCACCGCCAAACTCTTTTGCAATCTCAAAATTTATATGAATCGCCTTGGCATGTCCTATATGGAGATAACCGTTTGGTTCTGGTGGAAATCTTGTTATAACTTTTTTGCATTTTCCTGTAGATAATTCTTCTTTAATAATGTCCCTAATAAAATTTGATGTTTTTGAATCTGATCCTTTGGTTTCATTCATATTAACTCTCCAAATTATTAATTTTTCTACTATTTTCTATATACTCTATTGCTTTTTGTAATCTTCTAATTATTGTTTCCTTTCCAAGTATTTCCATTAATTCAAAAAGACCCGGGCCAAAGCTAACTCCGCTAAGGGCTAATCTTGTTGGATGGACAATCTCGCTTAATTGAATTCGTTTAGATTCACAAAAATTTTTATATAACAATTCTATTTTTTCTTTTGAAAAATCTGTTAAAATATAAATTTCCTTTAAAATTTCGCTTAAAAGCGTAGATGTCTTGTTACTAAAATATTTTTTTGCTGCTTTTTCTTCGTAATTAGATGGATCTTTAAAAAAATAAAAAGAATTTTGTGTTAATTCGCTTAATGTTTTGGATCTAGATTTTAATAAATCTATAACTTTTATAATATATGTTTCTTCTATCTCGTCTTCTTTTTTTATAATCTCTTTGCTCAATAAAAAATTATACACTTCTTTATAAATTTTTTTTGACTCAACTTCCAAAAGATATAGTCCATTCATCCAGAATAATTTTTTTTCATCAAAAATAGAGCCTTTGGGTGAAACTTTGTCTAAACTAAACAAACTAATTATTTCTTCTTTTGTCATTTTTTCTTTTTCTTCTCCACCTGGTGACCAACCTAAAAGAGCAAGAAAATTAAACAATGCTTCTGGCAAAATACCAATTTTTTTATAATCCATAACCGAAGCTGCGCCTTTACGCTTAGATAATTTTCCACCCGAAGGATCCAAGATAACAGGCAAATGTGCAAATTTTGGAGCCTTCCACTCAAAAGCCTCATACAAAAGAATATGACGTGGAGTAGAGGCTATCCATTCATCGCCGCGCAAGACATGAGTAATAGCCATTTCATGATCATCAACAACATTAGCAAGATGATATGTTGGATATCCATCTGATTTAAGCAACACCAAATCATCCAAAACTTCGGTTCTGTATTCTATATTACCACGAATCATATCATAAAAAGAAACAACTCTGTTATCTGGAATTTTAAGCCTTATGACATAGGGAATATTTTTTTCTAAATTTCTTTTTATCTCATCATTTGAAAGGTTTCTACATTTTCTATCATAAGAAGTTAGCATTTTTTCTTTTTCTCTTATTTTTCTTACTTCTTCTAATCTTTGAGGAGTGCAAAAGCATCTATAAGCAACATTTTTATCTATTAATTGCTGGGCGCATTTTTTATATAATTCAAGTCTTTCAGATTGAATATAGGGTCCATATTCTCCACCAACATAAGGTCCTTCATCCCAATTTATACCTAACCATTTAAGGCTTTCGTATATTTCTTGCAAAGAATTTTCAACATATCTACTCCTGTCGGTATCTTCTATTCGCAAAATGAATTTCCCATTGTTGTGACGCGCAAATAAAAAATTAAATAAAGCTGTTCTTGCTCCACCCAAATGCAAATAACCAGTAGGCGAAGGAGCAAATCTTACTCTTAAAACCTCAGACATTTTTACTCCTTGTTTAACATAAAGATAGATAAAATAAATCGTGGTAGGTATAAATCGGTTTTACTTTAGATTTGTAAACAACAATATTTTTTCTATGTGGGATGAAGAATTTTTCCCAAATATCTGTTCAAATTCGTTAAGTTTACTCTTGATATACTCTGTTTTATTATAACAAGTTTTTATAAACTCCATTAATTCTGCTCTTTTGCTTGATATTCTATGCATCTTTCCTAAAATATATGCCTTTAGTAAATGTAAAGTAGGATTAGACAAATTTTCTGCCAAAAAAGAATTTATAAAACTATAAGCCTCTTCTAATTTATTTTCTTCACAATAATGATAGACCTTTATCATAATTTCTAATTCATTTAAATTTTTATTGGATATATTAAGAAGCCTTTTACGAAGCAAAGACAAATCAATATTAGATTTTGATTTTTTTTTCTCATAATTTAATATAAGTTTATGCAATGCCTGAATATTTTGTGGATTCCTTTCAATGAGTGTTTTGAGTAATTCATTTTCTTTTTTTATATCTTTTGTTTTCTCATATAATTCTGCTAATTTGAAATAAGAAAAATAATTTCCTGGCTCCAATTGTATTTCTTGTTCTAAAGATTTTATTGCATTCTTTATATCTCCTAATTCCAAATAAGAAACCGAAAGAGCATGATAAGGCATTGAATACAAATCATCAATAATAGCAGCCTTTTTAAACCATTCAATACTTTCTTTAAAATAACCCAAAAATTGATAAACTTCTCCTATCAAAAGATATATATCAGCTAAATCTCTACAATTTTCTTCGTTTTTATTTTCCATTGTCTCAAATAGAGCTACCATTTTTTTTAGCTGATTTATGGTATTTTTATAATTTCCATTTAAGCAATGTGAATAAACCTTTGATTCTATAAAGCAAGCAACGTCTTCATAAGCTACATCCATATTTGCAACCATATCACATAGCTTTTCTAACGGCAATTCGGCATAATTTTTATATTTCTTTGTTTTATCTAAAGTTTTATTCATAATTTAGTGTTTCATTATCTTTTTTTAAATGGCATAATTTTAATAATTTGATTATAATATTTGTTCTTAGAACCTTCAACATTTATAATAGAAAGATCCGACACTTGTTCGCATGCGTTATAAAGATCATTTATTCCGTTTAAAGAAAAAACAAACCATACCCCTATTAAATAATATCCTTTGGGTAAATCATTTATAGCTAACCTAAATCCTGCATGAGCCAGGCTTTTTCTTTCTGACGGAATTTGTATGCAATAACCACTACCATCAATTTTTGATGTATCTATAGTTGCATCAAGAAACCAGCCAAAACCTGATACATTATTATGAACAGTCATACATGTTAAATTAGGCATTTTCTTAACAAGAGTATCTATTTTCTTACTGGATGAAAAAGGAAATAATAAATTATAAGAAGGAACTTCAAATTTAAAATTATAAGCATTATTAAGCATCACAGGAGACATTTCTATATATGCCTCTTTAAATAAATTCTTAAATCTTACCGGCAGATGTACATATACAGGAACTCTTACTATTTGCGGATAACATATCTGGTTTACAGCCGCATGACTTCCTTGAAGAAATAATCCTAAATTTAAATGAAAATCCCCTCTTCTTATAAGCCTTATTGGACCGGCTTTGAATCTTTTTACATAACAAACAATGTTTTGCTCTGTATAGGTAATTGGTAAAAGCCCCCATAATGCCTTTAAAAATATCTTTATCCTTAGTTCGTTTGTTATGTCTGAATATTCTTTCATTCCATTTTGTTGTTCTCTTATTCCTGCACGAACAAAATGAAATCTTTTGGGTTCAAATTTAGCATAGTAATAAGGCGTATAAATTATTTCATTTTTTGAATCGTATTCTATATACTTTACCTTAGAAAGAGGAATAGAACTATCGGAAATAAAATAAATACATCTTTTTTCCAGTTTGTTTGTTATTGTAACTTGCGTCAACTTTTTATAATTTTCTTTTAATGGAATCTCGTTTACAAAATTAGTTACAACGCTATCTGCATCTTCCCATAAAAAAACAATTTCATCTGCTGTATCCAAAATTCCATTGCCTTTATTAGGCTCATCTCCATATGAGCAAACATATTCATTATCTTCTACTTCATCTATCTGATATGGGATACTTTTGCCAAGACTATTTACCACTCTTATACTGCTTATTTTTTCACCAATAAAAGAAGGAAGCATTTTCCCGGTAATTACTATTGGTTCGGGAATAGTTATATTATATACAATAAAAATTAGTAATAATATTTTTATTATTTTCATTTATAATAAATTCATTAAAGTATTAAATTTCAATATAAATCAATTAAACGAATTATCATATTAATCCTACATCATTCATTATAAAAATCTTTAATATATTATTATTGATGTCTTTTTAATTTTTTTAAGGAAGCCTTTTTATTATTTATGTTGTTAGATTTCTTAAAGTTAATTTTAATAGGATTAAAAATACTATAATAGCAAATTATATTGTTTAATAGTTGACAAATGTAAATGTTAAACAATAAATATAATTTTTTTCTTTTATTGATAGAAGATTCCTTGTTCTTTTTCCTCTTTGTATCTAATTTAATTTAATGCCGTTTTTTATTAATTTGTTTTTATTTTTTTATTTATATAAATATTTTTTTGTTAGGGGAAGTCTCCCCATTATTTTTCTTTACTAATAATAAAATAGTTCTTCATGTGGGGGGAAGTCTCCCCCTAGCTCCATCCCTGCCTACGGCAGGTATTCCGCGACCCCCTCCTGGGTGTGCCCGGGGTAACGCTCTCTGTTCAATTTCCACCGCCTGGCAGGGCACACCCGCGAACCTCGTTGTTTATGAAAAAATTATCAGAATTTATTCATAAATTTTTTACTTTTTCTTAAATAAATCGGTTAGTATAGTTATTAATTTTATCAGCTAATAAAAACCTATCCTCCATACACCTCTTTCTCCCCCCCTTCTCCTTTCTACTTTTTGGAAAGGAGAAGAGGGGAATTACTGAAAATAGAATATAAACATTTTTATAAATTTCTAATAATTATACTTAAAATGACTTCATAGAATTTTCCTC
>Ga0123519_10008651_pt1 | contig 15488 bp, 9 predicted proteins | sample YelNatPaOPRAMG02_FD_87396 | JGI IMG/M metagenome (GOLD analysis project Ga0123519, IMG submission 87396) | Hot spring microbial communities from Yellowstone National Park - Yellowstone National Park OP-RAMG-02 (version 2) | ecosystem: Environmental > Aquatic > Thermal springs > Hot (42-90C) ...
AACTGAATTTTGGAGGAAAAAGAAACTTACACCTATTCCCGGAGCTCAATTACCTGATGGTGTAAAAGGTATAACTGTTGCTCCGGGTGATTACTGGGATTATAATTATGCCACCGGCTTTACTTATAAAGATCATTTTGGATATACCTTCGATGCAGCTAAAAACAGACTTTGGTTTGAAATAGAAACTCCGCCCCTCGTAAAAGGTGGTACTTATAAAGTTTGGATATGTGGTAAAAACGTTACGACTAATCCTCGTGCAATGGTAGATGTTTACTGGGACGGAACATGGGTTTACCGAATTGATGAACTTGGTACTGAATATACAGGAACCGACGAAGAACTCGAAGCTATTGGCCGTAAACTTTATCTGATTTCACGAAACAAACAGTACATTGGATATCTGATTGGTACTTTTACAATGAAAGATAATGGTACTCATAAAATCAAGGCTGTAAGAGTTACTGACGGAGCATGTACCTGGGATATGATTCACTTTATTCCTGTAAATGAAAATCAAACAGCTGTTAAATTTTAAAATTAAAATGTATATACTTTAAAAATTATGATGAAATATTTTAATGTTATAAGCTTTGCATTTTTAATTATCATTATTGGATGCAATAAAAACTGGGACGATTATTATTCTGTAAAAAATAATAATCTTAAATATAATATACTTGAAACAATTAAAGAAAACCCTGAGCTATCGAAATTTTATGATTTTCTTACCAAAACTGGTTATGATCAAATTCTTCAATCATCTAAAAATTATTACGTATGGGCACCAAAAAATGATGCTTTTAATAATTTTGATACATCGGGGCTTAAATCTGTTATTGGTTTTTATATTTCATTTTCTCCGACAATCGAAACCGGCAAAAAGTGCCGTATAAAAATGATTAACGGCAAATACACCGAAATTGATACAAACTCAATTGAATCATCAAAAATTTTAAGTGTTACTGTTTGTAAAAACGGTATTCTTCATATAATTGACAAGGCCTACACACCTAAACCAAATATATGGGAATATTTCCAAACCAAAACAGACAATTTTTTACAGAAAAAATTTATTGATAAATTATTTACTGAAATATTCGATAAAGAAAACAGTAAACCCATTGGTATTGACCAAAATACAGGTTTAACTATTTATGATACAATCAGACTATGGAAGAATATTTATCTCACAAATGTTGCCAATCTCGAGAACGAATCCGAACTATTTACTTATATTATTTTATCTGATAATGCTTTTCAAACTGGTGTTGATACATTTAAAAGATATTTTAAACCACTAAATGATAGCCTTAATATTATAAAAGACAGTCTTGCAGCATACAATGTATGTAATGAATTGGCTATAATTGGTAAATATAAACCATCCGAACTTCCTTCATATTTTTCTACTACAAATGGTAATATTATCCGATTTAATGCATCCGACATCGATTCATTTGTTGAAACCAGTAATGGAATAATATATTTTCTAAACTCTCTCCCAATAAAGGAAAATGATAAATTCAAATCAATTATAATTGAAGGAGAAAATTTAGAAAAAGCATCCTCAAAAGAATGGATAATAAGAAAAGTAAATGAAGCCTCAGGTTCGTTCGATATTTTGTTCGACAATACATCTGCCGCAAAATGGATACAATATTCTGTTTATATACCATATCCTGCAAAATACCAATTTTATTGCACCTCAGTATTTAAGTCCGATTCAACAACAAGTCAGAATATTGGTTTGTTTACTTTTAATCCATCAGAAACAACATCAGCTTTTTATAAATTTCCATCTTTTAAATCTACTAAAGATTATTCTTCTGAAATTTATCTTGGCGAGTATACCTTTACAAGTGAGATGAATATCTCATTGAGAATATCAAATGTCTCTGCTACAAAACAGCCACCTGTAACTTTAGATTATATTAGGATAATACCAGTAAAATAATATATTATGATATCAATAAAGAAATATATCTTTTCAGCCTTTTTATTTTTGATTTTTGGATTGAATTGTATTTCCCAAAATGAAGGCAAAACTATATCAGGAAAAATAACCGATGAATCATCAGGTTTGCCATTAAATGGTATAAAAATTTCAGTTTCAGATTTAACTTCAACCTATTCCGATGAAGAAGGGCATTTTACAATTAATATTGTAAATAACAAGGGAACAATAGTTATTTCAGGTAAAGGTTATCAAACAAAATATCTGCCTCTTAAAGGCCTTCAAGATATTGATGTTAAAATGCAAAAAGAGCCTGTTAATTCGTTTTATGATAATGTTATTATGCCTTATGACGAAAAACCTCTGAGTTATACTATTAATGCGCTATCAAATATTGAAAATTCAAAAATTGAAACAAATATATCACCCGAAGATGCATTAAAAGGTAAAATTACAGGCTTAAATATTATTTCAAGAGCCGGAACATTAGGTATAGGTTCAAATATGTTTTTAAGAGGTTATAATTCAATACTGTCAACAAATCAGCCTTTAATAATTGTTGATGGTATGATTTATGATAACAGCAATTATGCCGCTTCTCTGATACAAGGCAACATAAACAATCCTCTTTTTAATATTGATATTAAAGATATTGAAAGTTTTACAGTTATTAAAGATGCAAATTCCGTTTATGGTTCAAAAGCTGCAAACGGAGTAATATTAATAAATACTATTCATGCAAAAGAAGAAGCTACACATATTGATTTCTATACACATGCAGGTATAAAGTTTAAACCAGTAAATATTCCTGTTATGGAAGCTAATGATTACAGAAGTTACCTTACCGGACAACTTGCCGGTTCGGGTCTAAATCCTGACCAGATTAATCAGTTAACTTATTTTAATGATGACATTAATTCATCAGAATATTACAGATATCATAACAATACAAACTGGCAGGACCAGGTTTTTCAGGATGGATATGAACAGAATTACTATTTAAGGGTTAGAGGAGGAGACCAGATAGCTAAATATGGTTTATCGGTCGGATTTTTAAAAAGCTCAGGTATTGTAAAAGAAACAGACCTTTCGAGATATAGCACTCGTTTTAATGCTGATGTTACTATTACACAAAAATTTAAAATCAAAACAAACCTATCTTTTACTTACGGAGAAAAAAATTTGCGCGACGATGGTATTTCATATCGTACCAGCCCAATATATTTAAGCTTAACCAAAGCCCCTATTTTTTATCCATATTATATAAATGCTAAAGGAGAAGTAAATCCCACAATAGAAGATTATGATCTTTTAAAAATCAGTAATCCTGTAGCCTTAATTAAAAACATGTTAGGCAATGTTCAAAATTATAGGTTTTTTGGCTCAGCCGGAGTTGGCTATGAATTATATAAAAACTTTAAAATAAATACTTTAATTGGAATTACTGTTGATAAAAATCGTGAAAATATTTTTATTCCACAATTAGGAGTTGTTCCACCAATGATTAATAATGAAGCAAAAATATACAATTCGGCAACAAGCATACTAAGCCGTTTTTTCAGCATATATTCCGATACTTATCTGAGCTATCTCAAATCATTCCATCATGCTCATAATGTTTCAGCTTTTGCCGGAATACGTTATAATATTAACGATGTTGAAAGTGATTACGGCCTTGCCTATAACACTCCTAACGATGCTGTAAGAGATTTAGGTTCAGGTGATGATTTATTGCGCCGCACAGGCGGTTATCTTGGCAACTGGAAATGGCTCTCGTATTATGCTAACATTGATTATAATTACTTAAACAAATACTTTATTTCAGGAAATATTTCATTAGACGGTTCATCAAAAGTAGGAAATAAAGCAGATGGCATCGACTTATATGGTCATAAATTTGGTCTGTTTCCATCTATTGGAGCAGCATGGCTAATATCTTCCGAAAATTTTATGCAAAATTTTAAAAACATTGATATTTTAAAATTACGAATTACTTACGGATTGAACGGCAATGATGATATTGGTTTTTACAACTATCAAAAATATTATGACTCTCAACGTTTTATGGATGTTATCGGAACTATCAGAAATAATATTCCTAATCCATACATACAATGGGTAACTAATAAAAAGTTTAATATTGGCTTTGATTTAGCTGTTTTTAATGAAAGACTAAATATTAGTGCCGATATTTTCAATAATAATATTAATAAACTTCTTACAATATATGATTTACCAACATTTACAGGCATCGAAAATATATTAAGCAATCAAGGCTCAATGACCAATAATGGTTATGAAATAAATGTTAATTCCAGAATTATTAATACAGATATAAAATGGAATATCAATGCAGGTATAGCTCACTATCAAAATAAGATAACTTCGTTACCGACTGATAACATTATTACTTTTGGCGATGCTACTTTAATATCAAAAGTCGGTAATCCTGTTGCTCAGTTTTATGGATATAAAACCGATGGTGTATTTGCAAGCGACGAAGAAGCTGTTAATTCGGGATTAAAAAATCGTTTAAGTACAGGCGAATTGGTTAATTTCAGAGGCGGTGATGTTAAATTTATCGATTATCATATAGATGGAATTATTGATGCTGCTGACATGCAGATTATCGGAGACCCAAATCCTGAATATACAGGAATTTTTGGAAGTACTTTATCATGGAAAATGATTTCACTTGAGGCTTGTTTCTCCTTTACACAGGGCAATAAAGTTTATAATATGCTCAGGCATAAACTCGAATCAATGACAGGATTTGAAAATCAGACCATTGCAGTTGTTAACCGCTGGAAATCTGAAGGACAGAATACAACTATACCCCGTGCCGAATATGGCGACCCAATGGGCAATTCAAGATTTTCAGACCGATGGATTGAAGATGGATCGTATATCAGATTAAGTAATATAACCTTATCATACAATATACCTGTGAAAGGTAAATTTTTCCGTGATGCTCTTATCTTTATTTCGGCCAATAACCTGTTTACTATATCAAAATATTTAGGATATGATCCTGAATTTAGCTACAATGAATCAGCTACTTTGCAAGGAATTGATTATGGATTGACTCCAAATTATAAATCAGCATTTATAGGATTAAAATTTGGATTATAATTTATTAAAAAATTAAATTTTAAGAAAAAATGAAAACAATCAAAATTATCACGGCTATAGTAATAATATTTATAGTAATTATATTTAGTTCATGCGAAACTCTCCTCGATGTAAGGCCCGAAGATAAAGTTCCGGCCAGCAAGAATTATCAGAGCGATTTTGATGCACGCTCTGCTGCTCTCGGTATTGAAGGTTTATTACAAACTACACTTGCCGATAAATATATATTACTAAACGAATTAAGAGGTGATCTGCTCGATGTAACTAATAATGCCGATTATGATATGCGCATGCTTTCACAACATAAAGTCGATACTACAAATATTTACACAAATACAACCGATTTTTATAAAGTTATTCTTAGTTGTAATGACCTTCTGAAAAATATTGAAATAATGAAGAAGAATAACAAGATTTCAGCTCAATACTACCGTGATATTTATTCTGAAATAATTAGTGTTAGGGCTTGGGTATATCTGCAGCTTGGTATTCATTATGGAAATATTATCTATATCACCGAACCTATTGAAGATATAGATATGTCAAATAAAACTTACCCTGTTATTTCATTTGATGCTTTGATTGACTCGCTTGTACTGGCTATGGAAAAAGTGCCAAATCTGGCAATATATACCATTGAAGGCTATACAACAACCAGCCGTGGATTTATTGATAAAGAATGCTTACTGGCCGATTTATACCTTTGGCAGGGCAATTTTTATAAAGCAGCAGTAATGTATAAAAATATGATGGGAGAAAGCGGAAACGATCTCACATCACTCGACAAATATAAATGTTCTTATTATTTTGGTTATAACTATCTTGATAAAAGCGATAACAGATTTAAATGGGCAGATATGTTTAAAACATATACCGGAGGAACATCAACAAGTTCATTATTAAGAGAATGGCGCTGGTATTGGACAATTCTTAGCCAGTACGACCAAACAAATTCAATGATAAAATGGTTTTCGAGTAAATATGGTTCGTATATTTTAAAACCATCACAATTAGCAATAAATTTATGGGATTCCCAATTTTTGAAAAACGGACAGCAAGGCGATTTGCGCGGCGAAGGCGCTTCATGGGCTTATGAAAATGGAAATCCTGTTGTTCAGAAATATTTATTTGGGGTAACTTCATCTTTTGCAAATGATGCCGATATATATATATATCGTGGAGGAACATTACATCTTCGTTTTGCCGAAGCTGTAAATCGCCTTAGAATGTGCGATTTGGCTTATGCCTTTTTAAGTCCGGCAACTAATATAGCAGCCGAACCTGCAGCAAAAAAATATAGTGATTATAACTTCCGATTTGATACTGTTATTGTTGATGGTGTCAAAAAAGCCTATAAAACAAAAGAAGGATATTTTAAATTCGGGCTTGATTATGGTGTGCGGGGAAGAGTTTTTGTTGCTGGCAAGCCTTTAACCGGAGCTGCATCTATTGAAGATTCATTGTTTTTAGTTGAACAAATGATTTCGGATGAATATGCCCTTGAAATGGCTTACGAAGGTGATCGCTGGTCAAATTTATTACGGATAGCAAGATATAAAGAAAAAGAAATACCGGGTACAGGAGGTGTATTTTTATCGGAAACAATTGCTCGTAAATTTGATGCTAATGGTGATGTTTCAACTGCATCATACATTCGTTCATTTTTGAGTAAAAAAGAAAACTGGTTTTTACCAATGCGAAAAAAATAAAACCACACCATTTGGTGTGGTTTTCTAACTAATCAATAAAACAACTTTAAACCTACTATGAAAAAACTGTAAAATTTATTTTATTATTACTTTTTCTTTATTTATATTATTATCAATTAAAACTTTCTCTTTAATATTTATTTCTTTACCAGAAATTTGTATGGTATCTGTCCTGAAACCTTTTATTTCAATCCATTTATCCTGAAGGTTAGTTTCAAAATTAGTAATACTGAGTTTGCCAGAGTTAATAATTTGAACTGCAGGAATATTTTTGACAATTACCTTAATATTATCAAATGAAGAATTTATATTGTTTAAAATTGATACTCCCTCCTCAGCTTTAATAATAATATTTTTAAAAGATAAATTTTTCAAAGGCATTTCAGGTAAACCATTTATTTGTATTGCCCTTAAAGCTCCGTTACAATAAATATTTTCGAAACAGATATTTCTGAATTCAGGGGTTTCTTCACTCACCTGAGGTATAACTTCTTCTTCCGGAGTTAAGTTAGCTTTTATAAAATCAGCAGGTCCACGGTTATTATAATACAAATCAAATATTATTGCATCTCTTACAATATTTACCATTCTTATATCTTTTATGAATATATTTTCGACTACTCCACCTCTTCCTCTTGTACTTTTAAATCTTAAACCAACGTCTGTTCCCAAAAATGTACAATTATTCACCCAGATATTATTAACACCGCCCGACATTTCGCTACCAATAACAAAACCTCCATGGCCGTGATATACAACACAATTATCAATAAAAACATAAGCTGTAGGAATACCTCTTTTACGGCCTTCGGCATCACGGCCTGATTTCATGCATATGCCATCATCGCCTACATCAAAACGTGAATTAATTATATTAACATATTGACATGATTCTACATCAATCCCATCACCATTTTGTGCATACCATGGATTACGTACATTAATATCTTTTACTGTCAAATGTTTTGTCATTAAAGGATGTATACACCATGCCGGTGAATTTTGGAATGTAACGCCTTCAAGCAAAACTGTTTCGCAATTAACAATTTGCAGAAGTTGCGGGCGGAAAAAAACTTTATATTTTTCTTTTTCTTTAATACTTAGAGTATCAGATCTAAAATAATCAGGTTTAAGTGAGGCCTCATAAGCTTCGGCAGTAGGCCACCAACCTTCGCCATCTTTTTCAACAACTCCACCCGATGATATTAATTCTTTCCATTGTGATTCGGTAGTTTTAGCCTTTTTAACCTGCCTCCATATTTGACCTGTACCATCTATTATTCCATCACCTGTTATTGCAATATTTTCTAATTCATAACAGTATATTAATGGTCTGACTCTATCTTCTTGTTTGCCTTCGTAATAGGTAGAAATCAATTCATAATCATCATAATCAGAACTATAAAGTATTAATGCCCCCTTGTTTAAATGCAAATTAACATTGCTCTTCATTATAATTGACGATACAAGCCACATTCCTTTAGGTACAATAACAGTACCTCCTCCTGCTTTATTACATGCATCAATGGCTTTGGCAAATGCTTCATTGTTTAATGTTAAACCATCTGATACAGCTCCGTATTCTGTTATTACAAATTGTTTATTACTAAATGCAGGATATTTTATATCAAATTTATCATGAAATTCATGATTATTTCTTTTGTTATTATTTATACATCCAGAAAATGCTACTACTAAAAAGGTTGAAATAAAAATTAATCTCTTCATTTTATTTTTTTGTTCGTAAAAATATTCAAAGACCCTTATTAAAGAGTTTAAAATTTATCTTAAAATGTATGATAATTGTTCTTTTTAATATTAATAATAAAAATAACTTAAAACAATGTAATACGCAGTAAGTAAAAAGATACGAAGGGGAAACATGATATTTTATAGATTATTTTTAATAGTTGCTATTTAAACATGGCAATGTCGACATATTCCTATACTCCATCCGTCATAACGGTTTAGTTATATGTTATAAAATCTTATCGTATCCACCTCGCCCTGTAAGGGCAACTTAAAAATTAAATTATTTTCGTTCTTTAATTTTTTTCCTGGTATTCTTTTGATAAAATTTATTGGTATATTTTTTTGAACTTTAACATGAAATACGAAATATTATAAGATTTCAGTGCTATGCGCCTCATTATTATCTTTTATAAATAGCAAACAGATAACACCGATTGAACGGATTTCCACCGATTTGAATTCTCAAAAAAAACCTTTGCTTGCTTTCCAGTTAACAAAATAATATGATCTCTATTAAGCTGCAATTGCTTATGATTCAAACTTTTTATAAATATTCAATTTCTGTAGAATTGTTGGTATATCAAAGTAATTATCATGTTAGTAATAAATTACCACCCCAAATAACATAAAATATTAAGAAACAAAAGAATAAACAAATTAACCATTATTAATATAAAAAAATATACCCTAAATCTTTTACTTTTATATATTGCACAAATAGTTCTATTTTACACTTATTTTTAAGAAAATTCAATATTTAATTTTTCAGGTTATTATAAACATTATTTAAAATTTTAATCTTGAAAATCATTTTGTTAAATATTTGTTGAAAACTTTTATTTAATAATATAAACTTTTTTATAATAGCATATTTAACTTGCATAAGTTTTATAATAAAATACAGACATAAATGCAACAACATCTTTATCAAACAGTTGAATTATTAAAAAACAGAATTTCAAAGAATCTCGAAAAAGTTAGAATCAATGAAACAATGATATAGGAAGCTATAGCTAATAATCAATTTAAAGATCTTGATATTTATATTAAAGAATTACATGCCGAAAACCGCAAAATTCTTGAAGAAAATGCTGAAGCAATAAAAATACAACTTGATATAATTCAGTTTATTAATAAATATAAAAACAATTGGACTGTAGAATCAATAGTTACAGAGATAAATTCTTTAAAGGATTTATCAGAGGAAGAACTTTTTAAATATACAATTGAAGATAAAATACCATACAACAGATTCCATCCCAAATATGGAAATGAAGAATTTATCAATCGTCTTATGGAGCATTATCTGTTAAATGAAAATTACGAAATGTGTAATATATTGCTGAAATCTAAAAAAGTAATATAATTTATTGTTTTAAGTTTTTTAAAATAGCAATAACTTGTTTTGCCTCCTTTACATCATGTACTCTCAAAATATCAGCTCCCTTCATTAAGGCTATTGTATTTACGACGCTAGTTCCGTTTAAAGCTTCTTCAGGAGAAATATTCAATTTTTTGTATATCATTGATTTTCTTGACAAACCCACTAAAACAGGCAATTGAAAAATATTAAATAATTCGAGCGAGCTCAGCAGTTCATAATTCTGTTCAGGAGTTTTACTAAAACCAAAACCGGGGTCAATTATTATATCATTTACACCCAATAATTTAAGCTTTTCAATTTTGTCAGCAAAATATTTAATAATATCATTAACCAAGGATTCATAATTTGTTAATTGCATCATATTTTCAGGAGTACCCCTCATATGCATTATTATATAAGGGACTTTAAGTTTTGCAATTGTTTCAAACATTTTATCATCCATGTTTCCGGCTGATATATCATTTATAATAGCTGCCCCATATTCCAAAACTGATCTTTCTGCAATAGCATGGTTATAAGTATCCACCGAAAATAAAATGTTTGGATAATCATTATATAAAATTTTTAAAGCAGGTTCAATTCTTTTCCATTCATCTTCAATAGGAATTTTTTTTGACCCTGGACGAGATGATGCTCCTCCAACATCAATAAAGTCAGTGCCTTCATTAATAAATTTTTCTATTCTTTGTTTTATTTCCTTATCATTTTTTATGATGCTTTGTGAATAAAAAGAGTCGGGGCTGAAGTTTAAAATGCCCATTATTTTTGGAGTGTCAAATAAAACAAGATTACCTTTACAATTAATTGTATTTTTTTTTTCAAAAAAATTGTTAATAGTCATAAAAAATTATGTATTATAAAATGCAAATTTATAAATTCACGCCATTATAAAGTTAAATAAATTATGTATAAATTTTTAGCAATCGAAGGTATTGATGGTTCAGGCAAATCAACTCAGGTTGAGGCGTTAAAGAAATATTTCACTAAAAATAATATTTCTTATGAATATATTCATTTTCCCCAAACCAGTGCACCATATTTTGGTGAATTAATTGCACGATTTTTGCGTGGTGACTTTGGTAAAATAAATGACGTTGATCCCTATATAGTAGCATTGTTATATGCCGGCGACAGAGATTATATGAAAAATAAGATTCGTGAATGGCTTAAAACAAAACTTGTTCTTGTAGATAGGTATGTTTTATCGAATATGGCTTTTCAATGTGCTAAAATTGCTTCTTTTGAAGAAAAATCGAAACTCAGAGAATGGATACGCAGTCTTGAATACGAATATTTTCAAATACCTGAACCCGATTTAAGTATTTTCCTCGATGTGCCATTTGATTTTGCTACCAAAAACCTTTTGAATTCAAGAGTCGGACCCGACAGAGATTATCTGAATGGAAAAAAGGATATTCATGAAGAAAATTTTGATTTTCAAAAAGCTGTTAAAAATGAATATTTATATTTACTTGAAAATGAAAATAATTTTATTTCCGTAAAATGTACTGATAGTAATGGTTTAATTCTTAATCCCGATGAAATTCAAAATAAAATAATTGAAGTATGTAAAAAATTTAAAATTATAAGTAATGAAAGTACTAAATAATATATCAAGATTAATATTAGGAATACTGTTTATTTTTTCCGGTTTCGTTAAAGCAATTGATCCTTTAGGTTCATCTTATAAGTTTAATGATTACTTTGAGGTATGGGGTCTAAATGGATTTGAACAATTTACAGTGCCATTGGCAATTTGTTTAAGTTCAGCAGAATTTATTATAGGAATTTGTCTTTTTTGGAATATACGCACAAAAATTGCAATATGGGCTGCCTTATTTTTTATGATATTTTTTACTATTTTAACTTTTTATATAGCCCTTTTTAATCCGGTTACTGACTGTGGCTGTTTTGGTGACGCAATAAAACTTAGCAACTGGCAAACTTTCTTTAAAAATCTTATAATATTTATTCCTCTTCTAATTATTTTTATAAATCGTAAAACTTTCAAACCATTGTACAAAACTTTTACCGAATGGTTATTAGCTTTGATAATGGTTATTATAATTGTTGGTTTATCAGTATATTGTTTGAATCATTTACCTTTAATCGATTTCAGACCTTATAAAATTGGTACCTACATACCCGCAAAAATGGAAATGCCAGCCAATGCTGCTCAGGATGTTTATAAAACAATAATATATTACGAAAAAAACGGAGTAAAAAAAGGATTTTCAATCGATAATTTACCTGATTCGACCTGGAAGTTTGTAAAAACTGAAAGTAAACTTATTAAAAAAGGTTACGAACCCCCAATTCATGATTTTTCAATTATCTCACCTTTTAATGGACAGGATATTACAAATGAGGTTTTAAATAGTGATGATTTCTGGTTTATTTTAATAGCTTATGATTTAAAAAAATCTTTTTTTGAAAAAAATGAAATAATTAATAAAATTTACAAATTTTCTATCGATAACGGATATCATTTTATATGTCTTACTTCCTCATTGTCTGAAGAAATTGATTTAATTAAAAATAAATATAATTTTGATTTTGAATTTTATAATACCGATCCCATTACATTAAAAACAATAATAAGATCAAATCCTGGTTTGGTTTTATTAAAAAACGGCACTGTGATATCAAAATGGCACTATAACGATTTGCCCGATATTAAAGAATTTTCAAATGGCTTATTATCCTATGTAATAAACAGTAAAAGAATACAATATAATCGTTTGCTAATTATTTCATTATCATTAGGTTTATTGCTAATTATTGCATTAGTTAATATTATTATAAAAAAACATTAGTACGCATCTGAAATTATTGACAAAAGTGAGAATAATTATAAATTAATATTCATAATATTTCAAGTCATCCGATGTTTCATTTATATGCATTTTTATAAAAAGGAGTAGTAAAATATTATCTGGTAGTTGTGATTAAAAAGAAAAACAGATTTTATTTTGAATGAAACATAATAGCAAAATCATTAATTTCAGCTTTAAATTTACGCATAAGTGTAATTATCTCCGAACCAGCAAGGATTACAGGACCATATCCGTGAGCAGCATATTCTGATATCGGCCTATGATAATAGAATACAGGGTCAAAGGCCATGCCGGTTCCTATACAGGTACCTTCAACCTGCCCAATATTATTAATTTTTGTTGTGACAGCATTCCATGCAAGCAATACCATGGGACCATAGGCTTTTATATCAAGATATCCATTATTAATTGCTCTTGCAATTGAATATGTAAAAATTGCAGTAGCAGATGTTTCAAGATAGGAATCCTGCTTATCGAGTAATTGATGCCAGAATCCTGTTCCCGATTGACAAGCAGCAAGACCTTCAACATGTTCATTTAATATATTTAATATTTCTTCTCTTCCATGATAGTTTGACGGTAAAACATCAAGTAATTCAACTATTGCCATAATTGCCCAACCATTTGCACGTCCCCAGTAAAAAGGTTTATGAGGTTTCATATCCTGCACCCAACCGTGCATGAACAATTTTTTATCATGATCGAATAAACGCTGAGAAAATTGAAGCACCTGTTTCACTGCTTCATCATAGCATTTGTAATCGTCTTTATATGACCCCATCTGTGCAAGAGCCGGCACACTCATATATAAATCATCAGTCCATAAAGTGTTATTATATGGTCTGTTTCGTGCTAATGTACCATCTGTTAAACGATATTCTTTGTTTAAAATATAATCAATATAATTATTAATATAAGGATCGGCATCTGTAATTAATTTTGCTTTACTGGCTTTAATAATTGCAGCGCACATCGACCCGGCATCATCAAGAGATTTGGGCTCAATAATTGATCTTACAGGATTTGCAACTTTAGGATTTTTATTATATATGGTTTTATAATAAGGAATTACATTAATTATTAAATTTAGCCTTTTCGTAACATATTCTTCAAATCTTTTATCGCCTGTAACTTTTGCAGCAAGTATCATACCCGAATATGTTACTCCCCATTCGTAACTTATAAGACGAAAATCACCGGGACTAAAAATTACATTTTCATCTATTTTTGAATAATCATTAATTATTATGCCTTTTTCTTTATCTTCTAAGCTTGCAGGAGTTACTGAATCAAGATAATGATGAATTTTTTTGAGTAAAAAAATTATTTGTTCTTCTTTCATTATTTCATAAGGCACCGGATAAACAGGTTTTAATTTGTAATAAATATTATTATTATCGTCGGTAAGTTTTTTACCAACTCCCTGTCCTTGTGCAATAATATTATTTGTTACTGCAAATAATACAATTGAAATAGTTATTAATTTCATCATAATAAAATTTATTTTTTTAAGGTATGATGGATCATCCATGTTCTTGATTTTATTAATTTTCTGTTTGTGTTTTAAAAAACATGGGTGTTTCATATTAATATAATTTAATTCTGAAATTTTCATTTTTTATTTAAAATTATAAATCGGGGAATAAAGATAATTGATAAAAATTAAATTTCAATCCTTTTTTCGTTTTTATATCTTCAATATATTATCAGATTTTTGCCAAAAAGTTTTAATCACTATATGTAATATATTTTTTTCATACAACAGAGATAGCACAGATAATCACAGAGAAAAAACTAATCTTTGTTAATGTGCACAGCATTTGTGAAGATAAAAACTTTTACCTCATAAATCTTTGCAATTTATTTTTTACAAAGATTGCACTGATTTAACTTTATCTTTAATAGAAATATCTTGATTTTTTAACCTCTGGAAAGTATTTATAGAAACAAACAACCATAAATTTTTATATAAAATTTGTACTAAATTCAATTAAAGTTTATGAAAATTGATCGAAAAACTTTTTGATTAAGGCAAATATTAAAATTTCAAGGGTTAATTTATTTAATATTTATCTTAATTATTAAAGAAATAATTTTAATTGAACAGGTTCAGTATTGAATAATTTTGGGTAATCATAGTCAAATTTTTTGAGTATTTCGGTAATAATTGTTTCACGCATAAATTTTGAGCGGTTATCGATATTATATTTTGCGCAATAATGATTAATTGCAGCTAATTCATAATTATTAAAACTTATAGTTTTTTTATTAATTCTTTTATAATTAGTATTAGTATATTGAGGCATATTTAAATAATTTAATTACCCGTTTCAAAAATATATTTTTATTCAAAAGAGTTAAAGCCCTTTAATTAAAAGCTATTAACAATTTTAAAAATTTATTAACAGAAGATGTTATAATTTCAAAAATGATAAAACAAAATAAAATAATGATATAAAGAAATTTTATTTATGAGTTAAATTTGATATAGATTATTATTAACCTTATAAAAATTTTATTATGAAAAAATTGTTATTAATTTTATGTTTGGTGTGCTTTGGATATATTTCTTTACAGGCACAAAGACAAATGGAAAAATTAAGTCGCGGGCTGGTTGCAGTAAAAGTGAGTAACGGCGTATTTTTGAGTTGGAGAATTTTAGGGACCGAATGGTCAGGAGTGAGCTACAATCTTTATCGTGGGTCTACAAAAATTGC
>Ga0123519_10008654_pt1 | contig 15486 bp, 18 predicted proteins | sample YelNatPaOPRAMG02_FD_87396 | JGI IMG/M metagenome (GOLD analysis project Ga0123519, IMG submission 87396) | Hot spring microbial communities from Yellowstone National Park - Yellowstone National Park OP-RAMG-02 (version 2) | ecosystem: Environmental > Aquatic > Thermal springs > Hot (42-90C) ...
CGTTTATCTGTCTGGGCTCGACATACGAAGGAGATTTCGTCACCATTTGAAGCAAGAGACTGAAGCGCTATCGAGGTCGCCTCGGCGCATGCACTCCCAGGGCGCTCCGGCAGGGTCGGGGTCTCCGATCCGCTCAATGGTTTCACTGCCCAGGGTGTTTTCTTCTAGTAGAGACCACGCTCAAGGTGTATTGTTTTGGATCTTTATTTTACTGATTGCCACTTTGGAGCGCTTGCGGTGCCTCGGTCGAGATCTTCGCCGACGCTGGCGAACCGCGCCGCTCAAGCACACGCAACTGCAATCGTTTCCGTCGCACGTCGCACTCCTCGGTAACGAAGCAGCGCTTGCGTCGATCACTAAACACCTAATAGGACGCGGTGTTCAGAGAGTTACTGTGTTTGATCCGGGCAAAAGGGAGCAGCGAGGGCGCCTTGGCAGGGCAAGCACTCCAGCGAGGCTTGTTCTGGGCCCTGCAGACGCCACACGTCGCCGTATTGTGGCCATGACGGTAGACCAGCGCGAGCGCATCAGCGATAACAGAGCCTTCTACGATGAACCAGACTTGCTGCTCACTTTGGATGGGCATCTTCACGGGTATCCGGCCACGGCGCTGCGCGTTACGCACCTCCACCGGCTTGCGAATCCGAGTTTATGGGCGGTAGATGAGGCGCTTCGTCTCTACTTGACAACTGAACGTCGCCAAGGTCGATGAGAGGGCACCCGACTCGATCGCCAGCGCATCGTGCTGCCCGCAAGGTACCTGGCTATGCACTGCAAAGTATGAAACAACGTTTACTCAGCTTGGGGCTTCAGTGTCGTGTCACGAAGATTTTCACGATGAGCTTGCACTGATCACGAAAAAAGGGCGAACAATGCGCAATCACTGCGCCGAATTCTGGAATCCCTCGACCATGAACAAGGGCGACCTCCAGGCCCACCTATCAATGCAAAAGCTACAGGTCACCTGTCGTGCTCTGAATTCATATACAAGCGAGAAGCATTCTACGTGCGAGGGCATCAGCGCCCTAAGTATTCTTTAGCTATTGCTTGAATACAGAGGTCGCCGGGGAGCGCGCTAGCGAGGTCGCTGGACATCGCCATGCGGTGCATGCCTCCTTCTACAATACGAATTCGATGCAGCTTCGCACACTCTGATGGAAGTGCACATGCTGCCGGAGGTCGCACCTTCAACCTTACCTCTTCTGCGAACGCAACCATGTTTTATAAATCCGGGAGAAGCGTCCCTGAAAACAACGGAGGCTTGATCAATGCATCGACGCAGCGAACGTCGCACGGAGACAGGACGGTATGACGCCAAGGCCTCCAAAGACGTGAGCTACGGGGAACGCACGACGCTGTTCGGGACAGCGCTCGTGGTGCTGGTCTGTGCTCCGACATGCTGCGCACACAGAATACCCATCCCGCATTCTAGATTCCACGTACAACGTAAACGTGTTGTCATCGGAAACAGAGCGCCGAATCGCCGCGTGGCGATCGCCCCGCCGCTACGCGTCCATTGGTGCGCGTCCAGGTGTGCCGTACGCTGGTCGACACCTAACGTGACGACTGCTTGGGTGTCCGTCACGGACGACGTGGAGCAGGCGTTTCAGACGGGGATTCGAGAACTTGTCGCGAATTGCGAGCGATCAAGCGAAATACTGCTTCAGGGTGCCGGTAATACTGGGAACATCGTTACCAGGCGTGACCTGAGCGAATTATGCCTCGATCAAAGCGTGCACGCCGCTTGGCGTTGCACGGCACAACAACGAAGACGCGGCAAGAGAAAGCGAAAATGATCGAGCTCGTTCGATCCTTTCTCCCGCCCAAGCATACCAAAATCTATGTTTTCGAATACGGTGATATTCGAAACCAATCGCTGAAAGAGTTTCGAGAGGAGGTGAAACGGCTTCCGGAGGGCGGTGGTCGGCTCTTTCTCGGTTCGAATAGAGTGTTGCAGGTGGCGCTGGGCCGTTCGCCTGAGGACGCGCTGGCGCCCGAACTGCACCAATTAGGGGAAAAAATTCGGGGGAAACGCGGGCTTCTGTTCTGTAGTGCACCTCACGTCTTGGTCCAGGAACTTTTCGCGAACTTTGAACGCAGAGAGTATGCACGTGCCGGTACCATCGCGCCAGAAGACGTTCGTTTGGCGGTTGGGGAACCACTTGAAGACCTCCCGGCATCGTCAGGCCCGAAACTACGCGAACTTGGCTTGCCTATTAGCCTCCGTGGCGGCCGTCTCTTCTTGGATGTGATCGCTGGACCGGATAAGCACTTTCTGATTTGCTCGAAAGGAGAGATTCTCAGCGCCGAGCAATGTGTTCTCCTGAGAATGCTCGGCATTCGATTGGCGACGGCTCGCCTTCATCTCCGTTACCGTTGGGATGCAGAGCATTGCAAAGTGGAAGAGCTTGGCGACCAGGAGTAGTTCACGGTCTTGAACGCGGTAACGTGGGATTCTAGCCCAAACTTTGAGAGAAACGGTTCTTCGAGACACGATATATATGCGAAACTGCTGGTGCGTCGTTTCACAATGTAGGCGCAGTGTCTGCCGGAAGCAATGCGCGCACGCTCACAACGAGAAGCACCTGGGGTCGGTAAGGAAACAAAATCAGCCGGTTTACGGTGGATTATTTACTCGTGTACAACCTTGTGGATCGTTCGTTACGCAGCGGTTCTGTATCTTCTCACGCAACGAATGTTCGCGGTATCTGGAAGACTCCACATATTACCCTGCTGATCGAATGTGATCTGAATCCTGTCGTCCTACGATTCGCTTTCTGGTCGTGAATGCTCCGCGTTCTCGTGCATGCATGGTAGCGTAGCATATGAGTTTGATTTTTCTTCTGGGAAGCAGCTTCCATCGACAGATGCCATTCTGCCTGTCAATGAAAATGAAGCAGAACGGCTCTTTTGCCTGGACTTTATATAGCATGCCTCCTTGGTTCGTGGCGAGCTCCACCCGTGTAGAGGAGCATTTCCACCAGCGCCGTAGCTTGTACTCAGAAGCAAGGAGCGCCTGTGGAGAGCTGTTTCTCGAGTTCCCAGGATCGCTTTTGGACGAAAACTCCGCCAATTCGGCCTACGGAGGCACGCGAAGCAGACCCTGTCCCATCTGATGAAACCGAGTTATCGGATCGTCCACTTCCGTCATGGATGGACTTTTCGAGCCAGGCGGCCGAGCCCCGGATTCGATTCAAGAGCAAAACTCCTATCTATGTTTAAAGATGCGGCGGAGCATGACTCGGTTTCACGGAGTATCACGCGTGCCCATTATCAGACTAGGGAACCCTGGATGATGGAACCAGTACGAACGCTCACTCTAGAGCGCTTTGGTAAAAGCGGCGATCAATTGACTTGCGCACACGGTGACCGTGGAACCACACAGAACCGCAGCAGGTGCGCGTTTGGTGCCGCTGAGCAGTCTACGTTCTCGGGTCCAACACCACGAGTCCCATGAACAAGAGTAGCCTCAACGGCGGGGTTGCTGTTCTCAATTCTTGTCACGCGTCTTCGCACGACTTGTCCTGAATCGATGCTTGGTATCTGTACAGATATCCTGTCTGTGCCAGAAAACACCAGTGCTCCGTCACCAAACGTCGGTGGCGCGCCTAAAGTCGCCACTTTGAGGTTCGCACCGTTCCCCACGGAGACGGCGTCAGGCACCGGCTTCCGACGCTGCAATCCAGCCAGACTCGCGATCTCGAAGGGAGGTTCGTCTTGCTTTCCGTGCTCGCCTGTGCAAAAAGTGCGGTGAGGACGAGATTCGAACTCGCGCGCTCAAAGAGCATGTACTTAGCAGGCACACCCGTTAACCATGGCGGTACTTCTGGTACAGAAGTATCTCCGGCACCTCACCGTTACCGCCTGGCGAGTTTGTGCGCAAAACCATATATATACACCCAGATCGCGCGCGATTGGCATCGGCATGATGCGCGTCGCCGGTGGTGATGCTAAGCGCTGCCGGCTTACGCATTCGAGCACTTTACATTAGCTTGATCGAAAATATGGTCGGCCCATTTCTGGTAGCCGACCTCATTTGGATGCACTCCATCAAGGTGCGAGAAAAGTGCCGTAGGCGCTTCTCCATTCGTCGACAAGGCGGGTATATAACGCACGCGATCTCCAAAACGAGCGGCAACGCGACGCTTCGCGCTGTCGTACTGCTCTGCCACGAATGCTAACATGGAACGAAGCGGCTCCATTTGGAATTTGGGGACGTGTTCGATCATGGAACCGTTCACAGCGGGAAGCAAAATGGAGCAATCTGGTGAGAGGCGGAGGGTTTTGCGCGCGGCCCCTATAAGCGCCGCGAGCCCCTCTTCAAAAGCTGACGGTGAGTACGAACGCCAGGCTCGCTTCCAATCGTTAACCCCACAAAGAATCACAACCATGTCTATCTTTCGCGCTGGCTCTGGTTCTTGATTGACTTCACGGGATGCGCGCGGCAGTACATGCTCAACCAGGTCCCGCACGGAAGCTCCGGTCATCCCAACAGCATGCCATTCCACCGGCGCAGATAGCGTACTCGCCAAGCGCTTCGCGAGCCTTCGTGCGAGCACCGGCCCCCCGTGAATGCAGTTTGTTCCGGGGTTCGACTGGCACGTGCAACCAACGCCAGTCACGAGGCTGTCACCCAGAAACACAACAACACGGGGCACACCCTGTTGGTGAACGCTCTCTAGGCCGTGGCTCGGACCTCGACACTCTGGTGGCGATCTATATGTCCAGGCAAGTGTTGCTGCCTGTCCTGCTCCAACTGCAGCGATTCCAGAGATTCCCACCACGAGCGCGCGACAAACACTAGAGAAACGGACAAAAACGCCACCAGCTACAGGCATTCACAGGGTAGAGGTCGCAGGTGCGCGACGGATGAGCTCTGAGAATAGAGCACCTCTCAGACAGGAGCCACACACTCTCGATATTTGGAGCTTGCTTTTACTGTTCCACTTCAAACTCCTCGCTATGTCGCCATTCCGGTTTCAAGGTAAACAGGTTTTATCGCTGTTGCTGTTGCTGCTGCTGCTGCTGCGTTGGTGGTGTACGCTACACCGATCCCCAGCATCGCATCGCATCCAGTTGCCCGTCGATTCGGACACAGCGCTTGATCCGCAGCGGAGCGCGCACGCCATGTGCGTCGCGCATCGGTGATGCAGCCGATCTTCTCTCAGTACATCCGGGAGCAAGTACCGGTCGTGTAATTTGAAGACAGCGTGCAGCGTGATGGTCGCTTTCCTGAATGCCAGGATCCATTGTACAAGATGGGATCCACTGTCCATGGAAGAGTTCTGTCAAACGAGAAAACCGGCAGTGTCTAGAACGCCCTGCGCATGCGCTCGGGATCAGCAGTGCGTGGCGGATTTGGCATGCCGGCGTGTGCGAACGCGCGATGGTGATCGCCTCTGTGCACGGGAGTCGGCAGACCTGACGCTCGTGTGGCTGCACATTCGGTGATGCCGAGGAGCGTGCTTGTCGGGTAAAAAGAACCTTAGACTAGGACGCGTAGCTGGTGATGTACAGGAGTGAGCCTGTTACAGCAGAAACGAAATCTCGGGGACTCGTGGCTTTTGGACGGCGCGGCGTGTGCTGCCGGCCGGGGCATTCCGCTCAAGTCAGGAGCACTCTGCCGCCGTTATACATTGCGGTATTGCAAGAATATATGATAGAGACGAGCCGGCTCCGAAATCATGGTCTCACCATACGCGAGAACGATCAAAAAGAATGCATACCCGAAAAAAGTCATCCATGCGTGCAACGCTGTATTCGCGAGTCTCTCAAGTGTGACGCATGAGTAGAACAGGTGATCGATGCTCGGCGCCGCGTGAACGGCGAAGCGGCGTCGAATGGCACAGGGTCACGAAACGTTGGCATCAACGTGACAGGCTGTCGTCCATGCGTGTGTTCATACGTGCGCGCATGCATGCGCGTCTGTCGATGCAGACACGTGCATTCGAAAGCGCCCATATTTCATTTTCGAGTGTTCTTGTGAAACTTTACCTGCAGAGTTCTTCACCTTCTTCATGTCTCGCATTTACCTACCAAGCATGGAAATGATAAGCCAGCACCTAGATGACGATCCACAACTCGAGGAGCCCAAGGAAGCATTTCTCCTCGCATGGCCAGATGCAAGCTCGAGTGCGAAACCGACGCCGAGTCTGCCGACAGGCGCTCGAGCTCCGAAAGCTGCACGTGATCGAGAAAACGCAGAGCATGCCATTGAGGCGCCATTACCGAAGAGAAACATGCCTGTCGAGTCCCACGGAGCATGCGAAAAGCACTGGCAACAACTGACTCTGCAAGTTGAGCGGCTCCAGGCGGATCTCAACTTACTCGAGGGAAACTTTCTGTGCCTCCAGCAACAGCTGAGCGGTGTGCTGGAGCGGATGGATGAACTTGCCGCTGAGAGCCAGGCGAATCCAATATGTACCCCATGGGTACCAGACCCAGTTGGGAGCCTACACCCAACTGAATTCCATCTTACGCCGCTGCAAAGCAGCCCATCTGACAGCGGCTCTTCTGCGGATGTTGAATCCACGCTTGCTCCAGAGATGTCTGCGCACTGCAGACAACAAGATGCAGACAACTCGTTGAATTAGGGCAATCATCCAGCATGCAACCTTGTCCATGGAGCAAACAGGGATTCGAGTCGTCGGGAAGGACTTCATAGGATGCTATGGCGATAGTCCCACGGGAGCGCTTCCGATCGCATCTGTCAGTCTAAACATTTTCCGTAGCGGCATGAACGAGCCGACTCGTTCGCTAGAGTGCAAAACGCTCAAAGGCTAACACCGAAATCCCCGGACCGATAGCTTCGCGCACTGTTCGCTGTCGACTGCGAGAGCGTTCGTCGGCAGAGTCGGTAACAAGCACTTGGTCCAGGAGACAGCGCTCAGCGATGAACGCTTCGAACTTGACACTTCTGCGCTGGGGAGGCGAAGCGTTCGCGGCACCCAATTGCCGAGGAGCGCGGAACGCTTCATCTTCCGCAGGCATCAGGCTTTCGTAGACGGACGGCTCGATATCGGCTGCGGAAACGTACTGCGGATTCATTGCAGCGATATGCATTGCAACCTGTCGGCCGAGTGGCGACGGTGCCGAGCAAGCAACCAAAACACCAACGCGTGCGTGATTATGCAAATAGGAATATATTCGACCGTCCCGAAACGTGTCCGGTACTTGCAAACGGATGCCCCGGTGGACTGTGAGATTCTCGTCAGTCTTTGCGACCGCTTCTCGTAGCTCGTCGCGCAATGCCTCAAGCAGCTCCTGTACATTGGTTACCGCTCCGCGCAGGAGCAGCTCTAGTCCGCGCTGACCAACACGTTGGACGACAGGCAACTGGTGCACAAAGTCCGTCTCGGAACGGATCTCTACCATGGCACCGCACCGTTGATCAGGTGCGACCTCCAGTGCAATGAGCCCACTCCTCGTGCTGCGCTGCGCTTTCTTTCGCATCACGGTCTCTGCGTAGCTTGACAAAAGCCCCAGTGCTGCGTCCAACTTGCCGTCACACCGTTCTAATGCCTTTTTACACTCCATAACCGGGGCACCCGTCAGGTCACGAAGCTGACGGATGGAGGCTGCATTCCAGTTCGGGCTGGAGCTTAACCAGCGCCTGCCAATGTGCAGGAGAAACTGCGACCTAAGCATGTTTCAAAAGAAACACTCCCCGAATCAGCGCCGAACTAACAAGCGTGCTCAAGTGTGCGTGATCGAGGTTCGAAACAAACCCGGAACGCCCGCTGCGGTACAGTTCCTCGTGCAACTGCGCGCGAAACGCTTCTCCCGGATGTGCGGGTTGCTTTGAACTGCGAACAACCGAGCGTAGGTTCCCGGCTTCGTTCCGGGCGATCTACGCGAACCGGTTTCCGTGACTCTACCGGGCACCTCTTTTCGAGACACGAAACAGCTATCACCGGAAATAAGCGTCGACCTTTTCTAGAAAAGGGCCGGCAGTGACCCGATCTTGCGGTGGAACGGGCTCGTGAGGCGAGCGCTCTAGCGCCGTGTTCAAGCCTTCTGTCGCTGGGGGACTTGAAGCTGCAGGCGCGCTTTGTGTGGGTTCTTTGCGCAGAGCACGTCAGCGTCAGGACGCGCTGTAGAGCTGTTTTCCATAGAAACAGTTCTAGAGTCAAACCGCAGCGTTGCCGCGGCGACAGCTCTGGGGTAACTGGGGGGCACCGCGGTTCGTGCGCTCCCGTGACGTCTGGCGACTGCGTCCTATTTAGGGAAAAAGTACACGAATCAGAACAACCAAACTCCATGACAGGCACAAGGCCTTGTTCTGAAGAAAACGGCGCAGTCTCCAACGCTTCCTCCGAGACATACGCGAACCTTGATGGGCCATGGGGCTTTGCGATGCCATCGGGGACCCTCGAACAGGCTAACTACATGCAACAGTATAGCCAGCTGTACTTTTGTCGTCTGGCAGAAATGCGCAACTTTTACAGCACCTATACAGATATCACGCGAGTTGCGATCTCGCAGCTGAACCCCGTTCAGACGCAATGGGTTGTGGGCATCATTTTCAAGCAGATGCCCTTGAAACCCTCGATCCTCAAGAGCTATGCCGACGACATCATGCTCACCGTCCCTGAACTGCGTCTCCTGAACTACATATCCGGTGATGATCGCGTATACATTGAGGACGAGACTGGTCGTATCGAGTGCGTGTTCCACCCCGAAGACCGCAAACATGATGTCGTCACGGGAATGGTCATTGCGCTGCAAGGGCTGGTAGGCGCGGACGGGCTCTTTCGCGTGAACGAGATCCGACTGCCGATGCATCCCGCACCGATACCACTGCCTTGTTCGGGACAATCCGCAAAACAGTATATCTGCTTCCTGTCTGGGGTTGATGTTCGCACGCCGGCGGCACAGCTCTTCCTCGACTACGTTACAGGCTGCCTTGGCGCCGATACCGTCCAACTCGGGGCATGCATGCGAGTGATCGTCGCTGGAAACCTTCGAGGCGAACGATCCTTACTCGACCTTTTCCTGAAGACGCTTGCCGAGCACGTGCCCGTGGACCTTATGCCCGGCGAGGAGGACCCCGTGCATGCGGCCTTCCCGCAACAGCCATGGCATCGACTCCTGCTTCCCCAGAGCGCCTCGCAGGACGATGCACAGAATCGACTCGTTCGCTGCAGTAATCCGCATGCATTTCAAATCAATGGTTGTCTCTTCCTGGGAACATCCGGACAGAATGTGAAGAATTTCTGCCGCTTCTCGCGAGTTCGCAACGAACTCGAGGCGCTCCAACGACTTCTCGAATGTGGACATCTCGCACCGACTTGTCCGGATACCATGGCCTGCGTCCCGCGAGGCGACCACGACCCCCTGGTTATCCGCGAGGTTCCGCACGTGCTTTTCACTGGCAACGCGGATACCTTCAGGTACCAACAGCGTGTGTTCGGGGCAGCTCGAAACGCAGGGACGGCAGCGCCTGTGACATTGCTGACGGTTCCACGTTTTGATGCGACCGGCACTGCAGTGCTGCTCGCACTGCCTGAATTAACGCCGACGACTTTACAGTTTTAAATACCCTGTACATGGTTGCCGAATCGAACGGCTTGTACCTAGGTCTTGATCTGAGTACGCAATCGCTTGATGCGGTGGTTATCGACCTCGATGACGCCCTGGAAAGCGCCTTCGAAGCGAGTGTGAACTTTGAGACAGACCTACCACACTACGGCACGAAGAGCGGGTTTATCTACGACCCGGAGAGCAAGCGTGCGGTGGCACCGACGCTCATGTTTGCCGAGGCGCTCGAACTTGTGCTCGAAAGACTACGGAGTGCTAAGTGCCCGTTCGAACGCATTAGAGCAGTTTCGGTGTCTGCGCAGCAGCACGGCTCTGTGTATTGGCAGAGGCCTCCGCACCTGCCGGATACCGAGAAAGACAGCCAGAAGTCGCTGGTCGCCTGTCTGCAAGAGCCAACGACTGCCTTTGCGGTGCCGTTCAGCCCTATATGGGCGGACGCCTCGACAACTGCAGCTTGTCGAGCGATTGAGGCTGCGTATCCTGGTGGAGCGAGGCAACTCGCCCGCGACACCGGTTCCCGTGCCTATGAGCGATACACTGCCGCGCAGGTGGTGAAGCTCGCGCTCCATCAACCAGCGGCATATCGGCAGACGCAGCGGATTCAAGTTATATCGGCGGGTATGGTATCGATATTGTGCGGCAACTGGTGTGCCGAGGATGTCGCTGATGCGAGCGGAACGCTGTGGCTGCAGCTAGGTGCGCTGCGGCCGCGCTGGGCTCCCAAAGCGCTCGCTGCAACCGAGCAGGCTGCGGGACTCGAGTCCGGCACCTTGCATGGAAAGTTAGCAGAATCACCAGTGCTCTCGTTCACAGCCGCTGGACCAATCGCTCCGTACTTCTGTCATCGTTTCGGTTTCCGCCCCGAGTGCTTGGTCGTGACTGGAACTGGTGACAATCCCTCATCGGCAGCAGGTCTGGCTATGCGACTGGGTGATGTGTGTATATCGCTGGGTACTTCGGATACGGCTTTCGGGCGCACGAGCTCATGCGAACCCCAGTTGTTTGGCCACGTTTTTCGCAGCTCACTTGATCCGCTCGCGTACATGCCGATTCTCGTGTTCTCGAACGGTTCGCTCACCCGTGAGCGCATTCGGGGCCCAGATCGCTCCTGGGAGGACTTTGACGCCTCGCTGGAACGCACACCGGCGGGAAACCAGGGCCTCCTAGCACTGCTTACATTTGTGGATGAGATTCTTCCTCGCTTACCTGCCGGTCTGATGTACTTTGCCCAGATCGAAACGGAATCGACCAGCTCGGCACTCGCGGAGCTGAAACTGGCCCTGCTTCGCCCCGAGGACGTTGCATCACACGATGCCGTTGTTCGTGCTGTGGTAGAGCAGCGAGCGCTTGCAATCCGCTACTATGGAGAGCGCATCGGGTTACCTTTCCCACCGCAACGTGTTCTGCTCACAGGTGGTGCTTCTCAGTCGCGGGGCATCCGAAAAGTGATTGCGGATGTGCTGGGTGCCCCTGTTTATGTTTTGGAACGTGGCAAAGCATCCTTGGATGCGCACGTGACCCCATGGAACACGGCTGCTCGCGGGGCTGCCCTGCGTGCCGCTTACGTCCAACGCGGTGAACAACAGGAGTTTGCTGACTGGGCTTCAAGCATTCATGCAGTGCGGTATCGCCGGGTTGCGGAGCCCAATCCCGATGCGTTCCAACTCTACACGAGTGTTATGTTGCCTGCATATGCTCGGTTTGAGGCACTGGTGGATGCGCAGTCTCGAACTGGGCCAGTTTCCTCCGCGTGAACAGTGTTGTGATTCAGGTGGAGGGCGACGAGCTCGGCTGCGACGGCGTCAGTTCGGGATACTGCACAACACCGCAGACTTAGTGAAGGGAAGAGATTGCGAGTTTACCTCGGCGATGACTCTCGTCCTGTGCGAGTTTGTCTCCGAGTTCCGGCGGACACGCTGTGTTCCAACTTTTGTTCAGAGCGCAGCGTTTCCGCGCTCGTTAGAAACTAGGTGCTGAATACCTTGTCTTATGCAAAGCGCGTGCAGAGATTCGGAGACCAGCACCGAGCTATGGAAAGTCTCACTTGCGTGCATGCGGGCGGGCATTCGAGCGGCAACGTCAGCCGAGCGCTACTTCAACCGAGCGCTTCCAGAAAACCTGGAATCCGTGCGACCATACAGTCTTATGTGACCCTGTTTCAGATAGCGCTTTTTCGCTCAGACGAGAACGTGGATCAGCTGACTGCGTCCCGTTGCAATAAAGCGTTGAACACGAATAATGACGTCACGAGTTAACTAGCCAGCCAGCCAGTCAGTCAGTCAGCCAGTCAGCCAGCCAGCCAGCCAGCCAACTGGACCAGTGCCGCAGCCATCTCCTGCTTCGAAAAGGCTATGCCTTTTTGACTGTTGACTCGCGCGCGAGTGCAGCGCTTCCCCGCGGATCCAGCAGAACGACATCATTGACGGTGACCGCGTGGCTGAGCACCGGGCTTCCATGCATAGCTTCCGCGTCCGTGGAAACGGGTGCCCCAGAGGCTCCACCGGCGCCGCCAAAGCGCATTGCAGCTGCTCGCCACAGACTCTGATAGAGATTTGCATAGGCCGCTCTTTCACTCTGAGTTGAGAAGAAACAAATCGTAGCTGAAGCCATCGTCCAAGTGAAATAGCGCCATAAGCTGGCTTCTTCGGACGGTGTGCAGAGCGCCCTGTCCCAGGAAATGGCGTAAAAGTCGTAGGCCAGCCACGTGGATGCTACCAATCGCAAAAAACTGATCATCACATAATGCTTCAAGCTCGAATCAGGGCGTGGCGAGTGCATATAACTAGCCGCGCTTATCAGCACGGACTCACGGAGCAAAAGGCGAATGCACTGCGTGATCCACAACAACGAATACGTCGCCGCAATCATGCATTGAACGAACCCGAAGCGCAAAACGCTCGCCAATCTCGCGATGTGCTGCGTATCACCACGAAGCAGCAACTGCGACAGAAACAGAACGAATCCAAGCAAACCAAACACCAGGTTTCCCATCGCTTCCACCGCACTGGTCGTTGCCTGCTGCGCATATCGGGTGACGATTGCTCCAGCGAGGCTCACGGTCAGAAGCAACGCCAGGAACTGCAGGACGCCAACCATCAGTTGCGAAGTGAGCTGCCACCAGCTCGCGTCCCGGTTCAACCCTCGCCCGTGCAACATCGGAGGGTCCGCGGGCGCAGGCAACTGTGCGCCCAGGTGCGCGTCTCGTGTGTCGGAGGCGGTCGCTTCTAGCGCGCTGTTGATTGCAGTCGACCCGCCGTGGCCCGAAAACTCGTTACGACAATGCTGTAAAAGTGACTCGAGCGCACGCTTCTCTTCGGCGCATTCCTGTCGGGCGACGTTGACTGCCGCCTTGCAGGATGCATCGTTCTCTGTTACCCGCCATTGATCACGGGGACCGGCCGCAGCGAAAAGCGCTTGGCGCAGATCACCTGCTTGCTTTAGCAAGCTATCTCTTTCGCGGGCTACGCGACCCAGTTGGTCTTGTAGCATCAACTCTCGGTCGCGGAGCGCCTTATACTCGAATCGAAGTTCCGAAACGTTCGCAACATCGGGGTCGAAAAAAAGATTCTTGATCACAATCGATCCAACGCGGGTGTCCTTTACCAGGGAAATGATAGGCCTCTCTGGACGCTCTGTGAGGAACGCGTGCCAGTCGCCGAAACCGTAGTCCAACTCGTGTCGTCGCTCAAGCTCCGCACGTTGCTGCTCGGGCGGAAGTTTCGCCTTCTGCAAGCGAGACAGCGCTCCACGTTGTCCTTGTTCCAAGCGAGCTGAGACTGTTTCAGCCTCACTCGCTATGCCGAAAACCGCCTTGTGTAGCGTGTCGGAGCCAGTGGCACCGCGTTCACCGACGCTCGCTGGTGAGCTCCCAGTTGCTGGCAGCAACACCACAAGCAAAAGTAACAATAGGAAAGAGGTCATCGTCAAGCAGTGCCAAGATGCGGGTGTGAAAATATGTCGCGTGCGCCCAGGCTGCACCATTGGTGGGAGGCAAGACCCCGAGAACCCGCTCCTGCTGAAGAGAATGAGCTCAACAATCCAAAATCGAGTTGCGCGAAGAATTCGGCTCACGACGTCGATGATAGGCGAACAAATGGGGGCGTTGGCGGCGGCGTACCGTCCGTCCAAACGGTCGGTGGCAACGGATGGGCAGTGTCCAGTTTGGGCATCGACGATCTGTCAATATTGTCTAGTTTTGGGGCTATCCCACTTGGCAGCGCATGCAGATCGCAGCGCGCGCTCAGCGGCAACACGTTTTCCTGTTCAGTTGCTGGACGTGTTCGAAGCGCTGGTGGCGTTTTGCAGTTTAACGGCGAGAATGTTCTGCAGCTATTGTAGAATTCAGTGGAACAGATCTATGTTGCTAACGTTTGCGTACATCATCATGTTTGAGTTTCTTCTTATTGGTATTGTCATCGCCGTTTGAGAGATATGTCTGTAACTGTTTTTTTTCTGGAATGAACTGTGATCTCCAGCTTTACAGAAGCAGGTCGTTCGTTTCCCTTCAGCTCTGCTATGCGCAATCCACGGGTGCCGATGGTAGCGATAATGTCCCGGCATTGTGGCATGCGGTTGTTGTCGACGCATTAGATGCACAGGCGTAAGTTGCGACCTATGCTCTGCCTGCTATTTTCATCTTATTTGTATGCATCCTCGGTGCCGTCGTCTCAACACTGACACCTGACAGCGGTCAGGTATTCTCAAGCACCTATGGATCTGCGCCCTCCGAACGCTGCACTATGGTGCGTGAACGCCTCCTTTATCGCTCGATGCACGCCCTTGACGGGTACAGAAAGCTCTGCATCGATGCCGTCCTCGGTTTCCGCGCCCGATGCAGTACCGTATGCTACCAGGCTTGTTCTGCTCGATACGCTCGGAGAGTACTCCGTATGTTGCACGTGCAAGCGCGCGCTGTTCCATTCCATGGAGGATCTGTGGAAGGCGACAAATCTATGACGAAATAAAGCATCAGAAGAAAAATCGAGGCTGGAGTCTATGTCGAGAAATCGCGATCCGTGTACATGCCGCACTCGTAAAGCGATACCGCACTCTCCGCTGGATGCGGTCCGCGCGATGACTCATGCCAAAGTCCAAGAATCGTTTCGATGCGAACCGAAAGGACGAGAGCCCGCAGTACCTTATAGTATGAGAAGGATCGCGGTACTGTGGAATCCAGTCTTGTCGATGTTCACAAAGATAGGGAAATCTGTCTTCGGAATGAAATCTATTATTTGACGCGACAAGTCCTGGGAACTCTCAGCATGAGCTTGTGAACAAGTCTTCGAAAGACAACGCGGTGCACGATCACTCGTCAATCCAGCTGTGCGCATTGCTGTGCGCTCCAGTTGCCTTGAACTACAAAGATCTTAATCTTGAAGAATCTCTGATTTGGGCATGAGACACGTACGGAAGGCAGAATAGTCGAGGCCTGCACACATCTATGTCAGTGAAACAAGAACGCTTTACGAGCATGGAGGGAAAATATATATTCACTCACAGAGGCCTTCGAATCTTCTTCAACCGGCGGCCTGCTTTCTGTTTCAGCTTCTCCTGACTCACTTCGAGCTTCAGAGGCTGCCCCATAAGATTGGATCGCGTAAGCTCATCGGGTCTCGTCTCCAGCACCGCATATCATCTGAGCCTGATGGCGGCGTTGAAGTCACGATTCATGAACTCCATGCGTCCGCTGCAGCCGGTTGAACGCCTCAATGCATGGATTGATAGAACACGTGCCCTCTGCGTCACCATAGTCCCGCCACCTGCTTCTTCTACTGCTTCGTCAGCTGCTCTTCCTCGCATGATCGTCCGTGAGAAGAGCATGTTTTTGTTTATCTTCCAGAAGCTGGCGGTGATGGACCTCCAGGATTCCCAACTTTCACGTCCGTACCTTTCCCTTAGATATTGTACTCTGAAAATAAACGCAGTTTGAATGCGTCTGCTATAAAC
>Ga0123519_10008657_pt1 | contig 15485 bp, 13 predicted proteins | sample YelNatPaOPRAMG02_FD_87396 | JGI IMG/M metagenome (GOLD analysis project Ga0123519, IMG submission 87396) | Hot spring microbial communities from Yellowstone National Park - Yellowstone National Park OP-RAMG-02 (version 2) | ecosystem: Environmental > Aquatic > Thermal springs > Hot (42-90C) ...
CTGAGGTTGGCATAGAACGGTATTTCGAGTTAGAATTTTAAGATACTCCGAGGAGGATAAACCAACTGTGACAGCAGTTCCAACCGTCTCCATCGTTGTGCCGGTCTACTGCCGCACTGAAGCACACAAAGGATTTCTTGTTGAGACCCTCGAATCGGCTGCGGCGCAAACATTAAAAAACATCGAGCTGGTCATCGTGGACGACGCTTCGCCGACGGATCCTGTTCGCGCAATCGAATCTGTGCGGAATCTACCGCTGACGCGCTTGCTGCGTAACACAGTCAACCTCGGCCACGCTGAATCGCGCAATATCGGCATACGCGCTGCGGAAGGTGAGCTAATCGCGTTTCTTGATCACGACGACCTTTGGCTGCCCGAAAAGTTGGAGCGACAAGTGCGTGCACTGCAAGAAAATCCGGACGCGGCAATGTGCTACTGCAATGTTGAGATAATAGGTTCCCATCCGCCCAATCTTTACGTCGATCAACGTGCTATACCCGACAGGCCGTCGATTGTTTGGTTTCTCACTCACGGAAACTCTGTTATCACTGCAAGCTCGGCGCTCGTAAGAAAACAGGCAATGCTGGATATTGGCCTGTTCGATACTCGCTACACAAGTTGCGACGACTACGACGCATGGATCAAGATATTGATGCGTTGGCCGATCGTTCACCTGCCGGAGACTCTTGCGAAGTATCGTTTGCACGAGGATAATGTGAACTATTCGGTAGATCGATTAAACGACAATCGGTTGTTGACAAACCTCATTCTTAGTTATTGGCGAGCAGCTCCAGTTAGTGACAAATTGGCTCTGCTGCCGCTGCTTGTGCGAAAGTTTGCTGGAAGAGCTATTTATACAGTCGCGAGAATTGGGCGCAGTCGTCGTACGAAATAATGGGGCAGTAAAAAACTGCCCCATCATTTTTCTTGTTTGGAATTTCGCTATTATCAGCCTCGGCGCCTGCGGCTGATGCCGACCAGACCGGTCAGACCGGTTGCGAGAGCAAGCAGGCTCGCAGGTTCCGGAACCGCCTCAACTACGATGTTATCCACGTACAAACCGGTTCTGGTAGAGCCGGTAGTGTTTCCGTGCTTGATCACAATCGTGGTTGTGGTAGAAGTAGCCGTGAACTGCAGCACCGGTGGCATATAGTCCCACTCGCTGAACTGCTTGTCCCAGAAGACCATTGCGCTCGAGTTTGTAGTCTGCTTGGCGCAGAGTATCGTACCCGGCGTGCTTGCGTTGTAGTCTTTACCTTGCACTGGGGCAGAAGTTCCTATTAAGACCTCACTCCACGTACTCTGGTTAGCTCCGCCACTGTAGGTATACTTGGCCCAGCCGCTGATCTGGTAAACAACTCCCGGCGTGGTAGCAAACGTTTGCCAGATGCCACCGTTAAAGCCGGCGCCCCAGAACTTAGCTTGGCCGTTCTCCCACGTGAACAGTGTGTTGCTGCCGCGCTCGGTCCAGAACGTCCAGCCGCTGACATCAGTAGCGAAGTCGCCGTTCTGGATAAGGTTCGCAGCAAATGCGGGCGCGCTGACCGCCATCAGGACGGCCATCAAAATGAACAATCTTTTCACCTTTCCCTCCTTCCCTGTATCGTGTGTGACTGAGGTTCCACTGCACTATACCGCTGCTGAGCATTCGACTGCACAAAGGCACCTGGACTTCCAATCGGATGGGCATTGAAATCGTCTGTGACGTCATAGAAGCAGAAGGAGCGCCTGCCGCATAATCGGCCCGCACGGTTATCATGTGTGAAACCGCCTTCACTATACCTCGACTCCGCAAGCCTGTCAACAATCTCCACGCAAAACCAGTAAGATTGCCGGTATTGGATCGAACGATTGCTAATGCAACAGAAGGGAAACCTGTTCCCTGCAAACAACGTATATGTGTTGATTGCTTAAGGAACACGCCTGGGGCGGATTGCTTGGGAGTTCATCAATTATGGACATATCTGAGGTGCGCAAGAAGATCGACGAGATAGATAAACGCCTCGTCGAACTCCTCAACCAGCGAGCGGAATGCGCTCTTGAAATCGGCAAAATGAAGAGCAAAGGCCGACAGAGCATTTTTGCGCCTGAACGTGAGCGCCAAGTATTGGGAGCAGTTTTGCAATACAACAAGGGTCCGCTTGCCGACAAGAGTATAAGCGCGATATTTAGGGAAATAATCTCGGCGTGCCGTGCTCTGGAAAAGCCCATCACTGTTGCGTACCTTGGACCCAAAGGAAGCTATAGCCACATAGCAAGCATACTAAAGTTTGGGGAATCATCGGAGTTTTTGCCCGTCAACACCATCCCAGACGTGTTCAATGCTGTGGAGCATAAGGAAGCGAACTACGGCGTGGTGCCGGTCGAGAACTCTACCGAGGGCGTGGTGAGCCACACGTTGGACATGTTTCTGCTTTCAGATCTGCGCATTTGTGCTGAGATATATGCTCCGATTTCCCACAATCTGCTATCGTGTGGAACGGATATTTCGCAGATCAAGCGCGTGTATTCGATTGCCCAAGCGATAGCTCAATGCCGAAACTGGCTTGCGACGCATCTGCCCGGAGTGGAGATTCTGGAGGTTTCGAGCACTGCCAAGGGCGCCGCAATGTGCGAAGGATTTCCGACAAGCGCGGCTGTAGCATCAAGCTTGGCCGCCAAGGAATACGGGCTGAACGTTCTGGCAGAGGGAATTGAGGACAATCCCCACAACAAGACGCGCTTTTTGGTAATAGGCTACTCCAAGCCCGAGCCGAGCGGCAAGGATAAGACTTCGATTGTTTTTTCGGTTCCTCACAAGTCAGGTTCGCTCTACCACGCACTGAAGGTTTTCGACGCGGAGAACATCAACCTAACTATGATCGAATCACGCCCCACTAAGCAAATGCCGTGGGAATACATCTTTTTTGTCGATTTCCAGGGTCACGAGCGCGATGAAGCCGTCCAGAGGGCGCTATCCAAGCTGAACGAGATTGCGTTGTTCGTGAGGGTCTTGGGAAGCTACCCGGAAGCCGAATAGGCGATAATACCTTGAGCACCTAACGCCTATTCGAGCGAGGTCAGCGTCGTGAGTCCGGCGTTCCTTGCGGCAGACTCGATTGCTTCTAGATTATCTCCCTTAACCACAAAGACAGCCCGCTTACCGCGCTCGATAATGCAGCCGTAGGCATCCGAAACGTTCAGACCTGCGTTTTCGAGCGCCTTTGCAAGTTGGACAAGACCTCCGGGGCGATCTGGTATCTCGATCACGGCAACTTTATTGAGCGCGACGGCTATGTTTGCGTTCGACAGAACTTCCTTTGCCCGCTCAGGCTCCGCTGTAAGGATCTTGAATACTCCGTATTGCCCCTCATCAGCGAGTTCCAAAGCGAGTATGTCTATACCGGCATTCCCTAGAAGCTCCGCCACCCGAGAAAGCTTGCCTGGTTTATTCTCGACAAAGACGCTGACCTCGTTATACATGCGAAAACTCCTCCGAATGTAGTAACAACCTGGACTCACAAAGCCGCCATTACAATTGTCTCTCGTCTATAACGCGCTTCGCCTTACCTTCACTCGCCGGAAGACTACCCGGCTCAAGAACCTCTACCTGGGCAGTAAAGCCGATCTGTTCCCTAAGCTGCCTCTGGAGCTCTGCTCGCAAGTTGCGCAAAGTCTCAACTGAGCCATCAAACTCGCCCTTTGCCAGCTCAACCTGTACGGTCATCTGGTCCAGCGCTCCAGACTTCGTGAGACGGATAACATAGTTTCCGCCGATCCACTTGTGGCGCATAATCACTTCTTCTATCTGCGACGGGAAGACGTTAACGCCTCGGACTATAAGCATATCGTCGGACCTGCCCACCATCCGTGCAAGCCGCCGATGCTTTCTACCGCACGGACACTCTTCGTTGATGATGCGTGTGAGATCCCTGGTGCGATATCTTATTAGCGGCATAGCAGTACGCCTAAGCGTAGTCATCACCAGTTCGCCGATTTCTCCTTCCGGCACCGGCTCCAGTGTCTCGGGATTCACAATCTCTACCAAATATGCATCTTCCCATACGTGCATCCCATTCTGCTCTTGACATTCGAATGCTACGCCAGGACCATTCATTTCCGATAGGCCGTAACTGTTGTAAGCTTTGAAACCGTAGAGGTCCTGCAGTTTGAACCTCATTTCTTCGGTATAAGGCTCTGCACCGAGGAACGCTCGCTTCAGACCCAGGCTTTTTGGATCATCGCCTTCCTGCAGCATTCTCTCCGCCACATGCATTGCGTAGCTTGGAGTTGCATGAATACAAGTGACGTGGAAATCGCGAATTAGTTTGATCTGACGGGCAGTATTGCCTGGTCCGGCAGGCAGGACCATCATACCGAGCCTTTCAGCACCGTAGTGGAGTCCTAGCCCGCCGGTGAACATGCCATAGCCCGACATGTTTTGAAACACGTCCTTCGAAGTCGCACCAGCCATTGCCAGGCACCTAGCCATTAACTCGGCCCAGCAATCAATATCCTCGCGCGTATGAAAAATGGCAGTGGGAGTTCCGGTAGTCCCGCTGGAAGTGTGCATTCGGATTAACTGCTCTCTATCGACCGTCACCATGCCGTCAGGGTAGCTAAGGCGAAGATCCTCCTTTGTGGTAAACGGGAACTTGGTAATGTCCTCCGCAGTTCGGATATCTTCCGGTCCGATACCCCATTCCTTGAACTCTGCCGAATACCACCTTGACTTCGCCGCCTGCGCAATACTCCGACGCAGTGCCTCGGCTTGCCAACGTGCGATTTCCTCGCGGGACATCCACTCAAAGCGACTGCCAATCTTGTCGTCCAACTCACTCATAAACTATGAACCTCAGAATCTTCGGCTGGTAAATAACCTCCCTCAGCCCTCCAGCAGCGGAAACTCCGTGATGCGGAGCTTAGCGCAACCGTATGGAATCAGCGTCAACTCTTCGATCGGTTCATCGGATTTGACAGGGCTCTGTGGCACAGGTCCTGCTGAGTTCATCACCATCCCCCACTCCGGCACACGCCGACCTTTGACCTTGATCTCGATAGGAGCAAAGTCGGGACCGTAGATAACGTCGCCTACTCCCTTCTTGATCACTTCGACCTGAGGATTGTCCGGATCGATGAGCAATCCGTAATTCCAAGGAGTAGTCGGATAGACCGCGTAGTCTGCGTGCGGTTCCTCGCCCTTTATCTTCTCCCATCGCTCGCCTATCTTCAGCGAGTATACAAGTGGACCGCGCTTGATAGTGACTGAGTCGTTAAACCTGCGCTCCACTTGCACATTCATCGGGAAGTAAAGCTCGATCTTGTCTCCGTCCTTCCACATGCGCGAGATCGAAGCAAACATGCCGGGAGTAACAGTTTGCGCCTCGCCGTTCACCTTAACCGATGCTCCTTCCGCCCAAGCCGGAACTCGCAACACAAGAGGAAACTCGGTCTCAGCAGATATACGAACAGTCATGTTTATAGTCTCATCGAACGGGTAATCGGTATCGACTTCGACGGTGACATCACGTCCGCCACGAACCTTTGCTCTCACTTCACACGGACCATAGGCAACACACGCCAGGCCATCGTCAGGCGTAGCCATCCACAGGTTTGCAGCAAACTTCGGCCAACCTTGATGCATGTTGGCTGTACAACAACCGTAGTTAGGCTCCAAGCCGAAGGTATTGGAAGCATCGCCGTTATTGGTCCAGTGCCGTTTGTCTATATTGCACAGTACCTGATTTGCCTGCTGATCATATTGGTGCGCCCACATATCAGCGGTAAATGTCCCTGGCAATGCATTGTATGTAATCTTCTCCAAGCGATCTCCCCATGCGGGATCGCCAAGAATCTGCAAAAGATTTTCGAGAGAGAACATATATTCAACTACTGCGCAAAGTTCCGTGCCCTGAGTAGGATCCTTGCCTGCATAGTGCTCGTCTCCAGTAAAGATGCCGACGGCTGTTCCATGATAGGTATCCAGCATCTCTATAGCCTGCCAGACTCCCTTATAGTGCTCTTCCCATTTCGTGAGCTCCCACGCCACTGCTGGAGTCTTCACTGCCATTGCGTTGTTGACTACGTGAGTGCGCATAGGAAACCTGATCGCCTGCTTCTGAGTATGAGCAAAGTCGGCAAAGTGATAGGTCCAGTCGTAACCTTGATGCAAAACTTCGGCAGCCAGATCTAACAACGCAGGATCGCCGTTACGATTGTAAAGCCAAATAATCGAGAGGACGGTATCGGCCCAACGCACCTTGTCCCACGAACGGAAGTGTCGGTATGGAAGCTCCCGTTTCATATACACGAAAAATCGCTCCATAAGGGGAATAACGCGGGCGTCGCCACTGGCCTCGTAGTATTGCGTCAGAACCTTGAGCATGATGCCAAAAGGCCACCAATCCTCAATGCTCTTCGGTCCGAATCGTCCAAACTCGTCCTGACTGGAAAGCGTCCATTCGAGCCACTTCTTTGCCTCGGCCAAAAGCTTTTCGTCTTCCAAAAGGTAAGCCAACGGCACCAAGCCATCCAGATAATAAGGCCCACGTTCCCAGCTTTCGCCGGTTCCTCCGAGCCATCCGCTGTTGGGACCGAGGGAATCCCAAAATTCCGGAAGATGACCAGTAAGGCCGTTAGCCTGAATTTGAAGTTGCCGTTTAAGCCACCCTCTTGGCTTAACGCTGGTCAGAGGAAGAAAGTTGAAAGCCGTTGCCGGAAGCGGCGGTCTGTTGTTGATGTAAAAGCTGTTCATCGCTACTCCTGCTCGAAAGTTTGGTGCTCTACTATCTAATGATTGCGGCAAGTCGAGATGTTTTTCCTGTCGCAGAATGCAGGTTTATTGAGAAAACTGATCATGATAGCCTGTAAGCACGCAACCTAGTCCATCTACTACAAACTGATCGGCACGTTGATGATCCGCGCCGTGTAAGGCGGAATTGATATAGTGAAGTTCTCATCAACTTCGATCTCTTTGTCGAAAAGCTCGGCTCCAGGAAGATCAATATCTGGTCCGGTTAAGGTGCGCACCAGAGCTGTTTTTGCAGAGGGTTTGGCGTTCAGATTGATATGCACGTTTATCTCTCGATCCGACGTGCGATTTACCAAAAGAATATAGATTCTGCTGTCCGTTCGGCTAACCATGCATCCAAGCATAGGGATATCCGCTCGATCCGGAGCTAGCGCGTTGAAATCGGTGGCCCATTTGTTCGCTGCCGAATAGTAGCCGAAAGTAGGACAAATGCAATTAGCATCCACGAGTCGATCACCGTAGGCTCCGGCAAAGAACTCGAACACCTTGGCTAAGTCTTTCGGCTCTCCGGATGTGGTCATTGCAGTACAGTCATAGTTTCCGCTCAAGTGATGTAAATGTGCCCGCGGACAGCCACCCAAAGCCATTTCGCGAAGAGCATCCACACAAAACAGTTGCTGCTCATAGGTCATAGCCGATAACGGCACTTGACCTCGTTCCTCCGCAGTGTAATAGAGTTTGACTTCGTCGAAATAAGCGGTTGCCGGTACATCAGCTTTCAATACAAGCTCCAATCGCTTAGTACCCTCCGGTATTTTAGCAGAGGTTATGACACGCTCCCACATATCGGCGACTTTGGCGGGCCACTCGCCAAGCACTTCGGCCTTATGTCTTCCCTCGATGTGTTCGGAGGAATCTTCGCACACCTGTCTGAATTGAATCTTTACAGCTTCGGGATTATCGGTCCGAACCCACACGCCAGCAACAAACGACTTGGCTTTCTCCGGGCACTCGAAAATCTGAGTCGCTTCACAAGGTCCGCTATCGCGGCCGATTAGGATGCGCAAACCCTTGTTGCCACGGCGAGCAGCCCCAAAGGTTGCCCTGGCTCCGGTACCGGTGACATTCCATCCGACCAAACCGTCTTCAAAGCCGGGATTTGTCAACCGGATGTTCTCCGAAAAACGCGATCCCCAGCACTTTATGTTCCATTCGGTGTGCTCCATAGGCATGTTGTAAGCGATTTCAGGATCGCGGTAGCCATTCAGCCGACTGTTAGCCAAGCCTTTGCGAGCATAAATGATGTTGTGCAGGTTGTGAGCTACCCACGCAAGCGCTCCGCCGTTTGCAGAAGCGTATGGGTAAAAGTGTTCTTGGACCGCGTCGATAATCTTTTCCGAATAAAGTCTGTTTAGTTCCCGCGTCCAGCGAACGTTGATGTTTCTATCGGGCGTATCCACCAGTTTCATGTTGTTGCCCATTACCGGATAGCCGACTGCGACTATATACAGATTTAGTTTCTCAAGCTGGGGATGGTTCTTCTTTGCTTCCTCCAGTGCAGTACGCATAGCTTTGGCGTAGACCTCAACAGTCTTGGCGTATACCTCAGGCGGCCAATCAGTGCGCGCCTGTCCCCAGTTTTCATTGCCCATTTCATAGTGAAGCACCGGTCGCTTTCCAGCCAACGCACGATCAATGGTATACTTGCGCAAAAAATCCAGCGCGTCTTTGAGAGTATCGAACGTGTAGTCGGTATTTCCGCAAGGATTCGGAGCGGTGTGTTTGTATTTGATTTTCTCGTCTAACGATGCGTTTTCCGGAACTGGCCCTTCGAATCCCTCGGTACCACCTTGAAGATTAAGAGTATAATAGGGCTCTGCACCGATAGCATCGCAGAAGTCTAAGAATTCTTCCACAGTCGCCCAGCCCTTGCGCGGTTCTCGCCAATTGTAGATATCGGCAACACAACCGTTGGGGAAACGACAGCTTTTAATACCGAGCGATCTGACTGCTTTAACAAAATCAGGCCGAGACATTAATGGCTTATCCACTACAGGGTGGACGTTTATTCCGAAGAGCGTGTCCTGAAGCGGACACAATACTCTGTCAGGCCGAACAATTAACGCCGCATCCACCACCGCAAAAGCCTTTGGCGCGCATATTGCCGTGCCCTCAGCGACAAGCGCGTTAATAAGAATAAGAAGAGTTGCGATGAAAAACCTCAACTCCATACCTCCTCCAAAGGCTTTCTTGTCTTATGGATCGGACCAAACTTACCGAATCAGTTGCCAAATCTAGTCTTCAGGAGCGCCGCCACCAGGATCAAGAGTAGTAAGGCGCATTCGACGAGCACCCCAGTAAATCTCAGCATAATCCGGATCATCCAGCGAACTAACAATTACGCCAGAATGGCCACAAGAATGCACAAACTCTTTATTGCTGATAGCCATTCCTACGTGAGTTATAGCGTTAAGGTCCGGATCAGTGCCGTTCCCGAAGAAGACCAGGTCGCCTGCTCGGATGTCGTTTCTCTCCAACGGAACAGCACGCTCATCGCCCGCCTGCATATTTGCATCACGCAGGAGCGTAACATTGTGTATCTTGTAGACAAGCTGCACGAATCCGGAGCAATCTATACCGAAGGGCGAAGTTCCTCCCCAAAGGTAGGGAATTCCGATGAATCGAAGAGCCGTTTCAACAAGCTTTCGCGGCTCGGGAAGAGGAATGGTTTGCGCAATATCTTTATCGATTAGCTTTGCACAACCGGCTCGAATGAACCCGTGGCGACCGTCCGGCAGAATAAGCTCTACCCATTGGTCGTGTATGGCTTCTACTTCAAGTTCGACACTTATAGTTACTCTGGTAATGATCGGAGCACGTTCGCTCGGTTCGGTCAAGACATCCGCAAACAACTCGCGGATAGCAGCAACAGGGCCGGACGAAGCATAAGGGGCCGCACCATCGTCGAGCAGCCTAAGTGCATGCTTGGGCATCCAACCGCGATAAGTATCCCATGTCTGAACAAAAAACCACTGGCTCTGACCGGCCTCAACCACAATCGGTTGTCCGATGAGCGCCTGAGTAACTTGCTCAACCTTCCAGCTGCTCTCAGGCTCGGCGCGCACGGGCACCACGTTCTTTGTAACCACGCCGAGCCTGCCGGCAGGCGATCTACTTCCGGTTCGCATACCACTGCTCTGCGAAACTCTTGTGGGCATCGCTATCTTTGATGCGACGCCACCAATCTTGATTGTCCATATACCAGCGAATTGTGTCGCGGATTCCCGTGTCGAACGGATGCATTCTCCGCCAACCCATTGAGAGAAGTTTTGAGGAATCCAACGCATAGCGGCGATCGTGGCCCGGTCGATCGTCGACGTGTTTGATCAAGCTTTCATCTTTGCCCGTGACTTCGAGAATTATCCTCACAATCTCTATGTTTGGCCGCAGATTATCGCCACCGATGTTGTAAATCTCTCCCGGTTCGCCTTTGTCCATCACCAACTCTATTCCCGAACAATGATCCATGACATGCAGCCAATCGCGAACCTGCATACCGTCGCCATAGACAGGCAGCGGCTTATCTTCCATCGCATTGGTAGTAAAAAGCGGGATCAGCTTCTCTGGTTGCTGATAAGGACCATAAGTGTTTGATCCTCGAGTTATTACTACAGGCACGCCGTAGGTGCGCCAGTAAGCCCTAGCGAGTAATTCTCCCGCAGCTTTGGAAGCGGAATACGGACTGTTTGGCGAGACAGGATCAGTCTCTTTTGAGAAGCCTTCCGCGACATCACCATAAACCTCATCGGTGGAAATCTGAATGAATTTCTCAACGCCATATTTGCGCGCGGCCTCCATAAGGGTATTCACCCCGATAAAGTTGGTGGTCAGAAACGCATCCGGATCGTGAATAGACCGATCCACATGACTTTCTGCAGCGAAGTTAATAACTATGTCCGCTTCTTCAACCGGCTTTGCAACATCCTGCGAGTTTCGGATATCGCCTTTAACAAAGGTAAAGCGTGGATCATTCCAAACATCCTCCAGGTTCTCAAGATGACCTGCGTAGGTAAGCGCGTCAAGAACGGTAATACGACAATCTCCGCGCTTGCCCAGGATATACCTAACGAAGTTGCTTCCGATGAATCCGGCTCCGCCTGTTACGAGCAAATGTTTCATGAGTAGTTTCAGTCCTCAGTTCTCAGCGATCGCGTCGATAATCTCAACACTGTCGGGCTGGAGTTTACACAAACTTGATATCCCAATCATAGGGAATCTTTTCGCTGTTCCACGGTTCGCGATATTCGTCGGGGTCCTCGCGATTGTAAGGCATGGTCGGGAAGTTCACTAGCAGCGAAGGTTCTACTCCGACAGTCTTGTAACCGTGCATCACACCCACGGGAATCTTGAGCAGAATTGGGTTGTTGTCTCCCATGAAGAACTCGTTTACCTCTCCATAGGTTGGCGAATCTTCACGAGAATCATAAACCACAGCCTTGATCATGCCTTTTACACAAACCCAGAAATCATTTTGCTTCTTGTGATAGTGCCAAGCGCGGATTACGCCTGGGTAGTTAAGAGATACATAGGACTGGCCAAAGTGCTCAAATATCTCGTCATCCTCTCGAAGCATCTCCATCAGGTAGCCGCGCTCGTCTGCGTGACGTTTTAGCTGCTTGATCTCTATGCCTTGGATCAACTTTGCGTGTCCCCTTCCTCCATCGAACTCAAAATAGATATCTGCCCTAAATAGAACAGCAAAAAGCTTTCTTTATATAACACTCACCGCACTGTTGTCACCCAGCATCATGCGATAGGCCTTCGGTTTCTTTGCGTCTTTCTCGATAGTGACGTTCTTGCCGATCAGGCTATCTTCCAGCCTGCTGCCGATGTTTAAGATCTTGCAATCCTCCAAAATGATGCTGTGCTCAACTTCGCTGGAGCAGATAGTTACTCGATTGTTCACAGAGGTAAACGGTCCAATGAAGGCATTTTCGATAACACAATCCTCGCCTATAATTGCAGGACCTCGGATACAACTGTTTATAATTCGAGTGCCGACACCTATGTTCACACGCCCCATAATTTGTGAGGATTCGTCTACCTCACCTTTAATATCCGTTTCCAGATCTTCGAGCATCAGGCGATTTGCTTCGAGCATTGCGGATAAGCTGCCGGTATCTTTCCACCATCCGCTGATTATGTGGCTGTCCACTCTGTAACCATGGTCGATCAGATACTGAATGGCATCCGTTATCTCCAACTCACCTCGAGCTGAAGGCTTGATCGCGTTTACAGCTTCAAAGATGTTGTGGTCGAACATATAAACGCCTACGAGCGCAAGGTCGGTAGGCGGATCTTTCGGCTTCTCTATGAGCTTCACCACGCGATCTCCGTCCAGTATCGCAACTCCAAAGTCCTGAGGATTCGGTACGTGAGCGAGCAAAATCTGTGAGTTCGCTTCTGATCGCGAGTATTCTTCCACAAGAGCAGTGATCCCGTCTTTAATCAGATTATCGCCGAGGAACATAACGAAGTGCTCATCTCCGAGGTAGTCTTCAGCGATCTTAACGGCGTGGGCCAGTCCCAACGGCGCTTCTTGATGAATATAAGTGACTTTGACCCCGAATTTCTCGCCTGTTCCAACGGCCGCTTTGATCTCTTCGTGGGTATCGCCTACGATTATGCCTATATCCGTAATGCCTGCATCTCGGATGGCCTCGATGGCATAAAACAGAATCGGCTTATTCGCAACCGGAACGAGCTGTTTAGCACCCGTATGAGTTATGGGTCTCAGACGTGTACCTTTACCGCCGCTCAATATAAGTGCTTTCACGTACCCCTCCGCAGGCAGTGTTGAGTACTGCCTGGATTATAAGGCTGGGCAATGCGGGTGTCAACCGACTGCCATGCCAAACTCTATAATCGGCCAATATGCCCTCTTGATAGAGGACATTTGTTTCCAAGCTATAATCGTATACCAGGCAAAGCAAACACGCGGTTCCCGTTCAACCTAGGGAGGTCAAAGTTTGAGAGTCAAGACCGAATTGCATACGGGGCATGCCCAACGCTCTGTAGTAGGGATTACGTTAGGCGATCCGGCAGGCATTGGGCCCGAAGTTGTACTCGGAGCGCTGCAAGATGAGGAAGTATATACTCGATGTGTGCCGGTGGTAATTGGCAACGCGGATGTGCTTCGAAGATGCTCCGAGGTGACAGGCATATCGGCTGGAAAAGTCAAAGTTGTTGATTCTCCGAGGTCGGCCCAAGGAACAAAGGGGCTCGTAGAACTCGTGCATGTTGAAGTACCGGGAATGCTTGACATCCGTCCGGGCGAACTCAGTCGAGAAGCCGGAGTTGCTGCCGAGGCGTTCGTTAGAAAAGCATGCGATCTGGCACTGGCTGACGAGATCGACGCAATTGCCACAGCGCCGATCAACAAAGAATCGCTTCGGTTGGCCGGCATCAAGCATATCGGCCACACTGAAATGCTCGCGGCTTATCTCTGCGCTTCCAACCCGTTGACGCTGTTTATTACGGAAAACATGCGCATATTCTTCCTCTCGCGGCACCTTTCGTTGCGAGAAGCGATCGATTACATAACGGAAGAGAGGGTTTATTCGTTCATCAAGCGGGTACACGCGGCGATGTCGGATCTTGGGTTCGCCAATCCGTCTATTGGTCTGGCGGCACTAAATCCTCACGCATCAGACGGCGGGCAGTTTGGCAATGAAGAAGAGAAGCACCTAATACCCGCCGCAAGACGTGCTCGCGAGGACGGAATTGCTTGCTCAGACCCTATCGGAGCCGATTCGATATTCCACATGGCGCTCGAAGGACTATTCGACTGTGTGATTGCGCTCTATCATGACCAGGGGCATATAGCAGCAAAGACCCGCGATTTCTACGGCACGGTAACTGCAACCTTAAATCTGCCTGTTTTGCGCACCTCGGTAGACCACGGCAGCGCTTTCGACATTGCCTGGAGAGGTGTAGCTAATCCGATAAGTATGCGCAGAGCCATCCTGACGGCAGCAGAACTGATCACTGGATCATTGCGATAAATAAAAAATAACAAGTTGGTGATGAAAACAATTCACCGACAGGATAAAGCTTGCTGGGAGCGAACAATCTTCTATGATGGCTCAGCGACCTTCAACCCAACACCAAGTTCTTCCCGATCTTCCTTGTCTTGAATCGATCGAGATATTAGATCGATCTAGATTGTATGTACTGCTGGTTATTGTCAGCCTGAAATTTTGGACACTCTTTTGCGTTATTTGGGGGTTCGTTCTCTACCGTGAGTATCTCAGCTTTGGAGCGTTTGTCGCGGTTGGAATTATCTTGGCTTTATTTGTGTGGCTAATGCTGCGAATTCTGAGCTGCTACTGGAGCTACAAGACCGATCAATCCGGCATCACAATGAAGGGTTTGCTTCGAAAGCGGTTTGTAGCGTGGTCCGAAGTCCTTAAAGTTGCCACGCAGCAATCGCGAATGGGTGAGACGATACTAAAGCTGACTACTTCCCAAGAATCTGTCAAAATCTCGCCAAAAGGATTCAGCACGGCATCTTCCGGCGACTGCCTCGTTGCATCTGTCTGGCAACATCTGAGGCGGCTTGGTAGGGCAGACGAAATTGTCTTCACAGAAGCGATGGAAAGTCTGTGGCGCGAGATACCAAAAGACGTGCCGGTCGAAACGGAGTGGAGCAAACCAATCAACTTGGCAGAAAAGGCAGGCATCATCGTGCTTTTTCTGGTGCTCATTGTGCCGCTTGTAATGTTCTGGTTGGAAGCGACTCGCAAACCGCTTATGATTGCCCTGGCAGTCTCGTGGACATTGGCGTTAGTTTCTCTTTTCGCAGGTCTTATTTTTCCAGACATCCGATATATGGCACATCTGGTCAAAGCAGGATCTGACGGAATAGAGGTGAAAGCAGCGATTGGAAAGCCGATCCGCTTATCGTGGAAGTCCATAATTGCTGCATGGTGGATGCCGAATTGTCTTTGTTTGCGGGCGGAAACAAAAGAGATACGGATTCCTTACAAGCGGGATAATAAAGAACTTGAGCGTTTGGCACTGTGTGTAATTCGTCACCTTCGCGAGCAGACGCTGTGCGCGGTCCCGTTTCCTGCGCGTGTCTCCGAGAAACCCGCGACGTTATAACTGCTCCGTGGATAACAGAATCCTAAGCGCGTTTGAAAAACCGTCTTGGCATTTTAATTTCTCGCCACCACTATCAAACAGGTGTCTGTATAGTCCAGAACGTCTTAATACTGGGCGGCACTCCAACTCAGCACGGGCGATCAGCAGCAACGGACTCGTTGCCGGATATTCTACAACGGTTTGATCTGCGGAGCTTTCTCCCCTACAGCGATCATACGACGAATGAGAACCTCTGCAAGCTCTGCCCGCACATCTGCAAGATCCGGATCATCCACAAGATTATTCTGTTCGTAGGGATCTTTTTCCAGATCATAAAGCAAATGCTCATAATAGACGTCGCTGCTTGGAGGCTGAGGGTCGGGCGTTTGTGGTGCAACTACCGAATACTTCCATCTTTTCGTGCGAATTGCCCTGCCGATTATGCTCTCGCTGATTTGGATGAAGACCTCGCGAGGCCAATTTTTCGCCGTGCCGCTCACTAGAGCCTGCAGCGGGCAACCTCGCATGTAATCCGGTGGCTTAACACCCGCAGCCGCAAGCACCGTCGGAGGCAAATCGACAAGACTTACAAGCTCATGCACCACCTTTC
>Ga0123519_10008658_pt1 | contig 15485 bp, 11 predicted proteins | sample YelNatPaOPRAMG02_FD_87396 | JGI IMG/M metagenome (GOLD analysis project Ga0123519, IMG submission 87396) | Hot spring microbial communities from Yellowstone National Park - Yellowstone National Park OP-RAMG-02 (version 2) | ecosystem: Environmental > Aquatic > Thermal springs > Hot (42-90C) ...
AAATGCGCACACACTGAGTGCAGTTTATGCACTTGTTGGGATCCCGCAGGATGAAGGTGTGACTACGATCGATCACGAAGTCGCGATAGTCCCCAGCCTCGCCCCCGTGGAATCGGTTGTAAGTCAGGCCGTGTTCGAGCGACCACTTCTGCAGGTGGCAGATACCGGCGTCGGGGCAGACGCACTGCAGACAGCGGGCAGCCTCACGACGCACCATCTCCTCCGTGTATCCCAGTTCTATGAGTTTGAAGTTACCTTCGCGCTCAGGGAAGGGCAAGAAGCGCATGCGAACCTGGGGCTGCACGGGCTTGTACGGCACGATCGAGATCAGATCCGGCACCTGCTCTTCCGCCTCCAGTCGCTTGGCCACCTCGTCCATATCCTCCCCGCGCAGATAGCTATCAATGGACTTGGCTGCCAGTTTTCCACAGGCTACGGCTTGGATCACGGTGGCCGCGCCCAACGTGGCATCGCCACCAGCGAAGACGTTGCTGCGACCAGTGCGGAAGCTATTCGGATTGATTACGATCGTTTCGCGCCTGCTTGCCGCTAGTCCTGTTTCTTTCTCCAAAAAGAAGAGGTCCGGCGTTTGGCCGATGGCCGGGATAACGGTGTCGGCCTCGATGATGAACTCCGAGCCCTTAATGGGTACTGGGCGCCGCCGCCCGCTCGCGTCCGGCTCCCCTAGCTGCATACGGACGAACTCGACCCCAGCCGCCCGGCCATCGCGTTCGATGATGCGCACCGGCCCACAGAGGTACTCGAGCTTGACGCCCTCCCGCTCCGCATCGTCCACCTCCGAGTAGTGCGCCCCCATCTCCCGCCGCGAACGACGGTAGACGACTGTTACGTCTGTGGCGCCGAGCCGCCGGGACGTGCGAGAGGCGTCGAAAGCCGTGAACCCGCCGCCAATGACGACGACCCTCGGCCCCACCTTCACCTTCTCGCCCATGGCAACTCGCCGAAGGAAGCTCACCGCCGGCAACACCCCGGGCAGGTCTTCGCCCTCTATGTTCAGACGGTTGCTCTTGTGCGCTCCCACGCCAAGGAAAATGGCCTCATAGCCCTTGGCCTCCAAGTCGTCCAGAGAGAAGTCCTTGCCCAGGGTAGCGTTGGTCACCAACTCCACTCCCAGCTTCCAGACGCACTCGAGTTCTCTATCCATCATCGCTTTCGGCAAGCGATACTCTGGGATACCGTAGCGCAGCATCCCTCCCGCCTGCGGCAAGGCTTCGAAAACAGTAACGCTGTGCCCCTTGAGGGCAAGATAATAGGCGGCCGTCAGGCCTGCCGGCCCGGCTCCGATCACGGCCACCTTGTGCCCGGTGGGTGGCTCTTGTGGCCAAGGAGTCGGAGGATCGTCCAGGACCTGCTCGCCAGCGTAGCCGTGGCATTGGCAGATCGAGATCTCCTCCTCGACCAAGCCGCGGCGGCAATCCAGCTGGCACGGCCTAGGGCAGACCAGCCCCAAGATGTATGGGAACGGCAATACTTCTTTTACCAGACGAGCGGCCTCACGGTGGTCGCCACGAGCGATACATTCGAGATAGCCAGGGATATCGATGTGCGTCGGGCAGGCGATCTGGCAAGGTGGTTGGCAGTAGGCGTTGTGGTCCGAAAGCATCAGCTCCAGGGTTGCCCGCCGCAGCGCCTGCAGGCGGGGCGTCTGGGTTTGCACCACCATACCCTGGCTGACAGCAGTCGAGCAGGACGGCAAGGGACGGCTTTGCCCTTCTATCTCCACCAGGCACATTCGGCAGCCGGCCATCGGCTCCAGTTTCTCGTCGCTACAAAGCGTGGGGATCTCTATGCCGTGCGCACGCGCCGCCTCCAGGATGTTCGTCCCTTCCACGGCCGTGATCGACTGGCCATCGATGGTAAGATTCACGAGCCGATGCTCGGAAGGCTCTCCGGTCTGTGGCACTCCGGCCTGACGCTGGCGCACGTAATCGAGCGTCGCCGCTGGCTTGGACTGTAGCTGACTCATAGCACCTCCCGTCTCTCGTAACGGCGAGCACGCATATGCTGGCCCTGCACGGTAGGACAGCGCCCATCCTCTAGGTGAGTTCTGTAATCCTCAGGAAAGTAACGTAGGCTAGTACGGAAAGGGTTGGGCGCCCCAATCCCGAAGCCGCAGAGGGAGCCATCAGAGACGGTGGTGGACAGCTCCTCCAACAACTCCAGGTCTTCGTCACGTCCCAGTCCGCTAACGATGCCTTCCAGCAGCCCGGCCATGCGCTTCGTCCCCAGGCGGCAGGGCACGCACTTGCCGCAGGCCTCACCCGAAAGATAGGTCAGAGCGGCCGCAGCGCGGCCTACGAGGCACGTCTCGCGAGGCAGCACGATCAGGGAGCCGGAGCCCATCAAGCAGCCGGCTTCGGTCAAGGTCTCGTAGTCAAGGGGCGTGTCCCACAGGCTCTCCGGCAAGAAGCCGCCCGTAGGCCCTCCCACCTGAACCGCTTTCGGCGAGTGCCCGTTCCCCTGCTTTGCCGTGGCCAACTCGATCAGGGCACGAAGAGGGGTGCCCAGCTCGACTTCTAGCACACGTGACGGTTGCCCCTCCACGTTCAGGGCAACCACCTTTGTGCCGTGCGACCGCTCCGTGCCCAGCGTGGCAAACGCATCTGCCCCCTGGCTGATGATCCAGGGAACGCTGGCTAGCGTCTCGGCGCTATTCACCACGGTCGGCTTTCCGAATAGCCCCCACTCGGTGGGATAGGGCGGCTTCTGCTCTGGCGTCGCTCGGGCACCCTGGATAGCGGCCAAAACAGCCGTTTCCTCGCCCGCAACGAACCCTCCCCAGGCTCTGGAGAGGAATACCTCGCACGAGAAGCGGCTGCCGGCGATGCGATCTCCTAGCAGACCGGCCTCGCGCGCCTGGCCCAGCGCCTTAGCGACTCGCTCATAGATCTTCGGACTATCCGCGGCCAGGTAGATGAAGGCCTGCCCAGCGCCGACCGCGTAGGCCGCCAGAAGAAGCCCCTCGATGACCCGATGCGGGTTCTGCCCCAGTAAAGTCCTACCGATGGGAGAGCTGGGATCGGCATCGTAGGCGTTAGCCACTACGAACTTCGTCTCGGCATCGCTTTCCGCCACTCGACGCCACTTCGCCGCTGCCGGGAAGCCAGCTCCGCCTCGCCCGCGCAAGCCGGCTCGCTCCACCTCGTCCAGCACTTCCTTCGGGTTTCTTTCCAAGACCGCTTGCTGAAGGGCCTGGTATCCGCCTCGATCCCGATATGATGCGAGGCTGGCGGGGTCTATCTGGCCGCTGCCCTCAAGTACCAGACGTCGCTCGCCCTTATTCTGCGCCACTGGCCCCACCTCCCTGACTGGGATTCGGCTGTCGCTCCACGGCCTGCAGCGCCTGCGGTCCGGGCAGGACCAGAGCACTGCTGTCTCCATTCGTGGCGCCAGCCACGAACCCATCGCTAATCGGATCTAGCCGCAGGTCGGGGCTGAGACTGGCGGAACTGAACAGCTCACTTACGGATACTCCGAGATTACGCGCCAGCTTCATCAGCACTCGCCTTGGCAGGTGGCCATACCGCTCCTGGATCGCCCGCAAGGCACCCACCAAGTCGCCTTGCTCCTCCAGCAAACCATCTAACCAGGCATCATCGCCATCTGCCTCGCTCACCGGGGCAAGCACCATTGGCGAGAGGGGCCGCGGCCCCTCGTACGGATACGCTGCCACTTCGCGCGGGCGATAGTACGCCGCCTTCGACTTGGGCCGCGCCAGCGGCCGCCAGCGGAAAGCGTTTCGCTCTTCATAGCGAATCGTGATCGCGCGGGGCGGACAGACCTTCTCGCAGAGCAGGCAAGCCTCGCACTTGAGCACGCCGGTTTCGGGTTCCGTGATGAGCTGAATCAGGCCACGACTGCGCTCCGGCAGAACCCGCTTCTCGTAAGGGTACATTCGCGTGACTTTGGGAGAGAAGAAGTGCTTGATTGTGATCTTCAGTCCCTGGAAGACGCCGAGCATCAAGACCTCCTAGCGAGCACGCCTTCACCCGCGGCGACCACGATCTTGCCTGGCACCTCAGCAGTGCCCATCGGCGCCCAAGCCGCCGCCAGCCGCTTGGACTTCTCCACCCGCCCCTGCATATAGCGCGTCAAGCTCCACACGAACCCGCCGCTCAGCAGCCAATTGGCGATACCGATAGGAATCAGGTACCCGCTGGGGAATACCAGGGCCAGGGTGGCAACCACGGCGATATTCAACAGAGTAGCCGGAATGAGCCACTTCCAGGCGAAGTCCATCAACTGGTCCACCCGAACACGAGGTAGCGTTGCCCTTACCCAGAGGAAGATGAAAAGGAAAACGTACACCTTCCCAATGAACCAGACGATGCCTGGCAGTAGCGGACCTTGCCAGCCCCCCAAGAAGAGCGTCGCAGCCAAAGCCGAAACCACTATCATGTTGCCGTACTCGCCCAAGTAGAACATTGCCCAGCGCATACCGCTATACTCGGTCATGAAGCCGGCCACCAGTTCCGACTCCGTTTCCGGGAAGTCGAAGGGGGCACGGTTAGTCTCGGCCAGCCCGCAGATAAAGAAGGTTAGGAAAGCGAATGGCAAGACCAGAATGAACCAAATCCCCTCCTGCTGGCGGATAATGCTCTGCAACGAAAGTGAGTTGGAGAGCAGCAGCACTGGCACCAGCGAGAGCACCATCGGAATCTCGTAGGAGATCATCTGGGCAGCTGACCGAAAAGCGCCCAACAAAGAGTACTTGCTGTTGGAACACCAGCCGGCAGCGATGATGGCCACCACTCCGATGGAACCGAGCGCCAGAGGGTAAATGAGCCCGATGTTGAGGTCAGCCCCCACTAGCACATCGCTGAAGGGAAGAACGACGAACGCCGCCAACACGGGGGCAAAAAAGGCGATCGGCGCCAGCCAGAAAACCACGCGATCTGCCAGCAGAGGTACCACATCCTCCTTGGTCATCATCTTCAGCGCGTCGACTGGCGACTGTAGAAGCCCCCATTTTCCCGTGTGGTGCGGCCCGTAACGGTCCTGCACGAAACCGAGCACCTTCCGCTCGCCCCAGATGAGAATGAGCACGCTGGTGAGGAGAAAGAGCAGAGACCAGAGGAGCGTCACGATCAGCCAAAGGACACGCTGCACAGTGGGGTCGGATAGCACTTGTTGGACGAACTCTGTCATCGGTCCACCTCGCCCATGACCACGTCAATACTGCCCAAGATAGCGACGATGTCGGCCACCTTTTGCCCCTTGACCAGTTCGGGCAGTATCTGCAGATTGACAAACGAGGGAGGTCTCACCTTGACTCGGTAAGGGTTCGCTGTGCCATCAGATATGAGGTAGACGCCCAGCTCGCCCTTGGAGCTCTCGATGGAGAAATAAGTCTCGCCCTTCGGTGGCAACAGATAGTGCGGCATTCGTGCCCGGACCGGGCCTTCAGGCAATCCCTCTAGCGCTCGCCGAACCATACGCACGCTTTCCCTCATCTCTGCCATGCGCACGAGGTAGCGAGCGAAGCAATCCCCTGCCGTCGCCAACTGGGGCTCGAAGCCTAGCTCTGTATAGACACTGTAAGGGCGGTAGGTGCGAATGTCGAAGTTGACGCCCGATCCACGAATGGAGGGGCCGCTGATCCCATAGGCGATGCCCATTTCCGGCGTGATGACCCCGACGCCTACCAGACGAGCTATGAAAAGCTCGTTGCCGTTGACGAACTCCTCGAGCTCATCCAAGCTCCGCTCGAAACGAGCCAGGAAAGACAGGCACTTCGCCACCCAACCTTCGGGCAGGTCGAAAAGCACGCCGCCGACGCGATGATAATTGAAGTTGAGCCGAGACCCGCACAGTTCCTCGAAAAGGTCAAGTATCTCCTCACGGTCACGGAAGCAGTAAGTGATGGGCGTCCATGCGCCCAGGTCCAGCAGGGCGGTGCCGATGGCGACCAGGTGGCTGCAGATGCGGCTCAACTCATCGACCACCACTCGCAAGTACTCTGCCCGCCTGGGCACTTCCAGCTGCATAAGCCTTTCCACGGCTCCTACGTACGAGTGCTCGTTGAGCATCCCGGAAACGTAGTCGAATTGGTCCACGTAGCGGATACCCTGCATATAAGTGCGGTTCTCGAGGATTTTCTCCACGCCGCGGTGCAGATAGCCCAAGTACGGTTTGCAATCGACTACGATCTCGCCGCTGAGGCGAACCAGAAGACGCAGCACACCGTGCGTGCTAGGGTGCTGGGGGCCAAGGTTGAGGCTGAACTCCTCGGTGAAGACACTGGGAAGGCTCCCGTCCTCGGTCTGGCCGGGCAGGATCTCAGCTTCGCTCATCGACCGGCCCTCCTTCCTCCACCATGCGCCCATGGGGCCAGCGCCGTCTTGGCAACTGGTAGTTTCGACGCAGCGGGTAACCCACGAAACCCTCCACCAACAGCAACCGCTCAAGGTTAGGATGGCCGTTGAACTGAATGCCGAGCATATCGAACGCTTCCCTCTCGTGCCAGTTGGCAGTGGGCCATATGGCGCTGACCGAATCGACCACCGGCTCACGAGCATCGGCCTTGACCTTAAGCTGAGCGGTAAGGCGATTGCTCAGCGAATGCAAATGGTAGACAACCAGCATATGGCTGACCATATCCACGCCGCTCACGCAACTGAGAAAGTCGAAACGTAGCTCGGGCGCATCACGCAGGAAAGTGGCGGTAGCAAGCAGGTCCGATCTGTCTACCTCCAGACAAAGGATATCGCCCGCTTGATAGCTGATAGATAGGAGCCTCGGGCCGAGGTGACCGCGCACGATCTCCGCCGCTGCCACTAGCCTGCTATCTGGGGTCGGTCGACGGGCAACCGAGATCAGAGGCCTCAACTCTCCCCACCTCCCTCCTCCGCTAGGCCCATAATCGCTTCCACAGACGGTCCGTCGAGCTCAACCGGTCGGTAGAAGCCGGCTTTCTGTATCTTCTCGCGCAGCCGCATCACTCCATCCAGGAGCGCTTCTGGGCGGGGCGGGCAGCCAGGCACGTATACATCCACGGGTACGATAGTATCGACCCCCTGGACAGTATGGTAGGAATCCCAAAACTCGCCTCCAGAGGTGGCGCAGTCTCCCATGGCGATGACCCACTTGGGGACAGCCATCTGCTCCCATAAGCGTCGCAACCGCGGCCCCATCTTCAGGCTCACGGTGCCAGAGACGATCATCAGGTCCGCCTGCCTGGGGCTAGGTCGGAAAAGCTCGACACCGAACCGCCCCATATCATGCTGAGGCATGCCAGTGGCCATCATTTCGATGGCACAGCAAGCAAGGCCGTAGGTCAGCGGCCAGGTAGAGCGCGACCGGGCCCAGTTGAGAACCGTCTCGGTCGTAGCCAGCACCACGTTGGGAAGCGGCAGCTTCTCGAGGACGGATGGAAGCTGGCTCGGGCGGCCCTGCCGGAGAACCGGGGTCTCATGCCCCTGCTCATCTGCTATGTCCACTTCAGAACTCCTTTCTTCCAGGCGTAGACGAGCCCACCCAGCAGAACCAAGGCGAATACCGCCATTTCGACTAGCCCGGCCAAACCGAGCCGCCGAAAGCTGTTGGCCCAAATAAGGAAGAAGATTGCTTCCACGTCGAAGACGACAAATAGAAGCGCGAATACGTAGTAGTGGACGGGGAACTGCACCCAGGCCGGGCCAATGGGCACTTCACCGGATTCATAAGATCGCAACTTATCGCCGCCGGTGCTCCGCGGTCCCAGCACTCGAGACATCATAATGGCGATGAATGCGAAAAGAACCCCGACCAACAGGAAGATGGCGACAAAAGCGTACCCCCAGAAATAATCCTGCGGCAGCATCTCCCTCTACGGGCCCCCTTTCCTATCCCGACTAAGCCAGCCACCCGATATCCTAACAGAATTGATCGTGTTAGTCCAATAGCTTTTTCACCTCACCTGCAGGCTGGCCCCCTATGAATGCCTACACCGGCGTTGAATAGATCGCCATTTCTTGGTCACGTTCTGACGAGACCCGAAGCATCAGCCCCCCTCCAGCCATACCACCGGCTGATGGGTTCCCGCCACCAGTGGCCGACCCTCACACGGATCAGGGTCGCTGCGATTCCCTGGATTCGCGCATTAGCCGCCTCACCATCATCGGCAGCACGCCCCCGTGCCGGTAGTACTCGACATCCGTAAGGGAATCGAGGCGCGAGAGCACGCCGAATTCCACAAAGCTACCATCATCGCGGCGAGCGCGAATCGTCAGCTCCTGCCGCGGCGACAGCCCGGCTCCGATTCCGACAAGATCGTATACTTCGCGTCCGGTCAGGCCTAGAGTGGCCGCCGATTGGCCGGGGAGGAATTGGAGGGGGAGCACTCCCATCCCGACCAGGTTGCTGCGATGGATGCGCTCGAAGCTTTGCGCTAGCACCGCCCTCACTCCCAGCAGCCGGGGCCCTTTGGCCGCCCAATCGCGCGAACTCCCGCAGCCGTACTCCTTGCCCCCGATGACGAGCAGTGGAACGCCCTGTGCCTGGTAGCGCATGGAAGCCTCATAGACACTTGTAACTTCGCCTGAAGGCAGATGAAGTGTCCAGGGCCCTTCTCGGTCGGGGAGCAATGCGTTCCGCAAACGCGAGTTACCAAATGTCCCCCGCACCATGACTTCGTGGTTGCCCCGACGCGCTCCGTAACTGTTGAAGTCTGCGGCAGCTACACCCTGACCCGTAAGGTAGCGAGCGGCCGGGCTCTGTGCCGGGATGGAGCCAGCGGGCGAGATGTGATCGGTAGTGACGGAGTCTCCTAGTAGCACTAGCACTCTGGCGCCCAGGATATCCGTTAGCGGCTCTGGTTCCAGTGTCAGCTCCCTGAAGAAGGGTGGCTCCCGCACATAGGTGGAAGCAGGGTCCCAATCATAGAGATCGCCAGAGGGGATGGGCAACGAGCGCCAGCGCTCGTCTCCCGCGAAAACGTCTTCGTAGGCGCTGATGAAGGTCTCGTGTCGGATGGCGTGCCGTCTGGCCTCAGCTATTTCCTCCGCACTTGGCCAAATGTCGCGCAGATGAACAGGCTTTCCGTCAGTGCCTAAGCCTAGAGGTTCGTGCTCGAGGTCTATAGCCACTGTCCCGGCCAAAGCATAGGCCACCACCAGCGGCGGCGACGCCAAGTACGCTGCTCGAACTTGGGGATGTATCCGCCCCTCGAAATTGCGATTGCCGCTGAGCACTGCGGAAACCGTCAAGTTTCTCTCCCTGACCTCCTCTTCCACCCAGTCGACCAGCGGTCCGCTGTTGCCGATACACGTCATACAGCCGAAACCGACAAGGGCGAAGCCCAAGCGTTGCAGGTAGGGCAACAGCCCGGCATCCTCCAGATACCCCATCACCGCCCGCGACCCTGGCGAGAGAGTGGTCTTGACGTGGGCAGGCACGCGCAGGCCACGCTCGACCGCCTTCTTGGCCAGCAGTCCGGCCGCCAGCATCACGGATGGATTGGCAGTATTGGTGCAGCTAGTGATAGCCGCCAGCACCACCGCACCAGAGTTCAGCAGGCCCGATGCGGTTGACTTAGTGGCAACGGCAGGAAAGGTGGATTCGAAGCTGGATTTGAGCCCGGCCAGCGAAACCCGGTCCTGGGGCCGCCGCGGCCCAGCGAGGCTGGGCTCCACGCAGCCGAGGTCAAACTCCAGCAAACGGCTGAAGCGTGGCTCTAGAGCGTTCTCTGAACGGAAAAGTCCTTGCTCCTTGCAATACCGCTCGACAAGGTCCACCAGCGCTTCCTCGCGCCCCGTCAGCCGCAGGTAGCGCAGGGTCTCTTCGTCAACCGGGAAAAGGGCAGAGGTGGCACCGTATTCAGGCGCCATGTTCGCTACCGTAGCACGGTCGGGCACTTCCAGATCCTTCACTCCCGGTCCAGTGAACTCCACATACTTGCCCACCACTCCTTCACGACGCAGGAGGTCCGTCAGGTGCAGCGCGAGATCCGTTGCCAACACTCCGGGTGGTAGTCGGCCGAGCAGCCGCACTCCTACCACTTCCGGCGTCAGCAGATACATTGGCTGGCCGAGCAAGGCGGCCTCCGCTTCTATGCCGCCCACCCCCCAGCCCAGTACCCCCAGGCCGTTCACCGTGGGAGTATGCGAGTCCGTACCCACCAGAGTATCAGGCGAGGCCCAAGTCTCGCCGTTCTGCCCTTTGCTCGTTTGCACCACACGCGCCAGGTGTTCCAGATTCACTTGGTGCACAATGCCGGTTCCTGGCGGCACCACGCGGAAGTTCTCGAAGGCCGCCTGCGCCCAACGCAGGAAAAGATAACGCTCTCGATTGCGCGCATACTCGCAGGCCACGTTCATAGCCAAGGCTTCCTCGCTGCCGAAGTAGTCAGCCTGAATGGAGTGATCGATGACGAGGTCCACCGGCACGAGGGGATTGACGAGTCTAGCGTCGCCACCGCCACGATGCACCGCGGCTCGCATAGCCGCCAAATCAACGACCAGAGGCACGCCAGTAAGGTCCTGGGCCAGCACACGGCCGGGCATGAAAGGGAACTCGACATTCTCTGTCTTGCCTGGCTGCCATCCCGCCAGTGCCTGCACTGCCTCCCACTCGACTGACCCAAGCTCGGCCTGGCGCAACAGGTTTTCCAGCAGAATCAGCACCGTATAGGGAAAGCGATCGAGGGAGTTGGCGCTGAGCGACGCCAGCGTCTCCAATCGAAAGTAGTTCACTTCACCAAACGAACCGGCCAGCCGGGCCGCCGTTCCGAGCCGCCCTATTCCCCTCTTCACTACAATCTCTCCTAGCTTTCCTGGACTAACGGCAATACCGAACATCGCACGGGAGCATATTGCCACAGTTGAGGGAGGCGGCGCAACCCGGAAAACGCGGACCTAGCCTTGTGCGGCGGAGTCGGGTCAAGAGAGATAGCCAGGTTGAAACGGCTGATAGCGACGGTGTAGAATATGGAAAATCGTGGGCTAGTCTGCGCTCCTTGGGGAGAGGGCAAGTGGATGGGGCTGTTTTAGTGCTCAACCAGAATTACGAGCCTCTGAACGTCTGCAATGCCAGGCGCGCCATTGTGCTGGTCGACCGAGGCAAAGCAGAAGTGCTAGAGCATAACGGTGGTGTGCTCCGTTCCCCCACTCGCAGCTATCAGCAGCCGTCAGTGATCCGGTTGATATACCTCATCAAGCGCCCGCGGCCAATGGCCAAGTTGACTCGTCACGAGATCTTCGCTCGCGATAACCACACCTGCCAGTACTGCGGCGCTCGCACCAAGGACCTCACCATCGACCACGTTATCCCTCGCCACCGGGGCGGAAAGCACAGTTGGGACAATCTGGTCAGCGCCTGCAAAGCCTGCAACCACAAGAAAGGCGGCAAGACGCTGGAGGAAGCACATATGACCCTCAGGCGCCAGCCCTACCAGCCTAGCGTAACGACCCACTATGTGCTACGACATTACCTGCAGAGCTATACCGAGTGGCAGAAGTTCATCCCCGAATGGGAGATGTCTCGCTCCTAGATGCAGCTCCCCCGAGCCAGTTGGCTAGCCGAGAAGCAGCTGCCGTAGGGCTGCCTCGCTCTCAGTCTTGGTCAGCGCGATCACCTCGTCACCGGGCTCCAGCGTAACCTGCCCGGTGGGGATGATCACTTTGCCATTCCTCACCACGAGAGAGATTATGCAATCGTCTGGCAGCGGCAGATCGCGCAGCGGCCGACGGAGGGCTCGAGAACGCTCGCTGACCGTCCCCTCGATGATCTCAAGGTCCCCGTGACGAAGCTTGAGGAGGTGCACTAGCGGATGGGCGGGTATTTCCTGCTCGATCTGCGAGAGTATGAGATCGGTGTGGCTGACCGTTACATCGATGCCCAGAAGCTTGAAGATGTGCTCGTTCTTGGGATTGTTGATGCGGGCGATGGTACGCGGAACGCCAAACCGCTGCTTGGCCACCTGGCAGATGACGAGGTTATCCTCATCGTCTCCCGTTACCGCCACTACAACGTCGGCCCGATTGGCGCCGCCTTCAGCCAAGCTAGAAGCCTCGCAGGCGTCGCCTCTCATGGCCACGCTGCCAAGCTCCTCAGCGATGAACGCGCACTTGCGCTTGTCTTTTTCGATCACCAGGACCTCGTGCCCCTCGTTGATAAGCGTCTTGGCTAGGTAATACCCAACCTTTCCGCCACCACCCACAATGATGTACATCTTGCGCTCCTTTTGTCCGGCAGCCTCAGGCTCCACTTCGGAGGCGAGAGCCCAGGTCTGTCGCCGCCTTGCCCTCCAGCAGGAGCTTGATGTTCCGCGCGCCTAGAACCGTGGGGCAGTACGTGTCGAGGCCCAGCTTGCGGTAAGTCTCCTCGCGGACTGGGTCGTAGATTCTCACCACAACCTTGGGCACGCCGAACACCCGCTTGGCCACCTGCGAGGCCATAATATTGGTGTTGTCGCCGTTAGTGACGGCCACGAAGGCATCAGCCTGCTCAATGCCCGCTCTGCGCAACACGTCTTCGTCGATCCCCGTCCCTACCACTGCCGTACCTTTGAACTCAGGACTCAGGCGCCGAAAAGCGTCGATGTTGAGATCCACGATCGTAACATCGTGCCCCTCTTCATCGAGCATCTGGGCCAAGGTGGCGCCGACTCGGCCACAGCCAAGGATGACGACCCGCATCGCTAGCCTCCTCAGACCCCGACTCGCCAGCCGGCGGCGGGGCTTGCCCCGCCGCCGGCTGGCTTGAGGTTCACCCAACCCTATCATACAAGCGATTGCCAACGCACGCACGCTTACACGGTGCCGGTAAGTATACCGCGCGCCCGCCCCCTATGCAAGGCTCGTCCAGTTGCACCGCTCGACGCCCACTGCCCCACCTTCACCCGCCGCAGGGCACTCTCTGGCCGCCGCCTCTTCCTTGTTCAGACACCGTAGCGGGAACTCTCCCTGATTGGCACCACCTGATTGACACCATTCTCCACGGCTACGTATAATTCGATCGAAGCCGATGGAAAGGCGACGGTGGCCTGCCCACGAGCCGCCATCGCTAATCAACTTCGATGCCATCTATTCGATACTATCTAAGAGGTGTTGAGCCAAGTGGCTATCGCTTACGAAAGTAAGCGTGTCGATCAAGTGCCAGCCAAGATACTGGTAGTAGACGACGATCCCGACCTAGCCGGCTTACTTAAGGAGCTGTTGACCTCGCAAGGCCACGAGGTAACCACGGCCGCAACCGGCCGTGAGGCGCTTTCGAAAGCCGAGACGAACCCCGATCTCGTCCTCCTCGACTTGATGCTTCCCGATCTCAACGGATACGAGGTCTGCCGCGCCCTGAAGCAGAACCCCAAGACCTCGCACATCCCCGTTGTAATGCTGACCGCCCGTGCTGACACGCGCGATAAGGTCGGCGGTCTGAAAGCAGGAGCCGACGACTACATCACAAAACCCTTCGACATCGAAGAGCTGCTCGCACGTGTGGAAGCCATGCTGCGCCTCAAACGAGGGGAGGACGCCCTCCGCGAGCGCAACCGCGAACTGGCGATGCTGCTCGAAACCAACCGCACGCTCAGCGCCTCTCTCGATCTCAGGCAGGTAGTCGCGCAAGTGCTGCATCTGGCCCAAATGGCGGCTCCAGAAGCAGTGGCCGGCGCCGTCCTGCTCTATTCCGAAGACAGAAAGACGCTGAAAGTGGAGGCCGCTTGGGGACGGCAAGAAGTCCCGTGCCTCCGTTCGGAGATACCCGCGGATGAGGGCTGGCTGGCCCGCGCCCTCGCGTCGGGAGACATCGTGCCTCTTGAACTGCCAAAAGCGGAGCGGCAGGGGCAGCAAGGAGATAGAACGCCCGAAGTCGAGGCGCCCGCTCTCCACGTGTGGTGCGCTCCGATTTCTCATCAGGACGAGCCGGTCGGTGTCATCGCTTTCTTCGGCCAGCCTGGCTCCCTGCCGCAGGGACTTCAGAAAACGCTGATCGAAGCTATCGCCTCCCAGGCGGGCCTCGCCATGGAAAACGCGAAGCTGTTTCAACACATCAGCGGCATGTTCGAGTCGAGCGTCCATCTGCTGGCCGCCGCTATCGATGCCCGGGACCCGTCGACCCACTCTCACTCGAAAGACGTGGCACGTTACGCGCGGGCCATCGCCGAGGCGATGGGCCTACCCCCGGCAGAAGTCGATACTATCGAGAGGGCGGCTCTGCTTCACGACATCGGCAAGATTGGCATCGTCGATAGCATACTGGGCAAGCCGGGACCTCTCACACCCGGCGAGCAGGCCGCTATGATGGCGCACCCACGCATCGGCGCAGCCATCCTGGAGGAAATGCCTGACCTTGCGGACCTGGTCCCTATTGTGAGACACCATCACGAACGGTGGGATGGGAAAGGCTACCCCGATGGGCTGGCCGGCGAGAGGATTCCCCTTGGCGCTCGCATCCTGGCCGTCGCCGATGCCTTTGAAGCTATGACCAGCAATCGGCCGTACCGACACCGCCAGAGCCAACAAAGCGCACTGGAGACACTCCTCGCCGGCCGAGGAACCCAGTTCGACCCTCAAGTTGTGGATGCCTTCATCCGCAGTATGGAAACGCGGCTGCGGGGTGCTCTGCCTCATCCCGAGGCCGTCAGCTTCCCTCGCACTGACGACGCGGGCCAAAGCCCGATGTGGCATCTCTATGCCCGCGAGGTCGCGCTCATCTATGAGCTCTTTCGTGACACGGGCGCCGTTCTCAACCTGCCTGCCCTTCTCGAACGCATTCAGAACGTCTTGGGCCAGCAGATGCCAGATTGCCACTTCACAATCGAGATCCTACCCGCCTCTGTCCATATGGGACCGCGCGCTGTGGAGCTTGCCGATGCAGAGAAGGAAGCCGGCCGCGAGCAGCAGGAATCAGCCGAGGAAAGGCTCTATCCTCTCTCGCTCGATGGGCAGGTTCTTGCCGTTCTGCACGTTACTACGACCAGGCCGGGCGGCCTCAGCGAAGAAGACTCTACCCTCTTGCGCCAAGTCGCGCCCCGGCTTGCGCTCTTGATCGACGTCGGGATAGCCCACAATCCCACGCCATCGGACGCGCGAGACCCGCAAACTGGTCTATACACTCCTCGTTATCTGAGGCAAAGGCTGGAGGAAGAGACGGCACGGGCACGTCGCCTGGATAGTCAGCTCTCCGTCTGCTTGATTAGCGTGAACGGTGCGGCGCAGACGCGTTCCCAAGCCAGCCGGCAGAGGGCGGCCGATCTCTCTGCCACTGTAGCCCAAGTCCTGCGCACGACTGTCAGAGCATCCGATCTCGCTGCTCACTATCGACGCGATGAATATGCGTTGGTAGCTATCCAAGCCGACACCGAAGGTATCGGCAGGCTAATCGGGCGCTTCGAGTCCAGGCTCTCTGAACTGCTGCAACACCAACCTGGCCAACCCAATGAATCCGTGGACGTCTCGATTACCTATGGCATAGCCGGCTACCCTTACGACAGCGCCGAGCCGTCTCGGCTTCTGGAACTCGCCGAGCTGCGGTTGGCTCGCGCCAAG
>Ga0123519_10008660_pt1 | contig 15484 bp, 17 predicted proteins | sample YelNatPaOPRAMG02_FD_87396 | JGI IMG/M metagenome (GOLD analysis project Ga0123519, IMG submission 87396) | Hot spring microbial communities from Yellowstone National Park - Yellowstone National Park OP-RAMG-02 (version 2) | ecosystem: Environmental > Aquatic > Thermal springs > Hot (42-90C) ...
ACTTGAAGTCTTGCCTAGTTATTGCACAACTTCCCAATCTCATAAAAATTTATTCGTCCCGGGGTATTAAATCGTTACTTGAACTGGAATCGGCTGAAGGGATTTCAATGCTATCAAGTAGATCGGACGCATACTTTTCATAATTCTCTTCAAACTCCTTTTGTAATTTTTCATATGTCTCAGGATTTGCCATTACAAAATAAGTAATTGCACCGAAAATGACTACCTGATTGGTTATTCCTGCATAATCAAGTAGTTCTTTTGGAATACTAATCCTTCCTTGGGCATCTAAAACTACTTCACTGGCATTGGCAGCCATACCCCACAGAAGGTTTCGTGATTCTCTTTTATTGACGGAAAGTTTTGGCAGGGCGCCACCGACGACTTTTTCCCAAACTGACAGGGGGTGGATTGATAGGGTTCTGTCATGGCCTTTGTTAAGGACGAGTCTGCCATTAGACTCTTGGGGAAGGGCCTTACGGAAACAATTCGGGATGGCAACCCTGCCTTTATGGTCAACCGAATACAAAAAATGTCCAAAAAATTTTTTCACCACTTTAAACCTTTTTTCACCACAATACCCCACTATACTGAAAATCCGAAGTTTGTCAAGAAAAATTTTAATGTCGCACAAAAGTTTATAAATAACGCAAATTAAAATCTTATAAAGATTTTTGAGGAAAATAAAATTTCGAAATTCACTGAATTTTTAAAGCCTCTTTCAAATTTAATTTTGACCTAAAGATATTCAAATATTTTTAATCATAATTTCAATATATAGTATTTTATCCATAATCTATAACGCTATGTATAGTATATTCAAATAGTTATTAATAAATTTTGCAGTTTTCAGTACTAATTGAACTTATTAGATATTAAAATTACAGAACTTAGCAAAAAATGATTCGACTCCGGTGAATTTTGTTCGCCGGAGTCGAAAGAGAAAGGAAGGTTTTGGTGGGGATTCTACCCTATTCGCCTTATGCGGAATTCAGTTTTTCTTATTCATTTATAGTTCCTCAAGTAGACTCGTAAAAGTATCGTGATGTTCTTCTTCTTCCGCTAAGATACCTTGGAATAATTTCTTAGTTGTTTCGTCCCCTTCCTTACGAGCGGTCTCAATAATCTGTTTGTATAACTTGACGGCTCCCTCTTCATCTTTTTTGTCCTGAAGCAGCATCTCTTTAAGGTTTTCACCAACAAAGATTGGTTCGGGTTTAGTCGTCGGACTACCGCCTAAGTAAGCTAATCGCTCAGCAATCGCTTCGGCATGCTTCATTTCCGTAATTGCGATTTTTCTTAGTTCGTCTTTTACCGCAAAACCTTTTGTCCCTTTCCAAAGAACATGTTGCCACATATATTGAATTGCAACTTGCAATTCTCGGGCAATTGCTCGATTGAGCATATCCAATAAGGCTTTTGTTGCCATTTTTTACCTCCTTGTCTGTTTATTTCGCCTTAAGTGGTTTTTACTTTTTATTTTCTTCACCTCCAATTTTATTCTAACTTTAACTCTATTGAATTAGACCATAAACCATGGATATTACAATAGGAGTAGGCATAGACTGTGCCGGATTTTTCGGTTTTAAAATTCACCGTGATTTCCGGATTAGTATAAATTGTGCTCGTATTTGGACCCTGCGTCGAAGCACCGTGCGCTAAAAATTCATATCTTCCTAAATGGTAAGGAAATTTCTCGCCTTCGGGCAAGAATTGAACATCAATCCAGACGATATGGTGTTCAGTAGTGTTAGGATGAGGAATTTGTTTACCGACACTCACAACCATTTTAATATTTTCGCCTTTTTTTGCCTTTAAAAGCATTTCAATAACCGGAACATGTTTTTCTGCTTTCCAATCGGCAGTTTGGAAAAGTTCGCCGATTTGCTTCATCTTTTAACTCCTTTCTATAAGAGTTTATGTTCTTTATGCTTATTTAGAATATCTGAAGCCAACCTATCTAACTCTTTGAAATCGCAAGCGCTCGGAAATCCTTTTATCATCACTGGTTGAAGCAATTCTACTTTTAGATTCGTCAGCATACTTTTAATCGTCTCTAACATTTTGCCACCCCAGCCGTAAGAACCAATTACTGAGGCAAATCTAAGTTTTGGTCTTAAGGCATTGGCTAAAAATGTTGCGTAGACCGCAACTGGATGTGGACCGGTTAGAACCGTTGGACTGCCAATCACAATCGTACAAGCATCAACCAAAGCCATTGCCAGTTCGCCAATATCGGTCTTAGTCAAATTAAATGGTTTTACAATAATATTTCGCTCAATCAAGGCATCCACAAAGTAATCAATCATTTTTCTGGTACTACCGTGCATTGAGACATAGGGTATAATTACTTCATTTTTAACATCATCGGAAACCCAATCCTTATAAGCATCGATGATAAATTGGGGATTTGAATAAATCGGACCGTGACTTGGCGCAATCATCGCAATTTCGTATTTACTCAATCTTGTCAGATGCTGTTTAATATTATTGCGAAATGGCATCATAATCTCGGCATAGTATCGTTTCGCACACTCGTAAACTTTTGATTCATTGGTTGCATACAATTCACTCGTTGCCAAATGGGAACCAAAGAAGTCACAAGGGAATAAAATTTTATCTTCTCTTAAATAAGTGAGAAAGGTCTCGGGCCAATGAACCCAAGGGGCAAAGATAAATTCTATTGTCCTGTTACCTAAGGATAAAGTTTCACCATCCTCTACCACAATAAACTTATCTTCGGGGATTAAGAGTAAATCACGAAGCATATCTTTACATTTCGCATTGGTTATTACTTTTGCCATTGGATAATGAACTAATACTTTTGGTATTGCCACGGAGTGGTCTTGTTCAGCGTGATGGGAGACAATATAGTCTATGTGTTTAATTCCCAATCGGTTGAGATTTTCAATCTGTTCGTCTTCTTTAGTTGGGTCAACCGCATCCAGCAAAATTGTCTTTTGGCTTCCTCTAATCAAATAAGAGTTATAACTTGTGCCGTCGGGCAAAGGGATGAGTTCATCAAATAATCGGCGGTCCCAATCAATTGCCCCGACCGTAAAAATATCTTTTTTAATCTCTCTAATTGTCATCCTGCCTCCTTTATCTTTCTTTTTTCTTCAATGTAAGTGGGTGCATTTTTGGCCGTCTTGCCTTTAATTACTTTATGATAATAATCGTAAGTCATTGGTTCGCCATCGTTAAACAATTCGGCATCTACAACTTTGCCCAGAAAAATCGTGTGCGTTTCAATATCAATAATATTAATCACTTTGCATTCCAAATAACCAATGGTATTATCCAAAATAATTGGTACACCAGTTACACCTAATTGATAATTTACTTCTTTAAACTTATCCAGTTCCCGTCCCGATTTAAAACCAAAATTGCCGATGAATTTAAGGGTCGCATTTTTAGAAAGAATTGAGACAGTGAATAATTTACTCGCTTTGATAAACTCATTGGTCAAATTTTTGCGATTGATGCTTACCGCAATGATCGGTGGATTGGCAGTAATTTGCATTACACAATCCGCAATCTGCCCATTAAATTTATCGTCCTTCTTCGAACTGATAATATAAAGGCCATAACTCAGTTTCGTAAAAGTCTGTAAATTCATTCTCTTTGCTCAATTAACTCTTTTTTATCCATATCCAATTATCAATTCTTAGACTCGTCCTTAATTAATTAAGATTCAACTTATTTAAATTAGCATACAGAAATTTTATTAAATGTCAATCTTTAAATTGACATTTTTCCATCTAATGATTATAATAAGAATTGAATTGAAATTATCAATAATTATTTTACTCGCTAACCAAATCGTTTTTTTCTACCGTCCAAGGTTAGTCTTTGAAAAAGAACTCTCTTTAAGAAACGCCGAGGTAATTAAATACCCTGAAATCGCACAAACTTATTATGGTGAACTATCTGACAAACCCGATTTTTACAAAATCATTTCGGAAAAGGATTTTGATTTATACTTTAAGATTATGGTGCCAGATATTCCTGACGCCCGCACTGATTTCACCGTGGAAATCTATGGTGAAAATAAAAATATCATCCTTGACGGTGCACACTATGAATGGGAAGAATCTTATGAAAGGCTAACCGGCAACAACTACCTTGTCGGTCCGTCTTATGAAGAAACCTTAGAAAAAGGTGAGTATTTAATGCAGGTCTATAATGGCGACAATCAAGGTAAATACCTTTTAGTCATTGGCAGAAATAAAACTTTTTCTTTAATTGATGCAATCAATACAATTTGGTTAATGCCCAAGATCAAGACTTTTATGGAAAGATCTATCCTAACCGCTTATTTTAATCAGATCGGTATAATTTTATTCACACTCTTATTAGCAGTTATCTTATTTATCAGCATAATAATCTTGTATTGCCAGTATCGCGCTATGACTAAATACGAAAGAATGTAAAAACAAATCTCCCAACAATACCGTCGTTTAGCCTATGCCAAAATCAAACCGCTTGGCTAAGAATCCGCTGTCTTTGCGGTTTAGACCCAGCCCATTCCCTATGCCACTCCCGATACCGTACAGGGGGGTAGGGTGGGGCTAGCCCCTAATGATTTGTCAAGACTCATTTTGGATGGAAAAATCAACAACTTACATAAATAAAAAAGGGAGAGCGTAAATGCTCTCCCTTGTCGGTTTTTGATGGTTTATCGGTTGATTAATGCCTTTAAAGTAGTAGTCGGGTTAACGCTCTCGCACCTTATAAAATAAACACCGCGGGTGAGTCTTCTGCCATTATTATCCGTGCCGTCCCAGTAGAGAGTAGAATTGGCATTCTTAATTAGGTCACGAACCTTAGCCCCGCTTATGTCGTAGACACTTAAGGTAACTGGCTCTTTAACTTCGGTTAAGAATCGGATTTCGGTCCGGTTATTAAACGGATTCGGACTCAAGGTGAAAAATTCGGCTGATGGCAAGGAGATAGTTTTACCACTACCGCCGCTGTTGGTTAACCAGAGGACATGGGTGGTCGCATTATTATTGATTGCATCAAAGACATCCTTCATTGCTAATAGAGTTGTGCTTGGTGTACTTTGGGTATAGCCATCGGCGATTGCCATTATCGCCCCTACCGTAAGACCTTCCATAAATTCGCCAGTTTGCGTCTTGTTATTGTAGTAAACGCTAAGCAGACCGGGGTCATTCAGCGTATTAAATTTGGTAGCCAAGAAGTGACACAAGAATTTATACCAAGGACTATTTGATTGACCGGAACGATTTAGAATTGTCCTGGCTTGCGAAACTGTACTGACTGTTACCCCAGCAATCGTAACTGGCAACCATTGGTCAAAGGCATCGGGGTGATTCTTCCAATAACCAGGAGTATAAGTATAACCATGCCACTCCGAATCAGGTGGTGGTGTAACATGAAATTCCATTACAACCGTATCGGCCCAGAAACCGCATTCGTTTGAACCAAAGGCATAATTTACTGCTTGATAGGTACCAGAAGTTGCTGATTGGTTAGTTATGGAAACATTGATCGTATGGGTATTACTGCCCGCCTCAGTCCAAGGACCGTTATAGTTCCAAGTATAACTGAACCCAGTTGGGATTATAAACTCATCCCAGACATAAAGTGTTTCATTAACCACGGTCGGGGTAGTGTGGAACGCATCCACATAAAGGAAAAGTTCGTTACCATTAGTTAAGACTATAGCATAATTATAATGATAGGCATTAGGACCGAGTGGGTAGTTTGTTGTAAAAGCAAAAACAAATGGGATGTTCCAGGTTGCGCCAGCCGCGATTGTATGACTTCCTTCAAATAAAACTGTATCGTCAACAAACACACCTGGGTAAATTATACCACCTTCATGATAGGCGATGGAATCTTTAACTCGGGTAATGACAACATCTTCAGAACCATTATTAGTTATGCTAATTGTCCCGATTTTTTGGGCTAATAAGTATGGCGCACTCCGAGTAATATCAATCGTGAATACAACCGCTTCAGGATTTGGGTCAGGGGCAGGTGCAAATTCCAGATCAGTCCGGTCAGCGGTCTTGGTCAATGTCCAGTCATAGGTCGTATTGGCAGTGACATAGTAGTTGTTATACACGGTTAAGTCAGCCGCCAAGGTGATCCCGACAACCAAAGGCAATACGAGAATCGTTAAAAGGTACTTCATCTAAACCTCCTTTTGCTTGGCACACGAGGGGTCCCATTCACAAAATTAACAATTCCAGTTAAGACTCAAACCCGATTTTATTTTTGGTTTGTCCACCGGCTCAGGCCAACCCTCGCCCAAGCAATTTATGTTTGGTTCTATTATAGATTACGGTTGAGAAATGTCAAGGTTTAAGTTAAATAAAAATTGGCAAAATTTGGTATTTTTAGGTCAAAATTTGGTAATTTTTTGTAAAATTGGAGTTTTTTGGTTAATTAAGTAAGTCTTTTTCCAAAAGTTAACCTAATCGCTACTTACATCAGTTTCCGTCGTAGCAAATCAATCTTGTTATAGAAACCTTTTTTCAATTATAAAATATGCGGTGTAATGAAGATAACCACCTCGGTCTCTTGGGTCACTCTTCGGGTAGTTCGGAATAAAAGACCCAAAAATGGTATATCGCCAAGGAATGGAATCTTTTTCGTTTCGGTCCGCTCACCCTTTTGAAAAAGTCCACCGATGACTATTTTCTCACCGTCTTTTACTCTTATTTGTGTCTTTGCTGAACGGGTATTAAGAACTGGCAGATTGGTGATACCCTGTCCGACCACATCGCTAACTTGTGGTTGCACATCCAAAGTGATTTCTTTCCCATCTTGGGAGATATAAGGTATGATATCCAAGGAAATTCCGTATTTAATCATTTGTAACTGGGTGTATTGATAGTTTATTGGTCCGGTTAAGATTTCATAATAAGCCTCACGACCGACAACGATACTCGCTTTCTGACCATCCAGAGTTACAATCTTCGGATTAGCCCGAATATTCGCCTTACCTTGTGTCACCAGTGCCTGAATTGAAGGTGTCCAACTATAAGTGAAACTACCAAGTGTCTTTGTGACATTGCCAAAGATAAGGCCAAAAGTCGTATCGGCAAGTTTGGCGATATTGGTCAGCAATTGAAGCGAAAAGAGGGTGTCGTTACGGCGACTCACCGAACCTGACCAATCAATCCCTAAGGCTTGTAAACCATCTCTTGAAACTTCAGTGATTAACGCCTCAATTAGCACTTGGCGTGGGGGTTTATCAATCTCCGCAATATCATTTTTGAATCGTTCAATAATATCCGGTGAAGCGGTTATTGATATAACATTCGCACTCTCGTTTATCTTAATGAATGGAGTATAGTAGTCCGAAAGTAAGGAAGCGAGTTCTTTTGCCTTATAGTAACTCGGTTTTATCTGTTCGGTTACCGTTAATAAGTAGGAAGCGACATTATCCGGTTTGGGCGAGCCGACTAAATAGTAATCCTTATAACGGCGAAAAGTATAACCATGCGGGGCAAGGAGTCTTCGTAAACATTCCTCCAAAGGCACTTCGGATACCTCTAAGGACACCAATCCTTGCACTGACCCATCCGGAATGATTGAGATACCGGCTTGAGCCGATATGTCACGCAATGCCTGAAGAATATCCGTATCATAAAAAATATTGGTAATCAGCGGTTGTGTAACTATCTCTTGCTCGGTTCTTGTTGTCTCGGCAACTGGTTGTTCTTCTTGGGCTAAAGCCAAATTTAGCAATAAAGTCCCAAAAAGCAAAGGTATAATCACAAAACTCAGATAAAATTGGTATCTTTTATCTGGGCTAATGGGTGAAAAGTCCCTTTTCATTGAACCTCCTTCTTGTTTAAATTTACATCACAAACCCGATTCTAATTTTTATCCGCCCATCGCGGACTCTTGAACAGTGCAATGACCCAAATGGGTTCATTATCTAGATTTATATTATACCGAAAAATTTAATAATTTCAAGGATTATTTTACTGAACCGCAAAGGTGTGTCTACCCAAGGCGGACATAGCCGCTCATTTCCCCATCAAAAAAAGCGCAGCAATATTACGCGCACCGACCCTTGTTCGGGATTACTTCATCGCTTCGCTTTTTTTGAAATCACGGTTTAAGGCAAAATCATCTAAGGGGATTTTTGGTTGACCTCTTACAATCATCTCCGCCATAAATTTTCCTAAGGCGGGACCGAACATAAAACCATGGCCACACATTCCGGCTGAAATATAAAACCCATTGATTGGCGTTCGGTCAACAATCGGATTACCATCCGGTGTCATCTCATAACTACCCGCCCACTGCCGAATAACCTTTAAATCTTTTAGTGCCGGCACCAAACGAACCATTCTTCTTGGCATCTCGGTTAAGAATTGGTCTGTGGAACTGAGTGATTCGCCCGGCACTAATGGGTCAGGCGTATAGCAACCAATGAAATGCCCCGTTCCATAATTTTGGAGAAAATAACAACCATCCGAACGATAATCCACCAGCATCGGGTCAAAGAGTCGTTCACAAGCCTCAGTAACTAATGATTCGTGACGGTCAGGATAAATTGGTAGGTCAAGTCCGACCATCTTGCCGATTTTGCGGGCGAATGGTCCAGCTGCATTGATAATAATCGGTGCAAAGAATTCATCGGCCTTATCCGTTATTATTGAACGAACCCGGTCCTGCGCAAGGTTTATTTTCTTTACTTCGGTGTAAGGAAAAATCTTGCCTTTTAACTTTTTAATACCCTCAAGATAGCCATAAGTTACCAAAAAGGGATTGGCTTGGCCATCAGTTGGACAATAGGCACCACCAATGAGCCCATCCGGATTTAATTGCGGAACAATCTTTCGACACTCTTCAGGCGAAATGAATTCAACGAGCAAACCATATTTTCGTTGCATCGCAATAGCAGCCAAATACGCCTTCTTCTTTTCTTCGGAATGAGCCAAAAATAGATACCCGCCCGGATACCATTCAACCGATTTACCAAATTCATAAGCGAGATTGGCGAATATCTTCACGCTCTCAAGCATTACTTGAATTGATAGTTCGTGACTAAATTGCTGGCGAATTCCACCGATACATCTTCCGGTTGAACCTGAGCAGGGAAAAGATTTTTCAAAGAGATAGACTTTTAATCCTTGCTTGGCTAAGTAATAGCCCGTAGCTGCACCAATAATACCACCGCCAATCACAATCGCATCACAGGTTTTATTCATTTTCCTCGTTGTAACGACCAAGTATACCCAAAGGAACTGGTTTTAATGGCGGACGCGGGGTAGGGAGATTTATCCGTTCGATCGGGAGACCAGTTTCGCGCATAATTATTCGGGCGATGATATTTAAACAGGTTCTACCTTGACAATGCCCCATCCCACACCTTAAGATTCGCTTTAACTCTTCAAGACTATGATAACCTTTTCTAATGGTTTGAACTATCTCGGCTTCGGTAATATCTTCACAACGGCAGATTATTGTCGTTTTTTGTCGTCGGCTCATTTTCGGTTGATTAATTTATCCCAAAAATAATCAAAGAAAGGACCAAAAAATCCCCGCTGCAATTTGGGTAGAAACTCTATTTTCACCTCTTTTGCCTTTATCTTTTCCTTGGCATAATCAATTGCGGTCAAGAGGCCACCTAACGAGTCAACCAAACCCAATGACCTTGCCTGATTGCCGGTCCAGACCCTGCCCTGGCCAATGGAATCAATATGCTCAAAGGTCTGGTTACGACCTTGGGCGACCTTATTGACAAATTGGCGATAAAAATCTTCGGTTACTTCTTTTAATATTTGATGTTCTTCTGGGGTCAGTTTGCGATGGGGCGAAAAGGCATCCGCATGCTCTCCTCTTTTTATCACCTCGGTCTTGATTCCAATTTTATCGTATAACCCGGCAAAGACCATTTTTAAACTAAAAACCCCAATCGAACCGGTAATGGTTGCCGGTAGGGCAAAAATCTTATCACTATTGCAACTGATATAATAACCACCGGATGCGGCAACCGGACCCATTGAGACAATAACTGGCTTTTGCTTTTTGGTAATCTCAATCTCGTGCCAAATTAAATCCGAGGCAAAGCCATCACCGCCTGGCGAATCAACTCTTAAGACAATTGCTTTTACCCTTTTATCTTGGCGTGCTTTCTTGATTGCCCGAATTATTGTTTTTGACCCAATTGTCATTTCACCACTGATTGGGTCGGTTCGGCTTTCGCCTTGGACAATTGAACCTGAACCGTAAACTACCGCAATCTTTGTCTTAGGCAAAACCCAATTTGGGTTATGAAAGGTCTCTTTCCGATAACTCCGTTCGGTTATTTTGCGCATCTTACCCAATTTGGTCACCAAAACCGAATCCAATTGGTCATAATAAGCAAAGGTATCAATCAAACCCTCTTTTTGAGCAATTGGGGTCAAAAAGAATCCACAATCGACTTTCTTCTCAAAATCTTCCTTTTTAAAACTACGCGCCTTAGCCGTCGCTTCAAGAAAATAGGAATAATTATCATCAAGAATTGAATTCAAAACTTCGCGGTAGGCACTGGACAAAGAATCTTCAGTTAGTAATTCAGGCGCACTTTTATATTTTCCAACCCTTTCGTATTCTACCTCAATCCCCAATTTATCCAATGTCCCTTTTATAAAACGCGCCTGGCGATACATTCCAGGAATACTAACATAACCCGAAGGATGAGAGATTATCAAATCCGCAACTGCGGCAAGAAAATAGGTGTTAGTGGATAAATTGGGGGCGTAAACAATTATCTTTTTCCCCTGGGCTTTGATTTGTTCTAAGGCGTCCCTTAACTCACTGGCTTGGGCAAAACTCAATTGCAGGTCTTCTATGGCGATAATTATCCCTTTGATTGTTTTATCTTCTTTTGCCTTGTTTAATAAATCAAGAATCTCATAGGTCGTTTTTTTCACTACCGGACCAAAAAGCGAGAATCCAGGTTTAACATCTTGAATTAACCCAGACAACTCCATTGTCAGAAAACGCGCTGGGCGGGGTAAAACCGAATGCCGAATATCTTTACTGTAACGGAGATAAACCAAATGGTTTAGATTATTGGTTAGGTTTTTTACTTTTGCGTTGGCATAACCAATCCCAATTCGGCCAAAACTTATATCAATCCCGAGACTGAACGACCAATCCGTTTTTATCATTCCCTTCAATTCAACACCCGAGATTGGCACCAACTCTAAGCCAAGCCACATTTTATCGATCATTGAATCCAATTGGGTCTCGGTAAAGACAGTTAAACGGTTACCCAATGGTCGAATGCCAATCCCAGCAATTATTGTATGCCAATCCTTATAGTTAATATCAGGCCAGGTAATCCCAAACGAAAGGAAATTACCAAGTCGGATTAGTGTTCCTAAACACCAGTAATTATTAAGTTGGTGAAAATAACGAACACCAAGACCAAAATTATCGCCCAACTTAAAGCCCAAACCAAGCCCGTAGTTAAAAGATGTGCCGCCTAAATAAGAGAAGCCCAGAGGACCGAGTTGCCCGGCTAATGCACTATTTTCCCTTATTTTCCAATCTTCCAATTTATAGCAATAATAAAGATTAAAGCCACGATTGGAGGACAAACCAGCAGGATTATAAAACATCGCCAGTGCATCATCCGAACTCGTCACGGATAAAGGCATCATTGGCGAAACACTTAAAATTGGCAAGATTATCAATAAAAATGTCATTTCCGCTCCTTTTTGCTTCGGAAGTTTCTAACCACATTCCAATAATGCTTTGGTACCGCGATAGTAATTACCGCGCAATGGTCAAATGACTTACCAGTTAAGACCTTTTCCACTCGGGCGGTACAAACTTTTTTACCAGTTCGGTCAAGCCCATAAACGATTTCGCCTTTTTGGGGTAACGGAATAAATTCATAAGGTAGCGTAATTGTGGCTTCCTTTTCATTGTAATTCTTATTGACCACGAAAATTGCCAGCCCTGGACAACGCGGGATACAAAGGGTGCAGCCGTTACAGAGGTCAAAGTCAACTCGTGGGACATTGGTTATATTCCCTTCAATCCTAATCGCTTTTCTCGGACAGGCCGAGGCACAGGGGTCGCAGGGAATTTCCTGAACGCACTCAACAATAACAACTGGACCTTGGTTGAGCCGTTTGGTTGGTGGTAAAAGCTTCATTCGTCTCAAATCCGAGTCTTGCAAGACTCCAGTCTTCTCAAATTGCCGAATTTTTATCATATTTATGCAGTAAAGGTATCGTTAAATTTGCGGTTTGTCAATATATTTTGTGCGCAAGTTCAAAAAAAACCATTTCCTCGCTATTGACAATTTGGGAAATAAGGTTAGACTAAATTATCGGGGCGTGGCGCAGTTGGTTTAGCGCACCAGCTTGGGGTGCTGGGGGTCGCCCGTTCAAATCGGGTCGCCCCGATTTTTAGCCTTTAATCAAGGTTTTAAAATTGGCAAGACTAATCCACCAATGTAGGGCAGACCTTCAAGTCTGCATCAATATTTCTGTAGGGCAAACCTTCAGGTTTGCATAATCTCTTTTCAAGGCTAAAGCCTTGTCTACAGACTATTTAATTTACGACTGGAATTTTTGCGTATTTCAATTTGTCCGCTAACGCTAAAAAACTTTTTGGCTAATCTTCAGGCACTCAGAATTGTTCCAAGAATCGCAAATCGTTTTCGTAGAAAAGTCTAATATCATCAATCGCATATTTTATCATTGCGATTCTTTCCACACCCATACCAAAGGCAAAGCCAGTATATTTTACCGAGTCGTAGCCAACATTTTCTAAGACCTTTGGGTGGACCATTCCACAGCCCAAGATTTCTAACCAACCACTATTCTTACAAGTCTTGCAACCCTGTCCTTCGCACACCACACACAATATTGCTAATTCGGCACTCGGTTCGGTAAAAGGGAAATAAGAGGGCGAAAACCTAATTTTGGTTTTTTCGCCAAACATCTTTTTGCTAAACACCTCTAAGGTTCCTTTCAAATCCGCCATACTCACCCCTTCATCAACATAGAGTCCTTCAACTTGGTAAAAGACCGGCGAATGTGATGCGTCAAATGCGTCGGGCCGAAAGACTCGACCCGGGGCGACAATTCTTATCGGCGGTTTTTTCCGTTCCATCACCCGAATTTGAACTGGTGAGGTGTGGCTGCGTAAAAGCAAACCCTGCCCAAGATAAAAGCATGCTATCATATCCCGAGCCGGATGGTCGGGTGGAAAATTTAAGGCATCGTAATTATACCATTCGGTTTCAATTTCCGGACCTAATTCTTCTTGGTAGCCCATCCCAACAAATATCGCCAAGATTTCGTCCAGGGTTTGAGTAATTGGATGCCGACTACCACGCCACAAACGATACCCTGGCAAAGTGACATCAATCTTATCTTCGGTTGTTGCCTGGCTTGTCTCAAGTTCAACTTTTCTTGCGGCTAACCGTGCGGTCAATTGTTCTTTGGCCAGGTTAGCCAGCCGACCAATCTCTTTTCGTTCTTCAATCGGCAAACTACTTAGCCCACGCAGGATTTGCGTCAATTCGCCTTTCCGACCGAAAACCTTAATCCGAATTCTTTCTAATTCCTCTAATGATTTTGCCTGTTCAATTGATGATTCGGCAGCCTTTTGAATTTTACTAATTGCTTCTTTATCCATTAAAACTGTGGCTTAAGCCTTTTCCCCACTACTCGCCGCTATTTTTGTTGCCAAGGCTTGCTTTGCTACGGTAACAATCTCGGCAAAATCCTTTGGTTCGTTGATTGCCATTTCGGAAAGTGCTTTGCGATTTAGCGCAACATCCGCCAATTTTAAGCCATAGATGAATTGACTATAAGAAAGGTCATAGGGCAAGAGGGCAGCATTAATCCGTGTAATCCAAAGTCCGCGTTGCACCCTTTTCTTTCTTTTCCGTTCGCGGTAGGCGCTCTGTAACCCTTTCATCACTTGCAGTCTTGCCGTCTTATAGAGGCGGTGCTTGGCACCCCAATAACCCTTTGCCATCTTAAGCCATTTCTTACGGCGCTTTCGTGTGGTTGGCCCAGTCTTCACTCTCGGCATTTATTGCCTCCCTTCCTAAAATTAACTTAGTTACTTTATATCCGCCTAAGATGCAAATAATCCGAATGATAGCCGATGATAAGAATTTTAAAGTTATTCGAAACAAAGGGCTTTGCCCCTTTGAATCCCCAAACAGATTTTTCCTTAAAGAATGGGGAGATGAGGGGTTTCCCCTCATCAAATTCGCTGTAATTCGTGATATTCGTCTCGTTTCGCTCAACGGACGTTGCGCGTTGCGTTTCATTCTCAGGCGGATAGTAGTCGTTTCATTTTTTTCACCATCGACTTATGAACCAACACTCGTTTCTTTAACATCCGTTTTCGTTTTCGTCGCTTGCTGGAAAGGAGATGGCGCATTCCAGCCTGGTGTCGGCTATATTTTCCACTACCCGTGATTTTAATTCTTTTCTTCAATGCCTTCAATGTTTTTTGTTTCATTTTAATCCTTCGCTTCTTACTTATTTAGGAATAAACATTACACTAACCGTTTGACTCTTCTCGCCCATTACTTTTGGTTCGCTTTCTACGCTTGCCACATCCGCTAAATCATGGGTCAATTGCTCAATCAATTTCATTGCCAAGTCGCGATGAAGAACTTCGCGACCGCGTAAGATTAAACTTACCCGCACCCGGTCGCGATTCGCCAGTAGTTCCTTAATCTTCGCCAGTTTCACTAAATAGTCGTGCCGACCGATTTTCATTCGCAGTCGCATCTCTCTAACCTCGGTTGAGCGTTGTTTTTTCCTTGATTCCTTTTCCCGACACTTCAATTCATAGATGTATTTACCATAATCCGCGATTAGGCACACCGGCGGGTCGGCGTTGGGCGAAACTTCAACCAAATCCATACCTTGGCGCCGGGCTAAAAGGATTGCCTCACGAATTGGTAAAACCCCAATCATCTTCTTGTCGGTTCCGATCACGCGAACATAAGGCACCCGAATTGCCTCATTCGCCCTTGGTCGGTGGCTAACTCGGCTACCGTCGCGTGCGGACATCTTCCTCAATTTGTTTTATTACATTTTCTATTGGCATACTACCCAAGTCTCCTTTTTGTCTTTTGCGTAAGGAAACTGTTTTATTCGTTTCCTCTCGTTTTCCGATGATTATTATATATGGAATCTTGTTCCGTTCGGCTTCGGCAATTTTGTAATTTATCTTCTCATTATTAAAATTGGCGATGGTTCTAATACCGGTTTCGGTCAAAATTTTAAATACCTCTTGGCCATAAGGAATCGCCTGGTCGGTTACGGTCAAGACCACGGCTTGGTAAGGTGACAACCAAACCGGAAACGCTCCCGCATAATGTTCAATCAAGATAGCAATGAATCGTTCCAGTGCGCCCAAAATCGTGCGATGAACCAAAAAGGTTGGATGGTGTCCACCATCTTCACCCATATAGTAGATAGAAAATCGGTGGGCTAAATTAAAATCAAATTGAATC
>Ga0123519_10008662_pt1 | contig 15481 bp, 10 predicted proteins | sample YelNatPaOPRAMG02_FD_87396 | JGI IMG/M metagenome (GOLD analysis project Ga0123519, IMG submission 87396) | Hot spring microbial communities from Yellowstone National Park - Yellowstone National Park OP-RAMG-02 (version 2) | ecosystem: Environmental > Aquatic > Thermal springs > Hot (42-90C) ...
GAAGCCACCGCCCCCACCGAAGCCACCACCCCCGCCGCCGAAGCCACCGCCCATGGCCGCGGCCTCGCCGAGGCGACGCGTGCGTACCGCGCCGGGGCGGACAACGGCGCCAGCGTCACCAACGCCACCGGCGTTGACATACGCCTGCGGGCCCGGGTCGTCGGAGAAGCCAAACAGGTACGACACGTACTGCGGCGAGATAAACTGCACGGTGTACATCCGTCTGGTCTTCTCGGCGCCCGCGCTCTGCGAAAGGCCTGGGACCGCGCTGGCCCGGGGCCGAGGCTCCGGCCGCTCGTGGGTGGAGACAATGTACGTTCCGTCCTCGTTCCGCCACCAGTGCAGGCCTTTCGCCTGGCAGATCGCGTCGATCACCCGGTCGACTGGGACGTTCTCGCGCCGCAGCGTGATCTTCTGATCGCCTACCTCGCTGTCGAACACGATGCTGGCGCCGGCCTCGTCCATGATCGTCTCCAGGACGTGGCCCACGGTGTCGTCGCGGACCGAGACACTGATCAGTCCGGTGGCCGAATCCTCTGTGGCCTGCGCCGCCGCGATGGTGACGGCGCCGCTGACAGCCAGGCCACACACGAGCAGCGCGACTAGGGCTCGCCTCATCGTCCTCCTCCCGAGAGCACTTCGTTACGACGCCGGCCGTGGCCGGCCAAGAGACGCACCGCGTGGGCCCCTGGCCCCGCGTCTTATCCCTTATGAGGCCACCACCTCGCCCCGCCCGGCGGTCTAGCCGCGCCGGCCGCTGGTACCGCCGCCGCCGGTGCGCCCGCCACCCCCGCCGCTGGTACCGCCACCGCCCGTGTACCCGCCGCCGCTGTAGCCGCCGCCCCCAAGGCCGCCAACGCCGCCGCCGATGCCCACGCCGCCTGTCGTTCGGCCGCCAGCGCCACCAACTCCAGCCAGCGGTCTGGGAATCGGGTCTCCACCCGCGTTCCGACCGCCAAACCACAAGGCGACCATGCGCGAGTCAAGAAACTGCAGCTCATAGCGGCCGCCCGGACCAAGCCAATACACCTTGGTCTGGGCCGCCGGCGTTTCGACGGTTGTCCCAGGCGCAGTGCCACCCGTCTCTCCGCGCCGGGTGATCACGTACACGTTCCCCTCTTCCTTCCGGTAGGTGAGGTTATGGATGTCGAGGATCGCCCGGAGCGCCTGAGAGAATGTGACGTCGTTCAGCGTGACCGTCACCGTGCCCGTAATCCCCGGCGCCAGCGTGTAGCTGTACGGCGTGTCCTGGAAAAGCATCCGCAGAGCGTCGTCGATGGGGGTATCGCGCAGCTTCAGCGTGATGTGCTCCTCGTCCCCCTGGGCCCATGTCCGCGCCGTGACGGCCATCAGGCCGGTCAGCGCCATCACAAGCCCCATCACCACCAGCAGCGCCCAAGTCCTACCCTGGACCTTCATCGGTTTCCTCCGCCCGCGGCACTATCGCCGCCTGACATCCCAACCGCCGGCCGCGTATTCTACCACACAGCCGGCGCCCTGTTAAGGGCGAATCAATGCTTGTCGCTCTCGCTCGCCTACGGGCCCCCGACGGGCCCCGAAGGCATCCCTGCCACGACCTCGCCGCCCGCTGTCCCCGCTGTCCCCGGGGTAGCGCTCCGAAGCGGCACCTGCCACTTCTTGCCGTACTCGTCCATCACGTAGATGGCATCCTGGGCGATCGCCGTGATGCGAATCCCATCCACCACGTCGCCGGGCTTGACAATGAAGTTCCTGCCCTCCTTCTCCAAGATCGCCAGCGCGCGATGGTTGAACAGCAGCCCGGCCACTCGCCGATCACCAATCTGGGCCACCACGGTCGCCCCAGGCGGCCGGATTGGCCCCGGCGTCACACTCGGCAACGGGTTCCTCTCCTCCGGCGTCGTGATGACCGGAGGTTCGAAGCTGATCGTTGCGTCCCGACGAGTGACTTCCGTCGGACCGGTCCCCATCTGGATCACGGGGCCCGCCTTCACAATCTGCCCCCCGCCGGCGGGAGCGGCGGGAGCTGCGGGGCCGCCGACAACGCCTGGAACGGGGGCGACCCCCCCACCGGTTGCCGTGGTCGCACCTCCGGTGCCCGCTGGGGCGGCCGCACCTGGCGCCTGCGCAACCCTGGTGCCGGCAGCCGGTGCCTGGGCCGCTTGTTGGCCAAACCCGCCCGCTCCGTTCCCCGAGGCGCCAGCCGACTTGCGGCCGCGCATGAAGAACACGATGCCCACGATCGCGACCAGCGCCACGGCGCCAAAGATGATCACCTTGTTTCGGTCGGCAGCACTCATCTACAAACTCCCGGACTTCGAGCCCTCCAGGTTCCACGCCTCGCCGCCTGGTCACGACGCCGGCGACATCAGCCGGCTCAGCTCACTCCTCCGACGTCACGTCCTCTCCCGCGCTGCGGGCCCCCAGGCCCCCGCGCAGCCCTCTCGCCGCGGCGCCCTGGCCCGCAGTGCCGCGGCCAGCCGCGCCAGCGCCCGCGGCCGGCCCGCCCGCGCCCGCGGCCGGCCCGCCCGCGCCCGGCCCCCGACCGCCCCTGCCCATCCCCATGCCGCCCCGGCCCCTCATGCCGGGGCCGCCGCGTCCGCCCGCGCCGCCAGGTCCGCGCCCTGCGGCAGGCCCCGCGGCCGCTCCAGCCCCGGCGGCGGTCGCTGCCGGCACCGCGGCCGCCTGTACCTGCGCGTCCTGGGTCCACATGTACAGCGTCACGGCCACCGTCGCCGTCAGCGGCTCGTTGGCCGGACGCGGCCCGGGAATCGATACGCTGCGCAGCACCATGAACCGCGGCGCCTCGGGGATCTTCTTGAGCCAGTTAAGCAGCGCCGGCACGTCCTTTACCGTCACGTTCAGCGTCCAGTCAACCGGGGGCAGCATCCGCATATCGGTCGACGGCCAGTTGGTGCCAAACCAGGCGGGCACGCTGACCTGGGAAACCACCGCGCCGCTTCTGGCGAACCACTTGTTCATGAGGTTCGCCTCTTCCTGCGGCAGGTGCCACGCGTCGAACATCGCGACGATCGGATCCTTGACGGAGAACTTCGGCATCCGCGTCTGCATGATGTGGTCGTACTTCGCGAAAACCTCGTCGCGCCGCGCCTCAGCCGCCGCCAGCGCAGCCTCCGCTGAGGCGCGCGTCCTCGCCACCGCCTCCTCGGCCTCGGCATCGGCCACCGTCTTCTTGATGTTGGCCTGGATCGGCCGGATCGCAATCAAGAAGAACAGCACGCCGATTGCCACCGCCAGCGCGAGGCCACCTCCAAGCACCTGGATTCGGGTCACCCGCATCCGCTTCACGCCGCCGCTCCTTGGCCTCTATGCCGTCTCGGGCCTGCCATCACACCCACGGATCCTTTTCACTGCGTCGGTCCCCCGCCTGCACCGCGGCCCATGGCACCGCCCGCGGCGCCCCCTGGCCCTCTGCCAGCCGCACGGCCTGCGCCGCCACCAGGGCCTCCCCCAGCCCCCGGACCTCTGGCGCCGCCACCAGGGCCTCCCCCAGCCCCCGGACCTCTGGCGCCCCCGCGGCCTCCGCCGGCCGCCGGGCCCCTGCCACCTCCAGCCCCTGGACCTCTGCCGCCCGCCGGGCCGCCACCGCCCATCGGGCCGCCGCCGCCTCTGGCGCCCATGCGGCCGCCGCCCGCTCCCGTCGACGCCACGCCCGCGCTGGCCGGCGGGGAGGGCGGCGTGAGCGCCGCCAGGTAGTCGGGCTTGACCACCATCTGGATGGTCACGGGCTGCTGCATCTTGGGAATCGCCCCCGTCGCCCGCTGCCCGCTCGAGTCCGGCGTTGGCGTCTGGAAGGTCACCGCAGACGGCCCCGCGCTGACGTCCACCATCTCGCAGCGCAGCATGCTGAGGTACCACCGCGCCGCCGCCTCCAGGCTGCTGGTCGCGCCGGTGAGAGTCAGCGTGTTTCCGCTGGGCACCGGGTATCCGGAGAGCACGACATCGGCCGGGATGTACTTGTTCAGGAGCGTGTAGTAGTCGACCCACCTCTGCGGCATCTCATCCGCCCGCTAGACCCAGGTCACCCACGCGTCCTTGTCGGCCGATTCGGCCTGTACCTGCGACACTTTGTTCTGGAGCTCGCGCACCTGCTCCGCCTGGACACTGGCGGTGTTATACCGCTCCGTGGCCGCCGCCAACTGCGAGCGCAGCGACTGCGGCGCCGGGGCCCACACGTAGGCCGCGAGCGCGAGGGCCTCGACGACCAGGAAGATCGCCATCCCCACTGCCAGCCGCCTGACGCGACGGCCCTCCAGGATGTAGCTGGGCAGCAGGTTGATCTTGATCATCTACTCTTCCCTCGGTCGCTTTGGCGTGTCGCGGGCGCCCGGGCCCGAAGACGGACGCGAGCCGCGCGGGCTCTCAGTCGAGCATGTCGCGGATCGCCAGGCCCACTACGATGGGCATGAAACACGCGTTCTCCTTAACGAAGTCCGGCGGCACCCCGCCGGAATCGACCTGAATGCGCGCAAATGGGTTCCCGATGTCCACCGGCAGGTTCACTTCATTGCTCAGGAACTCGGCAAGGTTGGGGAGCCGCGCCGTCCCGCCATAGAGCAAAATCCGGTCCACCCGGGAGTCGGGATAGCGGTTCGCATAGTACTCGATCGACCGCCGCACCTCCGCGACGAGCTCCGTCAGGGCCGGCATCATCGCCTCATAGACCTGTCGGCCGGGCGACCCCGCCCCGGGGCGATGGAGGCTGGGCAGCGGCGCGGGCCGGGCCGCGTCCTGGGTGGGCCTGCTGGGTCCCGTCTCCGCTCCCAGGTCGAACACGCGCGTCCCTCGCTCGTCCCGCTCCTCGTCCTCCTCCGCGAAGCCCACGCGCTCGAAGGTCGGCTCGCTGGACGGGCGAGCGCCGGCCGGCCTCTCCGGCGGCGCCAGCGCGGGCGCGCCCTCGATGTAGATCGTCCCCTCTTCGATCTTGAGGCGCTCGGCCTCGTGAAACTCGTATCCCAGCGCCTCGGCGATGGCGTTCGTGATGTTATCACCGGCCAGCGGCACGGGCCGCGTGAAGCTCAGCAGCCCGCCGCGGATGATGCTCAGGTCGGTCGTGTTCGCCCCGATGTTGAGCAGCGCATAGACGTGATCATATGCGCCTGCATCGCGGTTGATGTCGATGAGGGAGCGGCAGGCCGACAGCGGCTCGACATCCAGGGCGACCGGATCCAGGCCCGCACGGTACAGCGTGCTCACGTGGGCCTCGATCATGTCCTCCTGTGCGACGGCCAGGAGCACCTCCATGTTCTGCTGGTCGGGGGGGAGGTCTTCGGGCGGCACCAGCGGCTGGAAGTCCATTATCACTTCGCTGGCGGCGAACGGGATGTGCCGCTCAACCTCGAACTGCATGGTGCCGGCAAGCTCCTCCCGCGTCATGCGGGGTACCTCGATGGGGCGCACCACCAGCGAGGACTGGCTCGCCACCGAGCTGATAACCTTCTTGGTCCCGACCCCGTGCTGGTCCAACAACTGCCGCACGGCCGCCCCGAGGGTGTCCGGGTCGACGATCACGCCATTGGAGATCGTGTCCCTGGGCGTCATGCCGATGCCGGCGCTCGTGATCACCGGCCCGCCGCGGCTCATGCGCGCCTCGACGAACTTGATCCTGCTGGTGCCGATATCCAGGCCAACTACGCTCTGATCAGCCATGGCTGGCCACTTTTCCCCTTCCGCCAGGGACTACGGACCACCGCGGTTCCCTTCCAGGCGCCCGCAGGTCCCAGAGTGTTAGATTATAGCACCCGCCAATTTGTTCCGCAAGGAACAAACTTCTGGCGCCGAGCCGGGTCACCCCCCCGTCGCCGCCGACACTCGCTCGCCCCAGACCATGAGATCGGGCGTCAGACACAGCCCCGGAAACCTCACCCAGGTCGTGCCATCGGCGTTCGCGCGCGGCAGCCGCAGAAGCGGGTCATACTCGTACTTGAGGAAGCCGCCCCCGTTGACGTACGGACCTGCCCACTTGCTGGTCCAGTCCGCCACATCCCCGATGGGGGCGGGCCTGTTCTCCGTGATGGCGCCGTAGACGCTGATGCGGATGTTCAGCGGCTCGTGATACGCGGGGCTGTCGCTCTCCGTCGCCTCAGGCCCCGTCGGATCGTCGTTGAACCACGGCCCCGGGATGATGAACCACGACCCGTTCTGCGCGTAGATCATCGCCTGTATCTGCACCGGCAGGGGGTCGACCATCTGCCATGCGTCGCCCGAGTACACGGGATTCGGCGGCGCGATCGCCACCGGACCCAGCAAGTACGCGAAGTTCTGCGGGGCAGCGTTTTCCTGCCAGCCATCCACCACCAGCTCACCCGAAGCCTGGTCGACGTGCATGCGCCGTATCGGGTTGATAATCGGCGTGATGGTGATGGTGTCGTCTCCATGCAGATATGACAGCGGCTCGGCCTCCGGGTCGTTGGGATTGGCCCCCTGCACCCTCATCCACTGAATGCCATTGAAGCCGTCCGCGGCGGAGTTTGGCAGCAGCTCGAGGTAGTCGTCGTCAGCGAGCGCGTCGAGGTCGGTGTCCACAACCCAGTGCCCGGACTCATCGGCCCCGGCCGGATCGGGCGCCGGGGTCTTGTCCTGGCGGTAGAAGCTGTAGCGCGTGGAGGCGTGATCCCAGATGTAGTCGACCCCGTTGATGGCGACCGCGACATGCACCGCCGGCTCGTCGGTGCTCGGATCCTCCGGGCCCGGCGGCATGCTCGGCAGAGCGTTGGGCTCGTTGGTCACGGAATCAATGGTCGAGTACCAGGCGGAGTGCCCGAGGATTAGCCGCAGGTCCGCAAGCTCGGCTCGCAGGGCGCTGTTGCCAACGCGGATGTTGTGATAGGTCAGCACGGTGTTCGCCGGGATGGTTGGGACCTCGGGGATCTGGTTCGGATCCGGGTAGGCGACGATGCACTCCGCGTCGTCCATCGGCGTCCCCTGGAACCACCAGTAGGGCGTGTGGCCCGGGGCTCGACGGACGGGTTGGAGATCGTTGTAAGCATACTTGTCGTCGTCCTGCTCGACCACGCGCGTCAGGTCGCGCGGCCGGGGGAAGAAGGCCGTCGTGTTGACACACACTGAATCTCGCGCCAGCAGGGCGACGCGGCTGCCGTACAGCATGTCCTCCCGCATCGTGTCGAGCACGCCAACCCGATTATCCGGGTGAGTGAGGCGCGCCCCGGCCGGGCCGGGGGTCAGCAGGTCGCCCTCGATGTAGATCGTGCCGCCGGAGACGATGGTCAGGTCAAACCGTCGATTCCGCCCGGCCTGCGCGTCGAACTCGGGGTCGAAGTACGTCTTCGGGGTTCCCCGGACTATGGGCATGATGCCATCCACTCGGACATTGCCCTCACAGTAGATCACGCCGTTGGGCGGGAACGGGAAGATCGCCCGCGGCCCGTCCACGCTCAGGCCCGTGCTGCGGCCGGCGGGACTGCACGGCGTCTCGCCCGTGACCGGATCCCGCGGCAGATAGCTGCCGATGATCGGGTTGCGGTCCGGGTCGACCCAGTAATAGGTCGCGTCCCCGGAGGTCTTCGCGTCGTCCCGGATGATCTCGACGTAGGGGCAGTAGCGATCCCCATGCAGGATAATCCGGACGCCGGGCGGGTTATAATACCGGCCGGTCTGGTCCCACCAGTCGGCGGGGCCGGTGGGCGGCACAAGGTCCGGCGACTCACCGGCCCGGATGTCGCCCGCGGGGGCGGCAAGGTGATGGTGCCCAACGGAGCGCATCCAGTTCATGCGGAGCAGGTCGAGGTCGTGCTTGTACTGAATGTCGTCCGCGTTGTCCACGTAGATGCCGCCGCCGTGCATCCAGCCCCAGCCGAACGCGCCCGTGTTGTAGTACCCGCCCTCGCTGGCGGGCTTCCAGACGCCCGAGTCCCGCGTCAGGGCCAGATAGCGGTTGGTCTGGAGGTCCGGCTGGACGGCGTCGATGAGAGGTGGCTGCACCCGCGGCACTGCGTAGTCGCCGTCCAGAAGCCGCTCGCTGTTGGGCACCGGGTTGCCATCGGGCCCCGTGTCCGGGCAGCCGCTGTATCTCAGAGTCCGCTCCTCGCCGACGGTCCGGTAGATGTTCGTGATGCGGGTGACGCCGTTGACCAGCAGTTGGAATGTCTCCGTGAGCGGCACGAACGGGTCGCGCCGCAGGCGGCCCGCGATCTCGATCCGGTCGTCTCGCAGGATCCCCAGGTCCCGCCACGTCTCCCCGCCGGAGGCCGGTGCCGCGCTGTCGGAGTTCCACAGGCTCACCCGCGACGGCCCGTGCCAGATTACATCCGTGTTGGAGCGCACCGGACCCTCGATGTCGAATATATAGGGGCTGGCAACCACGCCGCCCGCCCCGGCCGTCGCCAGGGCCTGCCGCGCCTGGCCGGCCAGCTCCACGCCCGTCACACCCAGGTCCACGGGCTCGTTGGTCTCGAAGCGGTCGGTGACGAGCCGGGCGTAGTCGGTCAGCAGCACCGACTTCAGGCCGAGGATGGTGTGCCGAAGGAAGGGGTTGTCGGGGAAGTAGGCGGTGGCGACGATGCGCATGAAGCGGCTCTGAAGCCGGTCTGGCCGGGGGCCGAAGCTGACGTCGATCCTCACCACGCCCCGCCCGCACGGGTACGGCTGATTCACGATGCGGCCGCCTGCGAGCCTCCTGCCCGGCCGCCAGTCCGCGCCCTCAACGCTGTAGGTGAGCTGTTCGTTCGCGAAGCTCAGCCCCGCCTCCGCGATGCTGTTCAGCTCCACCACGTCGCTGGCCCGCGTCACCTGGGCGAGCTGCGACCCCACGATGGCCGCCAGCAGCGCCGCCAGCGTCGCCACCGCGAACAGCACCAGCACCGCGATGATGAGCGCCTGGCCGCTCTCCCTGCTGGCGAGATGCGCCTTCGGGAATCGAGGACGTGCCATGGCCTTATTGCTCATACTCCGTCTCGCGCACCAGGTTCCGCAACTTCACCCTCCGGGTCATGTCGGCGGACTGCGCAATCCGCGTCTCGGCGCTGGCGGTCGGGTCGGCCCGGTTGACGGTCAGGCAGATGTCGATCACCGCGTCCGTGCGGTAGTACGCCGACACCAGGTCTGGATATTCGTGCCCGTTGGGGTACTGCGCATTCTTGACCCAGACGCCATTGCTCCGCCAGCGGTAGTCGACGAGGAAGGTGGCCGTCCCATCATCCGGCTTCCTGCCATCGGCCAGATGGGCCGGCAGCCTGACCCACCCGTACGCCGGCACCGCCGCCGTGGGGCCGCCGACGGCAGGGTCCACCCCGACCTGGAACTCGTCGGAGTAGTCCCGCGGCGTAGTATACACCCGCTTCAGCATGCGGTCCGGCAGGTCCAACCCATCGTCCACGGTGTCCACCCGCACCCGCACTGAGTCGGAAACGAGGAAGAAGGCGAGCTGATCGCCCGAGCTCCGGTTCTTCCATTTGCTCAGCAGCGGGAAGTCGTGGAGCACCTGCGACCCCACCGCGGCGGGCGCGAGGTCGGCCGCCGTCACCTTGAGCGGCATGCCGGCCGCCATGAGGTTCTGATCGGCCTGGGGCGGCGGGAAGGCGAACCGCACAGTCCCATCGATCCAGTCGTTTTCCGTGATGCCGAAGGCGACGGAGGGGCTGCCGACGGCCTCGGGATCCAGGCGATATGGGTACAGGCCAGTGTCGTAGACCTGTCTGCCGGTCACCGGGTCCAGCACCTTCATCGTGCGGGTCCGCGGGTCGAACGCGCCCACGCGCCACAGTTGGTACTCGTTTCTGTCCACGTCGAACCGCTGGATGATCAGGAACGGGTCTCTCGCCCACGATCGCGCGGAGGCCGGGACGAGCGATGCGGGCCCCTCCGCCAGCCGCGACCACCCGCTGTAAGGCGTGCCCAGCCGCCACAGGGGATAGCGCGAGGTGTAGACGCTGAGGTCGGGGCCGTTGGCCGTCTCGACGGGCCGCAGCCACTCCCCGGACACAACCACCGGGTTGAACTCCAGCCGAGACACGTCATAGTCGAGCGCGTTGGGCGTCAGCCCCACGGCCGCAGCCCGGTAGGCTCGGACGCCCGCCGCCGGCAGCGGCGATCCGTACTCGTACTTCACTGCGAGGTACGGATAGCCCGGCTGCAGCGTCACGTTGCGCGCCCCGACGAGATCACCCTCGAAGCGCCAGTCGACATCGGTGTGCACCAGGCGGTTGATGGGCGCCCACCCGGCCGAGACGCCATTGGCAGTGAGCGCGTCGGTCGACTCGCTGGCCGCCCACCTCCGGTTCCAGCGGTTCCACCGGTCCTCGACCGTGAACGGGTCGGGAACGACCGTGCGGGCGATGTAGAACGTGTTGCCCGGGCCCAGGTGGCCGCCGGGGTCGTAGTTGCGCTCCGGGTCATGCAGCGCGCGCCAGTAGCGTATGGCGCGGCTCCAGTCCGGCCTCGGCGGAGACACGATCTCGCTGTTGGGGTCGTTGGGGTTCACGCGCAGCGGGGGCACGAAGCCGATCATGCTGCTGTCGTACATGTCCAGCTGAACGTACATCGCTTCGGCCAGCTCCCGCGCCATGGTGTCCATGGCCAGCCGCGCCACCGATTCCGCGTCCGCCCGCGCGGTCGCGCTCCGGAAGTACCCGAAGCTGCTGACGAGGGGATACATCAACAGCCCCATCACGATCATGAGCAGCCCGATCGTGACCAGCAGCTCCATCAGCGTGAAGCCCGCGGTCCTCCCCTTCTTGGTCGCTCTGTGTTTCATCCTCGACATGGTCTGTGCGTCCACACGTTCACAGCGGCGTCCGGGTCAGGTAGCTGGTAACGACGACCTGGTGCCACTTCTCCTTCAGGCTCGCCCTGGCATACCTGTGGTTGGCGAGCGCTTCTGCCAGGTCCTGGAGCGTCACGTCCCTGCCTGTAGTCACCCAGGCGGCCCGCGCCCGCACGCTGATGCCCCGCACGGCGATGGGGCCCCACTCGTTTGGCTTGTTGGCCAGCGGCTCCGTCAGCGGACAGGCCCACACACCCAGGTCGGTCACCTGCGGGTTGCCGACCGTATGGATCTCCCCGGTCACGTAGACATCCTGCCCGGTCGTCTCGTCGGTGTAGTAGTAGTCCACGCTCACAACCTGGCGCGATTCGCACAGCGGAAAGTAGAGCTGCCGCGAGTCCGGGTACTTGTCGGCGTCCACCCCGTGGGGCCACGAGTACGTCAGCACCCCGGGCAGGCCTCCCCAGACGGGCGGGCCTCCCGGCAGATCAGTGCTTGACCGGGCGTACTGCCGTGCGGCGACCATGAGCTGGACCGCCCAGTCTTCCTGGGCGCGGCAGAAAACGCGATAGGTGCGGCCGCGGCGCGTATGAAGGGGTACGTCTCCCTTCTCGGTGTGCACCCAGTCGTTTGCCTCCAGCGACACGCTGAAAGTGGGCTCGACCTCCCACGACCCGTAGTTGAAGTAGAGCAGGCCGTCGCGGTAGTTGACGCGGAAGCGCTCCAGTCGCTCGAACGGGTTCGTCGGCCACTTCATCCCTTCATGATCGGTGAGGACCTCGCCGGTCTGTCTGTCCACGGCCACCACGTAGGCCCAGGTGGCCTTCGGGTCGGGCGGGTCGACGACGTTCCCCTGCCCATCATAGAAGCGCTTGATGCCCCGGGCCACCTCCTGGGGCCGCTCTTGCCGCGGCGGGTTCACATAGTCGGGTCCCTTGATGTGTCGCACCGGCAGTTGCACGACGCCATCCTCGGGCACCGAGACGTCGAACACGAGGATCTGCCAGTCGAGAACGCGATAGTCCACCTTGACCTGCGTGATGTCGGTCGGGAGGGGGTTGAGCTGCAGCAGCGGGGAGAACATGATGCGCCCGCTGATGAGCGTCTCGGGGTCGACGTAGTACGCGTTGCGAGGCCAGTTCAGCGGCGTCGCCGTGGGGCCCACGGTGTACGACTCGTACTGCTCCTGGGTGAGCGGCACGAGCCGCTCGTGCACCTGCATCGTCCGCCCGTCCATGCCGGCCCGCGGCCACTGGACATCCCCTGCGGTGGGCACGGCCGGCCCCACCGACCCTGCCGGCACAGACAGCGTCAGGCCGAACACTCGCTGCCGCGTCGCCGGGTCCGTGAAGTCGATCTTGAAGAAGCGCTCCTGGTTTGGGCGCTCGGCCGCCGCCGAAGGGCCCACGTACAGGTTCCCGGTCGCGTCCACGGTGAACTCGCGCCGGCCCAGGTCGGTCTCCCAGTTCGCGCCGGGGACGTACTGCCACGGCCGGGCATCGTAGATGTCGACGTAGTCGGCGGTTATCTCGCCCGTGACCGGGTCGACGTAGCGACGCAACTGGTCGATCGGCGCGTGCGACAGCAGGTAGAAGGGAACGCCGGCGCTTGTCTGCCCCAGGCGTCGGACATCGAGCCGCTCGCCGATAATGGTCCGCGGCAGGTAGATGCTGTTGGGCTGCCAGTTGGGATGGGGCGTCGCCTCCCGGCGGCCCAGGTCTTCGCTCATCTCGCCGACGGCCGCGTCGAACTGGCTGGGGGTGAGGTCGGCCGGGCTGTAGATGAGCGGCCAGGCGATCGTGTCGAGCTTCCGGAGGTCGTCGACGGTCACCGTCGGGTAGCGGTAGTCCCAGCCGCCGGTTCGCGCGGCCAGCTCACCATAGACGTCCAGGGTCGTGAGGTTCTCCAGGTCGTTGAACAGAGTGGACTGGACCAGCTCGCCGTCGTAGTTTGTGGCGATGATCGCGTCGGGCAGCGTGTCTGGATGCAGCTTCCAGCGCGCAATCTCCGCGTCGGCCAACTGGGCCGCCTTCGTCCGCTGCTGCCCGGACTCGATTGCGCCGAAGCCGCTGGGGAAGATGCGCACCATCGCATACACGCCGATCATCAGCACCACGAGGGCCACCAACAACTCGACCAGCGTGAACCCTCCGCCCCGAACCCAGCGGCGGGCGACGCGAGCGCGCCCTCTGTGTCCCTTCACTCCTCGCGCTGGCTGCATGGCTTCCTTGCTGTCACACCCCTGTGATCGGTCGGCCGCCCGCTACATGATGGGCCCGCTCGGCCACGCCCCTCCCGGCGCCGTCTCCTCGAACATGCGGTTGTCAGGTCGGCTCGTCATCCGGCGCACGGTTCCGTCGGCGAACAGCACCAAGTCCTGGTCGCCGGGGTTTATCTCGGACTTCACTCCTGGCGTATAACGCGCCGGTGCCCTCGATGTGCGGTGATACGGACACCAGGTCACCACCGTGTCCGCCGGCGGATAGGGCTGAAGCAGATGTCGGTTCTCGTAGACCGGGTTGTCGTCGCCGTCGTGGCCCACCACATCCACCTGCTCGGTGCCGGGGTGCCAGAAGTTCCTCCGGTAGTACGCGTCGTAGTTCCCCCAGCCGTGCATTTCGGGCAGGTAGGTGCGGTCCGTCAGATCTCCCTCCACGGCCTCCAATTGGTTGCTGGGGCAGTGGAAGGTGTCCAGCTTGGTGATGTACAGGCCAGAGCGGAACCAGGGCAGGCCGTTGAGGCCGCGCCCGGCGGCCTCGAGCCGCTGCCGTGTGGCCGCGTCGATGCGGGGCTCCACCTCGTAGGGCGGCAGCGCGTTCGCGTACGCGCCGATGTAGTAGAGGGTGTAGAGCCCCAGACCGCGGACGCCGGTGTTGATCGGCGTGCCGTCCGGATTGTAGGCGGCGCCGATCGGGGTCCCCAGGCTCGTGTCTCCCGGCGGCTCGGTCCCATAGGCGGCCACATACTGCGCCACCGCCTCCGGCGTCCAGAGGAACTCGGTGCTGTCGGGCGGATAGCACTTGTACTCGTCGCGGAACATCGTGAGGGCCTGGCCGATGGCCTTGAGGTTGGCGGCGCACGAGGCGCGGCGGTTCTGGGCCGACAGGGCGTTGTAGCTGGGCAGGATGATGGCCGTGAGGATCACCATGATGGCGACCACGACCAGCAGCTCGATCACTGTGAAGCCGGCCGCCGCGCGCGGCAGGGACCAGGCAGGGGGCGCGGACGATGTCGGCCTTCGCGCTCGATATCTCATCTGCTCAGCCTATCCCGGTCTCCACCCACCGCCGCACACCGCCCCGTCCCGGAGGAAATACCCGATCGCCTCCGGCCGTCCACCACCCGCCTCAAGGACCGGGCTACCGCTTGGGCTGAAGGGCCCAGTCGTAGCTCGGGCCCGGCACGAACGCCGCGCTGCCGTCCAGCCGCAGCACGATGTCGTGCGGGGTGTCCCAGAAGTTCCGGTGCCACACGCACCGCGTGATGATGGTGTTCTCCGGTGCGTTGCGGTTGATGAGGCCAGGGAACAGCGCGCTCGGCAGCCCGTAGGGCGCGTAGTCGTATGATGTGGGGTCGTTGCTCCCCACGTCCCAGACTCCTCGCCCCATACTGTCCTTCAGCCGCGTCGCGGGATCATCCTGGTTGCGCTCATCTGCATAAGCGTACCAGTAGATCTGCTGTGCCAGGTGCTGCGCGAGCTGCTCCGGGACGTAGTCGACCCCCGCCGCGTCGAGCTGCCACCCCCGCCACATGTAGATCAATGCAAGGTTCGTTCCCGTGGGCAGCGGCCAGGGGTCCTCGGTGGGCAGGCCGCTGGTCGTCACATCCACGAGCACCGAGTTCTGGTCGTTTTCCGGCCGGGGAAGCCATCCGTAGGGCTGCGGGTTGGGCACATACCCCAGCCAGTTGTAGACCAGGTTGTAGCTGGAGTAGCGCTGTGAAAACAGGTCTTCCATCACCTTGCGCTGGTCGGCCGTGGCCGCCGTCAGCCGCTCGCGGCTGGGCATGACGTTGTCCCAGCCCAGGAAGTCCACGATATTGGTGTTATTGAGCAAGTCGCTGAGCTTCGGCCCCCCCGGATAGGCCTGCTCGTCGCCATAGGTCTCGATCGTCGTGCGGTCGTCGCGGCACACCAGGGAGCGGCGGTCCGGCAGGTAGGTCGGGTAGAGATCGTTGAGTCCCCCCAGGCCGGTCACGGGGTCATAGGGACCCGGGTAGTGCCCCTCGTCCATCCGGTACATGCGGATGGCCAGCATGATGTTGTGCAGATTCGCCATGCAGGCGGTCTGGCGCGCCTTCTCCCGGGCGCGAGAGAACACCGGGAAGGCAATCGCCATGAGCACGGTGATGATGGCGATGACGACGAGCAGCTCGATGAGGGTGAACCCGCTCCCACGGGCGCCGAAGCGCTTCATCGTTTCACCTCGCTCCACAGAACGTGACTCCTGTCTGCCGCGGCGACAGGTGCCCGCACGGCGGGCGCCCCTTGCTTAGCTGATACCCGCTGCCAGCGCGAGCCGAAACCCGGCCGGCCCGCTCACCTCAAACGCCAAACAGCGACACCCACCGAGCATACAGCCCCGCCGCCGCGTGCCACAGGCCCGCCGGCGCCAGCATCGCCACCAGCGCCGACGCGGCGAGGAAGGGCCCGAAGGGCAGATACTCCATGCGCCGGCGCAGCCGCAGCGCCATCAGGCCCACGCCCAGGATCGCTCCGACGGCGATCGCCAGCGCGAAGCTCAGCAGTGCCAGCGACGGCCC
>Ga0123519_10008663_pt1 | contig 15480 bp, 16 predicted proteins | sample YelNatPaOPRAMG02_FD_87396 | JGI IMG/M metagenome (GOLD analysis project Ga0123519, IMG submission 87396) | Hot spring microbial communities from Yellowstone National Park - Yellowstone National Park OP-RAMG-02 (version 2) | ecosystem: Environmental > Aquatic > Thermal springs > Hot (42-90C) ...
AAGCTCCTATTCCCTGCCAAAATTCCACAGGCTTCTTTCGGATATTCACTTTGACAATGTTTTATTATTTCTTCAAACTGTTCTTTTGTTAAATATATCATCCTTCAATCCCTTTCAGTCGCTCAGAATGACCCTAAGCGTAGTCGAATGGGTCATCTTAGTAATAAAAAGTGTAATAAATAACTTAGCGAAAATGTCAAAATTGGCACTGCAATCCAGACGGAAATTATTTTTTGCACAACGGCTTTTTTATATGTTAAGTAAAACCCATCTTTTACGCTGCTTATTGCTAATACAGAAAATGTTGTAAATTGGACATAAGGAGCGGGAAGCCCAAGTAAAGATGCAACTATTACAAAACTTGATGTTACAAGTGATATTATTCCAGCTGATATTTGTCCAATAGGAATTATTTCCTTTGAAATTGTATTTATAACACCCTTCCCAAACACTAAACTGCCTATACCAAAAGATAGTCCTATAAACAGAATACATAATATTGGATTTACTGAAACAGCTAACAATACCGGTGCAACTACATTAGCAATATTATTTGTTCCTATAGCAAATGCAGAATAACAATCTGTCCAGACAATAAACTTTTTTAATTTATTATTGTAAGAGACTGATTTTTCATATAATTTAAAATTACTATTTCTCGGTGGATAGAATATTTTTTTAATAAAATATGTAATCAAAAACGCTAAAATACAGAATAAAACTGCAATATAAAGAATCTTTATTATTGTATGCCAGTTTACCTGATGATAATAGAAAGCAGCACCTGTAAAAGCACTTACAGTTATGAAACTTGTTGACTGTGGTATTCTTAACAGGTTAGTCAGAAACATCATCAGTGCTGATGAAATTAATATGATTAAACCAGAATATACTCCAAATGATGTCTGAGAGATTTTCGTAGTTAGTGTAGTAACCACTCTCGGACCAATAAGTAAGCCACCAATTAACACAAATATCGTATAAAACAAACTTGCTTTTGTTCTTGTCAATAAACCACTACCATATGATGGTGTAAATGATATAGAGAACCCTGAAGCACCCATATTCATTCCAGAAAATATAGCTATAACTAATAGAGTTATTATTTCAATCATATATTGTACTCTGTAACTTTTTGTTTCATCCCTTCAATTAATATTTTAGCAATCTCAGGACGTGTAAATTCAAGAGGAGGAATTTCCTCCTCTTGAAGCATTTGTCTAACTTTCGTCCCACTGAGCATAATTCTTTCTTCTATACCATGAGGACATGTCTTAGAAGAAGCCATATTGCCACATTTCTTACAATAGAAAGTATGTTCAAAAAATAGTGGCGTAATTCCTAATTCTTCAGGTTTAAATTCTAAAAATATTTTCTGAGCATCATACGTGCCATAATAATTACCTACCCCTGCATGGTCTCGTCCTACTATAAAATGTGTGCAACCATAATTTTTCCGGACAATCGCATGGAAAATTGCTTCTCTTGGCCCTGCATAACGCATACTGGCAGGATTTATTGCTAAAACTACTCTGTCTTTAGGATAATATTTATCTAATAATACTTCATAACATTTCATTCTGACCTCTGCTGATATATCATCTGCCTTTGTCTCACCAACTATAGGATGTAAAAATAAACCATCAAAAATTTCTAAAGCACACTTCTGGATATATTCATGCGCTCGATGAACCGGATTTCTTGTTTGAAATCCAACAACTGTTTTCCATTCCTTTTCACTGAAAATCTTTCTTGTATCTTCCGGTGTTAAGAAGTACTTAAGGAATAGGGGCTTTAGCCCCGTTAACGAGCTTAAAGGCTCTACTCCAATAACACTTATTGGACCTGAAAGTAGAACATCACCTTGAGAATAAAGAGCTTTAACCCCAGGATGTTTCAAATCTTTTGTACGATATACTTTCTCCGCTTCTAATTCTTTATCATATGAATACATCTCCTCTAAATGAAGAACCGCAAGAATTGTTCCAAATTCGTCTAAAAGACAAATATCTTCTCCTATCTCAAAACGCTCTGACTCATCTTTGTTTACTGCTAAAGTAATTGGAATAGACCAAACTAAACCATTGCTTAATCTCATATTATGTAGAACATTTAAATAATCTTCTTTACCCATAAACCCTTCTAAAGGACTGTAGGCACCCGTAGCAATCATCTCCAGATCAGATATCTGTCTTTTGTTTAATTTAATACTTTTAAGCATAAATATCTTGTCTTTAAGAATCTTCTTGTCTTTTTCAGAGATTATTTTATTAATCAATTTCCCGCCATGTGGTTCTATCATCCTTTGACTCCTTTCTATCACTCAGGATGGCCTGAGCACAATCGAATCAGTCATTTTAATAATTCTTGTAGTTCAGTTATCATTTGTGCGACAATCCCTGCACAATAATTTTTCCGTTCCTGACTGTTAAAATTATCTTTCCAGTCCTTAGTTAATATCCTGCAACAAGTTGATTTAAATTTTTCTCTAAATTTATCATAAAATATCTTGGTTCGCCTGTCTGCTTCTTCTTTATCTTCTTTTTTATCTATCCTGCCATATTTCAAACCAATGGCAATGATCCCACCGGTAATCACACCACAGATACAACCACTACCAGCAACACCAGCACGAAATCCTGTAGCACAACGTATTACTACATCAGGAACATTAATAACATTATTTTCTTTTAAACTATGAAGAACGCTCTCACAACAATTATATCCATCTAAATATAATTTTTGGGCAATTTCTGATAATTCCATTTTCCATCCAGTTTATATGGTATATAATCTATTGCTATCTATAAACTATCCATTATATAAACCATCAACCAGTTTTACAATGTAATCCGCATTCTTTTTTATCAGGCGACTCCCACCACCACCTACCAGCACGAATATCTTCACCAGGTTTTATAGCTCTCGTACAGGGAGCACAACCAATACTGGGATATCCTTTATCATGCAGAGCATTATATGGCACATTATTTTCTTTTATATAATCCCAAACTTGTTTTTCAGTCCAATCAGCTAGCGGATTGAATTTGACTATTGAAGTAGAGCTTGGAGTAGAGCCTTCTGGAGTAGAGATTGGAGTAGAGCCTTTCGGAGTAGAGCCTTCAGGCTCGTTTAACAGGCGTAAATGCCCTATTCCTCTGGGCTCGTTAACGGGCGTAAACACCATATTCCATATCTCAATTTTTTTAATTTCTCTTCGTGTAACTGATTGTTCACGTCTCAAACCACAAATCCATGCGGATAAATTTTTTAATGCTCTATTCAATGGATCAACTTTTCTTACTTTACAACATAATTGCCGTAACTCCACGCTTTTATAAAACAAATTAAACCCTTCTTTGGATACCATATCTTCAACTGATTTGGTATCAGGATAATAAACTTCAAGTTTAATTTTGTATTTTTCTTTTATCTTATCCATCAAATCATAAGTTTCTTGCGGCAATCGTCCGGTATCAAGAGTAAATACTCTTGCTTCTGGACAGATTTTTACTAACATATCAATTAAAACAACATCTTCTGCCCCAAAACTTGAAGCTAATGCAACTTTATCCTGATATTTATCCAATGCATACTTCAATATCTCCTGTGCAGTTTTTGACTCTAAATCTTCAGTTATTAGTGAATTTTTGTTCATTTTTTTAGATTCCTCCTTCAGAAAAAACCTTTTCGTTTTGTATAACTAGTGTGCAATCCTGTGAAATCATAATTGCATGAAACTTAGAATAAAAAGATTTACTCCTTACATTTTTTTGCTGCTGGAATTTAATAAACTTAGTTTGAATATCTTCTCTCAAAATCTTAAACATAAATAGCCCTTATCCTCAAAGCAATTAATAATCAAATATAATATATTGGTGTTTCGGTTCTTTTTGATTTTTCTCTTTGTCTTTTAGCCAACTCTTCTAAAGTTACAGAATTAAGTAGATTTATAATCGTTTCTCTCATTTTAATCCATATATCACGAACAGCACAAAATCTTTCTCGTGAACATATCTTACTATCAGGAACACAATCTACAGGTACTAACGAGCCCTCTAACGCTTCTACAATTTCACCAAGTTTGATTTCAGACGGGTGTTTAGCCAGTATACAGCCACCTTTTTTACCACGAATAGTTTTTACTAACCCTGCAGCATTCAAAGAGACAATTAAATGTTCAAGATACCGTCTTGAAATTTCCTGATTTTTAGCAATATCTTTAACAAGAACATATCCATCTCCATAATGTAGCGCTAATTCTAACATTGCTCTTACACCATATCGTGCTCTTGTAGAAAGTTTCATAAATTAATCAACCTTAAAAATATTACTAATATGACCAATTCAGTAATATTTTAGCATATAATTTGTTTTTTGTCAATAGGTCTGAAAAAAATTTTTTATTTAGGTTTTCTCCTTCAATAATATGTTAAATCAGGCGGTTCTGTTCGAGGAGTGCTCTGTTACTAAAAATAGTTTCAGGTCTGCCCTCTGCAATTTTTTTACCGTTATTCAAAACAATAATTTTGTCTGAAATTTTTTTTATCATCTCTAAATTATGACCTGCTATTATTTTGGTATGTTTTAGTTTTGTTAATAACTCAATAAACTCTCTTTCACCAGCAGGATCAAGATTTGTTGTCGGCTCATCAAAAATTAAAATCTCTGGCTTAAGAGCAAGGACAGTCGCTAAAGCTACCCTTTTTTTCTCACCGTAACTGAGATGGTGAGTCAATCTATCTTCAAATCCATCTAACCCTACTGCTGATAATGATTCTATCACTAAATCTTTTATTCTGTCTCGTGGAAAATCTAATTGTAAAGGTCCGAATGCAACTTCATCAAAAACTTTTGGCATAAATAACTGTTCATCTGGATTTTGGAAAACTAATCCCATTTTTTTCCTCAATTCACCAGCATTATTTTTAGTCATTTTCTGACCAAAGATTTCAATTTCACCTTTAACGTCAATTAAACCGCATATCCCTAAAATCAATGTTGTTTTACCTGCACCATTCGGTCCAATAATCCCAACTGTCTCGTTTTCATCAACAGTAAAACTTATTCCATTAATAGCTAAATTACCATCAGGATATTTATAAACCATATCTTTTACTGTTATAACTTTCATATTTTTATCTCTCCATTGAATCCTCGCATCCGCATTGCTAAATATATTCTTTCTGCACGTTCATAACTTCGCACAAAAATCAATCCAATAATGGACCCTAATGTTTTCCAGTTTAATTTTTTATGTGTTCTCATTTTAGTAGAAAAAATCAGTTTCTCTATCTCATCAATAAGTACAAAAAAATATCGGTAAGTAAAAGATAATAAGATTAAAATAATCTTAGGTACACCTAATTGCTTCAGTCCATCAAGTAATGCGGGAAATTTGGTAGTATTAACAACTAAAATAAGTAGAGTTAGAATAAAAAAAGAATTAGCAAAAGTTTTTCCAAGAACTAAAAAATTAAAATATTTCGTAAAAAAACCTGATAAAGATACTAATAAAATAAATGGAATAATAACCAGAATATTCTTTAATATAAATATAACTGGTATCCTTGATATAACTATCAGAATAATTAAACAAAGAAAAAATAATGGATAAAATAAAATGGTTATTTCCGAAAATAAAATCAAAAAAAGACTAAAAAAAATAAAGAAAATAATTTTTGTAACCGGGTCAATTCTATGAACCCAACTTTTACCATCACTGTATTTATCAAAAAAAGAATGTTTCATATCTTATCCAAATTTAATAAGTCAGGTCTTATCCTTTCTATTGCCAAAAGAACTAAAAATGTCATTGCTCCTTCTATTATACCAATAATTAAATGACTTAACAACATCGCAACTAATCCAACTTTAAAGTCAATTCGCTGTGAAATATATAATTCTATAACACAGAAAAAAGCACCAATTATTGTTGTCAAAAAAGATGAAATTGCTGCTAATATTTTTGATGGATAAATTCTGTAAATCAGATATCCTAAAAAGCAACCAATAATCCCGATATTAAAAATATTAGCACCTAATGAAATCAGTCCACCATGCTGAAATAAAATTGATTGCAAAATTAAAGCAGAACTGATTATTAAAAATCCTGACCCTGGTCCTAATAGTACCGAAATCAGAACACTACCTAGTAGATGAACAGAAGTGCCACCAATAACAGGAAAAGCAATCAACTGAATCGTAAACACAAAAGCGGATGCTATTCCCATCAAAGGAATCCTCTCCGGTAAAATCAATTTGCTTATTCTACGACTAACATAAAATAAAAAACTTATAGAAATAAGATTAGTAGTGGCTAATGTTTTAATATCCAAAAATCCATCAGGAATGTGCATCTTTAACTCCTATTCTTCTTGTCGTTAAATAAAACAAGATACCAGTAACTCCAAAAATTATACTTATCCCTATCAATATCTTTTGCCATAAAGAAAAGTTTACTATTTGTTGGTCACTAACTTTAAAATTATCCTGTATTTCTATTTCTTTAACAAGCCCGTGACCCATTCCATCATTTACTACTATTCTCCATTTTCCTTTTGTATCCGGTAGAAAAACAAAACATCCATTCTTATCTGTTACTCCCGTCTGAAATTCAGATGTTTTATCCTGTGGCGAGAAAATTTTAACTTCACTGTATGACATCGGCGTTTTCTCAATATCTTCGTAAAAAACCTTAATACCTACACCATTTTTTATCAATGAGTATCCAACTCCGTGTGAAAAACATCGTTCTGCAACAAAAATTAGGATAATAATAAAAATCAATCTTCTCATTTTGTTCCCTCCGCAATGTAAAAGGTTAACGAAGTACCTGTTCCTTTATAACTTGTTGTGATTAAATATTTCCCGGACGATTTTAGTTTTAATACTAATCTACCACCTTTATCTGTTTTAAGAAAAAAATTCTTTTTACCATTTATTGAAATAGATGCAGTTAAATCAACAGGTTTATTATCATAAAAAATATTTAATAATAATTCTTCACCAATCTTTAATTTTGAAATTTCTTTCTCAGGCACTATTTCCAGTCCAGAACCCAATCTATATGTTAATCCTTTCCCTACTCCAACAGTAACTAATGATTTGGCTATATAAGATGGTGTTTTTAATGGTGGCTTTTTTAATAAGAATAATACTATATATGTTCCTTCTTTCTCAAAAATAACTTCTGATACTCTTGCATTTAAATCTTTATCCGGTTTTGTTTCATAAACTATTTCTTTGTTATCAGGAGTTATCACCCTTAATCCATCAAATACTCGTTCACCTAAAATCTCATTACTTTTTGGGAAACTGTGTCCACTGCAAGCAAAAACTTTTATTTTTTCTCCAACAACTGGCTGAAAGTTTTCTAAATCAATCCAGTGTTCATGCGAATAACAAAAATTCACTAATAATAAAAATACTACTCCTGCAAGAAATTTCAATTTTCTCATTAGAAATACCTCCTGTCTTATCCTATTATTTTTTACAACTAAAAAATGTTTATTTAAAACCTATACATCAAAGTGGCATTCGCTCTCATACTTTTAGCATCTTTACCAAATTCTAATCCTGTCTTAAATGTTATATTTTCCGCTAATGGAGCATAAATACCTGGTAAAATTGACCAACTTTCATCTAATTTTTCATAATCTCCTACTAAAAATTCTACTCCTGCAGCAATTCCATGAGGGTCTAAAGAAATAGGTGTCTTTATACCTAATGAACAACTTCTAATGGATTCTTCTCCATCTTTACCAAAATTGAAATTAAAACAAATATTAGAATGTTCACCAAAATCACGGGATAAAATCAATGTTCCTTCATATACTTTTTGTCCACCAAGTAGTTCTTCACTCCGTTTAAATGGTTGCTCGTATGTAAATACAACTGCAATATCTACAGGCAATTGTTTTGATTCTGTTATTCTCCCTTGGAGTGACATAGCAAATGCTTCCATAAACGGAGAAGGACCTAATTTCGCATATTGAGCATATTCAGGGGCAGTTATATCTACTACGAGATGTCCGGCACCAAATTTTGCAAAATGAGTATGAAAATCAAACATTATTCGGTCAGTTATTCCATAAGATATTCCGGGAGTAAATTCCCAGTGGTCGAGTGACGGTTCATTCATATCATCAACCATATAATCATAATGTAAATGGAACACAAACTCACTTTTTTTTGCTGTAGAATAACTTTCCATCTCAATATATTCCATAGCATGATGTGCAAAAATAATTTGGACATTGTATATACTGAACATTAAAACTGAAATTAAAAAAAATATTTTTTTATTCATTTCTTATTTCTCCTTCCTTAATTATTTTTGGTATTAAATAATCATCTTGAATTTATTTTACAAATGTTCTACAATTATATTGGCGGGAGACAGTTCTCAACTTACAATAGGGTTCTGTGCTTCCGCCACTTTTCTTTCTGCAGGGGGCGAACGTTTATATATTATAATTCTCATTATCATCACCACCTTTCATTTATATCCAATATAAAAAAAATAGTAATATTTATCACTCTTTTTTACTTTCATACAAATATTAAAATCGTGCTACTGGAAAAGAAAAAAAATTTAAATCTCTTTTCCTGTTGTTGCCATTGTCAGAGAGCCATGTTTTACACCTTTCGTTGACTTTAATTTATCAGCTAATTTCTCTACTTCTTTAGGATTACCTTTCACTATCACTATCTCTAAACAATTGTCTTCATCAAGATGAACATGCTGGGAAGATATAATTAAATCATGAAATTTATGCTGTATATCTGTCAGTTTATTTACTAACTCTCGCTTGTTATGGTTATAAACCAGAGTAATTGTCCCTGCTACTTCTGTTCCTTCTGCCCATTCCTTTTTAACAAAATATTCTCTTATCAGGTCTCCTATTGCTTTAGACCTGGTAGGATAATTTCTCTTTCTTATCTCTTTATCAAATTTTGTTACAAGGTTATCATCAAGTGAAATACTGAACCGTTTCAATTTTGACATATTAATACGCCATATATTATCAATATTACATTTTTTATAATTGTAACATTTATTTTCCTATTTGTCAAGTTTTTTCTGTATTTGTGTATAATGAACGCGAACAGTAAGGAATAGCATTCTATATATTTTTTAACTATTAACTGTGGAATTTTATTATTCCTGTTGTGTGGTATTGGATTCGTTACCGTTTTCTTCTTTGACAACTGTGGCTATTGATGATAATTTATCTTCTGGTTCAAGACGGACGAGACGAACACCTTGAGTATTCCTGCTTATAACACGGATATCGTCAACAGGAAGCCGTATTGTCATCCCTTTTTCTGTTATCAGCATAATGTCTACACCAGGATTTGCTTTCTTTATTCCGACAACAAATCCGTTACGTTCTGTAGTTTTTATATTTATTACACCTTTACCGCCTCGGGATTGTAATCTGTATTCTTTTATATTAGTTCTTTTTCCGTATCCGTTTTCAGTTGCAGTAAGTAAAATATCTTTATCTGTCAATGCTTCCATACCTATTACTTCATCACCTTTTTCAAGTTTTATTCCACGAACACCCTGTCCTACCCTGCCTATTGTCCGAATATCATTTTCATCAAATCTAATACTTTTACCCATTTTTGTTGCTATCAAGATAGAACTATTACCATCTGTCCGTTTAACATCAATAAGCATATCATTTTCACGAAGTTCAATTGCTTTTATTCCTGACTTACGTATATTAGAATATTCTTCAATTTTAGTTTTTTTAACGATACCATTTTTTGTGCACATAATAAGATACATATTTTTTTCTTCTTCAAATGATTTAACTGATATAGCAGTAGTAATTTTTTCATCAGGTGATGATAACTGGACAAGGTTTATTACTGCTTTCCCTTTTGAAATTCTGCTACCTTCTGGTATTTCATATACTTTTATTGAATATACTCTCCCTTTGTTTGTAAATAGTAGCATATCAGAATGTGTATTGGTTACGAACAGGTCCTGAACAAAATCCTCTTCTTTTGTCACCATACCTGTAACACCTTTACCACCACGGCGTTGTGAGCGGTATGTTGTCATCGGGATACGTTTAATATATCCTGAATGTGATAATGTTACAGCAACATCTTCTTCCTGGATTAAATCCTCAATATCCATTTCCAGGATACGTGCTTTGATTTCTGTTCTACGTTTATCACCATATTTTTGTTTGATTTCATTTAATTCATCTTTTATTATTCCGAGTACCTTTTTTGGGTCTGCTAATATTGATTTAAGTTTTTCTATTGTTTTAATTAATTCCAAATATTCATCATCAAGTTTTTTTCGTTCCAATCCTGTTAACTGCTGTAGTTTCATATCAAGTATTGCCTGTGCCTGCAATTTTGATAATTTGAATTCTTCCATAAGATTCAAGCGTGCGGTATCAACATCTTTTGATTCTCTAATAATTTTTATTATTTTATTAAGATTTTCTATTGCTATTTTTAATCCTTCAACAATATGCGCTCTTGACTCGGCTTTCTCAAGATCAAATTTGGTTCTACGAATAACAATTTCCTGACGGAACCTGATATATTCATCCATCATCTGACTTAAAGACAATACTTTCGGCTGGCCGTCAACAAGAGTAAGCATTATCACACCGAATGATGTTTCCATTTGTGTATGTTTCATTAACTGGTTCAATACCACATTAGCGTTACCATCACGTTTTATCTCAATTACAATTCTTATTCCTTCACGATCAGATTCGTCTCTTAAATCAGATATATCATCAATCTTTTTATCGCGTATAAGTTCTGCTATTTTTTCAAGAAGTTGTGCTTTATTTACCTGATATGGTAATTCATTAACAATTATTGCCTGTCTGTTCCCTTTAATCTCTTCTATTTCAGCACGTGCTCGGATTACAAAAGAACCGCGTCCTGTCTGATAATATTCTTTTATACCTTGTTTACCATAAACTATACCAGCAGTAGGAAAGTCCGGACCCGGCATTATTTTCATCATTTCATCGATTGTCATTTCTCTATCGTTATCAATATATGCTATCAACAGATCACATATTTCTGTTAAATTATGGGGTGGTATATTTGTTGCCATTCCGACAGCAATTCCTGATGAACCGTTAATAAGTAAATTAGGTAATTTTGATGGCAAGACAACAGGTTCAATAAGCGAACCATCATAATTAGGAACAAAATCAACAGTATTTTTATCAATATCAACAAGTAATTCTTCAGCAATACGGCCAAGTCGTACTTCTGTATATCTCATTGCTGCTGGTGGATCACCATCAATTGACCCGAAGTTACCCTGTCCATCAATTAACGGATATCGTAGTGAAAAATCCTGAACCATACGAACCATAGCGTCATATACAGCCATATCACCGTGTGGATGATATTTACCGAGGACATCTCCGACAACGCGTGCACTTTTTTTATACGGAGTATTATGTCGTAACCCCATTTCTTTCATTGCATAAAATATACGTCTATGAACAGGTTTCAATCCATCACGGACATCTGGAAGGGCTCTACCTACAATAACACTCATTGCGTAATCAATATAAGATGTCCGCATTTCATCTTCAATATTGCGTGGGAATACATTTGAAGGCAATTCTTCGTTATTAAATTGTTCTTTATCAACAGGTGTATCTTCCATATTATTTATCCGTATTTATTTTAGTTTTGTTATATATCAAGATTTTTTACTTCAAGAGCATGCGTTTCAATAAATTCGCGTCTTGGTTCAACTTTATCGCCCATAAGTGTAGTGAATATTTTGTCTGTACTTGCAACATCTTCTAATCTTATTTTCAACAATTTTCTTTTCTCTGGGTTCATTGTTGTTTCCCACAACTGTTCTGGGTTCATCTCACCTAACCCTTTATATCTCTGTATGGTCACATTTTTTCTTGATATATTTTTTACTGTTTCAATCAATTGTGGAATACCTAATAATTCATAAGTATCACTTGTTCCTGATTTAGGTGCAGGATTTGTTTTTATTAAAAACACAGGTTTTTCTGATTGTTTATATGACTCAATAATATTTATACCACTATTTTCAAGTTTTTTCTGTAAAATTTCAATCCGTTTAAATTCCCATAAATCTTTTACTATTTTACCGAGTTCTTCACCTGCTGTTTCACCGCCTTTTTCAAGAAACTCTTTTTTAAATTTCTTCCATTCAGAATCAGTATAAATAAAACTAACTTTATTGTCTTCTATTTTTATTCTGTAAATAGGTATTTTCCCTTTACTCTGGAAACTTACATAATCATCAAAACTTATTTTTTTACGTTTAAGTCGTTCAAATAAACTATTTAATTCTATCAAATCTTTTAAAATATCATATAGGTCTTTACCTGTAAATACTGTTTTTGTTTTAATACAAGTTAAACTGATATTATTAACAACATTTTCTAATAGATAATTTTCAAGTTGTTCATCTGTATCAATATATATTTCTTTTTTATCTTTTGTTACTTTATATAATGGTGGTTGCGCTATATAAACATATCCTTTCTCAATCAGTTGTTCCATTTGCCGATAAAAAAATGTCAATAGTAATGTTCTTATATGTGCACCATCAACATCAGCATCAGTCATAATAATAATTTTACCGTATCTTACTTTATTTATATCAAATTCTTCTTTTCCTATTCCGGCACCAATAGCAGTAACAAGTACTCTTATTTCTTCATTAGATAGGACTTTTATTATCTGTGATTTTTCAACATTTATAATTTTACCTTTAAGTGGCAATACTGCTTGGAATGTTCTATCTCGTGCTTGTTTTGCGGATCCGCCTGCTGATTCTCCTTCAACAATATACAATTCAGATTTTTTGGGGTCACGTTCTGAACAATCAGCAAGTTTACCTGGTAATGATGCAGTATCAAGAGCCCCTTTACGCCGTGTTAATTCTCTTGCTTTTCGTGCTGCTTCTCTTGATTCAGCAGCATTCAGAACTTTCTGACATATTTTTGTTGCTATAGATGGATTTTCTTCAAAAAAAGAGCTCAATACTTCACCTACTGCTGATTTAACAATACCTTCTATTTCCGAATTACCTAATTTTGTTTTTGTCTGTCCTTCAAACTGTGGATTGGGTAACTTAACAGAAATAACTGCTGTTAATCCTTCACGAACATCATCTCCATAGATTGTTATTTCATTTTTTGATAACTCATTTTTCTTAATATAATCATTAATAACTCTTGTCAATGCGGATCTGAACCCTGTTACATGTGTTCCTCCTTCAACAGTATTGATATTATTTGCGAACGCATACAATTGTTCACTATAACCATCATTATATTGGAGTGCACCTTCAAGTATTATTTCTGCTTTTGTTTCTTCAGATAATTTTGTTTTAGTAAAATATATCGGTTCAGGATGTATAACATTTTTATTTGTATTTAAAAATTTCACAAAAGATATCAAGCCACCTTCATAATTAAAACTGTGTTCTTTATCTTCTCGCTCATCAATTATTGTTATTGTTGTTCCTGGATTTAGAAAAGCCAGTTCCCGTAATCTATTTGAAAGTATATCAAACGAAAATTTCTGGTCAGAAAATATTTTTGGATCAGGTAAAAATGTTACTTTAGTTCCTTTATCTTCTGTCTTACCTATAATTTTTACATCTTCAACAGGTTTACCACGTTCGTATCTCTGAAAATATATGTTATTATCCCGATAAACTTCTACTTCCATCCATTCTGATAACGCATTAACTACTGAGATACCGACCCCATGTAATCCACCAGAAATCTTATATGTTTTCTGGTCAAATTTACCACCAGCGTGTAATGTAACCATAACTACTTCAAGTGCAGATTTACCTTTAAGTTTAGGGTCTTTTACATCTTTCATAGGGTCAACAGGTATCCCTCTGCCGTCATCACGAACAGTGATAGAATTATCATTATGAATTGTCACATCAATATTTTTACAATATCCAGCCAATACTTCATCAATTGCGTTATCAACAGCTTCATATACAAGGTGATGTAATCCTGTTACACCAGTTGACCCAATATACATTGCTGGACGTCTTCTTACTGCTTCAAGTCCTTCTAAAACTTGAATTTTTGATGCATCATAGTTTGTATCCTTATTTTTTTGTTGCTCATTATTTAAAACAGTAGGTTGCTTAACCATAACTATCTACTCCCTGACTACTTTTATATCATTAATAATTTTCTTACCAAAATGACCGTTTATTTTATTAATTATTTCTGTTTTTCTCGCTAATAATTCTTGTTTATATATAGAGTTATTTACTTTTACTAATAAATTTTGCCCTTTTTTACCAATAATTTGTATATTTTTAACTAACTTACCGAACTCTTTTTCAGAAATAACTAACAAGGAATATGTGTCACTATCTAACCCATAATTTATAAGAACATCTTTAACAATATTCCTTATAACAATAAAATTATTATCCATAGTTTAAGTTAATCTCATAGGCATAATTACACATAAATAATTCTTGTTATCAACAGGTTTTATTACTGCTGCATCAAGTGGCCCTTTTAACTCAAATATAACTTCTTTTTCATCTATATTTTTCAGAACATCAATTATATATCCTGGATTAAATGCAGTATCAAGACCGGGTCCATCATATTCTATATCTATATCAACTTCACCACTACCAATACCTTGAGAAGTTGCAGATAACTGAAGCAAATTTTTTTTCAATAAGAATCTGACTGCACCACCTTTTTCTGATGTAATAAGCGACATCTGTTTTGTTGCTGATAATAATTCTTGTGCATCCACTTTGATTATTGTAGGATTATTTTTTGGTATAACATGTTCATAATTAGGAAATTTACCTTCTGAAAGACGTGAAAAAAGTGTAGCATTACCAATTTGAAATGTAACCTGGTTTTCAGTCATATAAAATCTTACATTTTCTGATGATTCTGATTCTTCTAAATTAATTATTTTAATAAGTTCATTGATTGATTTTATTGGAATAATTCCTCGTATCTGTGTATTAGGACCTTCTAATGCTGTGTTATTAAATACATAGGCTAATCTACGTCCATCTGTTGCAACAACTTGCAATGATTTGTTATCAATAACAAAATAAACACCACTGAGATTATATTTTGTTTCTTCTGTTGATACAGCAAACGATGTTTTTCTTAGCATATCATATAAGATTTTTTTATTAATGGAAACAGATTTTTTTTCATCAAATTCTGGTAATGAAGGATATTCATCTTTGGGGGTTCCTAAAAGTAAAAAATTAGATTTTCCTGATTTAATATTAACCTTTGATTCGTCATCTATAACTATTTCAATATCATCTTTATTAAGTTCAGATATTATGTCACCGAACTTTTTTGCTGGTATAGTTAATCCAGCGGCTGATTTAACTTGTGCTTCAATAAAATATCTTAAACCTATCTCTAAATCTGTTGATTCCAGATTCAATTTTCCTGGTTG
>Ga0123519_10008666_pt1 | contig 15477 bp, 15 predicted proteins | sample YelNatPaOPRAMG02_FD_87396 | JGI IMG/M metagenome (GOLD analysis project Ga0123519, IMG submission 87396) | Hot spring microbial communities from Yellowstone National Park - Yellowstone National Park OP-RAMG-02 (version 2) | ecosystem: Environmental > Aquatic > Thermal springs > Hot (42-90C) ...
GTATTACTGTTAAAGGTTACAGCGTAGATGTAGCCGTTGAACTCTTCCATATCCTGAACAAAGATGTTCCCTGCGTCTCCGTCGAAGCCGTCGCTGTTAACCTGGGTCCACGGGAGCGGGGACGCGAGAAGGTACTCGATATAGGGGTCCATTCCAGTGCCGGATTCGGATGACCCGAAATACCATTGGTCTGAACCCCAGTCACCGTCCGTGTTTGTGGATAGCTTGATCATGAACGTCGTGAAGGGCCTCCCATGGTCTAGGTCGTCTTCCATGGCCGCTGTGATGTCGATTGAAATGTAACCGACTTCAGGCGTTTCCGTACCGCTGATCAGAACCCCTGGATCGTTCCCGATCGAAGAAGCGGCAAAGTCGCTGGACTCCAGGTCGCCGTAGTCGTCTATGTGGAAAACCCTACACTCCCCTAGGCCTGGGTTCGCCAACGGGCTCGTCGAGTCCAATGTGCTGTCAAAGAGGCTTGACATCACGTAGAGGTGTAGCCTTGCGGACGACAACGTTCCGGAAACACCTGACAAACTGAACTTCACAAACCCCCTGGTGTAGTGATTTCCGTCATCATCCCCCACGATCATAAATGCGGCGAACCCGGAAACACCCTCTGAGTCGTGGACAACCCCATCGCTCGGCTCGGAGTATACGATGGCCGGAGACGCCTCGACGTGAGGTAGCTGCACCGGATAGTTAACAAAGCCGATTAACGCTACAAGCAGAATAATCGTTAAAAGCTTCCGAACGCGCGCGGTCTTTCTTTCCCTCCCCGCCCAGCTTAACATTTAAACCCCATCAACACCTTTAATATCCAGATAGAATAATTTGGTGCTCTCCCAGGCTAAGTTACCTCGTCGTAATCTCCATTAACGATTTCTCCTTATAAATTTTAAATTGAACTGAACCTTCTCCACAAAATAGAACCTGGAACCGACTCCACTATCTCAGAGAAAAATAGCTATACCTCAAAATTCTGAGGTTGCTGGAGTGGTTGCGCTTTTAGGAGTCTTCTTCCAGAAGTACACCTTATTTTTCATTCTTGCTCCAGTAATTTTAGTAGCCGCGTATACGGTTATTTATTCTTACTTTGAATATCAGAAGGAAACAAGATGATGAAAAATTGCGGGGCTTCAAGCGTTCACTTAAAGATTTATTTGAATACTAAGCGATTCTAACGTTTTTCACAACTACTCCCGGCTTTTTCACAACGCTTCCAATCCGCCAGCATGTCACGCCGTGTTTCCTCGCTATGGTGATGGCGTCTTCAGCGGCGTCTTCCGGGGCTATGACGCAGAACCCCACACCCATGTTGAAGGTTCTGTACATTTCCCGGTCCTCAACCTCCCCATGCCGCTTGATGAGCTGGAATATGGGTTTAGGCTCAGGTAGCCAGTCGATTCGAAAACCCCGGTTTGGGTTCAGCCTTCTAAGCTTCATGAAGGATCCGCCTGTTATGTGGCCTAATCCATGGACCTCGCACTCCTTTAAAATGGATAAAACCGGTTTAACGTAGATCCGCGTGGGCTTCAACAATTCTTCTCCCAGGGTTCCACCCAACTCCTCCACATTGCTTTTTAACCCAAACCTGGGGATGAGCACCTTTCTAGCCAACGTTAACCCGTTGGAATGTATGCCGCTGCTCTCTAACCCTAAAATCACATCTCCAGCCTCAACGGCTTTCCCTGTGATGGCCTTATCTTTATCCAGCACCCCGATGGACATCGCCGCCAAGTCGAATCCATTTATCAAGTCAGGCATGACCGCTGTTTCCCCCCCTACGACGGCGACGCCGGCCTCCAACGCGCCGTTGACGAGGCCCTTCACGATCTCCTCTATCACTTTTTCATCAGCCCTGTTGATCGCCAAGTAGTCGAGCAACGCTATGGGCTCGGCTCCAAGGCATATCAAGTCGTTTACGTTCATGGCCACGCAGTCGATTCCAACAGTATCGTATTTTCCTAGGGCTGAGGCCACCATCGTCTTCGTTCCCACGCCGTCGACGTGCAACGCTAACGCCCTGCCGCCTCCTATTTCTATCAGGCTGGCGTAGTGTCCCGCTTCCAAAACGACTTTCCCAAAGCCCATCGACTTAATGTAGGTTTTCTTCAATCTCTCCAACATTTTTCCACGGGCTTTCGAAACGGCTTCTAAGTCGACGCCAGCCTCAGCGTATGTTAAACCCTTCTTCAACCCACCAACCTTACCGGCATGGTTTGAAACGATGTGGAGGTGTTAAAGGAGGTATTTAAGGGTGAAAAAGCCGTGGAAGGGGTGGAGACGCGCCGCGACCCCTTCGCCTTCTTCACCGTGAAAGGCCCCGCTTTAAACCGGTCATGAGGCTCCATTTCTCATGGGCTTCATCCACGTTCTCATGGGAAATGATGAGGTCGATGTACTTCATCTGCTCCTCTACGCATTTCAATAACTCTTCGTCGCTAACCTCTCGATGCGCGACCATGGTTCTTAAAACGTCTAGGGGAGACTTCCAGTAATCCCTTAAACACACAACCCGTACTGAATACCCTTCCTTCTTCAAAGTTTCCCTTAAGGTGCTGAGATATCCACCGTATAACATGACGTTTAACCCTTCATCCTTAACCTTCTCCCTTATGTTTTCCCGCACTCTTTCCAAAGCCTCCTTGGATCGCTCCGCCTCCTTTAACAGTATCCGCCTCCAATCTTCAGCCTTCACACCGCTGGCAACCCTCTGCCTATACTCTAAAAGCAATATTTCCTCCGCCAACCTGAACGATTCAACGTGAAATGACAGGTCATGGTAGCAGTACGTTTCCTCCGGAGGCGCCTCCCTGGATAAATATTTGAAGAGTGGATCCATTTGATACCTCAGCGAATCCACGAAAGGCTGGGAAAGGCCTGTTAAATATCGGTAATGCCGCCAAACCTCCTCTAATCCACATTCACCTTCCATGTAGGTTCTGAGGAAGGGCTCGAAGTCCTCTGGTAAATCGATTAGAATCGACCTGTACCTAGCCCTCCTCAACCATTCAACAGCCCTTTCATACGCTTTCTTAAACCCTAAGGTGAGTAAAGCGGCTATCTTAGGCATCGAGACACCGTGGAAGCCGACTCAACATTTCAACTAAGAGGAAAATAGAAAATCTGGTTTAATTTAAGGATTATGAGCTGAGTCGACGTGAACCCCTTCACCAGTCAGGGTCAGCGTTGCCCCTCAACAAGGATCCAGCGGCCTTTGAAGCTGTTCTAAAAAGGCGTTGAAGTGTAACCTGCGGGAGGGATGGTTTGAAAACCCGGAGGAACGGTTGAATCACACGCGGTTTCGCCGCTAGAAATGGCCGAATGTTCGCTCCCCGGTGAAGACCATTGAGATTCCATGCTCATCGCACGCCTTTACGACTTCTTCGTCTCTGATGGATCCTCCAGGCTGGATGATGGCTGAAACCCCATGTTTAGCCGCTTCGTCAACGGAGTCCCTGAAGGGGAAAAACCCGTCTGAAGCCAAAACTGATCCGTGAAGCTCCTCCGCATGCCCCCTATTACGCGCTTTTTCAAGGGCTAACCTGACCGCGGTGACCCGGTCCTGTTGACCGGACCCGATGCCCAACGTGCAACAGTCCTTGGAAACCACGACGCCGTTGGATCGAACCCCTATCAAAACACGCCACGAGAAGATCATGTCCTCAACCTCCCTTCTGCTAGGCTTCCTCTCCGTCACCGTTTGAAGGCTGCTCATCGACACCTTGGTTAGAAATGGGTCGGATAAAACGAACCCTCCACCTAACAGCGAAGTAAACTCAAAATCCTTGAAGCTTATTTCATCTCCATGAAGCTTAGCGATGCCGGCTAAGGACTTCGGGTCGTATTGGAGGAGTCGCATATCCCTTTTCTCCTCAAGCTTCTTCAAGGCTTCCGGCTTGAAGCCAGGTGCGCATACGACCTCCATGAAGCCGGCGGTAATCTCCTCCGCGGTTTCCACATCGACCGTAGAGTTGAAAACGGTGACTCCTCCGAACGCCGCGACTGGGTCGCAATCCCTAGCCCTCACAAAAACCGTTTTCAAAGGGTCCCCACCCCGAGTCGAAGCGAACCCTGAGGGAACCAGATGCTTCATCACGGCGCAGGATGGTTGATCAAAGTATCTGAGGATCCTGAGAGCCCTATCCACGTCGCAGACATTGGTTTGGCTTAAACCTCCCTTCCCCGTCTTAACCTCCCTCATCCTATCCCATAGGGATCCGTTCAGAACATACATGGCCGCCCGCTGATTAGGGTTGGTTCCATATCTGAGCTTGACATGGCTTTTCTTCAACGAGAGAGTTTCCACATGAGAAGTGATGCTCAAATCTTCAGGGAAACTCTCCGGCACAGCGGTCCTATACATCCTTCTAATCGCATTAATGGTTTCATCATCGTTCCTCATTTATTTTTAACAGCCTCCTCTAGAAACCTTCTCACCGCTTCATCGTAAGCTGAAGTGTAGGCGAAGGCTTGAACCGCCGCCTTACACTTAAAGGCTGGGGAGACGTCTCCGCCGTTCCTCCTCAACTCCTCTAGGAACGGTTCATATTGTTCAGGGGAGGTTAACACCGTAACCCGGCCGTGAAGGAGGGTGGCTTTAGCCGCGGCCCGGGCTAAGGTCGGCCCCCCGACGTCTATTAGCTGGGCGGCTTCCTGCAAAGTTGTTCCACGGCTTCGCGCCGCCTTCTCAAAGGGGTAGAAGTTCACCACCACAAGGTCGATCTCTTCTATTCCAAGTCTTTCCATATACGTTCTATGCTCTTCGATCTTCACGCTTCCCAGTATGCCGCCGTGAATCTTCAAGTGCATCGTCTTCACAAGCCCACCGGGCATTTCAGGGGTTCCCGTGTACTCCGACACTTCAACCACCTTAAACCCCATTCTCCTAATATGCTCAGCGGTTCCACCGGACGAGATCAACTTTACGCCGCGCCTCGCAAGCTCCGGCACCAGCTTCTCCAGCTGGGCCTTATCGGACACGGTGATTAAAGCCCTCCTAATCAATGGTGGTCACGTTCTCCTTAACTCGCGGCCGGTGAAGCCGTCTCTTAACGATTGCGCTAACCATGTAGCCGACCTCCCCTGGGTTCAACACGTTAAAGGTGATGTAACCACGCTTTTATTTATGTTCACCGTAAGCAATCACGGATACGGGCTTGCCGGTCTTAAAGGAATGGGTTGTGAGGGTGTTCTACAAGAAGGGGTTCGTTGATCCCCTGGGAGAGATGGCTCGAAGGGACATGCTGGACCTAGGAATGCTCGACGTAACCGAGGTTTCCATGATTCCAACGTACATCATCAACGGGTCCCTCAACAGGGAAAGCGTTGAGAGGGCTTGCGAAGAGTTGCTGGCGGATCCCATCACGCAATCCTACACTGTTAACGCTCCTCCCAAGCTGGAGGATGGATGGGTTGTTGAGGTTAGGTTGAAGCCTGGGGTAACGGACTTCGTAGGTGAAAGCGTGAAAAAGGGGTTAGCCATCATCGGGATCTCCGGCGTTGAATCCGTGAAAACCGGGGCTACATACTTGATTAAAGGCGAAATGCGGGAAGAAGAGCTGAAGTTTCTATGCGTGAAAACCATAGTTAACCCCCTCATCCACGACTTCCACATCCATGGAGGGAAGCCTTGATGCATGTCCAAGTGGTTAATCTACTCAACGCCAGTAGGGAGGAGTTAAAGAGGATAAGCGATGAAAACCTCCTCTCGTTGAACGTGGAGGAAATGGAGGCTGTTCAAAATTATTTTAAGGGGGTGGGTAGAAACCCCACAGACGTCGAGTTAAACACCATAGCGCAGACGTGGTCTGAGCATTGTTACCACAAAACCTTCAAGGGCTTGATAAAAATTGGGGGCGAGGTCGTTGACAGCCTGTTCAAAACCTATATTTTCAAAGCCACCTATGAGATGGGTAAGGAGTGGTGCCTCAACGTCTTCAAGGACAACGCGGGGATAATCGAGTTCGACGACGTACACGCCGTAGCGTTTAAAGTTGAAACCCATAACCATCCCACAGCCCTGGACCCTTACGGAGGCGCTGGAACCGGCTCCGGAGGCGTGTTCAGGGACGTTATGGGCGTTGGGGCGAAGCCGATAATGTCCACGAACGTGCTTTTCTTCGGCCCCCTCAACTTCCCGCATAAAAGCCTTCCCAAAGGGATTATGCACCCGAAAAGGGTGATGAAGGGCGCTGTGGCGGGCATCAGGGACTATGGGAACAGGATGGGCATCCCAACGGCCAACGGCGCCATAGGCTTCGACGAAGGATACCTATGTAACCCCCTGGTCTTCGCGGGCTGCGTCGGCATCATGCCTAAAAACAGGTATGTGAAAGAGCCTAAGCCTGGGCATTTAATCGTCCTAGCTGGAGGCCGCACTGGAAGGGATGGGATACGCGGCGTAACGTTCGCCTCCGTTGAGTTAACCGACCGCTCGGAAACCACCTATTCAGGAGCGGTTCAAATCGGAAACCCCATAGTGGAGAAGAAGCTCCTAGACGCCCTGTTAAGGGCTAGGGATGAAGGGGATAAACCCCTATACTCCGCCGTCACCGACTGTGGGGGAGGAGGGTTATCGTCAGCGGTAGGGGAGATGGGCCGCGACATAGGAGCCACCGTGGAGCTGGATAGGGTTCCCTTAAAGTATAGTGGTTTAAAACCTTGGGAAATATGGGTGTCAGAATCCCAGGAAAGGATGCTGCTCGCGGTTCCAAGGGAAAACCTGGGAAGGCTCATGGAGATATTTGAGGAAGAGGACTGCGAAGTCACCGTGATAGGGGAGTTCACCGACTCCGGGAAACTGGTTTTAAAATTTAAAGGCGAAGTGGTGGCGAACCTGGACATGACGTTTCTGCACAAAGGGGTTCCCAGGGTCGTCAGGGTGGCTGAAAAACCCATCATACCGATGTCTGACCCCCCAACCCTGGGAGTCGTTGACCTATGTAAAACCCTCAGGGAAATCTTGTCGGCTCCAAACGTCGCGAGCAAGGAATGGGTGATCAGACAGTACGATCATGAGGTTCAAGCCCACACAATCGTGAAGCCCATATGCGGGGTTGGCGAGGGTCCCAGCGACGCCTGTGTTCTTAAGCCCCTGGATGAAAGCTGGCGGGGAATAGTGGTTTCAAACGGCGTCAACCCACGGTACTCTTCAGACCCATATAACATGGCGTTATCCGCTGTGGATGAAGCGGTTCGAAACAACGTATGCTGCGGGGGAAGGCGGATAGCCCTTTTGGACAACTTCAGCTGGGGAAACCCGGAGAAGCCTGAACTCCTTGGACAGCTTGTCGAGGCGGCTAGGGGATGCTACGAAGCCGCCAAAGGCTTCGACACACCTTTCATCTCAGGTAAGGACAGCCTATACAACGAGTATGTGAGTGAAACCGGTGAATCGAGGGCGATACCCCCAACTTTACTGATATCCGCGGTGGGTTTAATCCCCGATGTTCGAAAAGCCGTGACAGCGGACTTAAAGTCCCCTGGAAACCTCCTCTACATCGTGGGGGAGACGAAAAGGGAGCTGGGAGGATCCCACTACTACATGGTAACCGGGGTTAAGGGAGGCAGGGTGCCCACCGTCGACTTAGCCGCGGCTAGAAAAGCCTACGACGCCATCGTACAGTCCATCGACCTAGGACTCGTGGAAGCATGCCATGACTGCAGTGAGGGAGGCCTCGCCGTCGCCGCCTCAGAGATGGCCATCGCCGGAGACCTAGGCTTAACGCTGCATCTCCGCGGGGTTCCTAGAACCGGAGTGGAGGCGGAGGATGAAATCCTCTTCTCCGAGTCCAACAGCCGCCTCCTCCTGGAGGTTCGGGAGGATAAGGCCTCGATGTTTGAACGGGTCATTAGGGGCGTGAAGGCCGCTAGGATAGGCTGGGTTACGGAGGAGAAGAACCTGAAAATAATAGGGTTGAAGGGACATGCAGTGTTGGAGGAATCGGTCTCAGCCCTGAGAAACGCTTGGAAATCCACGTTCAACTGGTGGATGACGTGAGCCGGGTTAAAGCCGTGGTTTTAAGGGTGGCTGGGACAAACTGCGACGTGGAAACAGCCTACGCCTTGAAGAAGGCGGGAGCAGACCCTGAAGTGGTTCACATGAACCAACTGTACAAGGGTTTGAAGCGCTTGGAAGATTACCAGTTAATGGTTTTCCCCGGTGGGTTCAGCTACGGCGACGACGTTTCAGCGGCGGTTCTCTGGGCTAAGGAAATAAAGCATAGGCTGGGCGGGGAGGTGAAAAGGTTTGTGGAGGAGGGGAAACCCGTGTTGGGAATATGCAACGGGTTTCAAGTTCTGGTTAAAGCGGGGCTGATACCTGCCTTCGAGGGGTTAATGAAGAAGCAGGAAGCCACCCTAGCCTTCAACGACATAGGCCTATACCATGATAGATGGGTGTACTTAAAACATGAAGCCGAATGCCCATGCGTCTTCACCGAGGGGTTGAACAGGCTCATATACTTGCCCGTCGCCCACGCGGAGGGAAAGTTTATCATCGACCCTAAAGGCTTAGAGAAACTGGTGGAAAACAGGCAAATCGTGTTCAGGTACGTGGATCAAACAGGGGAATTAAAAGGTTTCCCGTACAATCCCAACGGCTCCGTGGGGAACATCGCGGGAATATGCAACAGGGAAGGAAACGTGTTCGGGTTGATGCCTCACCCGGAACGGTTCCTCCACAAGTATACGCATCCATACTGGACCAGCGTAAAACTTCCAGAGGATGGCGACGGCCTACACATTTTCCGTAAAGCCGTCGAATACGCGGAGAAAAGGTTTTAAAAGTTAAGATTGGGAAGCTGGGAGGTTAGAGAGGGTTTTTGAAAGCGTCGCGAAGTCCCGCTTCATTTCAACAAGCAACCTAGGGTTATAGAGACACGCCGCTGGATGATAGGTAGGCATCAACTGAAAACGGCTGGATTGAAATATTCTTCCATGAACCTTCGAAACCTCCCCAGGCTGGACACCGAGTTTTTCAAACACGTGTTTTGTGGAGGTTCCTCCAAGGGTAACTACGATCCTAGGATGAATGATTTCCATCTGCGCGTCGAGGTACGGTGAACACGCTTCAACCTCAAGCCGGCTAGGCGTCCTCACTTTACCATCCGCCGTGAGCGGTATGCATTTAACGACGTTAGATATGTAAACGCGTCTTCTACTTATTCCAGTTTGATTCAGCAGTTCATCTAGAATTCTCCCAGCTGGGCCTACGAAGGGTCTTCCCTCCTCGTCCTCCCTTCTCCCAGGGGCTTCACCGATCAGCATAACCGTCGTTGAAGGGGGGCCCTCACCGGGTACAGCTCTCTTCCTAACCTTGTGAAGGGGACAGCGCCTACATTCTAACACCGCTTCAACCAGGGCTCTGAGCCCCCGCTCTCCGCGGATGGATTCACCGTCATACAATGTTAGCTAACATTCCTTTACAGGTGTTTCCTCGGCTTGAACGGGTCTCCGCCACTTCACCCCCCGGTTCACGGCCCTCACCCCTCCTCGAAGGCGGCGCTGCGTGGCTCCACATCGCGCTCAGCCCTTACCCCCGCGGGGTCTAAACGCTGTTTAAGCCATGTGTTGGGTCGTTAGGTTTTCGGGCCATGCTTCATCCATCTCGGGGTTTTCACAAAAAATTTTCGGTCCGCCCTCGGAAGGTAGGGTTTTACGTCTATTATGGGGCTTCCCTCGTAGGCGTCTAGGTCTTTAACCTTCAACGTCGCCCCTTCTACGCGTTCAAGCCTCGTCACGCATAAACCTATCGGGTTTGGCCTCGAAGGGCTTCGGGTTCCAAACACACCGGTTTCCGGGGCCCCTTTATGCCTCATAGGCGTGACTGTAAGCGTGTTCCGGTCTTTAACGGTGTCGCGGAGGTGAATCCAGTAAAGCACTATGAGATGCGAGTATTCCTCCACACCCTTCAAAGCGGCTTCGTATTCCGGGTATATCCTTACGTAAGCGTATTCGCCCTCGGTTTTCTCAACTAAACCCACAAACCTTACAGTGGCCTTTCGCTTCAAACCGTACCCCTCCAAAGCCTTTCAAGAATCCTTCTGCTCGTGAGAACGTAGTCCCTTTCCTTGGAGAATATTTCAAGGGTTATGGTTCCATCATATCCATGGGATTTCATCAACCTCACCATCCCGCCCCAATCGATGTTACCGCATCCCAGTGGAAGATGGTCGTCCCTATCCCCCTTGTTGTCCGATGCATGTACATGTATGATTCTGTCCTTAAAGCGTTTAAAAAACGCTTCAGCCAGGTTTTTCGAGGCTAGATTCGCGTGGCCTAGGTCTAGGTGGACCATGACGCCGGGAACACGGTCTAAAACACTTTGGAAAACCTCTGGGTCGTCTAGGGGTTTTCCATTCTCCAACATAAGCGTGATGTTGGATTCAACGCACATGTCGTGGACATGGTTAAGCAGCTCCACGTTGGCTTTCACCTTCTCCTCTAATGTCATGTGGAGCCCGTAATCGTAGGGATGTATGTTCATCAAGGTTATGTTAAGCCGTCTGAAGACCTTAACGCATCGCTCAAACTCCTTCAAGCAGGTTTTTCTAATGGACTCCAAGGGGTGGATGGCGGGGAGGAAGGGGTTCGTATGCCCCACAGCCTCCAATCCCGTATCCTTCAGCTTCCTTTTAACCTCTCTAAGGTTTACCCCATACGCCCCCGGGGGCTCCAAGGTTAAATCCACGAAGTCGAAGCTATGGCTTGAAATCCACTCCAGCTCCTTTGTCAGAGGGAGGGTTGGATCGTTCATACACCCTATCTTCAAAGCCTTAACCCCAGTTTAAGAACGCTTTTATATCTAGAAATGGTTTATGCGTGTAAAAAGAGGGGTTGATGGCGAAGTGGCTAAACGTAAGGTTCTGGTCGTCTGTGGAAGCCGATCCGACATGGCCATCGCCAAGGAGGTTGAGGAAACGTTGAAGGCGGAGAAGGTAGAATGCGAGGTGAAAGTCGCCTCAGCCCACAGGGATCCCGATAAGCTGAGAAAACTGGTGATGGAATCCGACGCCCAGGTTTTCGTGGCCATAGCTGGGCTGTCAGCCGCGTTGCCTGGGTTCATCGCTTCGATCACCGATAAACCGGTGGTCGGGGTCCCCGTCTCCGTTAAGCTGGGAGGTTTAGACGCCCTCCTATCCATGGTTCAAACCCCCGCAGGTGTCCCGGTGGCGACGGTGGGCATCGACAACGGTAAAAACGCCGCCTACCTCGCCTCGAGGATTCTAAAGCTTCAAGAATCCAAGGTAAGCTAGCCAGCGGGAAACCGTTTTAAAGCCGCTTGGCTTGAAGAATCGTTTTGGATTCAACGCGTTTTAAAGGTGCCTGGAATGGAGAGTAGCCCATTTACACGATTCCAGCGGCTTGTGGGGAACGGTTTCCGAGGAATGGTTGAACAGTTTAAAGCTTGAACCTTCACGGGCGTGGAGTCGCAGCTGTTTTAAGCGTATCTTGGAGGCTGCTCCTTCCTCCCCTTCTCCAAGGGGGGTTTCAGCCTTTCAGTGGCCTCGACGTCGAATTCCAAAAACTCCAGGGTGAATTTTTTAAACCTATCGTAGAAGTCTTTTAACTCCTTTTCGTTGAACCGGTTTATCACCATTGGGTTGTAGATCCATTGAGCCCAGCCTTGACAGCTGCTGGATATGTATTGGTTCATGAGGGCTATGGCTTCCACCATGTCCAGTCGATCCTTGGGCTGAAGCTCCCTTACCTTCTCGATCTGCCTTTTCTTCATCGTCGCCCAGTCTTCGCTCATAATACCACTTTCGACATGTATTTGGATGAGGCTCTCTAATAACCGTTTACTTCTTCACGTATAAGTATATTTTCGAGAATCCCATGTCGTCTACTTGGGTAGGCTTCCAGCCAGGTATCTCGTAGCAGTTGGAGACAACTCGGCTTCCAGGCTTCAACTCCTTCTCCAGTTTAGGTTTAATCTGCTCGTTGGCGTGGGTGGTTAGGTACAACGTCACAATGTTGGCTCCGTCTATGTCTTGGTCGAAGATGTCGCCGTGAATCACCTTCACGTTCTGATCTAACCCTAGAGAATGAACCCTTTCTAAGGCTCTTTTAACCAGGTCTTCTCTAAGCTCTATTCCCACCGCCTTCACTCCATACTCCTTCGCGGCCGTGGTTATGATTTTGCCGTCACCGCACCCTAAATCAAACAATACTTCACCTGGTTTAGGTTGAGCCAGCTTCAACATCCGCTTGACGGCTTCATCGGAGCTCGCTACAAAAGGGGCTATCGAGGGCATGTTCAAAACCTCTGATTAAACCTAAACGTCAACGTGGGACATCACTTCTATCGATCCAAGATATAAAGATTACCAGTTTGTAGGAAGGGCCTAGCAGGCGTGAATCATCGCCGCGGAGGCTGTTGTGAAGATGGGTTAACGTTAATTTTCTCTTGTTTACGCGCCTAGAATTTTAGCGGCCTCCTCCTCGTAGACCTTCAGGTCTTCAAGCCTGAACAGTACGAATCGCACTTCATCTATTTTATCATGGCTTTGAACGAATTCCCTAACGGTTCTTAAGGCGATTCGACAGGCCTCCCTTAAAGGGTATCTGTAAGCCCCCGTGCTGATCGAGGGAAAAGAAATCGTCCTCAAACCATGCTCCACAGCCAATTTCAGCGAGTTTCGATAAGCCTCAGAGAGCTTTTCAGCTTCCCCAACGCCTCCGCCACGCCAGACCGGGCCAACCGTGTGAATCACATATCTAGCCTTCAAATTTCCCCCCGTGGTTATAACGGCTTGGCCGGTTGGTAAACCCGCGGGCCACTGGGTCCTCCTTATCCTTTTACACTCCTCCAGTATTGAGGGCCCTCCCCTACGGTGTATGGCGCCGTCCACTCCTCCCCCACCCATTAGAGTTGGATTCGCCGCGTTCACCACGGCGTCAGTTTCCTGATCGGTGATGTCCCCCTGAACCAGCTTGAAGAGGCATGAGCCAACCTTAAACTCCATTGAAAACCTCACCATCTGGATCTTAACCCTACTATAAACGTGGTGTTAAAAGGCGCTGGACGGAGATTTAAAGGTCGCCGAAGTTCTCCGTTCTCAGCCCGTTAACGGTCTGGTAAATTGTAGCTGAACAGCTCTTTATACGTGGGGGTTTAACTTCGCCTTGGATTGAGCCATCTTCGCGGCCAGTTTGACGGCTTCAACCATGCTGCTTGGATCCGCCACTCCAAGCTTGGAAGCCGCTTTATCCCAGGCGGTTCCATGGTCTACGGAGGTTCTGATGATCGGTAACCCTAGGGTTACGTTTACGCCTTTCTGGAATCCCAGCAATTTAACCGGTATGTGGCCTTGGTCATGGTACATGGCCACGACGCAGTCGAACTCTCCTCGGAGGGCCCTGTAGAACACTGTATCCGGGGGGAATGGGCCTTGAACTTCAAAGCCTTCTTCACGGGCCTCCGCCACGGCGGGGCCTATCTCCTCTACTTCTTCCCTCCCGAATATGCCGCTTTCCCCAGCGTGGGGGTTTAGTCCAGCCACCGCGATCCTAGGGTTAGGGTAACCCATGCTTTTCAGGGCTTGATGGGAAAGCCTGACCGCGACGCGTATCCTAGGCTTCTTCACCAGGTCTACGGCTTGACGTAGGGATACGTGGGTTGAAACATGCACCACCTTCAATTTTTCGGAGTAAAGCATCATAGCGTATTCCTTGGTGTTCGTTAGCCGCGCCAAAAGCTCGGTGTGACCTGGATACCGGTAGCCCGCCATCCAGATCGCTTCCTTGCTGATGGGGGCGGTGGCGATGGCGTTCACCTCCCCTTTCAAGGCGAGGCTTACAGCCTTCTCCACGTATTCAACGGAGGCCTTCCCCGCGGAGGCTTGAGGCTTACCCACCTCCACTCGTTCACGGTCCACGTTTCCCAAATCTATGACGTCGATGACGCCTGGTTGATATAGGGCTTGAGAAGGCTCCTGCACCGTGTTCAATCTTAAACTCAGTTTAGAGATTTTTAAAGCCTCGGTTAAGGTGTTCCCGTCCCCTATCAGCAGAGGCCGGCATACCACGCGTACTCCCCTACTGGCCAGGGCCTTACACGCCACCTCGGGGCCTATTCCCGCAGGATCCCCCATCGTAACGGCCACAATGGGCTTCTCCTCAACCATGCGTAACCCTTCCCCCATACGTTTAATAGAACCATGGCATATAGAGGTATGGGCGGGTCAAGGTGGATTCCACTTGGCCACGGGCATCAAACCTTTGCTACCCTTCATCTTTTTGAGTCTGCTGTTTTTCCAAGCCACGGTTCTACCCCCGAGTGTTGAAGATAACTCTTCAACCGCTCAGCGAACTGTTTCAGCCTACCTGTTCTGGGGGGAGGGATGCGGCGTCTGCGAGAAGGAGATGAAGTTCCTCGTTAAGCTCCAAGGTAAATACGTGGGTTTAGAGGTGAAGACGTTTGAAGTCTGGCATAACCAGAGCAACCTGATGTTGTTTGATGACATGTGTAAAGCCTATGGTCTTGACCGGATACCAGGGGTCCCCACATTGTTCATAGGTGAAAACTTCGTCATCGGATACAGAGATGATGAAACCACGGGTAAGTGGATAGAGGAGCTGGTAAAGCAATGCTTCTCACAGGGATGTCCCAACCCCGCTGAAAAGCTGAAGCCCACCTCCAAAGCGACAACCTCCACTAACCTCACCAGTACCGTTGAAACGGTTAAATCCGAAACGGTGAGTGAAGGAGCCTCACATACACGTAAATGCCCCTGCGAAACCTCAACTGAAGAGGTCTCCACCTCGACTGGGGTTCAACCCTTAATTGGAGGGTTTGACACCGCTGGGGGGCTCCTTCTTTTCACGGTCACCGTAGGGGTCGTCGACGGGTTTAACCCATGCTCCATATGGGTGTTCTGTCTCCTCCTCAGCCTTCTTCTCCACGTTTCTAGGAAGCGTATGATGCTTGTGGGAGGGGCCTTCATATCGTTCTCAGCCTTAACGTACTTGATGTTCTTAGAGGCGTGGCTAACCATTAACCAGGTGCTTAGATTCAGCGAGGCCTTCAGGGTCATCTTAGGGTTGACAGCCGCGGGTGTGGGAATCATAGGCGTGAAAGACTTCCTCACCTCTTTTAAAGGCCCCTCCCTCACCATACCCACGTCGGTGAAACCGAGAATATACAGTAGAATGAGGAGGCTCTTGACCCAGGGGTCTTCAACGCCCCTCTTACTGTCAGGGGTAGCGTCCCTAGCGTTTATGGTGAACGCGTTCGAGCTGTTATGCACCGCGGGCTTACCCGCCGCGTACACTAGGGTCCTGGCGGCGCAGGCGTTGTCTCCTCTGGTCTACCACTTCTACCTGTCAGTGTACGTTCTGTTCTACATGCTTGACGAGCTCGCGTTGCTGGCCGTGTTCGCCTTCACGCTTAAAGCGTTAAAGCTTGGCGTGTGGTATGGTCGGTTGGCCAAGCTAGTCGGCGGGGCCGTCATGCTGGCGCTGGGTTTA
>Ga0123519_10008668_pt1 | contig 15473 bp, 13 predicted proteins | sample YelNatPaOPRAMG02_FD_87396 | JGI IMG/M metagenome (GOLD analysis project Ga0123519, IMG submission 87396) | Hot spring microbial communities from Yellowstone National Park - Yellowstone National Park OP-RAMG-02 (version 2) | ecosystem: Environmental > Aquatic > Thermal springs > Hot (42-90C) ...
ATATTTTAGGCATTGTGGCTACCTTGGCAAAGAAAAGATGATTAATGCAGAAGTTGAATGGAAAGATGTTTATATAAAAATGTCTGCCAACAAGAAATGGATGAGCTTAAATTGTTATCAATTTAATTCAGTTCCCGAGCCAACCCGAATTGTGTATATGAAAAGCTCTATTTTTGGTATATTTCCTTTTGAAGGGAGGGATAAATACCAGGATGGGCATGGAAATATGCTGATAAAGCTCTTAAAAATTATAAAGGTTGCAGACGCGAAAGGCAAAGAAATAGACGAATCCGCCTTAGTAACAATATTGGCAGAGGCTCTGGTTGTTCCAACTTACGCATTACAAGACTATATTAATAAGAAAACATAAGGACGCTTCGCTGTGACAAAGCTAGAGGGGGGGGAACTCCGTCTACCTAAATAAATTTAAAATATTTTTATTTTCTTTATAGTTTACAATTTGTCAATTTTAAAGAAATATTAAAAAATATAAACAAGATAAGAAAAAAATATATATATGGGCATAAGAATAAATTTTTATTAGCTTAATAATTAATAAATTTAAACAAATTATTATAAAGAAATATACATATTTTTTATTGCATTAATAACGTAGTGAGTTAATAATAAATTTTCTTACAAATATTAAATTCTCTTTTTTATTAAAAATAAAAAATCTATTTTAAAAACAAATAATTAAAATTTTATTAAAGGAGAAAAATATGATAAAAACAAGAAGATTTTTTTTAATTTCAATTTTATTTTTGATAATTAATAATATTAATTCCTATGCCGAACAAAAAACATTTGATTTATATCTTACTACCGGCTATGGTTTTGGGGCGGGTGGAAGATTTATAGGCTCTTCTCAAACTTATGATGGGCTTACGTTAGTTAGTAGAAAAGATCACTATCAAAATTTTGGGCAGGGTATAAAAATAGAAGCAGGAATGGATTATCTTGCCTCAGAAAAACTTTATGTTCAGGCGGGATTTTCTTATTCTATAGGAGTACCAATAATAGAACAAAAAATAACAGCAGTTGGCACTTCAACAGATATTAAATATTCTTGGTCAACTATTGGAATTAAAGCTCTTGCAAAACCAACCTTTCAGCTTTTAGATCTGTTTGATGTTTATGCGGGCTTTGGAATTGGATTATATTTTGCAATTTCTTCTTGCGATATAAAAGTGGTAGCAGGTAGCGTAGAAAATACGGCAAAAGGTGAAGATAGTAATAATCCCGCTTTTGCGATAATTGGCTCTTTAGGACTTGAATATCCAATTGTTGAAAATGTAATTGCTTTTTTTGAAGTTTATTCGGAACAAATGAGCTTTACAACAACAAAAACAGAATATACACATTCATCTTTTTCAACAGGTCCTTATACCAATCATACAGAATATTATCAAAAAGATGTTACCGACAGAGAGCCTCCTCCCAAAATACCAGGTTCAAATGTTGCTTTAAGAATTGGAGTCAGAGTTCCTATTTTTTAAAAAATATTTGATAAATAAATTAATAAAATCTGTGGAAATTATAGCTTAAAATTCATAAAATTTAAAAAATTATTTTATTTTGTTAGGGTAAGTCTTATATTCATTTATTCATTTTTTTAAATAAAATATTTATTTTTGTTGGGGGAAGTTTACCTTGTTATTTTTTTATATCTAACTTAATATCAAATTTTATAAGCATTTATATTAATTTGTTATCATTATCCCAAATTATGCATTAAAGTGAGCAATTATTTACGCATTTTTTTTGGAAATATAGAATAATTAACTGAATTTAAATAAGAAATTCTAATTGCAATGCATTAGAAATTTTATTTGTTATCAGAACTAACATTGATATGCGTAATTCCTGATTCTACAAGTGGAATATAACATTTTAAGGGATTTCTAATGCATAAAATGGATTAAATATTTAACCATCTTTTTTTATAGAAATTTTATATCCATTTGGTTAAATTTATTTATAATTAAATTTGCATAAGTTGGGTTAAAAGATAAATTTAGGCAGAATTAAATACTTTCCTTCTGATAAGAATATTTTAAAAAATATTATTCCGCATTTAATTTTTTGTTTGGGGATAATAATTTTATTTTGAAGCTTTGTTGAATTTTCATATAATATATTCCCTGCAAAATCAAATAATATTACTTTATTAATTATTAAGTAATTTTCATAAGAATTAACAATAATGCTGTTATTTATCATGTCTATTTTTATTCTATTATTAAAGCTATTAGTTTGATAAATTGGTTTTATTACTCCAGAAGCATTATATTTTGCTACTTTACCTAAGCAAGAAAGTTCATATCCTGTAAAGGCATCTGGAAAGCTTAATCCACATGGAGAAGTCAGACTGCCATCCATTTTTAACCAAGTTTTACCACTATCGTTTGATGAATAAATTCCATCGGAAGCGGCAATAAAACCGGTTTTAAGATTTAAAAACAATATCCTTTTTGCAGGGGATGGTATATTATTTGGTATGTTTTGCCATAAGCTTCCGGCATTTGAAGTTTTAATAATTACACATGATGTTATACCATTTCCGGCTGCAAAACCAATGTTTGAGTTTATAAAAAAAACACAATAAAGATTTTGGGATGTTCCAGATATCTGACTCGTCCATGTTGTTCCGCCATCTGTAGTTCGCATTATTCTGCCATTATCGCCTACTGCCCAGCCATTTAAACTTGTTGTAAAATATACCGAATTAAAAGCCGGACCAGAATAAATATTGCATGTCCATGTTTTTCCGCTATCTGCAGTTTTAAGAATTGTTCCTGCTGCACCAACACAAAAACCCGTGCTTTGATTAATAAAAAAGATATTATTTAATGTATATGCAACACATGGATCAGAATTAGTAGCTCCATGGACAATAAACCATGAACTAGCACTGTTTATTGTTTTATATATTAAGCCATTTGGGCCACAGGCATATCCTGTTTTTGAGTCAATAAAAAAAATTGAATTAACCAAAGATGCATTTATTCCTGTGGAGCCCAAGCTGTCCCAGATACCTCCACCCGTTGATGTTTTAAATATGCCTTTGCTACTGCAAACAAAGCAGGTGTTTCTATCGTAACAACTTATATCAGAATAAGAAGCAGTAGAACTAAAGCTTTTTATTGTAATCCATTGAGCTTTTAAGATAGAAAATAAAATTATTAATATAAAAATTAATCTTGATAAAAGATGATTTACTATCATAAAAAAATTCAAATTTAATAAATATTATATCTAAAAAAATGTTATCTTGATTTATGAATAAAAGTCAAGAAATAAAAAAGCTATTAAGCCTAAAATATTTATTAGAAATAATTATATAAATTATAGCAATAATTAAATTAATAATTAATCTTAAAAAGATTTAGTTTAATCAGACCCCATTTTTGTAATCTATAGCATATAGAAACAAAAAGAACTCCTAATCCATATTTAATGCTTTTTAAAAAGTTTATAGAAGATGCTTCTTTAAAATATTTTGTTGGACATGTTACTTCGGCACACTGGTAACCCGCATAGCAAATTTGTGCTAACATTTGATTGTCAAAAACAAAATCATCCGAATTATTTTGCCAGTTTATTTTTTTTAGAACCTCTTTGGAAAAAGCTCGGTATCCAGTATGATATTCAGAAAGTTTTTGACCCATTAAAATATTTTGAATAAGAGTAAGAATTCTGTTAAAAATGTATTTATATAATGGCATGCCCCCTAAAAGTGCGCCTTTACCAAGAATTCGGGAGCCTAAAACAACCTGATAAAGACCATTTGCTATAATACTAGCCATAGGTAAAATTAGTTTAGGAGTGTATTGATAATCGGGATGAAGCATAATAATTATGTCGGCATCAAGTTCTAATGCTTTTTTATAGCATGATTTTTGGTTAGCTCCATAACCTTTGTTTTTTTCATGACAAATAATATGATTAATACCCAACTCTTGAGCAATTTTTATAGTATTATCGGTACTGGCATCATCAACCAGTATAATTTCGTCAACAATATCTTTAGGAATTTCATTATAAGTTTGTTTTAACGTTTTTTCTGCATTAAAAGCCGGAAGAACCACAACAATTTTTTTATTTAAAAGCATTAAATAGGCCTTTGTTTTTTTAATGCAAATTTATATAGTATTGATGTAAAATACATAATAATTAATGCTAAAATACCGCCAAACACAACATCAGAAGGAAAATGAATTCCCATATAAACTCTGGAATAAGCAACAAAAAAAGCTAAAATAAAAGAAAGCCAATACCATCCTCCTAAGAAAAAAGAAAGAATAGATGCACCACAAAAGGCAGTATTAGCATGACCCGAAGGAAATGAACGCGTTCTTAAAGTATCGCCAACAATGTGTATTTGAGTATAGTATGTTGCATTTGTTTTTTGCTTTTCAAAATATGCAGGCGGTCTTTCTCTGTTAACAACATTTTTTATTTGAGTATTAATTACAGAAGAGCAGATAAATCCGCAGGTTGTAAAAATAAAAAACAATTTTAATTTGTTCTTAGGAACTCTAATAATACTTGTTATTATAAGAATTGGTACTAAAATCCACCCATTTCCTAACCAGCTTATTGTTTCAAAAAAAATATCGCCAAATATACAATGATGTGAATTAATTAAAAAAAAGATTTTGTGATCTAAAGATAATATAAGTGATAACATTAGTATAATTTAAATGAAATTTAACAGATTTAATTAAACGATAAAAAAAATAATTTCAACTTAATTAATTCTCTTAATATATTTAAAATTTAAAATCTATATAACTATATGAAAAATTAAAATAGCATAAAAAATTCCACCAAAGCACAAAACAAAAGGATTTATTGATTTTTTAATTAAAATCCAAAAAAGAATAAGCAAAGTAGAAGAAATAGCACATGCAGCAGAAACAAGTGTTGTTCCCGTGAGGTGCCAATTTGTAAAAATCATTCCAAAAACTACTGGAAAACAGCTTTGAAATACCATTGCTCCAGTAATGTTGCCTAAAGCAAGTGTGTCTTTATTTTTGCCAACCCAAATAATTGAATTAAGTTATTCTGGTAATTCGGTTGCTATAGGAGTAATAATTAGAGATAAAACTAAAGCAGATACTCCTATGGCATGAGATAATTCTTGAACATATACTACAAAAAAATGAGCACCTAAAATAAGCAAAGCTAAACTTATTATTAGTTGGAATATTATAAAGTAAGTATTAAATGGAAATCTTAGATATTTTGTAAAAAAAAGAATTTCTTCGGTCTCAACATTACCGCAATTGCCTTTTATTGTGCATCTCAAATAGATAAGATAAGACAATAATAAACCAAAGGCAATGATTATTTTTAAAAATATAATCTTGTAAAAAATAGTTGTTCCTATAGCAATACTATAATAAATTAAGAAAAATATCAAATCTCTTTTTAAATGATTTATATCTGCATTCATTATAAAAGAACGTCTTTTTAAAAAAGTGTATATAATAATTGCAATACCAGTAACAAAGAAACCAAGTGTCCCAAGCATAAAAGGCGCACCTGCAATTGCTCCAATTCCAACATTATGAGCATCTTTTCCCGGAGAAAATAAAATTGCTATTATAGGAATTATTGTTTCTGGGAGAGCCGTGCCAACTGCAGCCAAAATGCTTCCAACAATTCCCTGATGAAGATTAAATCTTTTACCAAATAATTCAATTGAATTAACAAATAATATACAACACAAAAGAATAACTAAAAGAGATAAGATAAGAAAAATTATGTCTAAAATCATAAATTAATTATTAAAAATGAGTTTAAAAAATTATTTAATAATATACTTTCTGGTCTTAAAATAAAATATAAAGATATATATGTGGTTGTATTTTAACTGGAGGTGTGTTTATTAATCACAAATTATTTATTAAAAATAAATTTTGTTACTAATATTTATCATAATTTCTTTTTATTTATTATGATGTAATTTTAGTTACAATTTATTATGATAGTGAATGGAGTTCTGTTTTTAATAATAAAAGTATAATAAAATTGACAAATAATAAAAAAATATTTTTTTTTTGAGGGAAGCCTCCTCGCTCCAGCCACGGCTTTTGTTTTGCTTTAGTGGGATACTCCCACTGCAAGGGAGTTCTTACTATATTGATCCTCTTTTCGCTCTGCATACTCGACTTGTTTGCACTGCTCGCCGCTAAGGTTAAAAAATATTTTAATATTCAAAATTATTTTTTAACATAAAATCCATTTTGCATTGAATACTTTTTTCCATATTGATAGAATAAAAATGCAAAGTAATATTTATCATTAAGAGATTTTTAAATGAATTTTTCAGAAACTCCTCATTCACTTAAGAGTTCATTAGATAAAGGGAAGCTTAAGATTCATAATCTTATTCCATCCCTAGAAAGAACATATCTTCCAGTTGGTACAATTATTGGTAAATATAAGATTATAGAAGAAATAGATCGTGGTGGCATGGCGGTAGTTTATAAGGCCCTTCAAATGGATTTGGATAGAATAGTTGCATTAAAGGTATTGCCTGCCAATATAACAATAAATCGTAGATTCGTGGATCGTTTTTTATCAGAAGCTCATGCGGTTGCCAAACTCAGTCATCCTAATATTGTTAATATTCACGAGGTGGCAGTAGAAAATAATGTTTATTATTTAGCTATGGATTATATTCCTGGCATAAATCTTTATTATTACTTAAATTATCAAAAGCCTAAACTTATAGAAGTTTTAGAAATAACAGCAAAACTTGCCGATGCCTTAGCTTATGCACATAAACAAAAAATTGTGCATCGGGATCTTAAGCTTAACAATGTAATAATGAAAGATAATACTACGCCTGTTTTAATAGATTTTGGACTTGCAAAAGCACTTGAAAGTGAAGAAGGAACAATAACAAAAACAGGCGAGATAATGGGTTCACCCGCCTATATGGCACCAGAAAGACTTTTAGGCAAAAATGCCGATGCAAGAAGCGATATATGTTCACTTGGAATAATGCTATATGAAATGCTTACTTTTAAAAATCCGTATCTTGACCCTCGCAGTATTCATCAAACAACTCTTAATGTAATAGAAGCAAATCCAATACCTCCGCGCAAGCTTGTTTCGTGGCTACCACCAGAAATTGAAGCAATTACTCTTAAGGCAATGGATAAGGACCCCGATAAGCGTTATCAGACTATGGAAGAATTTGCAGAAGATATTAGAAGATATCAAAGAGGGGATCCGGTTCTTGCCAATCCACCATCAAAAATTACAATAATAAAACATTATGTAAAAAAACATTGGCCACCAGTTGTTATAATTTTTATTATTATGTCATTTTTAGGAATATTTTTTTATTTAAGTTATATACAATCCCAAAAAGAAAAACCTTTTTGGCAATTGATGTATCAGAAAAATTTTTCTGGATTGACAATTGGAGATGATTGGGCACAGTATCCGGGAGTTTCTCAAGAAAATGAAGGATGGTCAGATAGAAATGGCGAATTGGTTTCTCCATCAAACAAGTCTTTTATAAGATTAGAGAGACCTTTTACACGCGATGTAAGGGTTGAATTTGATATTCGCCCTGTAGAAGCCAGTTTTTTTGACGCTGGATTTTTCTTTTATGGGTCTTGTCCTGATTCTGGATACTGTTTTTATTTATTTAAAGGGCCTAAAGCATTATGCGGTATAACATATCCTGGCAATTCATTTCTATTTTATGATTATCATCCTTATCAGCTTTCTTTTGCAAAACAATATCATGTAATTGTAGAGCGAAAAGAAAATGTAATTTCTTTTAAAATAAACGATGTTTTGATTGCAAGAATATATGATTTTTTCCCTCCAGTGGGAATAAATCATCAATCTCTTGGTTTTTTTACAAATAGATGTAAATGCGCAATAGATAATTTAAAAATTTATCGTTATTCAATTCCTATGATATCAAGCACTACCTTGATTGCAGATCGCCTCATAGAGCGGGGCGCAATATCAACAGCAATAGAAGAATATGAAGAAATGCTAATGGATTATCCTCCATCATCTATAAAAGCTTGTGAAATTGAACTTAAAATAGCAGAATGCTATATAAGGCTTAATAAATATGATAAGGCATTAGAAAAACTTTCGGCTCCAAAGATAATTCGTGGAGATGAAAATATAAAAATTAAAAGTTTGTATCTTAAAGGAATTGCAAATTCATTTATGGGTAGAATATCTTCTGCAGATAGTGCTTATATAAGTTTAGGAAGTTATTCTAATGCTGGCTTTATTTTTTATTCTGCCTTATTAAATATGGCATTAGAAATAGAAAAAGAAATAAAAAATCAAGAATATAAAAAAGCCGAACAAAAGATTTTGTTTTTAATCCAAAATTATCCTAAAAATTCTAATATTTTTGGTAATCTTCATTTATCAATATTAGAAAGTTATATTGATATGGGGGAATATGATAATGCCTTAGAAACAGGATTTAATATCATAAGATTTTATTCTTCAGACAATAATCTTATAATACAGGCAAAAATAATGCTTTCAAAAATATTTATGGCAAAAGGGCAGAAGGAACAGGCATTAGATATTCTTAATCAGTGTCTCTCGTCTTATATGTCTTTTTCTGCTGTTTGGGATGCGTGGATGGAACTTGCTTCTATTTATGAGTATGATCAGAATTATTCAGATGCATATATAACTTATAAAAAAATTTATGAAGATTGCCCAAAATCTATTGTGACAAGCTGGATGGCGAGAATAAAAATGGGGGAGATTGCAAAAATATTTTCTATAGGAAATGAAAACTCTGATGCTATTTTTACAGATGTAATTAGAAGTTCTCATAATTTTATATTGCCAAGAATTGTTGCTCAGTATTACAAAGGTATTATTAAAGAAGATGAGTTTAAATTTTTTTGGAATTACATTTATTTAGATAATAATAAAATGTATTTATATTTTTTCCTTAAAAAAGCTATAATGGATAATAAGAAAGATTTGGCTACTAAATATTTTAAACAACTAAAAGATGATTTGGTTCAAAATTCGTTGATTTTAATGCAAACAGAGAAATTATATAAAATTATAAAAAAAATAAAATGAAAGTTTATTTTAAAATTATGATTAATAAATATAAATTAAAGTAATTAAACATTATTATATTGTAGTATATTTGTCCAAAAGCAAAACGTTATTGCTTTATTATAATCGTAAGTAAACAGGAATTATTTTCTGCGAATGTAGATTTGAATAATTTAAATAGTCATAAATATTTATTTAATAAATAAATATTAAAAGGATAAATATGAAAAGAAATATGTTAATTTTTTTTACATTATTTATTTGTTTAATATTTTATTATTCATATTCTTTTTCTCTTCCCCATCTTTTTGGGCCACAAAAAGATATAGATTTTATTTTTGAGAAAATATTTTTATCTGAAGATGTATTAATAGCTTCACGGCAAAGTAATTTTAAAGAAAAGCTTGTTAAAAAAATTGCATTAGATTTAATAAAAGATTCTGTCTCTGTAAAATGTATAGGACTTTCTAAAATAGAAAAAGAAAATATTTCAAAATATAAAATAGTTGTTATCATAAATACATGCATGGCGTGGGACTGGGATAGAAATGTTCATTCTTTTTTAAAAAAGAATAAAATAAATTCAAAATTAATAATTATTACAACTTCGGCGAGCGGAAACTGGAAACCAAAAAGAATTCCTTATAATGTAGATGCAATATCAAGCGCTTCCGAATTTTCAAAAATAGAAAGTTTATCTAACGAAATAACTAATAAAATTAGAAAAGAAATTAAAAAGTACTAAAAAATTTTTATAAAAAACTTTTAAGTTTTTTGCTTCTGTAAGAATTTCTTAATCTTCTAAGTCCTTTTTGCTTTATCTGACGCACACGTTCTCTTGTTAGGTGGACACGTTTGCCAATTTCTTCTAACGTATGAGAAGTATCATGTCCTATTCCAAAATAAAGCTTAATTACTTCTTTTTCTGAAGGAGATAATGTATCTAAGAGTTTTTCTATTTCGTTTGAAAGAGAAACTTTTGTTGCTTCGTGGTCTGGAAGCTCTTGATCTTGATTATGAAGAGCATCAATTAACCTGAAATCATCGTCACTTTGAACGGGTTTGTCAAGAGAAACATGTCTGTTTCCTATCCGCAGAATATCGTTTATTTCTCTTTCATCTACTCCCATTTCTCTTGCAATTTCCTCGGCTGTTGGCATTCTTTCTAATTCCTGTTCTAATTTACTTTGAGCCTTGCTAATATCAGAAATAGTTCCTACTCTATGCAATGGCACATTTATAATTCTTGATTGTTCGGCAAGAGCTTTTAAAATAGCCTGTCTTATCCACCAGACAGCATAAGAAATAAATTTGAAATTCTTTTTTTCATCAAATTTTTTTGCCGCTTTTATAAGACCCAAATTACCTTCGTTTATTAAATCGTTAAGAGGTAATCCCTGATTTTGGTAGTTTCTGGCAACAGAAACAACAAACCTTAAATTTGCTTTAACAAGTTCCTCTAAGGCTTTTTTATCACCCTTGCGTATTCTAACTGCTATTTCTGCTTCTTCTTCGCTACTTAATGTCTTATTGTTTTTTATTTCTTCTAAATAAAGGTCTAAAGAATCTTTTTCTTGTATTGTATTAGAGAGAGACATATTCCTCCATTTTTTTTCTAAATTTTTTTATGAAATATATTTATTTTTTTATGAATACTATTACGAAAATCTACCCCAAAATATTATATTGGAAATATTAATTTTTTTATAATAAATTTATTATAAAAAATTGTTAAACCTTTTAAATATACAAAATTTTTATAAAAAAATCAAGATATTTTGTTGAAAAATAGCTTTTTTATCTCCATATTAATTTTATTGAATAAAATAAACGTATTAGTAAATAGTAGTAGATTTAATATGACTTTTTATAAAAAAACAAAATTAAAATTAAATGTCTATATTACCTTTAAAAACATAATTTGCAGGACCTGTCATATATACCGAGTGAGATTTATTGCCATCCCACTCAATATTTAAATCTCCGCCTAATAGGTGTACTGTAACTTTTGTACCATGCTTTTTATTTAAAACGCCCGAAACAACACTTGCACAGGCGCCAGTTCCGCAAGCCATTGTTTCTCCGCATCCTCTTTCGTAAACGCGCATAAAAATTTCTTTGTCTGATATTACTTTAACAAACTCAATGTTTGCCTTATTAGGAAAAAAAGGATGAGATTCCAGCTTTTTGCCCCAGTTCTTAACAAGATCATCAGAAAATTCTTCTACATAAATAACAGCATGAGGATTTCCCATAGAAACTGCTGTTATAAAAAATTTTTTTGAGTCAATTTCTATTGGCTCCATTATAACTTCGCCACTTGCTTTGTCTACAGGAATATCGGGAGCATTTAATATTGGAGCACCCATATCTACCATTATTTTTTTCTCAGAAACAAAAAAAGTTTTTATTATTCCTCTTTTAGTTTCTATAAAGCACTCCTTTTTTCTTAATAGCCCCTTTTTTCTTAAATACAGAACAAAACATCTTATTCCGTTTCCACACATTTCTGCTTCGCTGCCATCAGAATTAAAAATTCTCATACAAAAATCTGCAATATTAGACTTTAAAACGCAGAGTATTCCGTCGCCACCAATTCCTTTTTTTCTGTCACAAAGAAAAACGGCATTATTTTTAATTTTTGATAAAATATTTTTATTTTTTAGTGTTTCACTTGTAACTATAAAATCATTTGCAAGGCCTTCAAATTTAGAAAAATTCATAAAAATTCTCTCTCCTAATATTTATTAATTTATTAAGAAATTGCCATATAAAAATATACTTTGCACAATTTTTTTTAAATATTATCTTGCTTTTGATTTGTATTATTTGTATCTTTATTAATAATTTAAAAATATGGCATCAAACATAAACGATTTAACAATAAATTATCAAGAAGACGGAATTCAAATAATCAAAGAATTAGACAAGGCCGTTTTGTCTAAAGGCTCGTGGGCTACTGTAATCTATAAATACCAGCAATGGAATCCTGCCCAAAAGCAATATGGTCCCCCTCTTTTTACGATAAGAAGATACAAAAAAAGGAACAATGAATATAAACAGCAATCAAAATTTAATATTTCTGGAATAGAACAGGCAAAAAAAATTATTACGGTTCTTAATGGTTGGATTCAACAAAATCCTCAAAATAATAATTCCTTTCTTCCAGAGGAACATTCCTAAAAATTATCAGGTGCATTTTTTTAATGGATTTATCTTGTTTTTTTATAAATTTTCCAATAATAAAAAATAACAAATAATGCCGGAGGCTTGATTTTTTTAACCAAAGGTATTATTAAATAAAAAATTAACTTTAACCATATGGAGGTTTTGTGTCTAAAAAACTTTATGTAGGTAACCTTAATTTTGCGTCTACCGAAGAAGAACTTAAAAATTTATTTTCTCAGTATGGAGATGTAACTTCTGTTGTAATTATTAAAGATAAAAATTCCGGTAGATCACGAGGATTTGGCTTTGTTGAAATGGAAAATGCCGATGCTGCTATTGCTCAGCTTAATGGAAAAGAATTTGGTGGCAGACCCCTTACCGTTAATGAGGCTCGCGAAAGAGAAAACAGACGTCAGGGTGGCCAGCGAGGCGGCTTTGGACATGATAACCGTCGCAGGTTTGGTGGCCATTCTCATCAAAGATAAAAATTATTCTTAATTAATTTTATAAGAAAGTTAATTATAAATAATAAAGAAAAATTCTTATAATTATTACTGAGTGGAAATATTGATTTTAAAAGATAAGAATTAATTATCTTTGGTAATAATTTTTTTATTATTTGTTGTTTTTTAAAAAAATATTTTGAATAAAATATTTAATATCCCAAATTAGACAATAGGGATATTTTGCTTATTGTGTTTGAAAAAGAATAGTTATTTTTTAATTTTAAAAAAATTAATAATAAAATATAATTGTACAAAAGTTAATTAAAGTTTAAATAAAAACTAGCTGATAAAAAAGCCCGCTTATTTATTTTTGTATTTTATATAAGAATAATTACAATATTAAAAAAATCTATAAATAAAGTTAAATGGTAGTAATTTTAAAAACAATTATTATTGTGAATAAATTCACATTAAATATTGACAAAAATAAAATTATAGAGTATATTTAAATAGCAATATTTAAAATAAAGTATTATATTATGTGATAATTTTCGCTAATAAATAATACCTGAGGCAAAGGATTATTATTCTAAAGCCAAGGGAGGATAAAAATGAAAAGAAAAAATTATAAAATATGGCTGTTTTAGGGCTTTATGTCTTAAAACAGCTTTTTATTTTTTTAACTTAGCATTACAAGAAAAGAAAATCTGTTATGGAAAAAAGGATTGGTTTTGTTGGAATAATTTTAAATGATAGAAAGAAATTATCAGAAAAAGTTAATGAAATATTATCAGAATATGGAGAAATTATAGTTGTTCGCACAGGGGTTCCAAATGTAAAAGAAAAATATTCTGTAATTATGCTTGTTGTTGATGCAACAACAGATGAACTTGGTGCCTTAACAGGTAAGTTAGGTAAAATTGAGGGCGTATCGGTAAGATCTATGCTCTGTAAAAATTAAATAAGAAAGAAGTTTAAAAATGGAAAAAACACCTAAATCATTACGAATTCAAATTGGAATTTTTGGCAGAACAAATGTAGGGAAATCCAGCTTTTTAAATATGATTACCGGTCAGGATATTTCTATTATTTCAGAAATTGCTGGAACAACAACCGATGTTGTAGAAAAGCCAATGGAGCTTCTTCCAATAGGCCCTGTTTTATTCTTGGATACCGCAGGATTAGATGATACATCTGAACTTTCTTTGCAAAGAATAAAAAAAACAGAAAAAATATTTGATAGAGCAGATGTTTTTGTTGTTATTATAGAACCAAATATCTGGACAGAATATGAGGAAAAAATAGTTGAAATTGCAAAAAGCAAAAATGTTAATGTAATTATTGTAATAAACAAATGTGACATTGTAAAACCAAAAGAAGATTTTATTAATCTATGTAAAGATAAATCTGTTTATCTAATGCAGTGTTGCAGCAATAATAAAGCAGAAAGAGATATTTATGTAACAGAATTTAAAAAAATGCTTTTAATGGCCATTAAATTAGATAACGAAAGAAAGATAGTTTCGGATTTAGTATCAAAAAATGGCTTTGCTATTTTAATTATACCCATAGATAAAGAAGCTCCCAAGGGAAGAATAATTTTACCTCAGGTTCAAACTATTAGGGAGCTTCTTGACAATGGCTCGGCGGCTTTGGTTGTTAGGGAGCAAGAATATCCTGTAATGCTTGAAAAAATTAAATCTACTCCAGATCTTGTTGTGTGTGATTCCCAAGTTGTAGATAAAATGGTATTTGATACACCCAAACATATTAAATGTACAACATTTTCTATTTTGTTTTCTAAATTTAAGGGAGACTTGAAATATCAGGCTTTTTCTACGGCTAAAATATTGCTTCTTAAAGATGGCGATAGAGTTTTAATTGCAGAAGCGTGCACCCATCATGCAATAGAAGATGACATAGGGAGAGTAAAGATACCTGCTCTTTTAAAAGAATTTACAAAAAAAAATATTAAAATAGAAATAGCAAGTGGCAGAGATTATCCCGATAATTTATCTGATTATTCACTTATAATTCATTGCGGTTCTTGTATGCTTACAAAAAGAGAGACTATTGCCAGAATAAATAAAGCAAAAGAAAAAAATATTCCAATTACAAATTACGGATTATGTATTTCGTTTCTAAAAGGAGTGTTAGAAAGGGTTTTAGAACCATTTCCAGAAGCTTTAAAAGCCTATAATTCTTCTAAAAATTCTTTAGAGCAGGAGAATAATTTATGCAAACAAAAATATTAAAAGAAAAATGGATAGAAAATAGAATAGATATTAAAGAAAGAGAAAAATATGAGAAGGACGAAAAAGATTTTATTAACGATGAACAAATTATAAATCTTCTTAATAAGTTTTCTAATCCAGATAAAAATCAGGTAAGAGAAATAATTAATAAAGCAAAGGCAATAAACAGTTTATCTGCACAAGAAGCTGCAATATTATGCAATGTGAAAGATAAAGAGTTAATTGAAGAAATGGAATATGCTGCTTCTCAAATAAAGAAAAAGGTATATGATAATAGAATTGTAACCTTTGCACCTCTTTATATGAGTACAAAATGCATAAATAATTGCGAATATTGCGGATTTAGAAGAGAAAATTATGTAATAAAAAGAGGGGTTCTTTCTTTAGAAGAAATTGCTAAAGAAACACAAGTATTAGCCGGTGAAATAGGTCATAAACGTATTATTGCTGTGTATGGAGAACATCCCCAGTCTGATGTTGATTATATAATTAAAACCATGAAGACAATATACGAAATAAA
>Ga0123519_10008669_pt1 | contig 15473 bp, 11 predicted proteins | sample YelNatPaOPRAMG02_FD_87396 | JGI IMG/M metagenome (GOLD analysis project Ga0123519, IMG submission 87396) | Hot spring microbial communities from Yellowstone National Park - Yellowstone National Park OP-RAMG-02 (version 2) | ecosystem: Environmental > Aquatic > Thermal springs > Hot (42-90C) ...
ACCGGCGAGCTGATCCCCGATATCGGCCAGACGCCCCCCGGCCTGCGAGGCTGCAATGGCTGCCTGCAGGTGGCCGATCTCACCGTGGATGCTGCGCAGGAGGTCATCGCCGTCAGCCTGGAGTTGGCGAGCACCGGCGGCGGCCCGGGCACGCTGCCCCAGCCGCGGCTCTACTCGGCGCGCACCCGCGAGCCCGTCACCCACACCGTCACCGTGCTGCCCCGCGGCTGCGGCGGCCCGGCGCCCCTCATCCTGCCGCCCGATGGCGGGCTGGTCTACGAGGCGCAGCGCTTCCGCCGCTACGTGGCCTACAACGCCACCCTGGCCTACCCCGCGGGCGCGGCCGACCCCGTGGCCTGGCGCGATGGGCTGCCCCTCGACCTCTACCTCAGCGGGCAACAGGTAGGCCTGAGCCTGCAGGCAGGCCGGGCGCTGGCCTTCGACACCACCACCTGGCAGCCGCTGGGCTGGCTCCCACCCTACTGCATCGGTGAGGTAGACCTGGCCGGCCGCCGGCTGTACGCTTGGCAGGGGGCCGAGCTCACCATCCTCACCTTCGATGGCGGCCAGCCGCTGCCCCCCGAGCCGCCCCAGCCCGTGGCCGGCCCCCTGCCGGCCAGCGGCGTGGGCGTGCAAGAGATAGCGCCCTCACCCGATTTCGCCCACGACCGTACTCTGTTCGCCATTGCGGGGGGCCAGCTCTTCCGCTCGGCCGACGGTGGGGCGGCCTGGCAGCTCCTGCGCGGCGGCCTGCCGCCCAAGGCGGCGGGGATCGTCGCCCACCTCTCGCTGGCCATCTCGCCCGATTATGCCCGCGACCACACCCTCTTTCTGGGCGGCATGGCGGGCGAGGCCGAAGGCTATGGCGTGTGGCGCTCGGCCGACGGGGGCGACACCTGGGCGCCGCTGTGGGCCGGGCTCGACCACCTCCGGGTCGAGCGGGTGGTCGCCTCGCCGCACTATGGCGAGGACCACACCCTGCTGGCCTATGCCCAGTACGAAGAGTTCTGGCGCGCGCAGTCGGGCCGGTCGCTCTTCCGCTCTGCCGATGGCGGCGGCTCCTGGCAGCGCCTGGCCACGCAGCCCAACTCGGGGGCGGCGGCGCCGTTGCCACGGCCCGAGGAGCTGCTTCCCTACCCCCAAGAGCCGGTGCAGTTCAAAGTGTCGGAGCAGGGCGATGCGCTCCTGCGCTCGGCCGACGGCGGCGAGACCTGGCAGCCTGCCCTGCGCTGGCCCGACCGCGGCAGGCCGCCCGTGGCCGTCGCCCGCTCGCCGCTCTTCGAGGGCGACCGGCAGGTGTGGGTGCTTTTTGCGGACCGGCTTTGCCGCTCGACCGACGGCGGCGACACCTGGCAGGAGGCCACCGATGCCCGTCTGCGGCGGCAATTCGAGGACCACCTGACGGCGCTGGCCGTAGCGCAGGCGGCCGATGGCGGGCTGGTCGCCTTCGTGGGCGATTATCGTGGCGCGGTCATGGTAGTGCGTCCCGATGAGCTTTCGTGGGCCCCGCTGGCTGCTCAGAGGCTTTAGAGGTCGCCGGGCTCGAAACGTTCCATCCTGTCATTGCGAGCGCCGGAGGCGCGAAGCAATCCCCGGCCCGCGATCGAGATTGCTTCGCCGGCGGCCGAGCCCGTCCTGAGCCAGGGCGAAGGAGCCGCCTCCTGTTCAGGAACTTGAGCGGTCGCCGGGCCACGGACCGGGCTACACGCTCCGCGCCCCACCCAGGGGTCGGGCCGGGAACGCGCGGAGCTTAGAACGCCTAACAGAACCATGAAACGCGACGCAGCTTCGTGACTGCGTGTACCCCCAGTCCTAACCCCGCCCCCGTCGGGGGCGGGGAATACGGGAATGAGGGGGTTTGCGCGGGCGCAACGCGCCCGCGCAAACCCCCTTTCACTGGTTCTCCCCCCTTCCCGCGGGGCGGGAAGGGGGCCGGGGGGATGGGCGCCGCACCTAAGCGCCTATCCGAAAAGCGGCGTAGCCTAGGGCCTTGTGCCCGTTTCGCTGCGCCACAGCGCCGAAGGCGGCACAGGCGGCGCCCACAAGAGCCTGCCCTGAGCAACGCGAAGGGGGCTATGCTACGGGTTTTCGGATAGGCTCCAAGGCTGGACCAGGCTGAACGCATTCACCCACAAAAGGAAGGGAGGTCAGTACCATGGCGGAGGATGTCTACCGGGCGCTGGCCCGGCGGCTCGACGAGATCCCCAACGGCTTCCCCCCGGCGCCCGATGGCAGCGATCTGCGGCTGCTGGCGCACCTCTTCAGCCCGCTGGAGGCAGCCCTGGCGGCGCAGATGCGCCTGACCCCCGAGACGGCGGCCGAGATCGCCGCGCGCACCGGCGGCGAGGTGCAGGCCGTGCAGATGCTGCTCAAGGGGATGGTGCGGCGCGGCTTGATCCGCGCGGAGCGGGGCAAGGGCGAAGTGCGCTTTGCCCTCATGCCCTTTGTGGTCGGCATCTACGAGATGCAGCTCGGCCGGCTCGACGCCGAACTGGCCGCTCTCTTCGAGGCCTACATGCAGCAGGCCTTCCGTCAGGTGCTGGCGGCGCAGCCGGCGCTGCAGCGGGTGATCCCGGTCGAGGAGGCGGTGCCGGTCGACGTGGAGGTGCTGCCCTACGAGAGCGCCTCGCAGTACATCGAACAGGCGGCGGCCTGGGGCGTGGTCGATTGCATCTGCCGCAAGCAGCAGCAGTTGCTGGGCAAGGGCTGCGGGCGGCCGCTCGACGTGTGCCTGGTGCTGAGCACAGTGCCGGGCGCCTTCGATCGCTCGCCGGTCGTCCGCCCACTCACGCGCGAGCAGGCGCTGGCCACCCTGGTGCGCGCCGAACAGGCCGGCCTGGTGCACTCGGTCAGCAACACGCAGGGGGGCATCTGGTACATCTGCAACTGTTGCACCTGCTGCTGTGGCATCATGCGCGGCATCTCACAGTTCGGTATCGCCCAGTCGGTGGCGCATTCGGCCTTCTGGTCGGTGGTAGAGCCCGACCTGTGCACCGGCTGTGGCGCGTGCCTCGACGTCTGCCCCTTCGGTGCGCTGAGCCAGGAGGACGGCCTGGCGCGGGTGGATTACGGCCGCTGCGCTGGCTGTGGCCTGTGCCACACCGCCTGCCCCCAGGGCGCCATTCACCTCGAGCGCCGGCCGCCCGAAGAGGCTCCCGCCGTGCCGCCCGATATGCAGGCCTGGCTCAGAGAGCGCGCCGCCCGCCGAGGGCTCGACCTGGGCGCCCTCCAGTAGCAGCCGCACTTGGCCCAGCCGGCTCCCGGTAACAGCCGGCAAAACCGCTGCGCACCCGCCCGGCCCTGACCCGAAAGGCTACGCTCCGGCCGCGTGCGAAGCGCGGTGCCCGGATGGAACCCGCGCCCCTATGGGCAAGTACGGTTGTAGCGTTGGCCTAGCGCGCGAAGAGCGGCGTGATGCCCCGGCTGCGCTCCGCGGCCTGGGCCTCTTCCTCGGCCGTCAGGGGGGTGAAGCGATCGGCCGCATCGCAGGCCCACCACAGGAGCTCGGCGTGGCTGGGCGCCACCGCCGCCGTCACCGGCCGCGAGAGGGTGAAGCGCAGGGCGAACTCGGCCTCCTCGGGGCTCTCGGCAGGCGCGTACCAGCATTTGGGCCAGGTGCGCGCCTCCCCTTCGCGCCATGGCCGCCGGGCCAGCGCCTTGATGGCCAGCCGCGCTACCCCCTTGGCCTCGGCCTTGGCCAGGAGCCGCGGCCCAAAGCCGCCCTGGTGCCAGATGACCCAATTGAGGGGGAAGAGGACGGTGTCAAAGTCGAAGCGGTCGAGCAGGGCGAGGGCCGCCTCTTCGGAGTGGGCCGAGAAGCCCAAGAAACGCACCAGCCCCTGAGCCCGCGCCTGCAGCAGAGCCTCGAGGGCGCCGCCGGGGCCGGTGATCTGCTCGACGTCGTCCATGCTCGCCACGGCGTGGAGCTGGTAGAGGTCGAAGTGGTCGGTGCGCAGGTGCTCGAGTGACTGCTGCAGCTCGGCCCACGCCTCGTCTCTCTTGCGTTTGCCCGTCTTGCAGGCCAGAAAGGCCGAGCGGCGGTAGGGCTCGAGGGCGGGGCCCAGCACCTGCTCGGCGTTGCCGTAGGTGGGCGCCACGTCGAAGTAGTTGATGCCGCGCTCGACGGCCTGCGCCACGAGGCGCGCCGCTGCGGCCGGCTCCTCGTCTCTCACCACCATGCCGCCAAAGCCGACTACCGACAGGCGCTCGCCCGTCTTGCCCAGAAGGCGCTTTTCCATCTCCTCCTCCTTCTTGTTCTACGGCAGCCCGCCACGCCGTCAGCGCCAGCAGGCCGCAGCCGACGAAGCAATCGCCCGGCTGGGCGTTGGGCGGCGGGCCGTCGCGCCCGCAACGGCAAGCGGGACGTTTCGAGCAGCGCAGCCAAGGGAGACGAGGCCTGCGGCACACAGCATGCTTGGTGCGCCTATGCGCGAGGCCCCCACGTGAGAAACATAGCCCGGTGTTACACATCAATGAGCATGACTTTCACCGGCACTGCTGGAAAGTGCCTCTTGAGGCGCTCGATGTCGTAGACGAGCTGCTCGCCATACGACACCCCAGTGGACATCTCGCTCTGCAACCGGTGGCACGGCACGATCTCGACCCCGACATCGGCTTTGTTCTCATTGAAGAAGTACTGGAACTTGGCCATGTCGTAGAACATGAACGCATACTTGCCGAATTGCACTTCAACCAACACCTTACCCTTAACGAAATCCACTTGCTTGAAAGCACCGGCGATTGAGACCTCGCTGTCAGGGATGGTAATGGTGTACCTGTCTCGCAGCTCGCGGTAGCCGCGCGCAGCGAACTCTTCGTGGAACTGGCGGTTCATGTCGCCAGGACTGTAGAGCAACTTCCCTGACATGGTCTTCTCTTCGCTGGTTTTGGTCTTGGCGGCGCGTATGCAGGAAATGACGTCGTATATCTCGCGCTCGCACTCCGGGTAGCGCACCTTAATGATTTCGGAGCCACCAAGGTGGGAGTACTCGTAAACCACCTTCATTCGCCTGCCTCCGAGGGTGTGTAGGGCGTCGGAGCATCAAGGAGCGTGGGCTGGACAGCGCGCGGCGCGGCCCCGATGGAGACGGTCTGGGGCGGCAAGTTCTGGTGGGGAGCAGTCGGGTCATAGACGGGCCGAGCCATGGGGCGGACGCGCAGCTTGCCCTCCTCTGCCTGCCGGATCCGTTCACGAGCCACGCTGACATACTCGGGCATGATCTCCGCGCCAATGGCGCGCCTTCCGTGCGCAAGCGCAGCTACCGCGGTGCTCCCGACCCCGAGAAACGGGTCCAGCACCCAGTCGCCCTCGTTAGTCATGGCCAGCACGAGGCGCTCGATCAGCTCCACAGGGAACTGGCACGGGTGAATTGTCTTTTCGACGTGGTTCGCCTTGACGTTGGGGATCTCCCAGACATCGGTGGGATTCTTGCCCAGGGGGTTGCAGGAAAGCTGCCCTCGCTTTGCGCCTTTGAAGTACTTCTTCGACGGGTACTTTTGGGGAACTCGCACGGCATCCAGGTTGAAGATGTAGTCATCAGACTTGGTGAACCAGAGAATCACTTCGTACCGGCCCGAGAATCGGCGTGAAGCATGCAGCCCGTGGCCAAAGTGCCAGACGATCCGGTTTCTGAGGTGCAGACCCAGCGAGGCAAAGATAGGGTATAAGACGATGTCAAGCGGCAGGATCTCGCCGTCGTCCACATAGTTGCCGACCTGCCAGCAGATGCTTCCGTGCGGGTCGAGCACTCGGACGCATTGCTCGATTACCGCCCGCTGCTGCCTAAGGTAATCGTCGAGCTGCAACTTGGTTTCATAGGGCTTGCCGAGGTTGTACGGCGGCGACGTGACCACCAGCCGCACGAGGCCGTCGGGAATGCCGGGCAGGAGGCGCAAACAGTCGCCCTCAAAGAGAACCAGGTCCGCATCCCTGTCAAACGTCGGCGTTACAACGATCGGCATAGCAATCTATCCTCTCGGGGCATCCCCTGCGCCACGCCTTTGAACCATTCTAACATCCCGACCGAGGGCCGTCAAGGGCGCTAGGCTCGATGGGTGTAGTTCATTCTGAGGGCAAGCCAGCGACCAGCGTTCTGGACATGTATGAGACCCATCCCTCCGGTGCGGCGGGAAGGGGGAGCCCTTCGATGGGGGTTTGGGGCGGGCGCTTTGCGCCCGCCCCAAACCCCCAAACCCTTGCCCCCCGCCCCCACGCCTGGGGGCGGGGCTGGGGGTGGGGGCAGACCAGAAGCCGTTGCTCAGCCGCGGCGCGACGGCCATCCTCCTTGCGCCCTGGCGGCAAGGGGTGCTGGTGCTACGCCTCCTGCCCCGCCCCCCGCCGCACCTTCCCCCTGGCCAGCGACGCGAACACGCCGGCGGTGCAGAGCAGGGCCAGGATGGTGAACAGGGTGCGGGCGCTGGCGACGAATGGCCCCTGCACCTCGGGCGTGACCTTGACCCGGCCCATGTAGAGCACCAGGATGAGCATGGCGATGGCGGTGCTGGTGGTCTGGCCGGTAAGGCGCATGGTGCCCAGCACGCCCGAGGCCACGCCATAGTGCGGCCTGCCGACCGAGCTCATCACCGCGTTGGTATTGGGCGAGGAGAAGAAGGCAAAGCCCAGGCCCAGCAGGATCAGCGCGGCGATGATCAGGCCCATGGGTGTGCCCTGGCTCAGGAAGGCCAGGAGCACGAGCCCCACCACCGTCAGCGCCATGCCCACCGAGGCGACGGCCCGGGGTTCCACCCGGTCCGACAGGCGGCCGGCCAGGGGCGAGAAGATGGCCTGCATGGCGGGCTGGGCCAGGAGCACCAGGCCCGCCCCCTGCGGGCTGAGGCCCTGGGTATACTGCAGGTACAGGCTCAAGTAGTAGCTCACCGCGTTGGTGGCGCTATAGTTCAGCAGGGCGGCCAGGTTCGAGAAGGCAAAGACCGGGTTCTGCCGGAACAGGCCGATCTCCAGCACCGGGCTGGCCTGCCGGCCCTCCCACGCCACGAAAAGGACCAGCCCCGCCAGCCCGGCCGCCAACAGCATCGCCCCCTGGAGGCCGGGCAGTTGCGAAAAACCGTACATCACCGCCACCAGCGCCAGCCCGTATATCACTGAACCTGCCAGGTCGAAGGATTGGCCGCGCGCCTCGGCCCACTCGGCACCCAGCTTCCAAATGGCCAGCACGATGATGAGAAGCGCCAGGGGCAGGGTCGCCAGGAAGATGGCTCGCCAGCCCAGCGCCTGGGTCAGAAAGCCGCCCACGAACGGCCCCAGCGACAGCCCCAGGTAGGTGGCGGCCACATTCACCCCCAGCGCCTGGCCCCGCTCGGCCGGGCCATACACCGAGGTGAGGATGGCCGTGCCGGTGCCAAAGATCATGGAGGAGCCGATCCCCTCCACCACCCGGCAAACCACGAGCACCGGCAGCGACCATGCGCTGGCCGAGAGGATCGTGGAGACGGCGTAGATGACGACGCCCCAGATAAAGACCTTCTTGCGCCCATGGATGTCGGCAAAGCGGCCCATGGGCACCAGGAACATGGCCGCCGCCAGCGAGTAGCCCAGCGTCACCCAGCCCAGGGAGACTGCGTCGCTGCCGAACTCGTTGCCGATGGTCGGCAGGGCAATGACGATGGCCGAGACCATGAAGGGGGTGAGGAAAGAAGCAATGGCAGCCACCACCAGGGCGCTGCGCTTGACCGAGGCTTGGTCCATCCAGCCCTCTCTCCATCCAGGTGGCCCCGGGGCCGCTTCCAGGCCCCGGCGCTAGCGGCTCGTCCGGCGCCGGACCGGCTCGGCCGGCCCGTAGGGGGCGGGGATGTACTCCACCGAAGGGCGCCGCATCCCTGCCTGCGGGAAGAGGTTCATGATCTCGTACACTTCCTGCGGCATCTCTGTGCTCACCGGCAGGCCCAACTGGCGCGCCTCATCCACCGTGATGGGGTAGTCGTGGGTCCAGGTGCCGGTAGAGAGGGTCTCGGCCAGCGCGGCGGCCCGGTCGGCGGGCAGGCGATCGCTCAGGATGGTGGCGACCGTGTGTTGCACCTGGGCGATGGCCTTGCGTGCCTGGTCGGCCATGATCAGGGTCTGGTCGTCGACCTTGTTGATGTCCTTCTGCTCGAGCACCTTGAGCACCGACGCCGCCGGCCACTGGCCGATCTGTGGGTCCACCGGCCCCAGCACGGCGTTCTCGTCCATGACGATCTCATCGGCCGCCAGGGCGATGAGGGTGCCGCCCGACATGGCGTAGTGGGGCACAAAGACGGTCACCCGCGCCTCGCGCCGCTGCAGGGCGCAGGCAATCTGCTCGGCGGCCAGCACGAGCCCGCCGGGCGTGTGCAGGATCAGGTCGATGGGCACCTTGGGGTCCGTCAGCTTGATCGCCCGCAAGACGGCCTCCGAGTCCTCGATGTCGATGTAGCGGGCCAGGGGGATGCCCAAGAGCGAGATGGTCTCCTGGCGGTGCACCAGCACGATCACCCGGCTCTTGCGCTTCAGCTCCAGCCTGTGGAGCGCACGCCGGCGCGCCGCATCCAGCATCCCCTGGCGGAGCATCGGCTGCAGCGACATGAAGAAGAACAGGAGAAGGAGCAGGATGGAAAAGGGATCTGAGAACATGTTTCCACACTCCAGTCGCGTCTACCAGGGCCAATACTCGTCGGCGTGGAAGTGCCTGTAGCGGCGCCGCTCGAACACCTTGACCAGCAGCAGGCCGGCCACAAAGCCGCCTACGTGCGCCCACCAGGCCACGCCCCCGTAGGTGTCGACCGAACCGGCGAACCCCAGGGCAAAGAGCCCGTTGAAGAGCTGCGACACGAACCAGAAGCCGATGAAGAGCAGGGCAGGCACCTCGATGAACCAGGGCAGGATGAACCCTGGGATGAGCGTGAGCACGCGCGCCCCGGGAAAGAGCACGAGATAGGCGCCCATCACCGCCGAGATGGCGCCGCTGGCGCCGATGGTAGGCACGGTCGAATCGGGGCTGACCAACACGTGGGCCGCCGCAGCCGCCACACCGCCCAACAGGTAGAAGATCAGGTAGCGCCCGTGGCCCATGCGGTCCTCGACGTTGTCGCCAAAGATGTACAGCACCCACATGTTGCTGATGAGATGCCACCAGCCCCCGTGCAGGAACATCGAGGTCAGGATCGTCCACCCCTGGGCCAGGCCGGGGTGGGCCAGCAAGCGCGCGGGCACCAGGCCGAAGGTGGTGGTGAGGGCATTCAGTTGGCGCGCACTCAGAGAGGCCTCGAAGAGGAAGATGAGGACGTTGCCCGCGATCAACAGCCAGTTCATCACTGGCAGGTCGCGGGCGCGCACAGTATCGCGAAGCGGCAACATTCGAACCTGCTTTCGCTCAATCCAAGTGCCCCAGGCAGCACACGCCGCCTCAAAAGCATTGTAACGGCAAGCCAAGTACAAGTCAAGGAGGCGCCCAAGCCCTTGCCCAGCAACCGGCCAGTTGGTAATTGCCGCACTCCATGCTATAATCGCGCTGCCTGGCGCCCATCGGAGCTCCGCTCAGCCGCCGTTGTGCTCCCCCACCTTCCGAGCCGGTTCGAGGCCGCCCAGCCCACCATCCTCTCTATCATAGGAGCCATCTGTGCCCAAGTGCCTGCGCATGCCTCTGGTAGGACTGTTCATCGCCCTGGCCGTTGCCGTACCGTGGTTGGCAGTGCCCCGGTCGGTCGAGGGCCATGTTCGCGACGCCGAGACCGGCCGGCCGCTGGCGCGCGCGACGGTCAAGGTGGGCACTCAACAGCTGGCCGCCGACGCCGAGGGGCACTTTGCCGTGGCCGGCGTGCGTGGGTTGGCCAGCGTGTGGGCCATCGCCGCGGGCTATGAGCCTGCGCACACCAGCCTGCCCCTGGGCATGCTGCTGGGCCTCCAGCACGAGCTGGCCCTCGACCTCAAGCCCACCCAGGTGGCGGGCACCGTCACCGACGCCGCCACCGGCCAGCCTGTGGCGGGGGCCACGGTGCAGGCGGGCCAGCTCGAGGCCCAGACCGACGCGGCCGGCCGCTATGTGCTCAAGCGCCTGCTCCCCGGCGACACCATCGTCGCCCGCGCCCGCTACTACCAGGACTCGGCGCCGGTGGCCTACCAGGGCCAGGCAACGGCCGACCTGTCGCTGGCCCTGCTGCCGGTGACGGTGCAGGTGTCGAACCTCTTCACCGGCGAGCCCCTGCCGGCCGCCCAGGTCGCGGCGGGCGGCCAAGCCGTCGAACTCGACGCCCAGGGCCGCGCTACCCTGGCCCGCCTGGCGCCCCAGACCCCCATCACCGCCACCCTGGCCGGCTTTGCCCCGGCCACTGTGCCCGCCAGCCCGGGCGACGCCATCGCCCTCAAACTGCGCCCCAACACCCTGCGCGGCACGGTGCGCAACCAGGGGGGCCAGCCCCTGGCCAACGCCCTCGTGCTCCTGCGCGCGCCCGGCGAGGACCCTCGCCCCACCTACACCAACCCGGCGGGCGAGTACCAGTTCGATAACGTGCCTGCCGACGCCACCCTGCTGGTGCGCATGGCCGGCTACGCCCGCGCTGAGCGTCTCTTGGGCACCGCGACGAGCCTCGACTTCCAGTTGCAGCCCTTTGTGGCCAAGGGCCTCTACATTCCCTTCGGCCTGCTGGTGAGGGGTGTGGAAGAGAACGTGCAGGAGGATATCGACCTGGTCTCGCGCACCGAGATGAATGCGGTGGTGATCGACATCAAGGGCGACCGGGGCTACCTGGCCTTCAAGCCCACGGACCCGCTCCTCCAGCAGATCGCCGTCACCTACGAGTACATCGGCGACCTGCACAAGGTCCTCGACGAATGCAAGAGGCGTGGCCTCTACACCATCGCCCGCCTCGTCGTCTTCAAAGACAACGTCCTGGCAGAGGCCCGGCCCCAGTGGGCGGTGCACCGCGGCGATGGCAGCCTGTGGAGGGATACGGAGGGCCTGGCCTGGGCCGACCCCTTCCGCAAGGAGGTGTGGGAGTACGACCTGGCCATCGCCAAGGAAGCGGCAGCCATGGGCTTCGACGAGGTCCAGTTCGATTACGTGCGCTTCCCCTCCGATGGCGATATCTATGACATGGAGTTCAGCCAGGAGACGAACCGCGACGCGCGCTGCCAGGCCATCTCGAGCTTTCTGGCCTACGTCCGCAAGGAGCTCGACAAGACGGGCGTCTTTTTCTCCGTCGACCTCTTTGGGCTCGTCACTTCGGTGGACCCCAACGTGCGCCTGGGCGACCTGGGCATCGGCCAGCGGCTGATCGACGTGGCGCCGTGGGTCGACTATATCTCGCCCATGGTCTACCCTTCCACCTACCTGCCCGGCCACCTGGGCCTGCCCGACCCCTGGCGCCAGCCTTACGAGGTGGTCAAGATCTCCATCGACGACGCCCACAAGCAGGTGCAGACCCTGATCCGCCCCTGGCTGCAGCACTATTCGCTGTGGGGGGTGCAATATGGGCCGCGCGAGTTCCGCCTCGAGAAGCAGGCTGCAGCCGATGCCCATGCCTGGGGCTGGCTCTTCTGGAATGCCGGGGGCGTGTACGACCCCCTGGCCTTCGACCCCAAGTGAACACAATGCCTGCTGCTTGCACTTTTCGATTCGGGTTGACTCGCCTGACGAGCAGCCTATACTGTGCAGCATACGAAATGCGCGCCATTACATGACGGATTGTAGTGTCGCTGCACTTTCGCCAAGGTTCGGAGAATTGCACCGAGCCGAGTTGACAAAAGGTGACTTTGCGTGTAAACTCTGCATTGTGTGAATCCACTATTTGTAGAGGAGGTTCGATATGGAAGTCGAGGTTGTCAGCAAGACCGAGCTCGCCCGGAGGACGAGGGAGGTCATCGACAGGGTACGTCACGGCGGCCGACACGTGGTCGTGGAAAACTATGGCTCCCCTGAAGTGGCGATTATCGACATCGAGGAGTATCGGCATCTGATGGCGTTGGCGCAGCGGGAAGCCGAGGCTCAGCGTCGCCGCGAAGAGGAGAGCCTGATCGACCGCCTGACGGCGACCCGCCGGCTGACCCGCCAGGAGGCGGCCGAGCTGATCGCCCATGCCCGCGAAGAGGTCCAGAGGCTCATGGCCGAAGGTGCCAGCAGCGGCAACGGCGGCAAGGAGCGGGAACGCGAGGTGGCCGGAACCCCATCGAGCGGCCGCGGCGCATCCTGACCCCTTCGTCTCTGCCCACAGCAATCGGGCGAGGGAGATAACAGGCCAGGCCCTGGCAGCCTTCCGGGGCCCCATGCTTGTCCATCGGAGGAACGGGCCAGAGGATGGCAGGTCGGCCTTCAACCCCACGCTGAAGCGCCAGGTACCCCCTGGCGCTTCGACTTTTACGGCGCCCACTCCAACCATGCATCCAGGGCATGGCCCGAGCCATCGTCGGCCTCGGCGCGCACCTCGAGCAGCCCATCGGCATCGAAGCCAAAGCCCACGCGTACGCGGCAGCCCGAGCCCCCATCGGCCGGCAGCTCCACCCGCAGGGTGCCACAACGTTCGTTGCGGCGCGCGACAGGCTTGTCGCCCTCGTAGAGGGGGACCTCCAGCAGCTCCCCCTCCTCCGCGCTGGCGAACACCCTCCAGGCCGGCTGGGTGGGCAGGCCCCGGCCGCGGGGCAGCACCACGTCCATGCGCCCGCCGTCGCCCTCCAGCCCCACGTCGTAGCGGCTCAGCCCGCCCACGAACGGTGCCACCACGCTGCCGCAGTGTGGGCACGAGCCGGCGCCGGCAGGGGCCACCAGCCCGCAGCGGTGGCAGCGCAACCCTTCATCGCCGCTCCAGGCGCGGGCCAAGGGGGCGCCGGCCCGCTGCCGCGCCGCCCGCAGCGAGGTGCCGCACTTGTGGCACGAGAGCCCTTCGGGCCGGTTGGGCACAAAGCAGCGCGGGCACGCCAGGCGGGCCTCGCCGCTCAGGCGACTGCCGCAGCGGGGGCAGGCCGTGGCCTCGCGGGGCGACGCGACCCCGCAGGTGGGGCAGCGCACTTGGCCCACCAGGGCGGCCCACAGGGCGGCCCCCATGGCGGTGCCGGTGAGGGGGTTGAAATCGCGCAGAAAGCGCGCGCGGCGCAGGCGGCGGGCGAGCTCTGCCTGCCAGAACGGCATGCGGCTGGCGGCGCCGGCCAACAGCACGGCGTCGACCCCCTCTGGGCTCAGGCCGGCCTCGGCCAGGGCCCGCTCGACCGTCTCCAGGGCCTGGGCCAGCCAGGGCTCTGCCATCCCTTCGAACTGGTTGCGGCGCAGCACTTCGTCGAGGCCGACTTTCAGGCCCAGGTCCTCGGGGGCAAGGGCGATGCGCACCTGCTCCACCGTCGAGAGGGCCACCTTGGCCGCTTCGGCCGTGCGGCGCAACCGCCGGCGCAGCGCCCGGCGCGCGGCCTGCGTCTCGTCGAGCAACAGCCCGCGCTCCGCCTGCAGGCGCCGCAAGAGGTGGGCCACAATGGCCTGCGTGAAATCCTCGCCGCCCAGCCAGCGGTTGCCCGCCTGGCCCAGCACCGTGAGCGCGCCGGGGAAGGTGCGCAGCAGCGCCACGCCGAGCGACCCGGCGCCGAAATCGGCCACCAGCATGGTGTGCGGCTCGGCTGTGGGGTGCTCCCAGGCGTAGGCCAGGCCGGCGGCCAGGGTGCTGGGCACCAGCGAGAGCACAAAGAGGCCCGCCCGGTGCGCCGCCTGGCGCAGCAGCGCCAGCTGCCGCTGGCCGAAGGCCAGGGGCGTGGCCAGCACGACGCGGCCCAGCGCCTGGCCCAGGTGCGCCTCGGCCTCCTGGCGCAGGCAATCGAAAAAGAGGGCGGCCAGCTCTTCGGGCGTGTACTCCAGGCCGCCCAACGCCAGGCTGGCCGCCTCGCCCAACCGCGGCAGCCACATCTCCAGGGCCCCTTCGCCGCTCGCGAGGGCGTCGTGGCCCCACACGAGCCCGCCCTGGGGGTCAAGGGCCAGCGCGGCAGGGGTCAACGGGCTGTGCTCGCGGTTGGGGATGAGGCGCGGCTCGCCCCCGGCCAGCACCGCCATGACCGCCTTGCTCGCACCCAGGTCGAGGCCAATCGCCGGCACCGGTGCCCCTCCACCCAACGAGGGAACTGAAGGAACTGTGGAACTGGAGGAACTGATGGGGCTGCCCCCTCAGTTCCCCAGTTCCCCCAGTTCCTTCAGTTCCTTTTCTCTACTACTTGTGCCCGCACACGTCGATGACGTCCCTCAGCACAGCTGCCGCCGTTGGCAGTGGGTCGGGTTCGTCGATGGCGGCTACGATGGTGCCCATGGTATCGGTGGTGTAGCGCACGCCCATCTGCCAGGCGGTGAGGCGCGCCAGGGGGTGGGTGGCTTCGAGGGCGGTGGGCCGCACCGAGAGCTGGTAGTCGCTGCCCACGCGCTCGGCCAGCGCCAGCAGCTTGATCACCTTGCCCGCCCGCGAGGCCTGGCCCAGATGCCTGGGGGTGACGCCCCGGATGCCCTCGACCTGCACGTCGCCCAGCGCCGTAGGCCGGCCGAGGACGCTATTGGCCACGATGACCAGCTTGGCGGCGGCATCCCAGCCATCCACATCGAGCGAGGGGTCGGCCTCGGCGTGGCCCCGGCGCTGGGCCTCGGCCAAGGCCTCCTCGTACGACAGCCCCTCCTCAGCCATGGTGGTGAGGATATAGTTGGTGGTGAGGTTGAAGATGCCCTCCACCCGTTGCACGGTGCTGCCGGCCAGGTCGCGCCGGCCCAGGTTGACCGTGGGCAGGCCCCCGGCCACGGCGGCGCTGAAGGCCAGGCGCACGCCCGTTTGCGCGGCCAGCCCCATCAGCTCCTGGTAGGCCAGCACCAACGGCCCTTTCGACGATGTGACCACCGGTATGCCGCGGCCCAAAGCGTCGCGGATGCAGCCCAGGCCCGGCTGCGCGTCGCGCAGGTTGGTGGGTGTCGCCTCGATGAAGAGGTCGGGCGCCGCCTCGGCCAGCGCAGTGCGCGCTGCCAGGCCGGGCCGGCCGGCCCCCGGGTAGGCCGCCACGCCCTGGCGCCCCTCCTTCATCGCCACGATGCGCGCCGGGTCGAGGCCGGCCGGGTCGAGCGCAGCCCCCGACGAATCGGCAGCGCCCACCGGCAGCAGGCGCAGCCCGTAGCGCGAGGCCAGAATGCCCTCTTGGCTCGCCACCAAGCCCATGAAGCGCCGGCCGATGGCCCCCAGCCCGGCGATGAAGAAACGAACGGTGCGCAGCTCTGGTTGGACCATGACAGATTCTCCCTCCTCACACGGACGCTGCCGTAGTGGCCGGGATTCTATCCCGGCCACCCACTACGAACGTGACGGGCGTTCGGTTCGTAGTCGGCGCTTTCAGCGCCCTGAAGCCCGCAGCCTGGCGCGAATAGCGGAGGCGGCGCCATGGCGCAGGCGTCAAGGCGCTAAAGCGCCCACTACGAACGTGACGGGCGTTGGGTTCGTAGTCGGCGCTTTCAGCGCCCTGAAGCCCGCAGCCTGGCGCGAATAGCGGAGGCGGCGCCATG
>Ga0123519_10008670_pt1 | contig 15473 bp, 9 predicted proteins | sample YelNatPaOPRAMG02_FD_87396 | JGI IMG/M metagenome (GOLD analysis project Ga0123519, IMG submission 87396) | Hot spring microbial communities from Yellowstone National Park - Yellowstone National Park OP-RAMG-02 (version 2) | ecosystem: Environmental > Aquatic > Thermal springs > Hot (42-90C) ...
ATTATAAACGAAATATTTTTAGTTTTCATATGAACCTCTAATTTTTGTCATTAAAAGAAATCACTTAACCAAAAAGTAATTATGTTATCTTTAAGAAGTAATGATTTATATTGATTTTCGAAATCTTGATCAAGAAACAAAATCATTAATTCTGTATCTGTCTGAATTGTGTAATTATCTAATTTTATGTACTTAAGTAAATCGTTGGAGAGATAAACGGAAAATTCTTTGATGTCTGATCTGAGAGCTAAGGCATTTACTAGTTCAAAAAATAGTTCATTTGCATTTTTGATAGCTGCAAATTCAAGTATTTGAATAAATTTATTTTTCTGCACACCTCGTATGTAAGCAACGATATTTCCATTCTCCTCCTTTACCAAAAAGAGATTTCGATCTTCACCACAAAAATCTAACTGTGAATTCCAGTAAATATTGTCTCTAAAGAATGGGCCTACAAATTCACTATTAAATTGTGAATAAATATTTTTTATAACTTCAAAATCGTTGGTGGGAATAAATTGTCTGATATTTTTAATTTCTTTTATTTGTTCTAAAGTAAAATTGAATTTTTTTCTTTTGAGAGTAATATATCCGAATTTTTCGTAATAGTGATTTATCGTTGTCGTTAAAAGGGAAAATGGAAATTTTTTATACTTCATATAATTAATCGCATCATTCATAAGCATAGAAGCATATCCACGCTGTTGATATTTTGGTAAAGTTGCAACATTACCTATTCCACCAAAATCAAAAACATTACCTTTTATATAAATCTTTCTTGGAAATATTTGAATGGTGCTGACAATTTTATCTTCAATTAGTAGAATTCTTGTGTCTTCTATCGATAAAGTTTTATCCTTTAACAAATGTCTTTCAAAATATTCATAGGGAGTATTGTCAAATGCATTATCACAAACTTTTAGAACTTCGAGTAATTCGTTATAACTTTTGCATCCTCTAATTTCTATATTACTCATTTTTGTCTACCAGGTTATTCTTTGCAAAAGGCCATTCTTTATGTTTTTTTGCCCAAAACAAAAACGAAAAAATTCCTAAAATTATCCAGCCTAATCCAAGTGTGATAGCTTCTACTCCAGAACTAATGAAAATGAATGAGAAACCGATAAACGCTAATATTGATGGTAACGGGTAAAGCCACATTTTAAAAGGTCTTTTTAAATCTGGATAATCTTTTCTTAGTAAATGTAAACCAATTATCTGACCTAAAAATTGAATTAATATTCGGCTTGAGAGGGTCGCAGAAATTATAAAACCAAGATCGAATAAAGATGCAATGCAGGTTATTCCACCAATAAGTAATAAAGAATAGTGTGGGAAATTTTTCTCAGGATGAAGAACATTTAGCCAAGAAAAGAAAAAACCATCACGAGCCGCAGCAAAAGGCAATCTTGAATAACTTAACATTAAAGAATAAATTGAACCATAAGCAGTAATTGCGACAAGAATGGTAATTATAACTGCTGCCTCATTCCCATAAAATTTTTTAAAGATATCTGTAACAATGTGTGATGAATTGATTATCTCATTGGTTGAAAGCATCCCAAGAACTAAAAAATTCATAGATGCATAAATCAAAGTAACAGCAATAACAGAAAAAATTATTGCCCGTGGAAATACATATTCAGGATTTACGACTTCTTCTTCAACAAAACAGATATTATAGTATCCAAGTAAATCATACATAGCAATTAAAGTTGCATTTCCTAATCCCATTAAAAAACCAAAAGAAAAAGAAAATTTATTTGAGAGCGGAAAAATATAACTCGAATTAAAATGAAAAATCCCAACAGTAATTACAAGAAATACTGTTAACAACATAAATATCCATAAAACAACAGTTACAAATCCTACAAATTTTACTCGATTGTAATGAAGAACTATTGTGACTAAGCCTGTTAAAAAAGCTAAAGCTCTAATTTGCCAATCAGAAATACTAGGAATTATAAAAGCCAGATAATGAGCCATTCCAATGTAACCAGAAGCTATTTCAAGAGGTCCACTTAATAAAAATGACCAAATAAACAAAAAAGCCATCAACTTTCCGAAATATTTTTTATAGCTTTCTCTTAAATAAACATATGATCCACCTTCTCCTCGAATTGTCGTACTTAGTTCTGCCCAGACTAAACCATCAGAGATTGCAATTACTGCACCAATAATCCATCCAAGCATAGCCAATGGACCACCCATAGCTGAGACTATTAAAGGGAAAGTTATGAAAGGTCCAATTCCGACCATAGTTGACATATTTGACGCAGTTGCGTGCAATAATCCTAACGATCTCTGTAAATGTGTATTTCTTGATTGAAGCATTTATTTTATAACTATAAATTTATTGTAGGAAGTTTGGTTTTTTGTTTTTCCGACAACAAAATAAACACCACTGCTTAAATTACTTGCATCGTAATCAATTTCATATTGCCCTTTAACTCTGTAATCGTTTACTAGTGTATCAATTTCCTTGCCTATCAAATTGTAAATTTTAACTGTTAAATCAGAATCTTTATTAAGTTTTATATGAAACTTCGTTGAATTATTAAATGGATTTGGAAAATTAATTATACTTAAATCTTTCTGATTAGCTGTTTCAAAAATCTCATTTAAATTTTCTTCTTGAGAAGATTGGGGATTTGGTTCGAAAAATAAATTTCCAGTATAAGGTTCTCCCAATGCATTCTGATCAATTATAACTGTATGCAATAAATCATTATATCCCAATGATGAATTCCAAATGTTTTGGTTTGCAAATCTTATTGAATAATCAACTCTATCTCTCAGATTTTGAACAGGATCAGGTAGGTTTAAAAATAGTTTATAGTTACCAGTCGGTTGATCTCGCTTTATGCCAATAGTAAAATTTAATTGGATTGTATCCTTAGGTTTCCAGAATCTTGGATCAACTGGAAGTTTGCAATAATATTTTTGGTTTGTAGAAACATTTACTAATACTAATTCAACAATTCTTGGGTTAAATAAAGCACCATTCCCTTTATTAGTTAAAGTTAAACTCAGATTAAAACTACTACCTGGTTTTACAGAATCAGTAAAAACGCCTTGTATTAATACGAAACGATATCCAAGCTTTCTTTTAATCTCATCCATACATCCATTTCTTATCCAATTATTAATTACCGTAGGATGATAAGAACTATTTAAATAACTCCATCTTAATCTATCCATTTGATATAATGAATTACCACATCCACTGAATTCACTTGGATTACATGTTTCACCGCCCATTGGTACAAATAAACAGTCATTATGCAGATATTCTTTTTCAACTGTTGTATCAATATATGTTCCATAGTCATCCCAGCTAGCAAGAAAACAATCATTATGATGCCCAGTTCTAGTATAATAAGTTTCATGAAATGCAGAGTCATAAGGTATCGGAAAAGAGGTATTGAAAATTTCTTGCTTAAATTTTGGGGTTCTAACCTGTACCATCCTCTGTTTTGGCAATACATCTAATATTTTGAATAGAATTGTTCTACGACTATTAACATTGTCTAATCCGTTAGTTGAAGAATGCCACTCACCCCAAGCACCAATAAAACCAGCTTGCATAACAGCAATTACATCATAATTCTCTTGAAGTATTGGTCTAAGTTGTTCAAGATGATTTAGGATAATGTTTAGCGGTGCATCTGGTTGTCCTATGTTATCACTGTAAGCAAATCTTAAAATGCATTTCATACCAGCTTGTCTTATAACATTAAAATCATTTCTGATAAAATTAAGCATTGATGCATCAAGCGATTTATCGCGATAATTTGTTAGGTAATACATTCGGTGTATTAAAGATTTGCCTTGACTTTTATAATAATTGAGTGTGCTTAAAGTTAATGGTGATTGTGTATTATAAGTATCTAATTGATTATACAATCCTCTTTCAGGATTAAAAATAATATCATTGCTTTCAATGTAGTTAATTGTTGATTGAGGAATTAAATTCATCTTTAATATCAAATGAAAAAAAAGGAAAATAATGAGCACTCTATTTCTCATTTTTAATCTCCGATAACTCTATAAATGCTTGTTTATTAAAATTCAAATTAATCTCGGGATTGGAACCTTTTAATACTCCAAGTTCTTTCTCTTCAATCAAATCATAAATTAAATAATTTGATTTTTTATTTAATCCTCGAAACTCAATCTTGCCATTATATATTCCGTCAGAAAAGAAAGCATAATAAAATTTATTGTCTTTTTTAATCAGGTGTGTTTCTGGAACATCAAAAGCCATATCATAAAAATTTAAATATTCACCCTGATATAATTTTAGGGTATCGAATAAGTCAAACCATTTTTTCCATCTTATATATTTTTCTTCTGTTAATATTAAGGAAGTATCCAGTTGGGAAAACTTTGGACTTGTAAATTTAGTCGATAAAATTCCCCCAACTGCAATTGTAGATAAAAAGTCCTCCTGATCAAAAACAATAAACCTGTTTAATTTCTCATCCCACTTGCGGTTAGTAAGTTCAATATGATCACCACTATAAGAGATTTTATTCCCAAATAAAGCTTTAAATGCTTTCCCTTTAATTCTTACCTGTTTTGAACTTGTAGGATCGGAAGCAACAACTTGATCAATGAAAGCCAAGTTATAAACAGAATAATTTGTACCGCATGGACAAAGTTGTATTAAAAAGTCAGGATTATACTTTTTAGCAGTATTTGAAATTTCTCTAAAAAATTTACTTAAAGACCAAACAGATTGAAGTGGACTTTTATGGTGATGTTGTTTATTAAAACACAATGGGAATGAATTAAGATGTTGCCCATCTAGCTTAAATCCGTCTATTTTCCAATCTTTAATTGCTTTGATTACAAAATTTTTGAAATAGTCAACAACGCTATCTACTGCAGGACAAAGAAGGTAACTATTCCACCAACCAACGAAATATCTCTTACCATCTTCGTTCAACATAAACCATTCGGGATGTTTCAAAGCAATTTCACTCTGTAAAGACCATTCACTCTCATTCTCATTAAAATTATTTTGAAAATAATATGATGAATCACTTGCCATTAAAGGTGTCCACCATAGACGAACTTTAAATCCATGATAATTTAAAGAATCGATAAATGCTTTCCATTCTTCTTCACTGGAAAATTTTTTTTCTGATACTTCAAAATCACCATAAGCTTTCTGCCAACCATCATCTATAGTAACCCATTTAATATTTAATGACTTTACTAAATCGAGAGTACTCAATATCTGTTCTTTTGAGAAATTCCTTTCGTATCCCCATGCACACCATTCAGGCAAAAATCTATCTGATGAAAAATTCCCATTGAAGTTAATATCAGATTTTTCTAATAGACTTGAATATATTTTTATCGCATTAAAGAAATCGCCATAGTGATATATTAATGCAACAGGTACTAATTCTTTCTCATCACCTGGTGCTAAAACAAAACCTGTACTATCGATTAATTCAAAAGTTATCGAGCTATCCGTATAATTGATTGGCAAATAAATTAATTCTTGTTTAGCTGAAATTGATGAAACAGCAACGCCAAAATTTTTACCCCAGATATCTAAAATTGGAAGCCCACCTCCATAATCATCATAATCATTTCCCTGAAAATTTGTTCTCTTCATCCCTCTTACGATCGGCAAAATCCAGTCTTCTCTCTCTGGAGAACTATACGGAATAAAGCCGTAAAGTTGTGAACTCCCAAAATTTTTAAAATTATTTTCTGAAATAATTCCCGTTAAATAGTTAATCTTTTTAACATAAATATTGTCTCTGGATTTATTTTTTATCAATGAATTAATGAGAAGCGAATTCTGCAAATTAGTTGGTTTGATAATTTTGATTTTCAAATCAATCGAATTATTTGAAAGTGAGATATTATATATGAATGACTTACCGAATTCAGTCTTAGAATAGAATTTTTTAATTGACTTAGAGTACTTACTTGGACTTTGATTTTCAAATTGAACTGCAATTATGTCTGTAAAATTTACAATTGAAATTTTATTAACTAAATTTATCAATCGAATCGTAAATGGATCTTCTAAATTAAGTTCAAACTTTAATTCATCTTTTCTACCTGAGAAATCATCACTCAAGCATATAAGGTTGAATGATAATAATATGAAAAGCGTTAGGAAAAATTTCTTTCTTATCATAGAATAATTATAAACTTACCCTTGGCAGTCCCTTCTGGCGATTCTATGTGATAAAAATATACTCCTGGAGCAACCAATTGTTGGTTCTCGTTCTTTAAATCCCATTTTGCAATGGTTGGGGTGATTGCATTTTCTGCAGAATGATAAATAGTTTTTATTAATTCCCCTGCGACATTATAAATTCTGATAGTTGCATATTCAGGCAACCGTGTAAATTGAATTTGTCTCTCTGTACCCTGTTCAAATGCATTCGCAACTACATATGGATTTGGTACAACTTTAACATCAATTAAACCTTTAGACTTTGGTGAATAAGGAATTGCTCTAACAGTATTTGTACCATTCATTGGCTTTGAAGAAGCTGTATTTTCAAGAGGGCCAGTTATTCCGTTACCTGAATCATATGCAGCAACATAATATATATAACTTAGACCGTTAATTACATTATTGTCAACCACAACTCTTACAGTATCCCCTCGTTTGAAATACTTCAAAGAATCAGTATCAATAATTTTTATTGGTGGCAAACCAGTATCATCTCCTAAATAATACCATGCAAACTCAGGTAAAGAAGAATAGTGGCCTTTTATTCCATCAATTTTATCAAATTGAAAAAGTGGAATGTAATGAATACCACCTTCAAAATCTGTGAATGTTTGCGAGCCCCATGTTTGACCATCATCAGCTGAACGATAAATTTTATATCCCTGAAACTCAGGATCTTTTTCACTATCCAAACTTATTAATAATGTATTTTTACCATCTCCAGGTACAACTTCAACTCTTGGTGCTGGTGGAGCTTTTACAGGATTAAAACCAGATCTATATAGTGTCCAAGCATTTTTTGTATTTTTAATCAATTCTTTTTTAGACATTCCAAAAACAGTTGCAAATATCAATGTGTCTGACTCACCTGGGTTTAATGTAAAGGGACCTGAACCAAGAACTTGTAAACCATCCGCACCTAAGCCCAAGTAATAACCTGGACCATTATTTAAGGAATCAGGAACACCATCGTGATCAAAATCATCATCAATTCCATCACCATCTGAATCATCTGGATCACCAATATTCATAAGGTTATATTTAAAGTATAAATCTTTTCTCGCTCCATTGCCCCGAGGTGTGGTTGCATCCATCCAAAAATGGAAAGCATCATAAGTTTGCACTTTTTTAGATGGTCCGGGCATTCTAAGAGCAGCTACTCCAGCCCATGCGATTTGACCTTCACCAAGATATCCACCTTTTGGGTTTTGTTCTATGAAATTATCATCACTACTATACGCAAGTTGTAAAGATGGATCGTAATAATGACGATCATCATCAAACCATGTTGCATTTGATAAGAATATTGGAAAATGCCCAAAATCTACATGAATACCAACTCGCATATCTTTTATTGGGTCAGTGCCGATATTTCTTATTACGAACATCCATATTATAAAATCCTGATAAAGTTGTCCTGTCCAAGCAAAACCTCTCATTTCCATATGAGTTTTTAGCCAATATCTATCGACATCACCAAGATCAGTGCCTTTCCATGCATACATTACTGAATAGGTTTCCTGATCCGCGATTAAACTTCCATTTTTTCCAATTCCAGGCCAACCTTCAGGTCCAATTTTCAGAGGGACATTTGTCCCTGGAATATTAGTCGGCCAATTTGGCCAAGTTGTAGGATCCGTACTTATTGGTGCTTTATCACCCTTCACAATTTCTGGATAAGGGGCAAAATGTTCTTCATCCCAAAATGCAGCGGGACCTTCATCCAATGTTGCATCGCAATATTCACGATTATTTGGATTTGAACCTCCGACGGCTCCTGGCAATTGGTCAGCAGGTGCACCAATAACTACACCAACTGCTGTTCCGTAACTTAATCCACTACCATTTGGAAATTCGAATGCTGGTGGTCTTGCAAGAGGTATATTTTGTTCATTCCCGTCGCACAACAAACCCGTATTATTAAATTTTGTTCGTACTCTATTGATATCAAATATATTCCATCTTTGATATAGCATTGGATCTTCTATCTGACTAATACCTTGAACATAAAAAATCATAACTAACAAAATTATTTTATATGCTCTTTTCATATTCTATTCCTCTTAATTAGATTTGATAGGATTTACCAGAATAGTATTAATTCCCGAACTATTTAGATTTATGGTTTTCAACACAAATTTCTTATCGTTATCTAATATTTGAACTGATGATGTTAAGACTACATAAATTAGTTCGCCCGTGGGTATTAAACATACCGACTTAACAGGAACTTGATAATTTAATTGATACTCCGTATTCCCAGTGGCTTCATCAAAGAAATAAACTGAATTTCCTGCAACCACTAATATCTTATTATTATGAAAATAAATATCTATTGGTTCAACACCAGTACTAAAAGTCGTAAAATCTTTAATGAAATTTCCATTCTCATCATAAACTTTTACTTTTCTACCTTTACTATCACAAACATATAATTTATCTTTTGTTGAATTGAATTTTATTTCACCAACAACGAGATTCGTTACAGCTGATCTTACTCTTTTGATGATTGTTCCATTATCAGAATTAATAATTACTAAATCTCTATTACTTTGATCAAGGGTGTATATCTTAGATTGATCTTGAGAAATTTCCAATTTACCCGGATAAAAACTTAGGTTAATTACTTTCTCAATTTGTAAAGTTGACAAATTAATTTTAGAAATAGCTCTACCATTAACACTCAAAACATAAGCGTAATTTTCTATTGTTTTTATATTAACTGGATTTTGCGCTACATCAAAGTTTGCAACAACATTACCGTTACTGGTAGAAGTTATTTGTATTTGATTTTTCGATGTATTAGCGATTACTAAATACTTCCCATCTGACGAAACATTAAACCCATCAGGTGCTGAAAGATTTTCAACTAAATAAACTGTACTATCTACTTTTTTGAATGAAATTATTTTGCCTTCTTTTTTGTCTCTAAGATAGACATCATAAAATCCACCATCGGAATAATTCCCTTCTGTATAAAACCATGTTTTCAACAATAATGTTGTATCATCCCACACAGGATTGTTATCTTTTATTATAGAATTTCTATTGACATCTCTTACACGACCACGTAACTCGGCATAATAAATTGTTGATTTCTTCAATGAAGTTTTTGGAACAAACTGAATAATAGAATCTCTTTGTATAAAATTTCCCTCAACAAAATTACTATCGATATCATATAACTTAAATCGACCATTAAAAGTATTTGGATCCATAGGCTCAGAAAAATAAAGTAAAATATTTGTATTAATTGGAACGATTAATTTTCCCTCTTGTGGTTCAATTAATAAAGCTTGAGGTCTCTGTATTTCTGTTGGAGCAGTTGGTTCCCGGTTGGGTAAGCAACCAATAATCGAGATTGATAGGATTAAAAAGATAACCAGCAAATTAATTTTTTTCTTCATTCTTCCACCAGAATTTTTTAAAAACTAATGCTTAAAGAAAATTGATTAATTAATCCTAAACGCCCAAAGTTTGTAAAAGCATAATTTAATAATATATCACCAGCAAAATTTGTATTCGCCTTTACACCAACGCCTAATGAATAGCTAACTTCATCATAATTAAATCTATAACCGCCATTTAATTCAAAGACATCAAATATTTTAAGCGAAGCACCAAGGTTACTTCTCATTGTATAATCTCTCGAATCAACTAAAGTATATCCTAATGATAGCTTATAGTTTTTAGTTTCAATAGCATTAGTAGAAATACCTAATTTAATCATCAAAGGAAGATCCCAACTTTCTGTTTGAAAAACAGCGGGAATTTGTTTATTTGTTGGACTAAAAGGTACAGTCTGAGTTGTGATTAATTCATTACCTGTAAATTGCATTGTTCCACCAAAATTTGAAAGGGAAATACCAATTTTCATATCATTTAATATTGATGTTTTGAAGACACTTCCAATATCTAAAGCGAAGGTACTTGCTGAAACAGATACCAAACTCTCTCGAAGATATTTTACTTTTAGTCCAACTGAGAATCTGTCTGTAAAATTTTTTGCGTAGGATAAACCCAGTGATAAATCGCTTGCACTTACAACTCTACCAGTGCCTTCCTGTTTTAAAATTGTAGTTTCTAAAATATCCCCTGATGAAAAATAAGCAAGATCAAATCCCATTGTTCCAAAATCAAATGGTATGGCAAGAGATAAATAAGAAATTTTTGTATCGACTAACCAATTTATATAAGAAAAAGAAACACTTGATTTTTCTAACCAACTAATTACTCCAGGATTTAAGTATAAAGTAGATGCATCTTCAGATAATGAAAGATTTGATTCAGCCATGCTTACTGATTTTGCACTATACCCTATTTTTAAAAAATTTGCAACCGAAGTCCCAGTATATGTAACTCCTTGAGCCATTAGATTACTTATAAAAAGAATGAATATATACCACAGAGTTATTATTTTTTTTACCATGTTAATTAAACTCCATATTCATTTATATATTCAATGATAAACCAATTTGAATTCTTCTTCCAGGTCCCCACATAGTTGGATTATTTGTGTAATCATCAGATGTCGCAGGATTTGTATCTACACCTGGTTGCCCAGAATCTGGGTATACCCACCAGATATTCTTACGATTAAATAGATTTAAGATTTGAACAAAAGCTTTAAGTTTCATAAATCCAATTTTTACTTCCTTATTTAATATTACATCGAAATAGGAAATCATAGGTGCTCTTTCAGCATTTGGCTGAAATTGACTGTATGTATAAGGTAAACCAGTTTGCAATCCTCCAAGAAACGCAAAACTAAAATCGTTGGGTAATAGGATGAGTCCACCAAATGAAGCAGTGTGAGTTTGGTCCCAATCAGCTGGAAAAGTTCTTGAAATATCTTGAGGCAATGAAAATAGAAATGAACTTGTTACAAGAACTTTTGAATAAGTGTAGTTCAAAAATCCTTGAAAATTTTTAGACATTCGTTTTGTTAAGGATATTTCTAAACCTTTAACATTAGCAAAATTTACATTATCAAATGATGGAAATCTTTGCTCACGTACTACATCGCCGGATTTCAAATAACCAGTTACAATTCTAATTCCCACCAAATCATACATTTTACGGTAAAATCCAGTTATATCAGCTGAAATGTCATCTGTTACTTTAATTTGAACTCCAAATTCATAGTTTATGTTTTTTTCTTCTTTAATATCACCATTAGCAATTGCACCATGAACTGACTGAACATTTGGATAAGGATAAAATTGATATCTTCTATTCATTCCTTGGTTCGATACATAAAACCAGGGATACTGATAATAATGTCCATAACCAAATCTAAAAGCAGCTACTTCTGAAATCGGATAACTTATACCAAAACGAGGGCTTAAATATTTTCTTGGTTTGACTCTGCCAATTTCTCCAGTAGGTTTTGTAATATCGGTTACAAATTCTTTATTAGGCTCTAAATAATCATAACGCAAGCCTAAATTCACGACCATTCCAATGTCGTTAAATTCCATTTTATCATTTATAAATCCACTGATCTTATAAGGTTTATATTCATAATCTTCAATATATTCCCAGCCATATGGATTAAGTCTTTGCAAGAATGTTGTCATTTTTTCAAAAGTTAAACCTAACTGGATAAATTGTTGATCAGATAATTGTGATGATAAAATAGTTTGTGCTTCTAATCTGTCGAAATAGCTATCAAAATAAACAAAGTCTGTTCCTGAAATGGAAAACTCTGCTGAACCAATAGCTGGATTAATTTCATAATACTCTGGATTATCATAAACATGTGATTTAAAAGTTCTTTTGTATTTAGCTAAATGAAAATCTAAATAAGTTTGTGGTGAAAAAACTTGAGTGAATTTTGTATAGATTAGCTTATCATAATAGTGAACATGTGGTGTCCCATAAGGGTTATATTTAAAGTAATGATTATAAACTCCTTGAATAATTTTGGAATCCAAATAACCAACTCTTACTTTAAGTTTATCAGTTGCTTGCCAAACTAATTTTCCAAATAATAATTCAGAGTCACGAAATTGCATTGGAACAACTTTAGGATTGCCAGTTTTGTCTCTTCCCTCAGTATCTACATAATCAGGATAAATATATCCATGGATGTATCCATCAGAAGAATAAACTCGTGTGTTAATAAAAAAGCCAAGATTATTTATGTACGGTACTGGACCGCTAGCAGCAATTTCATAATTCCAAGTATTTTGTGAACCAAATCGTTTCCCTAATTTGTCTGTATAAGTAGTAACTTTAAATCCATAATTTTTTTGAACATTATCTAAAGGATTCATCAACATTACTGCGGACATTGCTTCACCGAATTGAGGACCAAAAGTTCCAGTTAGAGTTGATAGTGATTGAAGTGTATATTCTCCTAAAACATCCAAATTATAACCACCCCACAAAGCGTCAGTTACATTAATTCCATCGAAAAGATATAAAGTTTCATTTGTTCTTCCACCCCTGAAATGGAGACCATCGTTTGGAATGGTTGCAAATTGACCGAATACAGGTTGAGATGAAACAGGTGTCGTGACAATATTTGCAGTTACGCCGGCTTGTTTTGTTATTAAATCTTTAACAGTTCCCTTAATTGGTAACTCTTGAATATCATTAGCATCAATTCCTTGAATTTTATATACTAAATCCTTTTGAACAGGAGGCCTTGTGTATTGAACAACAATTTCCTGCATTTGTATTGTAGTGGGATTAAGTTTAAAATCAATTCTGGTAGTTAGGCCTTCTACAACCTTCACATTTGTAATTAATTGTGTCGTATACCCAACTGCACTTGCTCTTAAATTGTAAATACCTGGTGGAATATTTATAATGTAATAAGAACCATCCAATTTTGCTGCAGCACCCATATTTGTATTTTCAATAACAACATTAGCACCAACAATTGGTTCACCATTAGTATCCGTGACCTTCCCAGTTATTTTCCCAGTATTTTGAGCAAGCATAAACTGAGAAATTATTATTAATACAAAAAATATCTTTTTCATTACAATAACCTCAATTTGATTTAAAATAAAGAGAGGAAGAAATTTTCCTTCCTCTCTTCTTGGTTTTTGTAATTACTTAATCAAAATCATTTTGCGTGACTGAATATTCCCATTAAACTGCAAAGTATATAAATATACACCAGAAGTTAAAGTTTTTCCATCAAAATTAATTCTATGTTTACCACTTGAAAGTTCTTGATTAATAAGCGTAGTAATTTCTCTACCTAATAAATCATAAATCTTAAGAGACACAAATCCATTGGAAGGTAAGTCAAATGAAATCGTAGTACTTGGATTAAATGGATTTGGGTAATTTTGATATAATGTAAATGAACTTGGGACGAAATCATTTCTATCATGTATACCAGTTGTAACTAATTTCAATGGATAGCCGGCAACACCAGGATTTGAAGCATAATCAGCTCTCCATGGACCAAAATTTTCACCTGCATAAATCATAATTGCTATACTATCTGGTGTTTGAAAGTTTGGTAAATTTTTAGGATTTAACAATAGAATTTTTGGAATGGCAACTTCAACATCATTATAGTCAACATTCCATGAGACCCAAGCACCTCTATATTGATCAGCTAATTCAAAATCCCATCCATTACTCATTTGGGTATGTTCCCAAACAGCTTGGGGGAAACCAGTATTTAATTTCATTAGAGTATCTTCAGGAAAGACTTGTATCATAAAATCATATCCACTGCCCCACCAGCCCCAGGTCAGTCCTGTAGTATCTGAGGTTCCTGGATCAATTGAAATATAGATTCCAATTGCTGCACCACCATGGTAAGTTGTATCGGTTAATGTATTAAGGACATTTGCAGCTGGGTTCATTTTTACACGCACATAAACATAATCGTCATCATTTGTCGCATACACATCTTCAATATCAAGATCAGCAAAGAAAGAGGGATTATTTGGATCTGGTGCATCAGGATCACCATTACCAAATGTTAATTCGGGTTGATTAGGACTTACATCTAATTGCCAATTATTATTCCAGTCAAAGAATAATCCATCAACTTTAACCAATCCTGGATTTTTCATCTTTACTGGATAACCACTCACACCTGGATTACTTGCATAATCAGCTCTCCATGGACCTAAATTTTCTCCAGCATACACCATAATTGCAATTGAATCTGGTATAACGAAATTAGGTAAGTTATGAGGATTAAATAAAGCATATTTAGGTACTGCAAATTCAACATCATTATTGTCTGCGTTCCAAGCAACCTTAGCACCAATTAGAGTATCCCATTGTACAAAATCCCAACCATTACCTTGCTGCATATGTTCCCAGATAAATTGATCATATATGGTAGTTGCTCTTGCTATACTATCTTCAGGAAAAACTTGAACGAAGAAATCATAACCAGATCCCCACCATCCCCAAGTCAAACCTGTGGTATCTGATGCCCCAGGATCTACAGAAATATAGACAGCTATAGCAGCACCGCCATGATAAGAAGTATCATTTGGAATGTTCAAAACATTTGCTGCTGGATTTAACTTAACTCTGAAATAAACAAAATCAGCATCATCAGTAGCGTAAACATCTTCTATATCAAGATCGACAAAATAAGATGGATTGTTCGGATCTGGTGCATCAGGATCACCTTGATTAAAAGTTTTTTCTACTTGGTTGGGTGGAACATCCAGTTGCATTTCTGGTTTCCAATCAAAGAACAATCCGTCAATTTTGATCTGAGATAAACTCGTGTTTTTAGTAATTAATATTACCAAGAAAGAAAGTAGCAAAAGTTTAAATAGGTTTTTCATAATAGTGCCCTTTCATTTGTTTTTGATGAATTGATGATAGTGATTTTGAAACATCATTTAATAGACAAAATATCTTTTTGATTATTTTATTTCGAATTGAAAATGAGGACTTAAAATCGGAGGGATATAAATTAGAAACGCAGCTTAATGAAAGAATACGAGCTTGTAAGTTATTTATTATAAGCAGCTTCATAATTTTGAATTTTTTTCTCAAATTTAATTTATAATATTTTTATCAAAATGTCAATTATTTTTTAAAATTTTTTAATAATTAAATTTTTTCTTTTTTTGCCTATTAGCAAGACTATTTCACAATTGTATATTAAAGCTTTACATTTTCGGTTACTAAAATTGGTATAACTAATGAAAAATAATGAAATACTCTAACTAACAAAGTTGCACTTATATTAATGCTGTATGGAATGGAAAAACATTCTAAAATTTAGTACCTTAAAGAAACATTTTTTTTAAGCTTAAAT
>Ga0123519_10008680_pt1 | contig 15453 bp, 13 predicted proteins | sample YelNatPaOPRAMG02_FD_87396 | JGI IMG/M metagenome (GOLD analysis project Ga0123519, IMG submission 87396) | Hot spring microbial communities from Yellowstone National Park - Yellowstone National Park OP-RAMG-02 (version 2) | ecosystem: Environmental > Aquatic > Thermal springs > Hot (42-90C) ...
CCTCCAAGCAGTATCCCATGCCCAAGATCCTCAAGACGGTCGATGTGCTGATCAATGCCTGCTGCTTCAAGACCCATGAATATGCGGGCGTCACCCTGTGCCTGAAGAATCTGGGTATCGGCCTCCCCTCCCAGAGGGTGGTCGGCGCCTGCAAGTTCGGGCTTCCCCACCAGCATGTGGCCGAGGTCCATGTGGATGTGAACTACATCGCGCAGAAGCTGGTGCCGCGGCAGTTCCACATCATCGATGCCCTTTACGCCGGGACCTGGGTGCCGGTTGCCCCCTACTTCCTCTCTGGCTTGATCATCGCCAGCAGGGATCCGGTGGCATGCGATGCTATCGGCACCGCCTGCATGAACCTCAATCCCCGGAACATCGGGACTACCCGGCTGGCGGCCCAGTACGGTCTGGGCAAGATGGAGTACGACGAGATCGAGGTGGTAGGGGTTCCCTTGGAAGAGGCCATAATCCAGGACTTCCCGCGCCATCCCTACAAGGCGCGGAAATGGCCCTGGACCCCGGATATGTATGGGAAGGTCACCAACTGGGATCAGTACTACCGCCATCCGCTCTACGGTGTGCCCAACTACCCGCGCTGGTAGGGGAGACATCGTGAACTCGAAGGGGGGCAGCCCTTGCCCCCCTTTTTTTATGCCCAAACATGGGGATGGGCCGGAAATTTCTCGCCTCTTCCCCGCTCGGCCTCATTTTCTCGTCCACGGATCCATGAGAAAGATCTGCAAGGTAAATACTCCAACCATGAAGGAGGAGAAGCAAGATGCGGCTGCTGGTGATCGCTGGGATGAGCCTGATTTCCCTGATCTCTTTCCTTTCGGGCCCGAGCTGGTGCGCCAATGCGGTACTGAAGGTGATCACCGACCCGGAGGGGGCCACAGTGGTGGTGGACAGTGGGCAGACCGGGATTACCCCCTGTACCCTGGAGGTCCCCGAGGGGAAGAGGAGCCTCCAGATCAAGCTGCGGGCCTACATTGCCAAGAACCTCCAGGTGGAGGTGTCCTCGCTGGAACCTACGGAGATCAAGGTAAAGCTGATCCCTATCCCCACCACCAGGCAGGAATCTTTCTTCCAGTACTGCTGGCGCCGTGAGTTGGAGAGCGAGCTGCCCTCGGGACAGATGCAGTAAGAAAAATCGAATAGTGCCCGAGGAGAAAATCCCGGCGCGAGGGCCGTTGACAGCCTGCAGGGGCTGTGGTAGGAACTGACAGTGAAAGGAGAGGGCGTGGCGAGAGGCTCAGGGGACCGGGATTTGGTGGAGCTGGATCAGGGGCGGATAGCCGTGCGCACCCCTTACCTTTCCCTTTTCCACTCCTTTGGTTGGACCGAGTTCGAGGCGGTAATGGCCTTCGCGGGCGGTCAGCTTTGGAAAGAGCAGGGCGGGCGTTCCGTTTTCCGGCTCTCGCTGGAGCAGCAAGGGAGGGAAGAGACCCTCTTCCTGAAGCGCCACCTATCTTTGAAAGGCAAAGGGGCCACCTTCCACGGCCTCCGAGGAAGGGGCCTGATATCCGGGGCCAGGAGGGAGTGGGATAACATCGAGCGTCTCCGGCGTCTGGGGATCGGGACGGTCGAACCGGTGGCCTTTGGGGAAAGGAAGCGGTGGGGATGGAATATCCCCTCCTTCCTCCTCACCCGGGAATTGAAAGATGCCTGCCGGCTGAGCGAGTTCTTCCCCCAGCGTTATGCCCCTCCTCTTTCCAGTTCCATACTGGCGGAGAAGAGGGGCCTCATCCGAAACCTGGGCTCCTTGGTGGCTCGTATGCACGGTGCCGGGTTGTTCCACCGGGACCTCTACTTGGGGCATTTTTTTCTCCGGCCGCGGGACGGGGGAGAACATGAACTCTTCCTCCTCGATCTTCAGCGGGTAATCCGCCCCTGCTTGCTGGTGGAACGCTGGCGAGTAAAGGACCTGGCCAGTCTGAATTTCTCCGCCCCTCCCCCTTGGTTCTCGGCCTCGGATCGCCTCCGCTTCTTCCTGGTCTACCGCCAAAAGAGGCGACTGAACGGGGAGGACAAGTCCCTCGTTCATCGCATCCTTCGCAAGAGCAAGAGGATTCGCGACCATACCCGCCGTCTCTTGGAAAGAGGGGAGATCCAGAATCCCCCCTGGGGCTGGGAGAAAGATGCTGCTTAGGCCGATCGTGTGGACCCCGGAGGGGACGATCCGCTTCCTCGACCAGAGGTTGCTCCCGGGCAGAGAGGTGTGGGTGGAGTGTCGCGATTTCCATTCCCTCCTTTCCGCCATTCGGGATATGGCGGTGAGAGGGGCACCGGCGCTGGGCATCGCTTCAGCTATGGGCCTGGCGCTGGGGGCCAGGGATCTTCCGGAGGACGATCGAGAAAGGTTCGAGGCCGGCTTTTTCTGCCTGGTAGAGGCCCTGAAGCAGACCCGTCCCACCGCTCGCAATCTCTTCTGGGCGGTGGAGAGGATGTCCGCCCTGGTGCGGGAGGAGAGGCATCTTTCCCTCCCCCGTCTCAAGGAAAGGCTGCAGGAGGAAGCCCAGGCCCTGGCGGAGGAAGATCTGAAGGCCAATCAGGCCTTGGGGGAATGGGGTCAGTCCTTGCTCCCGCAGCGGGCAAGGGTTCTCACCCACTGCAACGCAGGTGCCCTGGCTACCGGGGGACACGGTACGGCCCTGGGGGTGATCCGCTCGGCCTGGAAGGCGGGGAAGGAGATCCTGGTCTATGTCACCGAGACCCGCCCCCTGCTTCAAGGCTCGCGCCTCACTGCCTGGGAGCTGGCACGAGAGGGGATACCCCTCCTCCTGATCACCGACAGCATGGCCGGCTACTTTATGGCTCGGGGCGAGATCGACCTGGTGCTGGTCGGTGCTGATCGGATTGCGGCTAACGGAGATACCGCCAACAAGATCGGGACCTATACCCTCGCTGTCCTGGCCTACACCCATGGGATCCCCTTCTATGTAGCCGCCCCGCTTTCCACCTTTGACCCGGAACGCAAGGACGGTTCCGAGATCCCTATCGAGCATCGGGACGAGGAAGAGGTCAAAAGCCTGGGGGGGCAGCAGCTGGCGCCAGAGGGGGTGAAGGCTGCCAATCCTGCCTTCGATGTCACCCCGTCCGCCTATATCTCCGCTTTCATCACCGAGAGGGGTATATTGCATTCCCCCTTTCCCGAGGCGATTGCCGAGGCGCTGGGGGGACCTAGCCGGGATGTGGAAAGGCCCCAGTCGCAAAGGAAAGGAGCAGCCAGTGGAGAGTGGACAGAAGGACCTCCAGGGGGAGTTCCCCCTGCGTACCTGGGAGAAACTGGTCCGCCTGATTCCCGGCCTGGCCGGATACCAGGGAAAGGAGAGGATCCGGGAGGCGGATCGCCTATGTCGCACCGCCCTGGCGGAGCGACTGGGTCTGCTTCAGCATAAGGTGGAAGGGATCAAGAAGGCCCTGACCGAAGAGAAGGATTGGCGGCTTTTGCCCGCCCTGGACCTGCTTACCCGGAAGATGGCCCGAGCCAGGGACATGATCTCCTTTTCCCGTTACGGTTACGCCGGCGTCTTCGACCTGCAGAAGATAGGAAGAAAGGAGCTGGAAGAGATATACCGCTTCGATCTCGAGCTGGCCCTAAGCCTGGAGGACCTGCGACAGGCCGTGGATGGGTTCTGCCTCCGCGCCGGGCAGGGAAGTTTGGAGGCGGAAGAGATCCGGCTCTTGGGACAGGCGCTGGAGGATTTCACCGCCCGGCTGTCTGCCCGCCCCGGCACCGAGGGGGTGGGAGGAGGATAAGAAATGGCCCAGTTCTTGGAGGTTATAGAGTGGTTCGATCGCACCGGCGAGGAGATGGTCCACCGCATCCCGGAGGAGGGATCGGGGGAGATCAAGCTGGGAGCCCAGTTGATCGTGAGGGAGAACCAAGCGGCGGTCTTCTTCCGGGACGGCAGGGGATTGGATGTCTTCGGACCGGGTAGGCATACCCTGAGCACGCTGAACCTTCCCCTCCTGACCAAGGCTCTGAGCCTGCCCTGGGGGTTCACCAGCCCCTTTCGGGCCGAGGTCTATTTCACCAACCTCAAGGTTTTCTCCAACCTGAAATGGGGAACGCGCGACCCGGTGGCCTTCAAGGATAGGGAGTTGGGGATAATCCGCCTGCGCGCTCACGGCAATTACACCCTTCGGATCGCCCAGCCTCTCCTTTTCGTCAATACCCTGGTGGGGACGAAGGGTATCTATGCCACTGCCGATATCGAGGGATACCTACGAGATGTGATCGTATCTCGACTCAACGATCTCCTGGGGGAGACGCTGGACTCGATCCTGGAGCTTCCGCGGAACTACGACGAGCTTGCGGTAGCCGCCAAGATGCGCCTCCTCGATGATTTCAATCGTTACGGCCTGGAGCTGATCGATTTCTTCGTCAACGCCATTACCCCTCCCGAAGATGTGCAGAAGATGATCGACGAAAAAAGCAGCATGGCCGCGGTGGGCGACCTCAATGCCTTCTTGAAGTTCAAGGCGGCCAAGGCGATGGGCGAGGCCGCCACCCAGCCGGACGGCGGCGCAGGGGGAGGAGCGGCAGCAGGGATGGGCCTGGGGGTAGGGGCAGGCCTGGGGATGATGCTGCCGGGCATGCTTTTCAAGGTGCTGAAGCAGGAGGATGCCACCCCGGATAAGATCGCCGCCGCGGGGGTGGTGAACTGTCCCGAGTGCCACGGCGAGGTTCCCCTCAATGCGCGCTTCTGCCCGCATTGTGGCCACCAGATGGTGGTGGTCAACCGATGCCTTCACTGCGGAAAGGATCTCCCCCCGGAGGCTCGCTTCTGCATGGTTTGTGGGAAGAGGGTGGGGGAAGAGGTTCTTTGTCCGCGCTGCGGCACCAAGGTTCTGGAGGGAACCAGATTCTGCCCCCAATGTGGAGAGAAGATCGGACAATGAAGCCGTTCCTTTCCTTTCCTCTCCTGCTTTCCCTGGTTCTGGCCTTGGTCCTGGTCCTGGGAATAGTGGATCCGGGGGGGGCAATCGCGAGCGAAAGCCAGCCGGAGCCAGGCCTGCGGTCGGCCCTGGATGATCTGGAGCGAGGGGATGTGGAAGGGGCCCTGGATCGGCTGAAGACCCTCCGGAGGGAGAAGCTTCCCTCCTCCCTGCAGGCGAGGGTGGACCTCCTGGAGGGTATCCTCTCCGCCAAACAGGGTAGATGGCAAGAGGCCCAGGCTCCCCTGGAGCGGTCCTGCCTCTCCTTCATGGAACTGCAAGATTACTCCCTCTATTGGCTGGGAAGGTCCCTGCTGGAACAGGGAAAGCCGGAAAGAGCGGTCAGGGCATTTACCCGGCTTCTTGCCCTCCCTGAACCCAGCCGCTGGAAGGGACCGGCCTGCCTCTATCTGGCGGAGGCCTATGAGAGGAAAGGAGATCTCCCTGGCGCCGAGGTGGCCTATCGGCGCTACCTGCAGGACTTTCCCACTTCGGCCTCGTCGGCTCGAGCACGGCTGGGGCTGGCACGGCTCGCCGTGCGCCGAGGAGAAAAGGAGAAGGCGGCCTCGCTTTTACGGGAGATCGAATGCCGCCATCCGGAGAGCGGGGAGGCTAAGGAGGCAAGGTCACTGCGCAGGGAATTTTTCTCTTCCCTTCCTCTATCCGGGGCTGAGCGGTGGCGCAAGGCAGAGGCCTTGCTCTCCCGGGGAGAGTACCGGAAAGCGGCGGACGAATTCAAACAACTGGCCCAGGATTCCTGGTTGAGCGCCAGCGAAAAGATACGGGCTTCGCTCCAGGCCGGCATATCCCTTTTCCGCTGCCGCCGGTACCGTGAGGCGCTGGAATGGCTTTCCTCCGTCGCGGGCTCGGAGATGGCCTCGGAGGCAGAAGAGGCCCTTTTCTGGCTGGGCCGGACCCATCTGCGATTGGGAAACCGGCCGGAGGGAAGGTTCCATCTTCTCTCCCTGCTCTGCCGCTTCCCTCAAGCCAGGAGGACGGATGAAGCCCTCTACATCTTGGGCCAAGACGAAGAAGCAGAGGAGGACTTCATTCAGGCCAGGGATACCTACACCCGGCTGATCGAGTCTTTCCCCGCCAGTGAATACCGAGAGCGGGCCATATGGCGACGGGGCTGGGCCTCTTACAGAGCGGGGGACTTCGAGGCGGCGGAAGGGGACTTCAATCTCCTCCTCCGGGGGTATCCTGAATCCAGCGAGGCAAACCAGTGGTTATACTGGGTCGGTCGGTGTCGGGAGAAGAGAGGCCTTATGGGTGAAGCGGCCGCGGCCTACGAGTCCATCCTCCGATCCAACCGGTTCGATTATTACTATTTTCGCGCCCTCAGCCGACATGCCGGCATCGAGGCCTTCTCCCCCGGTCCCGGAATCGGAAAAGTCGGACTGCCGATATTCTGCCCGGCAGACTATTCCCCCACTCCTGCTGCTTCCTCGTTTCCTCCCCCCACCTCATCCGATTGGAGCCGCTTCCTGGTACGGGCTCGGGAACTGGACGCGCTCTGCCTGAAAGAGGAATCCCTGGCCGAATATGGAGAGGTGGTGCGACGCTGCGGTGGGGAGCGGGATCTGGTGAGGGAGGCGTGTAGCGTATCCTTGCGTCTGGGGAGACCGGATCTGGCCCTTGCCTGGTCCCGCCGAAATATTCCCCCTAACTGGCCCGGCACAGCAGAGGAGGGGATCTTGGAGTTGGCCCGCTTTTCCTACCCGCTGGCCTATCGGGAGATCCTGACCGAGCCGGAGCAGGTCTCATGGATCGATCCTTACTTGATCCTGGCGGTTATGCGAGAGGAGAGCGCATTTTCCTCCACCTGCATCTCCCCGGCGGGGGCTCGTGGCCTCATGCAGCTAATGCCCTCCACCGCCGAACAGGTGGCGAGGCGAAGCGGAAAGGTTTCGCCCAAGGGGAGGATCGACCTCTTCCGTCCCGATCTGAACCTTCGTTTGGGAGCGGCATATCTCAAGGATTTGTTGGGGGAATTCGCCGGAGATCCGATCCTCTCCCTGGCCTCCTACAACGCGGGACCGGAGGCGGTGAAGAGGTGGATGAGGCGATGGCCCACCCTGGAACAAGACGAGTTCGTGGAGAGTATACCTTACTTGGAGACCAGGGAGTATGTGAAGAGGGTCCTGAGATCGTACGAGGTCTATCGCCTCCTCTATCAGGGCACGGAAGAGGCCCAATCCATGGATCATGTCGTCCCCTATGCCTCTTGAATTCGACCCTCGGGTCTTTCTGCTCTCCCTCTTGATCAGTCTGGCCGGATTGACCCTGATCTTGCTGTGGTTGCGCCTGGCCCGGAGGATCAATCTCCTGGCCAAGCTCCGGGGCCCCGGCGCCCTCTTTGCCCTCTTCCTGGTCGCCTCCTACTCTCTTCGCCACTCCTCCCTCCATGTCCCCTCTGGCGTGATCGCGGGGAGCCGCTTATTGATCCTGGTAGCTGGGGCCTATCTGGGGGTGAAAGTGGCCGAGGTCCTGCTGATCGATATCTTCCTGACCCGCTGGAAAGGGGTAAGGCCGCCAGCCATCCTGGGCAATGTGCTCTGCTTCTTCCTCTACCTTCTCTCGCTCTTTCTCATCCTCCACTATGTCCTCCAGGTTAACCTGACCCCTATCCTGGCCACCTCCGCGGTGGTAACCGTGGTGGTGGGGTTGGCGTTGCAGGATATCCTGGGAAACCTGTTTTCCGGCTTGGCCCTCCACTGGGAAAAGCCCTTCCAGGTGGGGGACTGGGTCTCGATCCGCGACCAGTTAGGCCGGGTGGCCGAGATGAGCTGGCGCTCCGTCAAGCTCCAGACGCCGGAGGATCACTTCCTCATCATCCCCAATGCCTCCATTTCCAGAGAGATCCTGGTCAACTACTCTCAGCCTGACCGGCCGCATGCACGCGTTCTCCGGGTGGGACTGCCCTACGGTGTCCCCCCCACCAAGGTCAGACAGGTGGTGGAGGAGACGGCCAGGAAGGTGCCCGGGGTAATGGCCGATCCTTCCCCCCTGATTCGTCCCCTCCAGTACGGAAGCTACAGCATAGAATATGAGATTCGATTGTGGATCTCGGACTTTTCGCGGTTCATCGAGATCGAGGGAGAGTTTCTCAAGCTTCTCTGGTTCCGGCTGGATCGGGCCGGGATCTACATTCCCTTTCCTACCCATCACCTCTATGTGCATCCCTTTTCGCCGCGAGTACAAGCCGATTCGGCATCCCAGGTCAGGAAGGAGATAGCCGGGGTACTGCGGGGTGTAGATATCCTCTCTCCCCTCAATGATTGCGAGCTGGAAAAGGTGGCCGCTCAAGTCAGGACGGAGCGGTATGCAGCGGGAGAGGTGGTGTTGCGCCAGGGGGATTCCGGCGATTCCTTTTTCGTGATCAAAGAGGGAATGGTAGAGGTAAGCCTGGGGGAAGGCCGGGAGCAGCGGAGAGTACTGGCCCGCCTGGGGCGGGGCAATTTCTTCGGCGAGATGTCCCTCCTCACCGGAGAGACCCGTTCGGCCAATGTGATCGCCCTCACCGACTGCGAGTTCTTGGTACTGAACAAGGAAGGTTTCCATGATGTCCTCAGCGCCAACCCCATGATCGCCCAGGCCCTGAGCCAGATCCTAGCCAAGCGTAGGCTGGAGCTGGATCAGGAGAGGGCCAAGGGTTTGCCCAAAGAAAAGTTGATCGCCGAGAGCAGCCAGAGTATCCTGGAGAAGATAAAGGCCTTTTTTGGCTTGACCTGAAGCCGCAGTTCTGGATCGAAGGAGGCTTCTCATGTGGAGGGCACTGACCATCGCCGGTTCGGATTCGGGCGGAGGGGCTGGCATTCAGGCCGACCTGAAGACCTTCACCTCCTTTCATGTTTACGGCATGTCGGTGGTGACGGCCATTACTGCCCAGAACACCTTGGGGGTCCAGAGGATCGAACCGCTTCCCCCCGACCTGGTAGCCGCTCAACTGATTTCGGTGCTGGGGGATATCGGTGTGGATACCGCCAAGACCGGGATGTTGATGAAACGGGAAGCCATCGAGGTGGTGGCCCAGATTCTGGACGAGTTCGGAATCCGGAAGCTGGTGGTAGATCCCCTCATGAGGGCCGGAAGCGGAGAGAGCCTGTTGGAAGAGGGGGCGGTGGAGGCCTTGAAGAACCTGTTGCTTCCCATGGCCCGGGTGGTCACTCCCAACCTCGAGGAGGCTTCCATCCTCTGTGGGCAGCCGGTATCCGATGTCTCCTCCATGAAGGAAGCGGCCAGAATGATCAAGGAGCTGGGGCCCGAATATGTACTGGTCAAGGGAGGCCATCTGCCCGGGCCCCATGTTTTGGATGTACTCTACGATGGCACCAGGATGCAGGTTAGGGATACTCTTCGCCTTCCGGGGGACGGATTCCACGGCATCGGGTGCACGCTCTCGGCCGCCATCACCTCCGGGTTGGCCAAGGGCCAGGAGGTGAAGGAGGCGATCGAGATAGCCCATCGCTATGTCCTTTCCAGCATACGCAGCGCCTTCAACCTGGGTAAGGGTCGCCGCCCCCTCAACCACTTCGTCAAGCCTTAGCATGTTGACCCGGAGCCGATGCCTTTCCTGCTTTGTAGAGGACATCTCACAGGCGGTAGAGGGGCTTTGTACCGATGCCTCCACTCGCACCCGGGTGCTGGCCCTTTGCCTTCGCCACCTGGGGGAGAATCTGGATTTCCATCGCCCCCCCTCCTATCATATTACCGAGCTGCATCGGCTTCTGAAGAGGGAACTGGGACTAGTCGTTCCTTTTGCCGACCGGCGGCAGCAGCTGAACCAGGTGGGAAAGGAGATCGCCGAGGAGGTGAAAAGGGAGGCCCAAGAGCTGTCCGGATACCCGCGTTTTCGGCACTTTGCGCTTTGGGCATTGGCTGCCAACTCTCTCGACTCGCGGAGCGCGGGAACAGGCTATGCCTTCGCAGCGGAGAAGACGAGGGACTACTTGCGCTCCTATTTGGCGCAAGGGGTGGCCAGAGACGAGTTGGGGCTTCTCTTTGAGAAGTTACGGGAGGGAAGAAGGATCCTCTATCTCCACGACAATGTGGGGGAGGTGGCACTGGATGCTGTCCTCATCGAAGAGATAAGGAGGTATTCGGACCAGGTGGTATCCGTGCTCAGAGGGGGGGCTATTACCTCCGATGCCACCTGGGAGGACGGTCTGGCAGTGGGGCTTCATCGGACAGCAAAACGGATGATCGTCGCCGGGCCGGACACCCTGGGCATTTCCTTCCGGGAGATGTCCCCGGAATTGGCGGCTGAGCTCGATGAGGCCGAGCTGGTGATGGCCAAGGGCCAGGCCAACTTCTATGTCCTCTCTCAATATCGGGACCGGGTGGCAGGGGAGGTCTTCTGTCTCTTCTCCAGCAAATGCGATCCGGTAGCGATGCTGTTCGGGCTGCGAGGCAAAAAGCTCCTGGCTTTCTTTCTCTCCGAAAGGATTTCCTGAATGGGGGAAATGAAAAAGTGCAAGAAGTGCGGAGCCCCGTTGGATCTAGTCCGTCCAGCAGCTATCCTTCTTCCCTGCGCTCGCTGCCAAGCACCACTGGAGATCCGGTTCTCGGTGGAGGGCAATCTCCTGATCGAGGCCGGGGGAGCCCCCCCCACTTGCCTCCCCTTGAAGACCAAAGATATCCAGATCAGCCAGCTGGATCTGTTTTTCCATTGGGAAAAGGTGGAGCAATCGGTTGCGGAGTCATTGAAGAGCCCCTACCTGGGCTCCTGCCCTCTCTGCCATTCCGGGTTGTACCTGGAGAAGGACAAGCAGGTGGTGGTGGAATGCGAATACTGTGGGGGAAAGACAGCGGTGGCCGCGGAGGACCTCCACCTGCGAAGGAAGGAGGAAGTCCCCACCCTGCCCGCCAGCATCCTTTCCCTCCTCCGGAGGATAGCCCGACCGGTGAACGACGAGGAAAAGAAGCAAGTGGTGCTGAGGTACCTCCGCCTTTACCGCTGGCTGCTCCTGATGGTAGGGGGGGCCCTGGTCCTGATAGTCTTCATCATCTTGAGGGGGATTCTGCGAACGCCTTAGCCGGTGGCGAACAGGTGATCGAGGAGGAAGTTGATGAAGGACCGAGAGGTCGTGTTGGGGATAACGGGTAGCATTGCGGCCTACAAGTCGGTAGAGTTATTGCGGGCTTTAATGAAGGAAGGAGCGCGGGTTACCTGCGTCATGACCCGTTCCGCCCAGCACTTCGTGGGACCTCTTACCTTTCAGTCCCTCTCCGGTAGGCCGGTGATCCGAGATCTTTTCCTCCACCCCACCCCTACCTCCTCTCAGCGGATCGTCCATGTGGGCCTGGCCGATGAAACGGACCTGCTCTTGGTGGCCCCTGCCTCCGCCAACATCATCGGTAAGTTCGCGGCTGGGATCGCCGACGACTTCCTTTCCACCTTCTTCCTCTCTGTCCGCTGTCCGGTCCTCCTGGCCCCAGCCATGGACGAAAGGATGTTCTCGCACCCTGTCTGTCAGGAGAACATCCGGCGGCTGAAGGAGATAGGAGTGAAGTTCGTGGAGCCAGCGTGGGGTGAGCTGGCCTCCGGCCGGATGGGAAGAGGCCGGATGGCCGAGGTATCCGCTATCGTGGAAGCGGTGCAGAGGATCCTTGCCCCCAAGAGCGATCTGACGGGTTTGACCGTCCTGGTTAGCGCCGGTCCTACCCGGGAATACCTGGATCCCATCCGCTTCCTCTCCAACCCCTCCTCGGGCCGGATGGGATACGCCATTGCTGCCGCAGCGCGGTCGCGCGGGGCCCGGGTGGTTTTGGTCTCCGGTCCTACCTCTCTCTCCCCTTGTCCCGGGGTGGAACGCGAGGAGGTGGTGACCGCCGAGGAGATGCGGAAGGCGATGCTGAGTCACCTGCCGCAGGCGGACATAGTGATCATGGCAGCGGCGGTGGCCGATTATCGCCCGGTGCACTCCTCGCCCCGCAAGCTGAAGAAGGGGGAGGAGAGGTTGTGGCTGGAATTGGAGCGGACCACCGATATCTTGAAGGAGATCGGAGAGGAAAAGGGGAGGAGGATCTTGGTGGGCTTCGCCGCCGAGACCGAGGATCTGGTAGCAAATGCCCGGAGGAAGCTGGAACAGAAAAACCTGGATCTGGTGATCGCCAATGACATCCACCAGCCAGGTGGGGGATTCGGCCAGGAAGCCAACCAGGTGAAGATAATCGATCGGGAGGGGGGAATAGAGGAAATTCCCCTGCTCCCTAAGGCACAGCTGGCCGACATTATCTTGGACCGGGTGGGAAGGCTGATGGAAAGGACCAGGGAAGGTGGGTCACCGGAAGGACGGCCGTGAGGGATCGACTGGAAAGGGAGCTGCTGGAGCTGGTGAGGGGGCTGAAGGACTACCTGCGGTGGGAGGAGGGTAACGGATTGCCCGGGCTGCCCCTTGCCATGGAAGAGGAGACCGATCCCTCCCCCCCGCCGGATCTAGCCGCCGTCCGGCAGTGGATCGGAGACTGTCGTCGCTGCAAGCTTTGGTCAGGACGCAAGCACATCGTTTTCGGTAGTGGCCCGGAGAAGGCAAAGCTGGTCCTGGTGGGAGAGGGCCCAGGGGCGGAGGAGGACGAAATCGGCGAACCCTTCGTAGGAAAGGCGGGTCAACTCCTGACCAAGATGTTGGCGGCCATAGGGCTGGAGCGGGAACAAGTCTACATCTGCAACCTGATCAAGTGTCGCCCTCCCCACAACCGCAACCCCCAACCTGACGAGATAGAGGCCTGTAAGCCCTATCTGTTGGCCCAATTGAGGGCCCTCTCTCCCCGCTTGATCTGTGCCCTGGGGACCTTCGCCGCCCAGAACCTTCTCCAGACCTCTGCTCCCATCTCCAGGCTGAGAGGCAGGTTTCACTGTTTCCAGGGCATCCCCCTCCTCGCCACCTATCACCCCGCCTATCTACTGAGGAATCCCGAGGAAAAGAGGAAGGCTTGGGAGGATATGAAGATGTTGAAGGAGGAGTATGACAGGATCTCCGATCCCTCCAGAATCCCCTGATTCCTTGAAACAGCTGGCCCCGGGATGGGAAGGGTTGGTCGAAGTGGCGGTAGGGATCGGGACTGAGAAACGGTTCCTCTACCGGGTCCCCCCCCACCTGGAGCCACGAGTTAAGGCCGGCAGGAGGGTCTTGGTTCCCCTGGGTGGTCGGCTGGTAGTGGGATGCGCGGTGGGTTTCTTCACCGCGCCTCCCCCCTTCTCCCCCCCCTGCCTGCGAGAGGTGGAGGAGGTCCTGGATGATCGGCCCTCCCTCGATGGCCACCTGCTGCAGCTTACCCGAGAGATCGCCCGGGTATCTCTTTCTCCCTGGGGGGAGGTGATTGCGGCAGCCCTCCCTCCTCTCGCCGGAAGAAGGGTCCGCTGGGTATACCGCCTCGCCCCCGGCCTTCTTTCCCCTCCTTCCCGCCTCTCTACGCTGGAACGAAAGATATGGGATGCCTTGCAGCTATCTTCTCCTTCTCCCCTTAGCCTGGAGCGATTGCAAAGACGGCTGGGGGTCAAGGACCTGCATCCCGCCCTTTACCGGCTGCGGCAGAATGGCTGGATCCTCCGGCAGATGGAACCGGTTCGAGCGCGGGGGACGAGAAGGCCAAAGCGGAAGGATCCATGCTGGATTGGGGTTGATTCGGCGCGGGGGGAAAGGAGGAAGGAGGAGGGGGAGGGGGTGGATTTAGCCCCGCTTCTGCGATGTCTGCGGGATCCCTCTTTCCAGGTATTCCTGCTCTTCGGAGGCAGTCGGTGGCAGCGGAGAGGCTGCCTGCGGAGGCTTATCGGTGCGGTCCGGGGGGAGGAGGGGGTCCTGCTTTTGGTGCCGGAGATCGAGTCGGCCCGCTCCTGGAAGGAGGATTTGGAATCTTGGATGGAAGGACGGGTCTGCCTCTTGCACAGCGGGCTTTCGGCCCGAGAGCGGGAGGAGGAGTGGTCGAAGGTGCAAGAGGGAGGAGGCCATTTGGTCATCGGGACCCGCTCCGCGGTATTCGCCCCCCATCCCCGGCTGGGCACGATAATCATCGACGATGAACACCATCCCTCCTTCAAACAGGAGGAGGCGCCGCGTTATCACGCCCGAGAGGTGGCCCTGATTCGATGCCGGCTTTTAGGAATTCCTCTGGTCATGGCTTCGGCCACCCCCTCGCTGGAAAGCTTCTATCGAGCGGAGCGGGGAGAATATCACCTGCTGTCACTGGAAGGGGCAGGGGGCGATCTCGCGACCAGCATCGTGGTGGTGGACATGGCGGGGGAAGCGCGGAGACAGGCAAGGTCCGGTTTCATATCGGCGGAACTGAAGGAAGGAATCGAAAAGAGGCTCCTCCGGGGGGAGAGGGCCGCTCTTTTCGTACCCCGGCGGGGATCCTTTGGCCATGTATTCTGCAAGGATTGTGGCTTCAGCTTCCGCTGCCATCGATGCGATTACCCCCTGGTCCTGCATCGGGCGGAGAGGAAGTTCCTTTGTCACCACTGCGGGTGGGGGGCGGAGATAGCGGACCGCTGTCCGGCCTGCCGGGGGATGATGGTCAGGTACTCGAGTCCGGGCACGCAAGAAGTGGAAGAGGAGATGAGGCGCCTTTTCCCGGAGGTGGAGGTTAGGCGCCTGGATCGGGATACGCAGATGGGGCGGGCGGGAAATGGCCGAAGAGGGGATGGGGTCCAGGATGGAGGGCGGATCCTGGTAGGGACCCAGATGATCCTGACGCCGTCTATCCTCTCGGGCGTCTCCCTGATCGGGGTTCTCCAGGCGGATGCGCTCTTGAATCTCCCTGATTTCCGGGCAGGGGAGCGGCTCTTTTCGCTGGTGATGGAGCTGAGGAACGAAGAGGGGGCCTTCTCGGTCCCGCCAGACAGCTCCAGCCGGCGCGAGATCATCCTCCAGACCTACAATCCTGACCATTATGTCTTCCAGGCACTTCGATCCCAGGACTACCTGGCCCTTTACCATAGGGAGATGAGCACCCGGAGGGAGCTCCTACTCCCCCCTTATGTCCGGTTGGCGAATTTAGAGGTGAGATCGCGGAGCTTGGAGAAGGCGAAGAGGGCAGCCTGTGCCTTGTGCTCCCTCCTCTCCTCCCAGGAAGGTACCTTCGGACCGCCGGAGGCAGATGCCTCTCCCCTCCCCCGACTGCGGGGGGAGTTCAGATGGAGAGTGATGGTGAGGGGAGCCGAGGACAAGCTGCCACAGAACCTGGCTCAGGCGTTAGAGAGATTCCGGGGTCTGGGAGCTTCTTCCGGGGTATCAGTGCGGGTGGACCTGGATCCGATTCGGCTCTGTTAGCCCCTCTGAAGCGGCTCCCAGAGAGGCTGATTTGTCTTGACAAGCCCTGGGGGGGTGGCTAAATTTAGGCGGATTTCGGAGGCATTCTATCAGGCCCCTGATTCTGAAACCCACCGAGAAAGGAGCGTGCAGGATGCTGAAGGATATCGAGATTGCCCAGCAAGCGGAGATGAAGCCCATCGTGGAGATTGCCCGCTCGGTTGGCCTCACCGAGGACGAGCTGGAATTGTACGGCAAG
>Ga0123519_10008682_pt1 | contig 15450 bp, 14 predicted proteins | sample YelNatPaOPRAMG02_FD_87396 | JGI IMG/M metagenome (GOLD analysis project Ga0123519, IMG submission 87396) | Hot spring microbial communities from Yellowstone National Park - Yellowstone National Park OP-RAMG-02 (version 2) | ecosystem: Environmental > Aquatic > Thermal springs > Hot (42-90C) ...
GCATCCAGGATTTCGTGTCGATTCCTTTCGGTAAGTACATACGGAACAACCTGGAGTTCGGCAAGAAGCTGAGCAAGCCGCCGACGATTTTCGGTGTCAACTATTTCCTTCGAGATCAGGTCGGCGATTTCGTCAACGGCATCCAGGACAAGCACGTGTGGGTAAAATGGATGGAGCGGCGAGTTCACGGTGAGGTAGAGGCCGTGCCCACTCCGACCGGCCTCATCCCCCGCTTCGAGGATCTCGAGAGCCTGTTCTGGGAGGTCTTGCATCAAGACTACACAAGGGAAGACTACGTAAGGCAGTTCACGATCCGCATTCGAGAGAATCTTGCGAAGCTGGATCGGGTAGAGAAGTTCCATCGGGAGATCGTGCCTGACGCGCCGCCTGAGCTCTTCCGCGTTCTGGAAGCACAGAGGCAGCGCTTGCTCGACGCCCAAGGGCGGTTTGGCGACTACGTTTCGCCGGAGCAACTGGCTTCCTGAGATAGAGCGAAAGCCAGCACGAAGATAGCCCACAGGTAAAGCGAAGAGAGGGGCCAGGCGACGGAAAGGATTAGCGCCTGGCCCCTCTGCCATGCCCGCTGCCACGAGAGGCAACCGGTCGATGGCTCGCGAGCAGGCTCAAATGCGATATCCGCGCCTGGCTCTTGCCAGCGAGCGATCGATGAGGCACCCAAGGGGTCCAGTTGTTTTCACCGCCCGTATTGTTCCACCGCTTCCAGAAAGGCTAATAGGTTCTCGGGAGGCACTGCATAATCGATGTCATAAGCGGGACAGGCGATGTAGCCCCCGCCCGCAGCCAGGGTCTCAATGCGGTGTTTGACTTCCTGACGCACGTCCTCCGGCCGCCCGTGGGGCATTAGGGCCTGAGTGCCGATTGCACCCCAGATCGCCACTCGATCGCCATAGAGCCGCTTCACGCGCGCTGGGTCCATATGGTCCGGCTGGATGGGATTGAGCACATTCACGCCAGCCTCGATGAGGTCGGGAATGATCTCCTCGAAGTTGCCATCGCTGTGGTAGAAGACACGCAGAGCAGGCTTTGCAGCGCGAGCGGCGGCGATCACAGCAGTCAGACCGGGGAATACGAATTCGCGCCAAGCAGACCGTGAAAGAAGCATGCCGGTGGGAGAAGCGACGTCGTCGTCCAGCATCAAGAGGTCTACGTCCGCTTGGGCGAGGATAACAGCGTTGCGCGCACAGATGGCAGCCAGGACGTCGATCAGATAGTGGGCTAGGTCAGGACGGAAGATGAGGTCGGCCATAAACGCCTCGAAGCCGCGCAACCGCCAAGCAGCTTCGAAGAGTAGTCCGCCAAGATGCGGGACGATGCCACCGACTGCCAGACCTCGCTCGTGCAGCCGCCGCACCCTATCTGCCAGCCCACGATGCCGATGGCTGATATCAAAGCGCGGAAAGTCGTGCCGTGCGACGTCTCTGATAGTCTCCGCTGTGGCTAGGGGATTGAACTCTCGGACACCAGGATGATAGCCCCACTCGTCGTAAGCACGAAGTTGAATCAGATTTCCCACGTCAACGTCTGTGGGCAGCGACTTCAAGTAGGCCTTGAGCTCCTTCTCTCGCCGCGCCGGTGCAAAAGTGACAAAGCGAGTCTCCAGGCCAAAGCGCTCAGCGGTTTCCTCCTCGTCGAGCCCCATTAGCTCAACGGGCCCGAAACCAAGCGCCCGAGGGACTCGATCTGGCTGGCGGCAATCGATCGCGGTGAGCACTCGCTCGCGGGGAGTCATCTCCATAGCCATTTCCCTCCTCAGGTCATCAAGCTGCGGCGGAAGCAGGAGTCCCCATGCGCCAGGTTTCTAGTCGAACATGCAGGGGCAGGAATCAACGCGCCGGAGTCTACGGAGAGCAGATCGCGCCAGATCAGTATAGTCTTGTTTAGGCTTTCGGGGCAAAGGACTGGGGAAACGCAGCAGGCTGGTCCTGCCGCCCACGAGGCGTCAAGACCAGCCTGTGAATGGCAACCGAGGCGAATATCAGAGCAGGCCGACCTGCTCGGCCCGGTTCCGCACGGTTATCTCGTGATTGATCGTGTGGATGAGCTTCTTCTTGTCATACTCGCCTTCGGGTAGCTCCTTGAAGTAGATCATGACGTCGGGAGCCAGCGGTGCCTTGACAGCGGCGTCATAGATCTGTTGCCGGCTTAGCTTGTCACGCTCGTGACCTTCGTAGAGCTCGTCGATCAGCTTGCGAGCGTTGTCAATCGCAGCCATGACTACCACCTCCCACTATCACGATCTGCGCGCGCCGGGGCGCGAGGTAGACCCCGGTGTTGCAAAATCGGGGCCGAGAATGCGGGCCAGCATTCCCAGCCAGGAGGGCAACAGTAGAAGCGGATGGTCTCGTCAGAAGTACCGACACGGGTTAGCCTCGTGATCGAGAAAGGTGCGGGCGGGTGCTGGTCCGTGGGGCAGCCCGGAACCAGTCGGCCTTCCAACCTGGTTTGACGTGCTCTTTTCTACCCGCTAAACTTCGTCTCGTGTCAGCTAGGTGCTTGCCGCCTAGCGTCATCGAAGCGCATTTCCCACCAGGAGGATGCATATGGCATCAGCCCGCATTGGCGTAATCGGAGGTAGCGGCCTCTACCAGATGGAAGGGCTCACCGACGTCGAAGAAGTCAGAGTCGCCACCCCCTTTGGCGACCCAAGCGATAGTATCTTCGTGGGAAATCTGCACGGCCAGAGTATGGCCTTTCTGCCACGGCACGGACGCGGCCACCGCATCAGCCCTTCGGAGCTGAATTCGCGCGCCAATATCTATGCGCTCAAGAGCCTGGGAGTTGAATCCATCATCTCCGTGAGCGCCGTCGGGAGCATGCGTGAGGATATTCATCCGCTCGATATCGTGCTGCCAGACCAGATCATCGATCGCACTCGCTCACGAGTCAGCACGTTCTTCGGCGATGGCATCGTCGTACATATCGGTTTCGCCGAGCCCTTCTGTCCGCGGCTTTCGGAGGTGCTTTACCAGGCAGCACAACGCCTCTCGCCAGCTCCGCGCGTCCATCGTGGGGGCACGTATCTATGCATCGAAGGGCCGCAATTCTCCACGAAAGCCGAGTCCCGCCTGTATCGACAGTGGGGAGTGGACGTGATCGGAATGACTGCCATTCCAGAAGCTAAGCTGGCCCGCGAGGCTGAGATGTGCTACGCGCAACTGGCCTTGGTGACGGACTACGATGTCTGGCACGAGACGGAGGGGCCAGTGAGCGCTGACCTCATCGTGGCCAACCTGCAACGCAACGTGCATACGGCGAGCGCGATCCTCGCCAAGGCGGTACAGGCCATAGGGGAAGAGAGAACCTGCGGCTGTGGTGACGCACTGAAGACGGCGATCATCACCGCTCCGAACTACATCCCAGCCCAGAAGCGAGAGCAGTTGGCTCTCCTCATCGGGAAGTATCTATAGCAGAGAACTCTAGAGGGAAAACCTTTGGGGGGAAGTGTCTGTAGGAGAGTAGTGCTAGGTGCTCAAGAACGTCAGAACGGGTAGGCAGCTTGATGGAATCCGTCCCTAGCCTGGAGCGAGCGTCTCCCGCCCGCTCGCTGCGGCCAACTGAACTAGGGTTAGTCTCTCTAGGATGGGCCATTGTTTTCACTGGGATGGTAAGCCTCATTTGGGCGACCAAGCGAGAGCTATTGGGGCCGGCACTGTGGCCGTTGCTAGTGCTAGTCGGAGGCTATCTATCAGCCTACCTGTTCCTGGTCTGGCGCCGTTGGGAAGGAGACGAGTACCTTCTGCCTCTGGTCAATATTCTCTGCGGGCTAGGACTCATCCAGGTAACTCGGCTTTCGCCGAGCCTCGTGGAGAAGCAAGCCGTTTGGTTGGCTCTCGCCTTTCTTCTCTTGCTGCTTACGCTGGCGGCGCCTTGGCCTAATTTGGCACTCAAGCGGTACAAGTACACGGCGGCGCTGCTGGGGCTGGGCTTGGTTGGCATCTCCCTCGTCTTCGGCACCGATCCCAATGGCAGCGGGGCCAGACTCTGGATAAGCTACGGGGGCATCAACTTCCAGCTTTCCGAAGTGATGAAGGTGCTGCTCGTCGTGTTCCTGGCCGCCTACCTGGATGACAAGCGAGAGCTACTTTCCATGGGCTCCTATCGGCTGTGGCGCTTCAATCTACCCCCTCTTCCGTATCTGGGACCGCTGCTAGCAATGTGGGGGCTCTCGGTCGTGGTGCTAGTAGCTCAGCGCGATCTGGGGGCGGTGATGCTGCTCTTCGGTGTCTTTCTGGCCATGCTCTATATGGCAAGCTCTCGCTTGCTTTACGTGTGGGCGGGAGTTGGCCTCTTCCTCGCCGCTGCCTACGCGGGCTACCAGGTATTCTCGGTGGTGCAGAGGCGCATTGACATCTGGCTGAACCCCTGGGCCGACCCCCAGAACACGTCGTTCCAACTCGTCCAATCACTGGTAGCCATTGCCTCTGGAGGAGTGCTGGGTACTGGCCTGGGACACGGCTACCCCAACCTCATCCCGGCGGCGTGGACCGATTTCCCATTCGCTGCTCTCACCGAAGAGCTGGGCATTATGGGAGGGCTTGCCATTCTGTGCCTTTATGCCCTGTTCACGTTCCGGGGCTATGTGATATCTTTGAGAGCCCCCACCAGCTTCGAGCAGTTGCTGGGAGCCGGGCTGACCACGACGCTGGGCTTACAGGCTCTGATCATCATCGGAGGCAACATCCGCTTGATTCCGCTTACTGGTATCACCCTGCCTTTCATCAGCTACGGAGGCAGCTCACTGCTGACCAACTTCGTTCTCGTCGGTCTGCTGCTGAGGATCGCTGGTCGTCGGGAAAGGACGTCCGGCTTTGAAAGCTAACATCTCGCGCGTTGCCTCCCTTCTCTTGCTCTTGATGCTAGTGGCTGGCCTGTACGTGGGCTACTGGGGAGTCATCGTCGCCGGCGACCTCACCAGCAATCCGCAGTACAACCGTTTTCGGCTTCTCGAGGCCGAGAACCGTGACCAGCGAGGTCGCTTTCTGGACCGGCACGGCACACCGTTGGTGTGGTCGAACATGACTGCAAGCGGACAGGTGCGAGAATACGTCGATTCATCGCTAGGGCATGTGGTAGGTTACCATTCTCACATTTATGGCGATTCCAACCTCGAAGAATCTCTTTCCAAATGGCTCACGGGCTCAGAGGGGCTGAGCCCCCAGTACGAGCTACAGGCGAAGCTCTTGGCGGAGCCCAAGCGAGGGGCAGACGTCACGCTCACGATCGACGAGCAGGTGCAGAAGGCAGCAGAACAGGCCTTGGGAGACAGCAAAGGTGCAGTGGTGGCGCTGGACCCTCGTACTGGAGAAGTGTTGGCTCTGGTCAGCCACCCCGGCTTCAATCCGGCCACTTTGGATCAGGATTGGGAATCACTGAGCAAGAACCAGGACGCGCCGCTGCTGAACCGAGCTACACAGGGCCTGTACGCCACCGGCTCAACATTCAAGGTGGTGACCTTGTCGGCTTTGCTCGAGCGTGGCATCGTGACGAATCAAGATCAAGTTGATTGCCCCACCGAGATGACTGTCGAGGGCTACCAGATAGTTTCCAACAACCAGCCCCCAGGGGTAACGCGCACCGATGTCGCTCACGCTTTCGCTTACTCGTGTAACACGGCCTTTGCCAGCCTGGGACTGCGGTTGGGAGGGTATCGCCTTGAGCAGTCGGCCAAGCAGTTTGGCTTCGAGCAGAAGCCTCCATTCGATTTGCCCACCGCGGCCAGCTATGTGTACGTCACCCCCGACTTTCTGTTGAGCCAGCCAGCGCTGGCTGCCACCTCCTTTGGCCAAGGCGAGCTACAGGCGACCCCGCTGCAGATGGCGCTTGTGGCAGCCGCCATCGCCAACCAGGGCACGATTGAGCAAGCTCATTTAGTGAAGCAGGTGGTCTCAGCCGAGGGCGTCGTTCTGTACCAGGCAGAGCCCAAGGTCTGGCTGAAGCCAATCAGTGCCCAGACGGCGGCCGCTGTGGCCCAGGACATGATCCTCGCCGTCAAGGAGGGCTGGTCGAGCAAGGCAGCCATCGAAGGGGTAACCGTCGCTGGCAAGACGGGAACGGCCGAGATCGGTGGAGGCAGGCCCCCTCACGCCTGGTTTATCGGCTTCGCACCGGCCGAGGACCCGCGCGTAGTTGTGGCTGTAATCAAAGAGAATGGCGCCAGCGGCCCCGCGCAAGGGGCCCCTATCGGTGGTGAAGTCTTGAAGGCGGCCCTTTCCTCTTCGGAATGACAAGGTTCGCGACGGCGCGAGATTCTTCGCCTGGCAGGCTACTATCACTAGATAGGGATCGGCTTCGGCTCTTCAGCGCAAGTCGGCCGCCTCCACCACACTACGCCTGCACCACACTAATTGATGAATCCCGATCGTGAATCCCGATCGTGAAAGAACCACACAGCGGCTAGCGCGAGAGCGCAGAGAACGGAGGCGCCCAAGAAGATCTCGTGGTACACAGTCAAAGTGGCAGCCTGGAGTTGCGCTTGGTAGGCTGTAGCTCGCTGGTTGAAGGCTTCAGCGGTTTCGCCTTCCAATGGCAGGGGCATCGGCACGTTGGCCATCAGAGCGTTGAAGCGGCCCAGCCCCCAACTGGTTAGGGCCGATAAGCCGACCATCATACCAACCATGCGCAGCACGGTTATCAGTGCGGAGGCTGTGCCGGCTAGCTCTGAGCCAACGGCGGCGACAGCGGTAGCGCTGACAGGGGCAATTACCAGGCCGAAGCCGAGCCCGGCCAGCACCAGGTCTGCGGTCAGCGTTACTCGATCTACCGAAGCTGGCCAGCGGGAGATAAAGTGTAGCCCAGCAACACAGGTGGCCAGCCCTAGGCCTGCCGTTAGCCGATGACCCAGGTGACGAGAGAGCCAGCCACCCAGCAAGGCGCCCACAGGAATCATCACCGTCAGTCGTAGCAGGATCAGCCCGCTTTCGACTGCCCCCAAGCCCAGAACTGTGGCCCCGAAGAGGGGCACGTCCACCATTGCGGTAATAAAGGCGGCCCCGGTCAGGAAGCTGACCAGGTTGGTCGCTGAGAAAGGGGGCCGACGAAACAGGCTGAGGTCCAGCAGCGGCTCCGCGGCGCGTTTTTCGACGCGCAGGAAGAGTGCGAAGAGACCGGCGGATACCGCCAGAAGGAGGGCCGTGAGGCCCAGGGGTCTCTCCGACCCTGCCTCCTGCGAGAGGGCAATCGTCAGAAAAGCCAGGCTGCCGCCCACAAGGGCTGCTCCCACATAGTCGACGCTCGGCCGATGGGAGATCCTAGCGGCCCTATCCTTGGGATGCGAGCGCAGAGCCAGCAGAATGATCGCGGCCACAAGCGCGCTCAGGGGCGCGTTCAGGAGGAAGATCCAGCGCCAGCCCCAATGCTCGACGAGAAGAGCACCGTAAAGAGGGCCAAGCACCCCGCCTGCCTCTGCTACTGCACCGACCAGGCCCAGTGCCAATGAGCGGCTGCGCTGGGAGAAGAGTTGGCTGGCAAGGGCAAGGGAAACTGGCACAATGCCTCCACCGCCGGCAGCCTGCACAACTCGAGCAGTGAGGAGCCACGGCAGCGAAGTGGCCAGCGCGCAGCCCAGCGAGCCCAAGGTGAACACAGAGAGACACAGAAAGTAGGTCAGTCGCCAGCCATAAGCATCAGTCAGCCGCCCCACCAGCGGCATTGCCACTGTGTAGCCAAGGAGATAGCCGGTGACGATCCAGGCCGCCTCGTCCAATCGAGTGAAGGGAATGTGCAGGTCTGTGATCAGAGAGGGCAGGACCGTGACGACCACGGTCTGGTCGAGTGCGGAGAGAAAGACGCCGAATGCGCAAGCGGCGAGGACAAGCAGGGCCGAAGTCGAAAATCGCTCCTGCGCATAGCCTGGCGGCTTGCTTTCGACCAGCCGGACCTCAGTTCGGCTCATCGCCTCCACACTCCTCTGCTGCGAGTCGGCTTGCGATCATTCGGGTTTACTCAGGCGGTCGAATGTCAAAGGTCTGGTCGAATCGAGAGAGATGAATGACACGCGTAAGGTCTGCGGGCTCCCCTGCCGCGATCGTCCCTTTCAGCGTGAGCTGCCGCACCAGGAAGTCCTGCGTTCCCATCCAGGCATCAGCGGTGACAGAAGCGTTGCCATTCGGATCCGCTCCGATAGAGGCAAGGTCCTTGGCGGATAGCGTGCCGCGCAAGTGGTAGCACTCCACTCCGTCTATCGTCTCCTTGCTCACTTTCTCCAGATTCTGTGCCTTTGCGATGAGACTGGGAGCGCCACCTTCGGGGCGGAACAACGCTGAGGCATCGAACGAGCCGCCTAGTGGTTGCCACTTCTTGGTCAACGGGTTCTGCAGATACTGCTTACTACCTACCGAGACCAGCTGGGATTCCATCTGGAAACCGGCGAAAGCACCAGTGAACTGGACCTGTGCTTTGTCTGGTACCACAGTCTCGCCTTGCGCTTTGCTGAGCGTGATACCCTGTCCGAATGACATCTCTCCTCCCTGGGCTTCCAGGTCGAAGTGGAACGACTTGACTTTCTGCATAGCTTCTGAGGACTTCGCGGCGATCTCTGGTGCCGTCAGCTCGGGAGGCGGTTTTGGCTGCGCCGAGCAGGCGCCCACTACCAGAACAGTCGCCACCGCTATTGCCGCTATCGCTCCTAGCAGCCTGAAAACTCGCACAAGCCTATACCCCTTTCTACGGCTTCCGCAGCGGCACGTTCACCGTCTTCGGCTGGAGCCGTTGGGCCAATTATAGCTAAGGAGCTTTGGCGCTTCAATGCCAGCCCATCGGGCGCCTAATTGCTCGCTCTCCTTTCCGAGAAGGGGCCTTTATCGAGTGGAACAAATTGAACCTGGGCCGTGGGGGGATAGCGAATCGGCAACCGAACAGGTAGCCATTTGGCGGCGTTTGTATTAGAATACGCCTACGCCTCGCACTCGTGCGAGCTGCCAACCGGCGTGCGATGCGCTTCGCTCGTACGCACTTGGGGGGGATGCAAAGTGAGAGTAGGGAGAGACCCTTGGAGCGATACCAGACGGTGGCTGCGCGGCCTTTCGTTTGGCGTCGTGCTGCTCGTCGGGGTACTGGCCGGGTTGATGCTGGGCACCCGAGCGTGCGCCCCGGCAGGCCAACCTATGGTCAGCAAGGATGATTTCCTCGTCAACGTTGCCACGCTGTACAGTCACGGCGAAAGCCTGGCCGCGATTCGTTCCCGACTCAGCAGCGCAGGCATTGAGGATGCCACAGTGCCCCTGCTCGATCTGGCCGACCGATACTCGCTCTCGAAGGACCGCCAACAGCAGCGCCAGGCCGAAGATTTGCGCCAGCTGGCGGACGCTTTGGCCGGCGGAGAGGTCGTTACTGCGGTGCCTACAGCGCCAGTAGCAAGAGCCACCGGCACAGCGACAGCGATAGCTGCCAAACAACAGGCCACGCCGACTACCGTCGCGGAGGCTACTGGATCGGAACCACCGCAGCAGACCGCGACTCCCGTCCCGGTAGCGAGCCCACTGCCAAGCAGGGGCATCATCCAGACTTCCGATGGCACGCAGGCGCGCTTACGAACAAAACCCACCACGCAAGGTTCGGAAGTCATCGAAGCGCTGATGCCCGGCACCGAGGTGCAGATCTTGGACCTTGTACAGGGCGAAGCTATCGATCCGGCAGAGCCGCGCTGGTATAAAGTGAAACACGGCGATTTCGAGGGGTATGTTTACTTCAAGCTATTGAGGCCGGAGGGATGAGGTCATGGTGATCATGCGAAGGTCGCCTCGGACGAGGTGGCTCGAGTACGCCGCCTATGCCGCTGTGCTCATCGCCGGCGTAGGGTTAGGAGTACTTATCTCCAGAACGGTAGCAGCCCCCACAACTTCAGGTGTAAGCCAGGCGGATTACGTGGCGCTGGTAAGCGTGCTCTACGACCGCGAGCGGAGCCTGTCCAATGCTCGCGAACGCCTGCAAGTTCTGGGCGTGGACGATGTGGCCAAGCTCGTCAGCTCGGTGGCCGACAGTTATGTGCCTGGGGTCGAGGGCGAACCCAACGACGCCGAAGCACTACGCCTGCTGAGCGCCGCCTTGGCTAAGGGAGAGACAGCCGCGGCGGCTTCGCCGACGGCCGCCAGCGTTGCCGCCAGGCAAGCTGCCCCCGGCCAGCCCGCCGAAGGCATCAATTGGGGCCTCGCCATTGGGATCGCATTAGCTGCGATCGTTGTGGTGGGAATTCTGTTGGCAGTGCGCTATTTCGCGAGGCCGTCTTCTGGGAGGCTGTCCACAGGGAGAGAATGGCCGATGCATCGGGAGAGCGGCGCCCGGCGGCGGATGGAGACCGATGAGCCCGAGCCACAGCGGCCGGAGCGTCGCCTCAACCTGTCGCTCTTCGGCGGCGAGCGAGGCCAACCAGCGTCCGAAGAGAGAGAGAGCAAGCGGCCGACGGAGACGGCCGTTATACGCAAACCGGGGTCGAGTCAGCCCGCCGGTGGGGTTTTGGGGCCTCGCCGCTCTTTCACATCGCGCTACCGACTGGGCGACGACCCCTTCGACGAAGTTCATCCCATCCTCGATCCCTCAACTGGTTTGCTGATCGGCGCCTGCGGACTAAGCGCTTCCCTGCAGGGGAGGAGTTCTGAAGGCCGTGGCTATTATGCCTTCCTAGTGTGGGTGCACGACTATCAGACTCCCCAGAGCTTCAAGGGTATCGGCCTTACCACGCGCTGGCGCATCCGAGAGAAAACAGAGGATATCAGGGCCTGGGTGCAGAGCGCGATGGTGGATGAGGTCGAGGCCGCCGAGACGGGGCTGAAAACCGGCCTGCGCACTGCTCACCTCGATGTCGAGATCACCCTGCCTGAGGTAGAGTTCCTGCCTGACGAGGAGGGCTTGCCAGACGGCTACTTCCGCACCCTGGCAGTGAAGTTCGATGTTGCCTCTGTCGTGCCCGAGCAGCGACCCACCGGCCCAGGGGAAGGAATGGCGACCGCGGGAACAAGACTAGCGGAAGAGGAGCAGCAATAGCAACGCCCGCTTTTGGTCGCTGCTTCGTCTGGTTACAGTGATGAATCGATGCGGTTCTCCAGTCACTGCGTTCGCTCCGCGTGAGAAAGCGAATGGACAGTCCTTCACCGCCCTCGTCCGAGGTCGTGTGGAACGGGACAGAACACTTGCTGTCTCTTGTGGGCAAGATCATCCGGGAGCAAGGGGCAATTCTCCTGCATCCCGATGAGTTCACCGACGCCGAGGCGCGAAATCCCGCTTGGCCGGCGCTTTTCGGTCTCTGGAAGACCCTTTAGCTGGTGCCGCCGAGCGCATGGGAGCCAGAGAGCCCACTTTTTCTGTTTCCTTCTGCCGCGGCATCCAGTGGCGGCGGCGGCCGCGCGTGCCATACCAGAGGCCAAGCGCTTCAGACAGAAAGAAAGCCAGCTCCTGGCGGCCGCCGCTCTATGCATCCGCGAGCCTGATATAGTGGTCAGCAGCCGTCACGCAACCGGAATCCAGTATTGCCGCCGTTGTTCATTTGGCAAGCGCGTCCTGGGTCGCAAAGGCGGCGGAGAACGACGCAGAGCGTGCGAGCGTCCAGGCCGATGAAAGTGTTATAATTCGCACTAGAATCACTCAAGATACGCGAGCAGTAGCTATTGGATGCAGGATATTAGGCGTGGTTTCCAGAGCGCGGATCACTGTGCGTGGCGTGGTGCAGGGAGTGGGGTTTCGCCCCTTCATCTATCGCCTGGCCCAGGAGCATAAGCTGAATGGCTGGGTTCTCAATTCCAGCGAGGGCGTCGTCATCGAGGTTGAGGGCGAAGCGCTGGACGGCTTCGCCTCCGATATCAGGGCCAAGGCTCCACCTCTGGCCCAGGTAGAGCAAGTGCAGATCATCAATCTCCCCCCGGTCGGCTACGAGTGCTTCGTGATCCAGCCCAGCCGCGACGAGGCAGAGACTAGCGCCCTGGTGCCACCCGATATTGCGCTTTGCGCCGACTGTCAGCGAGAGCTTTTCGATCCAGTTGACCGACGCTATCGTTATCCGTTTATCAATTGCACCAACTGTGGCCCGCGCTTCACTATCATCGAGGGGATACCTTACGATAGGCCGAAGACGACTATGCGATCGTTCGCTATGTGTCCGGACTGCCAGCGAGAGTACCACGACCACTTGACCGACGCTTCCACGCCCAGCCGAACGCCTGCCCAGTATGCGGGCCTCACGTCTGGCTCGAGGCTAACAAGAGACCGGATGGCCCCGACCTGCTGACCGGTATGGCCCCAAGCGCTGATCCGATCGGCGAGGCGCGAAGGCTGCTGGCGCGTGGCGCCATAGTGGCGGTGAAAGGGATCGGTGGCTTCCATCTCGCCTGCGACGCCACAAACGATCAGGCGGTAATGCGCCTGCGCGAGCGCAAGGGGCGGCAGGAGAAACCATTCGCCCTGATGTCGTTCGACATAGAGGCGGTGCGACGTTATTGCCAGGTGACGACCGAGGAGCAGCTGCTGTTGGAGTCCCCGGCGCGTCCTATCGTCCTCCTGCGGCGAAAGCAGGAATCCCCTATTGCCCCCTCAGTGGCGCCAGGCAACGAGTTCCTGGGTGTGATGCTGCCCTACACCCCTCTGCACTACCTACTGCTGGAGCCCTTACCCCTCAAGAAAAGGGGAGCGGCAACCAGTGACACAGGAGGCACTCCTTTCGGAGGTGGGCAGTATACCCCAGACGGGGCAGAGGAACCGGGAGAGCGATTTCCCTTGGCCCTAGTTATGACGAGTGGCAATTACAGCGAGGAGCCGATCGCCAAGGACAACGCGGAGGCGCTGGAGCGACTGGCGCCGCTGGCCGACGCCTTCCTACTCCACAACCGCGACATCTTCCAGCGCTGCGATGACTCGGTGGCCCGGGTTTTCGAGGGCAAGGAGATGCTTATGCGCCGCTCGCGCGGCTACGTGCCTCAGCCAGTGGTACTGAAGGAAGAACTGGCGCCAGTGCTGGCCTGCGGGGGCGAGCTCAAGAACACGTTTTGCCTCACCAAGGGCCATTACGCCTTCCTCAGCCACCATATCGGCGACCTCGAGAATCTGGAGACCCTAGCTTCTTATCAGCAGGGCATCGAGAGCTTCCTTCGCTTCTTGGATATGAAGCCGGAGATCGTGGCTTGCGATCTTCACCCCGACTACCTATCGACTAAGTATGCACTGGAACGGCAGGCAGAAGCCAATGCCAAGGGGGAGAAGCTCCTTTTCGCGCCCGTGCAGCATCACCACGCTCATATGGCGAGTTGCATGGCCGAAAACGGCTTGGAATTGGGCGAGGAGGTAATCGGCCTCTCGCTGGATGGGACTGGCTACGGTCTTGACGGGGCCATTTGGGGCGGCGAGGTACTAGTGGGAGGATATCGGAAATTCGAGCGGGCAGCCCATCTTAAGTACGTTCGATTGCCTGGCGGGGCAGCTTCGATAAGGCGACCTTACCGCATGGCATTATCTTACCTATTGGATGCTGGCATAGTGGGGCCAGAGGGGCTCTACGAGATGATGAGTCCTGCTGAGCGGCAAGTGGTGGAGCAGCAGGTCCGCCAGGGCTTCCACTCTCCTTGGACGTCAAGCCTGGGTCGCCTTTTCGATGGTGTTGCAGCCCTGCTGGGAGTGCGCGGCGTGATCAGCTACGAAGGCCAGGCAGCCATCGAACTGGAGATGCTGGCCGCCGAGGCAGAGGAAGCGTACGAATGGCCAGTGGAGGGCGAGGAATGGCCTTTGCTTCTGGACCCGGCGCCGCTGGTGCAGCAAATCGTGAATGACCTGAAGGCTGGTGTAGGTGTTCCTCTGATCTCCGCTCGCTTCCACGGGGCAGTGGCGCGGGCGCTATTCGAGATCGCTAGCCGCGTTCGGGAGCGCACCGGCTTGCTGAAAGTGGCGCTGAGCGGCGGCGTTTTCGCGAACCAACTCCTGCTGCGTCGTCTCCTGCGCCGATTGCGAGAGGCGGGCTTCGAGCCGCTGTTGCACCATCGAGTGCCAGCCAATGACGGCGGACTGGCACTTGGCCAAGCCGTGGTGGCGAATGCGCGCTATTTGGCGGGGGAGCTATAATAGCCCTGTGCACGAGCTATCTATCACACAGAGTATCCTAGATCTGGTTGTTGGTGAGGCCGAGAAACAGGGAGCGAGGAAGATCACGCTCATTCGGCTCAAAGTGGGCGAGCTAACGAATGTGGATCCGGCCTCGGTGGAGTTTTACCTGGAAATCATCGGCAAGGGCACCATCGCCGAAGGGGCCAAACTGGAAGCGGAGATGCTCCCTCTTGCCGCTGAGTGCAACGAGTGCGGGCACCGCTTTTTGGTCAAGGAATGGGACACGACATGTTCTCGGTGCGGGAGCCAGTCGTCCCGATTAGTGGGCGGGCGAGAACTCTTCGTGGAGAGCATAGAGGTGGAATAGAGCGTCTCCCGGAGGGCGAGTGTGCTCCCTCATCGACAAGGAGAGAGTCGATGAGGCGAGGGTTGGGGTGAGGGTTGGGGTGAGGGTAGGACAAGATGAAGGAGTCGAGACATGTGTTTGGCTATACCAGCCAAGGTAGTTGAGATTAGCGAGAACGGCTGGGGGCAGGTGGAGATGGGAGGTCTTAAGCAGCGAGTAAACCTGCGCCTGGTACCGGAGGTCAAGCTGGGGGATTACGTCTTGCTGCATGCCGGCTACGCCATTTCCACGGTCAGTGAGGAAGACGCTCAGATCACTTTGGACCTGCTGGAGCAGATGGCAGAGCTGGGGAGTGCGGAGGCAGGGGCTTGAGATATCTGGACGAGTTCCGTGACCCTCGGCTGGCAGAGGCAATGCTGAAACGTATCGTGGCCGAGTGCGATCGACCCTTGCGTTTCATGGAGGTCTGTGGCACTCATACCGTTGCCATCTTCCGCAGCGGGATACGGCAGTTACTGCCGCCCCAGATCAGCTTGCTTTCGGGGCCGGGTTGCCCAGTCTGCGTGACATCCCAGCACGATATCGACTACGCCATTGAACTGGCGGGCCAGCCAGGAGTCATTCTCGCCACCTATGGGGACATGATGAAAGTAGCTGGCACGCGGTCCAGCTTGATGCAGGAACGGGCGGCTGGGCGCGATGTGCGGGTTGTCTATTCGGCGGCTGATGCTGTGCAACTGGCCGCCGACAACCCTGGTCGGCAGGTGATCTTCCTAGGGGTAGGATTCGAGACCACCGCTCCCACAGCAGCCCTCTCGGTGTTGGAGGCGGCCGAGCGGGGGCTGAGGAACTACCGCATGTTCTCCGTGCATAAGGTTATCGGCCCACCCTTACGGGCGTTGCTGAACAGTGGTGAGGTGCAACTACACGGGTTCATCTTGCCCGGCCACGTCAGCACTATCATCGGCACCAGCCCGTATCAGTTTCTAGTCAGCGAATACAGTATGCCAGGCGTGATAACCGGCTTCGAACCACTAGACATACTTCAGTCGGTACACATGCTGATA
>Ga0123519_10008687_pt1 | contig 15447 bp, 11 predicted proteins | sample YelNatPaOPRAMG02_FD_87396 | JGI IMG/M metagenome (GOLD analysis project Ga0123519, IMG submission 87396) | Hot spring microbial communities from Yellowstone National Park - Yellowstone National Park OP-RAMG-02 (version 2) | ecosystem: Environmental > Aquatic > Thermal springs > Hot (42-90C) ...
GAAGATATTCGATCCGCCATTAGGACAGATCAGTTCTCGAGCTGGTCTAACTGTGGATGCGGTTGGGAATGTGATCCTGTTTGAGAACAATAATGAGCATTACTACTTCATCTCACCACCAAACGGATATAACTACTACATCACACCCAGTCCAAGCGGTGTGGCAATCAATGTAACAACACCATTGTCAAGACTCAATGCAATCTGGGCAATCAAAGCTGGCGAGGCTTCATGGTTCCAGAATGATAATGCAGCTCGGGGCGTTGCGTATAATCCTCTCACGGATCATGTCTATGTAGTCTCAAGAACAGGTGCGCTTAGAGTCCTTAAGTTAAGCGCCCAGAATGGTGATAGCCTTGGAACACTGGATGTCACCGGAATCTCCGGTGGCACATTTCCTTTAAACATGATTGATGTAGCTGGGGATGGTGCAATTTATGCCTGTAACTTGCAGGTCAGTGCTGGGACATCTGATTTTAAGATTTACCGCTGGGCTGACGAGAATGCTCCCCCCACTGTTGCTTTCTCGGGGAAGATCAATCATAGCGGGACAACGGCAAAAAGGTATGGCGATGCTTTCGCTGTTGTTGGTTCCGGAACTAATACAAAGATTTACTCAAGTGGTGGCGGTAGCCCGGCAAATGAATGGGTAGCAGTCTTCACTACAACAGATGGCGTTAACTTCCAATGGACTGACACGGTCAAAGTCGGCTCAGGAAGAGCCAGACTGGGGCTTGCCGTAGATGCTAATGGTAATATCTGGGGGAACGGTGCCGGGACACTTATTGGCCTCTGGAATCAGAACGGAGATCTCCTTGGCGAGGTCCCAGAATCTGTTGTATCATCAGCGTCTGCGACAGTAGATTACGCTAAGACAAGCACTGGAGAATATCTCTTCGTGCTCGACCTTGTGCCTGGCGTATCCTACGGTTACAGAATATTCAGGATCGTGGATGTTTCAGCTGGACCTGCCCAGGCTAAATTAGTTGAAACCACACCTGATATCGGCAAAAATACGAACGGGAATGGCACCGGCCGTGCCGTCTACGATGGAGCCCACAATAGGTTGATTGCCATTGCAACAAATAACTTCGTTGCATCGTTCAATCTCCTTTCAGTTGTTAAGTCAACGTTCTTGCCCGCCCCTGGTGCTGGAATGAATCCGCAAGCCGAGAGCAAGAAAGGAGATTATACAAGCATCGCTGCTGGTTATGCACTTGAGCAGAACTACCCGAATCCATTTAACCCGAGCACAACGATTCGGTTTGGATTGCCTGAGGCTGGGCATGTGAAACTTACTGTGTACAATATACTTGGAGAGGAGGTTGCCACACTTATTGATGGGTATCGAGAAGCTGGCTGGTATTCAGTGAATTTCGATGCAAGTAGGCTTGCTTCAGGGACTTACATTTATCTGCTTAATGCGAATGGACATATTCTGAAGGGGAAGATGCTACTGATCAAATAGTTTCAGATTTCCACCTGAAGTCACGAATGTCCGATCCCCTCCCGAAAAGGAGGGGATTTTTTTATCTTAGGTAATTGTATCTACGACAGGCGGCTCTGCCTGAGGCATGACAGACTGAAAAATCTAATGTAAAATGCAAGAGAAACATATTTTGCAACACTCATTTTCCCATGGAGTCTGTGTCAGGCGACTTCGTGGATACAGGACGATGGGGGATCCTTGGTTGACTTTTTTCATTCACAGGTGTATACTAACGTAGAAATTAGTATAGTTATGCCGGGAAAAAACCATTTTCCGGGCTGAGTTGACCGAACAGCAGTGCCAGGTCTTGAAATTTATCCAGGTACCTACTCACGATTCGCGAGATTGCAAACAATCTCGGTGTGAAGTGGACGCGAGCAATCGAGCGACATCTTGACGCACTGCAGAGGAAAGGCTACATTAGGCGCGCTCCTGATAAAAGTCGCGGGATTCAACTTGTTGTTGTTGTCCATATGCCGAAATTGTTTGCGAATGCGGGCACGAAGCGGAGTCTCCTGATGAAGAGCATCGACAGGATCAGAGCCAAGTTTGGCTAGCGGGCAGCATACTTTGGAATTGTTGATCCAATGGAGAGAACTTACCATATCCATCGCAGCGGATTTACACTCCATGCACATTCGCTTTCGCGTTAATGATGCGAAATTGCTTTCATAATGATTTGAGAAAATTTACCGCAGAGGATGACGGTGACGAAAAGAACCTATCCTGAGCTCAGTCGAAGGATATATCTTGATTACGCCGCAACGACGCCTCTTGCCCCTGAAGTCATGGAGGCGATGAAGCCTTATTTCTCAGAAAAATTTGGGAATGCTTCTTCTATCCATAGCTTTGGACAGGAGGCACGGACTGCCGTTGAACAGGCACGAGAGAGTGTTGCCCGAGCCATTGGAGCGAAACCGAGTGAAATTGTATTTACAGGCTCTGGCACGGAGGCGGACAATCTCGCAATTATTGGTGGCGCGCTTGGCAGCAGAAGAAGCCACCCCAACAAGAAACGCATCATTGTAAGCGCGATTGAGCATGAAGCAGTTCACGAATCAGCAAATTTTCTGAAGACGCTCGGACTGCCTTCTGAACGCAATGTTTTTCTCGTTGAAACCATCGGAGTGGATCGCTATGGTCGCGTGGATGAATCGACCTTCGAGGCATGCCTCGGAGATGATACCGCACTAGTGTCGATCATGCTTGTGAATAATGAAGTGGGCACGATCCAATCTATTGCGCGACTTTCAGCCCTTGCTCATCACCACGGAGCTTTATTTCATACAGATGCAATTCAAGCTGTAGGGAAAATTCCTGTAAATGTGGATGAGCTTGGAGTTGATTTGCTTTCACTTTCTGCCCATAAATTCTATGGTCCAAAAGGAATCGGAGCGCTATACATACGTGACGGGGTGGATGTAGAAGCGATTCTTCATGGTGGGGGGCAGGAACGGGGGCGGAGATCTGGCACAACACCTGTCCCTCTCATTGTCGGTTTAGGCGCAGCTATTGAATTGGCTGTCAGTAAGATGGAAGAAGAGACAGCACATGCGATGAAACTGAAAAACCGCCTCGTTCAATCCGCCCTCCGTGAACGTGAACTGTTCTCTGACATTATCGTCAATGGTCATCCTCAATACAGTGTGCCAAACATCGTTAGCATCTCATTTCCGTTTGAGCGCTATAAACTCGCTGGTGATGCGCTAATCATGGCAGTTGATGTTGAAGGAATTGCGGTGACGAGCAGCGCAGCGTGCTCCTCTGGTGCACTGAGAGCGTCGCATGTTCTTCTTGCTATGGGCTTGAATGAGCCGACGGCTAAAGCAACGATCCGCTTTTCTTTCGGGCGGTGGACAACCGAAGATGAGATTGATGAGGCTGTTCAAGTGTTAGAAAAGGTAATTGGCAGATTGAAAGGTTAAGTTCCACTTGAAGACCGAGGTTGCTATCCTCATTTCCTGTCAATAGAACGAAGCTGATGCAATGCGCCCATGCTTGCTCCTCTGAAACCACCTCTTGAGCCTTTCCGGAGCAGACTTCGACAAGTTTCGCACCGGAGCCTCATGAGCTCGATGGAGTTGGATCTAGTGAATACAAGACGGCGAGTCCTAATCCTGCTGTCAATACCGGAGGAATATTTTGTATGTTGCGGCGTTCAACGTTGTTGGCGTGAGAATTCAGCAATCAACGCACAAATGCGATCTTGAACGTAACGATAAGATTGGCCTGAGCCAATAAAATTCTGCATAAGCATGGAAAATGCAATGGGCTCTCCGTCGCGTGTGTGAAGGTATCCCGAAAGAGAACTCACCCCATTGATACTACCGGTTTTTGCATGGACGTTTTCTTCTGCTGGACTTCCCTTCATCCTGTTTTTCAAAGTTCCATCTACACCTCCAATTGGAAGCGATGCATAGAAAAGATCAAAGTTCTTACTGTCCCGGTACATAGCTGTGAGGAGCTTCACCAGAATGTCTGCATTGACAAGGTTATAATGCGATACCCCTGAGCCGTCGACGGTGTAATAGGATGTAGAATCGATCCCCATTTGCTGAAGGACTGAATGGAGTGTCCAGAGCCCTTTCTCAGCGCTCCCCGGAGCGGTGTATGTGACAGCGCCGATAATACGGAGGACATTCTCCGCTGAAAGGTTATCGCTCACTTTGTTCATATTCACAAGAATGGAATCCAGTCCTCGCGTGTGATCGGCGAGCATTGTGAATGTGCTCTTATGTTTTAGCTCATCTACCGTGGAATTCCGCTGTAAACTTTTAATTCCACCAAGTACTTCAATTCCTTTCGAATGCAGAACATCGCGAAACAGTGAAGCAGCATAAAGCTCAGGCTGCCAAACATTGACGTGGTAGTGTTGCGGTTGCGATGTGGCTCTTATACCACCTTTGACCGTAATGACGTTTAGTCGTTCGCGCCACAGGCGATCTACTGAGAGGGTCCCTGAATCGCTTGCGCTGATGGTGGTTGCTTCATTTTGCACAGTAATGAACGATGTGGGGGGATTAAGATTAACAGTGGGGGGACTTCCTACACATTTTCCTGGACTCACAATAACTTCGATGCAATTTTTCTCAATAGAAAGTGGCGTCAAGTACATTTGCCAGCATGCAGGATCGTCATCCCACATCCATCCAGTTCCCCAATAGAGACTATCAAAGTATGATACGTCGGAGACGACATTGCCAAGTACTCGTTTAACACCGGCAGCTTTGAGCGAATCAGCAATCGATTCGAGATCTTTCACAGTGAGATCAGGATCTCCGTACCCCTTTATGAAGAGATCGCCTTTAATCGTGCTGTCGGGAGTAAGTTCTCCGAAGACGCTCGTATGCACCTGATAATTTCTCCCCAAGATCCGCAGTGCAGTTGCTGCTGTGAGGAGCTTCAGGTTCGAAGCAGGGTGGAAGAGGACGTGACTGTCGCGCTCGTAGAGCACTTCACCGGTTTGTAGAGAAACAACTTTTATCCCTGCACGAGTTGGTATAAAGAGTGAATCGGAGAGAAGTGAATCAATCGCGGCCCGCAAACTGCTCAGAGAGCAAGGAGGTGTAATAAACTCAGATGGACGAATCGTGACGCAGGACAAAAGCAATGTGGCAAGAGAAGCGGAGATCAACAGGAAAGTTGAACACCTTCGAATCTTGTTCATAACGTTAACTCCTGTATGCATAACTACAAAATTGCTAAATTTATTCTTATCCTCGATGCTGCTTTTCGCAATCTCGTATTTGCTTTGGCATCACGCAATGGGTATATTTAAGCGAGCGAACTGTGAAAAGCAAATGGTCGTGAGAATATTTTACAAAATGTGGCAAGCCACTGGGTTTGCCATGAGTCTAATGCGGAGCGTGGTACTGACTGCTTTGCTCCCTTCTTTTATCACTGCCAGTACGCTCTCTCCGGGCGAGGCGGAGAAGCCTGTGGCTTATGATGCCGGTCTGAGCATTTCACTTGCTGAATTTCGGCTGAAGATCGACTCCCTTTTTTCTGATCCTGCTCTTGAGAGTTTAATGAGACAGCTGCCATCCTCAGGCGAAGTCTGGGGATATGACGTAGGAGATTTTTCTGGAGACGGTCGGTATGATGTAGCAGTTACAGTTCGTCAGCCGCGAACTAAGGTCAAGCAGGTGACTGCGTATTTCTTCGTTAATGAGGTTGATGCCTTTTTTCTTGCCGATAGCATGAGCTTGCCGTATTCGGAAATACCTATTGAGGTCGGTTTCACTATAGAGCGGGGAACATGTTTTGTGACCACGAAACTCGAGCAGCATCATTGGATGATTCGCGGCTATCGCTATAGCGACGGCATGTTTATGATGGTTGACAAGTATGAGGTGACACGTACTGTCATTGATCCATCAAGCAAATTCACGGTGGGCTATGAAACCTATGTGAATTACCGCACTTTCAGATCCACGGAGAATTTCTTCAATCCTGCCAACGGGAAGTCATATTGGAAGGCGGAGTTTGCCACCATTCCCGCTTTCCCGCTCAACAGGAATTTTCCACCTGATGTCAGTGTTTGGCTGACAGATACCTCTGCAATTTGGATAGTTTGTGACAGTGTTAAGTCATCCGCAGCTGCCGACCAGTTGATGGGCAAGAAGGGCGACGCAGAAAATTTCAAATCGACTGAAATCGCGGTGAAGGGCGAGCTGAAGACAATCCCTTTTAAACTTTCAGCGTGGTATGACTCGGATCAGGGGCGGCAGAAAAATCTTTATCTCGATGTTGGTATAAAGGATACTTCTATGGCGGACACGCTATTTTTCTGGTTCGATCGTGATGGGATGAGCAAAATCATGCTCAGTGATGCACAAAAGCCTATCTTTCGCTCAAGTCCTGATGAAGGTGTTTTTCGTCTTGCAGTGGTTCCTCGTTTTTCCGGGAAGAGCATCCTTGTTCAAGCAGCGTTTGTTAATCCGCCGGGGGAATTTCGTCGCCTTGGTCTTAAGGAACTCCGTGCAGCGGTCCACCGAAATCCTTACGGCTATGAGGTACGTCTACTTGTCCCCGCCAAACTTTTTAATACCGATAGCGTGCCTTCTCGTATTGGTTTTACATTTGAACTTCATCGAACGGTATCGAAGTTACTTCGTCTCTCGTACGCAACCTCGAGGATTGAGCCATGGGAGCCTCTTACATTCGGGCAGATGGATCTGATCAATCAGCCAATCGAAGTCGGTTACCTTCGCAATATTAAACTTCGTGAAATTGCCACCCTGCTTCGAGATCTTGGTCTTAATTAGTCGGAATAAGCTATGAGGTTCCGCTTTGAGTTTACTCTTTTGCTCCTTCTCGCACTGGCTATTTTCTCCTGCAGGAAAGAGCCTCAGCAGAAAGGTCTGGATTCATCCAGAAAGCCGCCAAAAGAGGGTTCCGTCACTTTACTTGACTCTTTGCCTGAGTTTAGTGGCGAGGTTGCTTTTCAGTATCTCCGAATCCAGACTGATTTCGGTCCACGTAATCCCGGCTCGCCCGGCTATTCACGTTGCAAGGAGTACCTCATTAATGAACTTCGCTATTATGCCGAAGTAGTGACAACGCAGTTATTTACTGGTTTCGCTCGTGGGAAAACATATTCGCTTACAAACATCATTGCTTCATTTAATTCACAGTCCCCAGACCGTGTCCTTTTTTGCGCTCATTGGGACACCCGCCCATGGGCTGACATGGACTCGAATCGTTCCAACCGGAAAAAGCCCATTCTCGGTGCTAACGACGGTGCAAGTGGAGTTGCTGTGCTTTTGGAGCTCGCAAGAATTTTCCACAGGAACCCGCCACCTATTGGGGTTGACATTGTTCTCTTTGATGGTGAAGACTTAGGCCAGGAGGGGGATCTCTCCGGATACGCTCAGGGGTCAAAGTATTTTGCCGAGCATAAGGATCCAGCGTACAATCCTCGGTACGGCATCTTGCTTGATATGATTGGAGAAAAGGATGTCCGGATCCCCAAGGAGCAATACTCACTAAAATATGCATTCAGCGTGGTGAACTACGCGTGGTCAGTCGCTCACCAGCTTGCTATGCAAGGTCGTATTCCGATTCAGACATTTAGTGATGTTACCGGTCCAGCCGTATACGATGATCACATCCCGTTGAATCAGGTTGGGATTCCTACCATTGACCTCATTGACTTCGATTACCCGTACTGGCATACGCTTGAGGACACACCCGATAAGTGTAGTGCTAATAGCCTTGCTGCTGTCGGAACTCTTCTGACGACGCTGGCTTACATGCCTTCTGCCTTACTACAATGATCCCGCGTGAGTACGTGCTGATTACTATTAAGGCGCCAAGCGAAGTTCAGGAGCTTCTCATCGGTGCGCTTGATGATCTCGGGTGCTTGGGCTATGAGCAGACAAATACGGAACTCTGTGCAAGTATTTTGAAGAGGCATTGGAGCGAGGAGAAAGCGGAGCTACTGCGTTCGTTTTTCAAAAACCTCCGTGCTGAAGGAATCATATCTGCCTCTGATTTATCACTGATGATGGCGTTTTCAATTGCAACGGTCTTTGAGGAAGACTGGAACAGCGCATGGGAGAGAAGCATTGAGCCAATTCGTGTTTCTCCTCACATCGTGGTCACACCGAGCTGGAAACGGGATCAGGTGTCAGAATATAATAAGTCGATTCTCGTCACCATTGATCCAAAGATGGCTTTTGGTACCGGATACCATGAGACGACACGGCTCATGCTGCGCCTGATTGAAAAACATTTGAAGCCGGGCTATGTTATTCTTGATGTAGGAACTGGAACTGGGATCCTCGCTATTGCAGCAGTTAAGCTCGGAGCCTCACGTGCACTTGGAGTGGATGTCGACGAGAGTGCTTGTGAAAACGCCCGGGAGATGGCAGTTCTAAACGGAGTTGAAAATCGTTTTGAGATACGATGCGGTCCACTTGAGGTAGTTCCTGAGCGTGGTTTTGATATGATCCTGGTGAACATTACTCTCAACGTCATAAAGGGAATAATCGCGCAGCTTGCATTGAAGTTAAATCCGGGTGGCAAACTCATACTCTCAGGATTTTATAAGGATGACAAACAGGTTGTTCTCGATGAGTTGACACGTTTGGAGACATGTGATGATGTACGGCTCTATCTTGTGGATGAGCTGACTGAAGTTGAAAATGATGGAATCGATGAATGGATAGCATTAGCCATTGAAAAACGGTAATCTCAGGTGCGTTACGCCTCCATTGATATCGGCACAAATAGTGTGCTTCTCCTCATCGCTGATGCTGATGACTGCCTTGTCCCAATTGTCGATCTTCAGCGTATTCCGCGTTTGGGCAAAGGTGTAGACAAGCATGCCACTCTTTCTGCTGAATCAATAGGGCGAGCTCTTGCTGTCCTTAGTGAATACCGTGCGATTATTGATAGATACGACGTTGACCGTGTTGTCGCAGCTGGGACAAGAGCGCTTCGCGAAGCATTAAATGCTGAACTTCTTGTTAGCGAGGCGCAGCGCAGATTTGGTTTCTCGATAGAAATTCTCTCTGAGACAGAGGAAGCTACATGGACATTCAAGGGGGCGGTCTCCAACATCGCCGAAGGTGCCGACGAGGCATCTCTGTTTCTTGTGATTGATATTGGCGGTGGAAGTACAGAGCTTACTATCGGGACTCGAAGGGAGGTTCGGGCAGCGCTGAGCACACCGCTTGGCAGCGTCCGAATTACTGAAAAGTTTTTCCATTCGGACCCGCCAACAGAGCACGAGCTTGGGATAGCAGGCAATTTCATTGTGGATGTGCTTCGTGAAAGCGCTCTCCGTTTGCCTCTCCAGACTGAAGAAAGGCATGAGGTAACTGCCATTGGTGTCGCTGGAACAATTACAACTCTAGCGGCAATGCAGCTTGAACTTAAAGTATATGAGTCCGCCTCAGGCAGACCTGTTGAAGGAGCTCAGCTCAAGTATGTTGATGTTGAGAGCCTTGTAGCCAGGCTGAGTCGGATGAAGGTGGAACAGATTCGTGCGATCCCTCAGGTTTCGGAAGGGCGGGAAGATGTGATTCTCGCTGGTGGGCTTGTGCTGCTGGAGGTGATGCGGTTCTTTCACCTTCCGTCTATTTTGGTCAGTGATCGCGGTTTGCGATATGGATTGATTCTGCGGGATTTGCAGCATCGGGGGCGATCTTTGCAACCATAGGGGTCATCCGCCTGCGACATGTTCTTTTAGGTATTGCAGTTACTTATCTCCTTTCTCGTGAGCTGCGGCATGTAGTTGAATTGTTCCGCCAGAGGTCCGAAGAGTAATTTCAGCTCCACCACGGTTAAGGGTTCCGCGGAGTGATCCATCAGACATCTTACCTTTCGCAGTTATGGGAAGATCGCTTTTGACAGTTCCACTGATGCTCTCAGCATCAATTGTGGCGTTAATTGTTGGGGGGATGCTGACCGTGATATCGCCTCCTGAGGTTTCGGCTTTGAGTTCCTTTACTGATGTCCCTACGCCAATGCGAAGGTCTCCGCCTGACGTACTTGCTGAGACTATTCCATTCGCTTCATTTATGGAAATATTCCCACCTGAGGTTTCAATTCTTGCTGTTCCAAACGATTGGTCAACATGTACGTCACCCCCCGATGTTTCAATGGTCAACGGTCCCTTTGCGCTCTTGATTCGAATGTTTCCTCCTGAAGTATGAAGTCGAGCACCATTCGTTACCCTGCCAACGTCAATATCGCCACCTGAAGTGATACATTTCACAGTTCCATCTACGTCACCGATGAGGACATCTCCTCCGCTTGTTTCGATATCAATGGAGGCTTCTTTTGGAATCTTAATTCGATAAAGGATGTGGAAATTTTTGGAAAGGAGCTTATCGAAGTCACCTATCCTCTTGCCAGTAATTTTGAGACCTCTATCAGAAGCGCTGAAGTCGAGGTTGAAATTTGAGAGTTCGTTTAAGGTTCCTCTAAGCTCTACGATGATTGAGGCAGTATCGGCTCCCTCAGTCTGGATGACAATGTCGCCGACGTCTGTCGTTAACTGAAGTTCATTGCCTGCGTGGAAGGGAAATTTTCGCTCTATCCGCTGCTCTTGTCTTTGTTTTCCCTTGTCAATCTGATTAAAAATTGACCAGGAGGTCTGTGAAACATCGATTCGGCTGAAAGCGATCATTATTGCCACAAACGCACCTGTCAGAGCGGCAAAAAGAACGAGCAGTGCCCATCGCCTGAGCTGAGGGGGGTTACCGTTCGTTTTTCGAATCTCCACGGCATTATCCTTTCATCAAGCTTTGTTTGTAGGGTATTCACTGACAATAACGAAATTGGAGCGAAAATGTTTCACTGAGCGCTGGGCTCTCAATCTGTGGGTCATTTATTCCCCGCGACATCTCAAGAACTGCAGGATATGGTGATTAGATTTCCGCAAATTAGGGCAGTCATGTTACAGTAAATTTGCGGGCGGCTAACATCAAGATCGTGATTTCGCGACAACTATGCAATCTCCTCTCTGACCCGATACGGAATGGACATTCTGGTGAAGGAGTTTAGGGGCTTAGAAGATGTCTGCCGTGAAGGAAATCCACCAGTCTCATTGAAGTACAATCCATCCATAGGCGTACAAGTCAAAGAACAACAGCTCATTACCGGGTAATGGGTCGGTCGTGGAGGTTTAGACGAAGCAATTTATTGGCTTGATTCGCAATTACTATTAAGGTATATTTCAGATTGAAAATTTGCAAGATAAGGTGATTGAAATGTTACAACTTCTTAGAAAAATATTTCCGAGCAAACACGAGAGGGATATAAAGGCCCTTCTTCCGACCGTTCAAAAAATTAATGCCTATTTTGCTGAATATCAACACCTTTCCGACGAGGAGCTCAAGGCAAAGACCACTGAGTTTCGCATGCGCATCAAAGAGCGCACACGCGATTTGGAGGCTGAGCTTGCCAGGCTTCAGGCGGATTTACAGTCACTGGAATTGGGTTCCGAGAAGAGGCAGGAGCTTCGCGACCGTATTAAGGCGGTCGAGGAAGAGCTGGACGAAACCATAGAAGAAGTTCTCGATGAGCTTCTACCTGAGGCTTACGCAGTAGTGAAAGAGACATGTCGACGTCTGGTTGGTCAGAGCTGGGAAGTTACCGGTCACAAGATTGTTTGGGATATGGTGCCGTTCGATGTACAGCTTATGGGAGCGATTGTGCTTCATCAAGGCAAGATTGCTGAAATGGCGACCGGTGAAGGGAAAACACTGGTGGCGACACTTCCGTTGTATTTGAACGCGCTTCCCGGGCGTGGCGTCCATCTTGTAACAGTTAATGACTACCTTGCTCGCCGCGATAGCGAGTGGATGGGAAAGATTTTCGAGTTCCTGGGTCTGACTGTAGGTTGCATTCAATCGCAAATGGAGCCTGCGGAGCGTCGGAAGCAATACGCCTGCGATATCACTTACGGCACAAACAACGAGTTTGGATTTGATTATCTCCGCGATAACATGGTCATTAACAAAGATGATATGGTGCAGCGGGGACACAATTACGCTATTGTTGATGAAGTTGACTCAGTTTTGATCGATGAAGCGCGAACACCTCTTATCATCAGCGGTCCTGTTGGAACCACCGAACAAAAGTTCGATGAGATGAATCCACGTGTTGAGCGACTTGTTAAAGCACAATGGGCTTTGGTTGCGAAGCTTGTCAGAGACGCTGAGGCTCTCCTTGCTGAAGGGAAGGAAGCTGAAGCGGGCGTCCTTCTGCTTCGAGCGCAGCGAGGGATGCCAAAGAATAAACAACTGATGAAACTCCTTGCTGAGGCTTCGAACAAACGTTTACTTGAACAGACTGAAATGGAATACCTGCGCGAACAAGGCAGGCGCCTCCATGAAATTGATGACGAGCTCTACTTCAGCATCGATGAGAAAACGCATGAAGTAAATCTTACGGAAAAAGGTCGGGAGTTTCTTGCCTCAATGACAGGGGAGAAGGAAATGTTCGTTCTCCCCGACCTGGGAACCGAGATCAGCGTCATTGAGAATGATGCCACTCTTTCACCAGCACAGAAGCAAGAGAGAAAGGATGCGCTTTATCAGCTTTATGCTGAGCGAAGCGATCGCATCCATACAGTCTCTCAGCTTCTCAGAGCTTATTCGCTCTATGAGAAGGATGTGGAATACGTCGTTACAGAAGACGGGAAGGTGATGATTGTCGATGAATTTACAGGTCGGTTGCTTCCAGGTCGGCGCTATTCTGACGGGCTCCATCAGGCGATTGAGGCTAAGGAAGGTGTCAAGGTTGAGCGCGACATGCAGACGCTTGCCACAATTACTCTCCAGAATTATTTCCGCCTGTACAAGAAGCTCGCCGGCATGACCGGTACTGCGGAGACCGAAGCTGCGGAGTTTATGGATATTTACAAACTTGATGTCGTTGTCATCCCAACGAATAAGCCCTGCATTCGCATTGACAACGATGACCTTATCTACAGAACGAAGAGGGAGAAGTATAATGCGGTCATCAGCGAAATTGAGGAGATGCGAAAGATCGGTCGACCAGTCCTTGTTGGAACTACCAGTGTTGAGGTATCTGAGACATTGAGTCGCATGTTGAAGCGAAAAGGGATTCCTCATAGTGTGTTGAATGCAAAGCAACATCAGCGCGAGGCAGAGATTGTTGCCAATGCGGGTCTTCCAGGTGTTGTGACCATTGCCACAAACATGGCTGGCCGCGGCACCGACATCAAGCTTGGTCCCGGGGTCGCTGCAGCAGGCGGACTTCACATCATTGGTACTGAGAGGCATGAAGCGCGGCGGATCGATCGACAGTTGCGAGGAAGGTCAGGGCGCCAGGGCGACCCGGGATCGTCAAGATTTTATCTTTCGCTCGAGGATGACCTCATGCGCTTGTTCGGCAGCGACAGAATTGCTCGCATCCTCACCCGCTTCGGGTTGCAAGAAGGCGAACCGATCACTCATCCGATGATTACTCGATCGGTCGAGCGCGCACAGAAGAAAGTTGAAGAGAACAATTATGCGATTCGCAAACGGCTTCTCGATTATGACAACGTGATGAACCAGCAGCGAGAAATCATCTACGCAAAGCGACGCCATGCTCTGCTGGGAGAACGCCTTCGGGATGAAATCGAGGATATGCTCGATGAATATGTCGCCGATCTGATTGAAAAATATTATGACGCAGGCGAAATTGAGCAACTGCGTGAAGAACTCCGACGTAACCTCCTGGTGGACGTTGCAATCACTCCAGACCAATGGTCGAGGCTCGGCAAGGAGGGGACTCACAACGAGATCATGAAAGCTGCACTTGAGTTCTACAAGCGCAAGGAGGAGAAATTAGGCTCCGAAATGATGGGCTTGATTGAGCGCATGGGGATGCTTCAGGTGATTGACGAGCGCTGGAAGGAGCACCTCCGCGAGATGGACGATCTTCGAGAAGGGATTTATCTACGTGCCTATGGCCAGAAGGACCCTCTCCTTGAATATAAGCAAGAAGCTTTCTGGATGTTCTCGGAAATGATGAAGATGATCAATAGCGAAGTGCTCCGGTTCGTGTTTACCGTCTTCCCACAAGTACCTGAAGCCATTCCTCAGCCTCGCGTTCGTCGAGCCCCACGCCGTGAAGAGATTTCATATACCCACGAGGACACAATTGGAATGGGTTACCAGGCAAACAAAGAGCCTGTTCATCCCGCCAAGGGCGGGGCTGGTGCGCCGCCCAAACGTGTGCCAGTGAGAGTAGAAGTGAAGGTCGGTCGGAACGACCCATGCCCATGTGGAAGCGGAAAAAAATATAAGCATTGCCATGGGAAACTGAGTTAAGTGCGCCTGCTAAATGAAATTTTAACCTGCGCTATCCATTTGCGATTAAACGGGACGGATACCAGAATTTAGTATTTGTGGAATCACGCTCTGGCAGGATTCCATGAATATTGAGAGTTATGACAGGCTTTCCCAGAAAGAGACTTTTCCTTATCCTGTGCTGGTTTCTTACCATCTTTGGGATCTCGTTGCTTCCCTCCTGTTCTTCTCCAGGTCAATTGTCACAAAGCCAAACCTGTACGATTGTCGGGAAGGTATATATCACCGGAAATGAGCCGTTCACAAAGCTCGCCCTGGAAGTTCCACCCGGTAAAACATACATCCTTCAATGCACCGGAGAAATACGGGGACTGCTGCTAACAAACCAGGGTAAGTTGGTCAAGCTGCACGTGGACCGGGTATTGGACGTCCCTGAAGGGAAAGCACTCAATGTCGTGCGCGCAGAGTTCTTGTTGCAAGAAAAATAGGGGCTGGCTATATTTTTTGAAATCGTTGATCGTTGAACGAATACCAATAATTTCCAAATCACGGAGGTATATATGAAAGCATTGAAAATTTGTGCAGCAAGGTTTTCTCTACTTTCGATCCTTTTCGTCTTGGCGCTTGAAGGGTCACTCAAAGCGCAGGTCACTGCAGGAATCGCCCCGGAGAATGAATCTATTTCTCAGAGTTATCCGATTCCGGGCTCTCATCTTTTATGGAAGCAGGAACAACAGGTGCGGGAATATGTTGCTAAACATCCTGAGATGTTCACGCAGATGAAGCTTGCGAAGCCAACCTCATGGAATTTCACGGTTGGGTCTCAACATGCATGGTATGCCGTCGATTTTACTACTTCACAGAACTACCAGGTTCAATCCACTTGCCGCGCAGTCGGGACAAATTGCTACATTTTCGTCGAGGACTCGCTGTGGAATACACGCGTCAATCAAGCAGCCGTTGATTCTGTGCGCGTTGCATTTGATCTTCGCACACCAGCGAACCCTTCGAAGGGAATATACCAGATGGATGTTGAGGCTTTCGGCAATCCACCCGATGTTGACAATGACCCGCGCATTATCATTCTCATCTTGAACATTAAGGATGGTTGGAATGGAACGGGCGGGTACGTGGCTGGCTACTTTTATAGCTTCAACGAGACTAATCAGCCACAAAGCAATA
>Ga0123519_10008690_pt1 | contig 15446 bp, 14 predicted proteins | sample YelNatPaOPRAMG02_FD_87396 | JGI IMG/M metagenome (GOLD analysis project Ga0123519, IMG submission 87396) | Hot spring microbial communities from Yellowstone National Park - Yellowstone National Park OP-RAMG-02 (version 2) | ecosystem: Environmental > Aquatic > Thermal springs > Hot (42-90C) ...
TCTGAAGCGGGGAGCTTCCGATGGCGATTGTGAATCCCTGTCCCGATCCATACTGCCGTACTTGTTGTTGACCGAGAATTTCTCTGAAGCGGGGAGCTTCCGATGGCGATTGTGAATCCCTGTCCCGATCCATACGTCCGTTATGCGTCCACGCTCGGCGCATGCGATGACTCGTCGGCAAGAGGCCTTGTCAAGCTACATCGGGCACGTGAATCGATCCGTCGTTCGCCAAGACACCCAAACACTCCACCAGACCTATGAGCGAGAGTCAAGCACAGCGGACCTTCTCCGGACCCACTCGTGAACTTCAGGACAATTGCCTTGCTTCGTTTTCGTACTCCTGGGGCGAGCGACTCGCATGCAGTCTATGCTTGATAGCGGGATCACCAACCCCCGCACATTAGGCGCGCACGACAAGCTAGGCACTTGTTGGAACACACAAATTCACAATAATTTCTGGGGAGCAGTATGTCTGGCATCAAGTGAAACTTGTACCTAGAGCGGTGAATGATGGATGCGCTGCGGTATGCAGATACCAATCCCGGAATCGGGGATCTCTTGTCAGTGGCATCGGTCTGTTGATCGAAAAAAAAACTGAACCTCCACGAAATCGAGTTCAACGCGGCGCCAAATCATTCAACGTCGTTTCTCTGCAACAGCACGCAACTACGGTACTGTTTCCAAGCAAGCCGGGGTCTGCTTTTGCCCCGCACTGCCGCCGCTGGAAAGAACTGCTTGTGTACCTGTTTCACCAATGTCTTCCACTCACGCCAGCTTACAAGTTTCAGAGGATTCAACGAAGAAGCCCCTGGTGGTGGAGCGTGGTAAAGATTGCGCCCCCTCAAGGCCGAGTCTCTGGAGGCGGCTCGTACAGTACGGCAGCGCAGAGTACGTCACCGTAGGGAGTATGTGTCTTAACTTTTTCTCCTCTACTTGTATCGTGGTCGCGAACAAGTACGCGATGGATTCCCTGGGTTTTCGTTATGGATCAACTCTTACGCTCTTTCACTTTATCTGTACCTCAGCGCTTCTATACGTCAGTTCGCGCTGTTTTGGCCTGTTTGAACGAAAGCCGTGCGAGCTCTACAAGGTGGCAAAGCTCGCTGCTGGCGCTGCGGGCTTTGTCGTGCTGACCAACCTCTCCCTTCAGTATAACTCTGTGGGCTTCTACCAAGTCATGAAAGTGATGACAACGCCGACAATAGTCGTGATCGAGGCTCTCTTTTACCAGAAGCAACTGGAGAACCGGCTGAAGCTAGCACTGACCCCGGTCTGTCTCGGGGTGGTGCTGACGACCGCTACGGACTTTCGACTCAACCTGCACGGGACGCTGATTGCCTCCGCTGGTGTTATTGTAACATCCTTGTACCAGATTTGGTCTGGAACGATGCAAAAGACGTTGCAGTTGGATGCCCTCCAATTGCAGTACTACACGTCGCCTATGAGTGCGCTTTTTCTGCTGCCTTTTGTACCGCTCATGGATAATTGGCGGCCTGGAAGTCCTGATAGCATCTTCGCCTATGCATTCACACCATATCGCCTGGGAGTGATTCTGATGACGGGCGTGCTGGCATTTCTCGTGAACATCAGCATCTTCATGGTCATCGGACGGACCAGCCCTGTCACCTATAATGTTCTTGGGCACGCGAAAACCGCAGTCATTATATCCAGCGATTTCCTCTTCTTTGGTCGTCCAAGAGATCTCCGAAATTTCGCTGGCGTGCTGCTCACCATGATCGGTGTGGTCTGGTACACGCATTTGAAGCTCGAAGACCAGCGTTCTGACGCCAAGTCAAAGGTGAATGATTCATCTGGATCGATTTGCAAGGCGAGCACTGCGAGTCCATGATTCCTCGCTGTGGGTGCGGATATCGCGGGGCAGGAGCAGTTGCGCGCTCCCCACGAGATGGATCAAGAGGTTTCTCGGCGGGCGCTGCACCATCCACAGCATATCTTCGTATTCGCCACAGCCGACACGCCCAGTCCTGATCGATAGATTCGTAAAACAGGTACTTGCCGGCCGGCTGTCTGCAGGAATCTCCGCATGTGTCACCGTTGACGAAGATGCAATCCTGCCTCCATCGGAAGCCGCGTATTGGCGGTTTAGCGATCTTCCTGTGACATAATTCGCTCGACGCTTCCGATGGGAGGCATCTCATATTTGAGACATCGGCAGTGCGAGACATTCCAGGCGAGGTAGCATGCAAGCGCGTCTGCGCACTACTGTGCAGTCAAACCATGCGGTCGGTGCGGCTCATTACTGTCTACAACGAGCAGGTCATGATGGGAGAAATCGAGCCCTCAAGGCACCTCGGGCTGCTGCGTTTAAAGCCCGAAAATGAAGCCGGAGCCCCCGGGCCATCGCGCGACACAGCACTCCACATCGCCGCGCAGGCAAGGATCATATTGTGCCTTGGGTTGCTCTGAATGCCGTCCGTATTCAGATCTCTGCAATCGACTAGACGAGCGCTGAATCCGCAGCTTACAGCCCAAGTCTGCGAGGTAAACAGTGGCTTTTCGATTGCCGCCCACCGCACCTGTGATCAGGATGCGCAACCGTTTGCATGATTGGCATCTGAGAGAAGGCGTCAAGAAGCGAGCCATGCGCCCTGCTTGGCCGTCGTGCCATACTTAGACCAGGGCGCACAGGTCATTCACCAAAGGTGATGCATCAGCTGTGAGACATACCCAGCCATAACGAATTTCTTTGGGCGCGGTTATAGCCGCCGGCAAGCGGTCTTCTAAAGGTGTCTTTCGCACACTCCCGCCGATGCACTCATCGCTTCGCGAATGGTAAACAGAGTCTGCATACCAAGCACACGCAAAAGATCCAGTAATGAAGCGCTTCTAAGTCGGGTCGTGCATCGGCATCGGAGACGCTGCACGAAGGATTCCCAACAAAGAAGCACTTCTGAGCTGGAGCGCGCACCGACATTAGAGAGGCTGCAACGGTAGCTTTCAAACATTTTGGGCATATGAACCGTTCCGAGTACATGCAGACATTGCAGAACGGCCCCATCGCAATATGGATGCAATATGCAAGGCGGTACCCTAAAAACAGCCCGCTTCAGCGTCGATTGTGATACAGCGTCTCCTACGCATAGGATCGCAAGTTTTCATCTGCTGAGACCGCATGCCGAATTCGCCGTCCACGCCGCCTTGAGATCCATTATGGGACACGATTCATGATGCTACGAAAAGAGGCGGCATAGGGCAGCTCGCTCAAGATTCGCTTCGATTGCCTTGGATGCCGACAGGTAGTACCATTCTTTCTTGCTCTGCCCAGTTAAGTAACTCTTTGCATCTCCGTATTCAAAGAAATAAGGTGGCCAGAGCACTCTTGTAGTCGCCTTGTTATATATGACATCCACATCCGCGACGCCTCCCGATTGAATAACCTTGTTCACATCGATTGTGCTCAGACTCGCGTCCAGACGAAACCGCTGAAGAATCTGCTCTGCACCGAGCGCCGATATCGCGTATGCTGCAGTGCCATAAGTTAGATGCCGAATATGGGGCAGCACAAATCTCGCAGTACAATTGATGCCCAGAGTCTCGAGCTTGAGTTCCTCAGAATAGCCAGCACGCAGCAGAGACACCAGCTTCAATTCCATCTGTAAGACTGGTCGGTCTTTGGTACATGCTGCTGCAGCAAGATCGGCAACATTGCTTTCCCATAGCGGCAGAATTTCTAGCGAGGCGTCGTCTTCAAGTAAGAGCGCTGTTCGACAACCCGCACTGCGGACCCAGAGCAGTGCCAGTAAGTGCGAAACGGAGCACGCAACCTGCGCGTCTATTGACTCCAACTTGACCGGACCTGTGAACGCGAAGACGCGTTCCTGTCTTTCTGCCAAGGACCCAGTTTCGGCTATATCCCTTCGGTAAGCATCTTTCAGGTCCACCTCTGAAACGCCTTGCAGGTGCAGCACGTTCGGCTGATGAGCGAACCATTGAACGACTTGCGCGAGCCCCGGGCTCCGTGGCGTCTTCTCGAGGCCTACGACCACGAGACAGTGATCTTTTCTATCCAGCGATAGCTTTTCCAGAACCTGCTCCGTCAGTTCGTCACCTGTCTTCCAAAGGCGAAACGCGGGTTTCTCGAGTGCCGCGCTCACAGAAGGCAGCCGCCGCCGCTGCACGAAAAGGCGCCGGTGCAGCACCAGCGTTGCAGCGATGAGCACCAAGGCTACCAGAACAAGCACCCGCAGGACCCGCCTCGATAACGGTCGACAGACAAGATATTCCATATTTTTGTCCTCACGCATCCTACGAGCTCGGCGACCATACGCTCTGCAGCTTTCTTAGAGCCCTCCAAACTTCGGGGCTACACGTTTCGCACGCATGGCGCCGCACCGGACACGTGTCGCATTCTCATACGAATCGCCAGTGCTCGATGTCGAATCGCCGACGGTGGCGTGTGCTGGGCAAGTGTCCATATGATACATTATTGTTCTATCTTTGCCATTTATCTTCCTTGCGGGATGGATATTGATGTTCGGGCATGCGTCCATCATGCTTCATGCTCCGTCCAAGTTCCATAAACCAAACATTCTTTCGGATATACTGGTCATTCCGTATGTTCAATCGTGCACCAAGTGGCGGCCTTGCTGCGTCCCCAATAGCACCTGTACCGCTGGTACGGATCAAGTACGGAGACAGAACAGCTTTGCCACACCACTACGAGCGTGGGCCCGAGGCCGAATGTATTCGAAAACCGGGCCGGGATTCGTGATCATGCTGGGAGCCTGTAAGCTGCGCAGACAAAAACTACTGCCTGTGGCAGCGCGAAGCGATGTTGTACGGGTCCAATGCGACCTGGACGACGCCCAGACGCAGCCGATATGCTCCTAGTCCCAGACTAAACTGCGTTGCGGACGAGCTGCTCAGGTGTTACTCCAACGTCCGCCAATGGGGACGCACGAAGCGTTTGACCGGCAGACTCGTCGAGCTCGCGGGACCTTCCGCCTACAAGGCAGACTTTAGAATTTACGGAAAACATTGCCCGCTTTCAACGCTTACCGTTGAGGGGAAAGAAATCGTTATCTCATCGCTAGTTAGTGGTTCGTTTGTGTTCTTTACTATGAGGATCGTTCAACACCTCATCCGTCGTCGATGCTTTCTTCGTGCCCTCTCCTTTGCACGAGAACAATGAATCTCCGAGCGGCATTCCAGATATCACTGCAGCGTGGCTGCTATCGCGAAGGTTCAGCACACTGTATCGGCCTTGTGTGACGTCTTGCGAACGTGCCCCTTGCGAAGGCGTGAGCAACGCAGGGTTGGGGCTCTAAACGCACTGAAAGATGCAGCGATGGAAACTGGAGTGAGGGAGCTGAGCGACCGACCTCCCGTCGTACGTGGAACGTATTGAAACCCATCAAACAGAACGAAAGGGTAGCGTCGAATGTGCGTGTGGTGGACATCGATGAATTGCGGACGTCGATCACGTGTTCTTGATGCACAAGTTACCTCCCGAAAATGACTGGGATGACGACGAGACTCATCACCAACGACGCAACGAAAGAAAAAGATTGATGTCGTATATTGCTCGGATCCCCAAAGTGCAGCTCCACTAGAGTGTCAGACGCCAGGGCAGAGGGTAATCTTCCAGCCGAGGCACCATATCAAACCGTGACAACAGTGGATGCCCCAGCACTTTGGAGCTGTTAAAGATCAGGATGAGAGGAGGTCAACAACCTGCATCGCTTCGTCGCACAAGAGAAATTAGAAATCCAAGCCCAGAGGGAAAAAGCTGATAATCCTCCCATACCAGAGTTCTTGATACGAGAGAATGGCTGTTGTGTCCTGGGTCTCGTACACAACGAGCATGATGTACTCTGATACAGCAATGAGACGCATTGGTATCAGGTCGTACGCAGAGCCTGGCGGAGGCACCCGCGAGCCGTCGCGAAGCGCAGCTCCTGATGCGCGCGTCGATGCTGCAATCTGAAAGCGGCGGCGGCATCGCGACGCTGCACTACAGAGACTGATTCGGAGCGTTCATGCTTTACTGCTGTGATTCACGAGCGCTTCACCATAACCGTGCCTTACACTGCGGAAAACTTTTGGGACTCTTGTAAAGAGTGGTGTGGTTCTTAAATGGTGCTAAATATACCTCGGCCGTTGAGCAAGGTTGCGGGTCCGCGGGAGATTGTTCGTCAGTTCGTGCCGAGCTGGTTTGCAGTGACCATGGGTACGGGGATCCTGGCGGTAGTCATTAAAGACTTCCCGTTCCAGTTTCCGCACCAAGACGACCTCGGCTGGGCGTATTGGTTCTTTAACGTCGGATTGTTTGGGATCTTTTCGATTCTCTTTCTGAGCCGATGGATATTTTTCTTTAACGACGCCATCCCAATGTTCCATCATCCTGTTCAATCCATGTTTCTTGGCGCTATTCCAATGGGTCTTGCAACAATCGTTAACGGGTTGGTGCTCTTTGGCACGCCGCACTGGGGCAACAGTGCAACGATAGCGGCCATCGTGCTTTGGTTTGTGGATGTGGGCCTCGCGGTCCTTTGTGGGCTGCTTGTTCCGATATTCATGCTCACGACACATTCGCACGCTTTGGAAAGCATGAGCGCAGTCTGGCTTCTACCAGTGGTTCCTGGCGAAGTCGCAGCGGCCTCTGGAGGTCTCCTGCTCGCGGTCGTTCAGAACCAGCGGCTTGCTCAGAATATTGCGTTCATCAGCATGCTCTTATGGGGATTTTCGGTCCCGCTCTCAATGAGCATTTTGGTGATATTCTTCTTGCGTCTCGTACTGCACAAGCTACCGCCATCAGATCTAATTATTAGTTGTCTCCTTCCGCTGGGCCCGATAGGTACCGGGGCGCTAGCTGCCACCGAACTGGGACTCTACGCGAAGCGCACCTTTGAGAACAGCGGTTATGGCGTCTCCGCGACAACTTTCCAAAGCTTGGCCTCTGCCACCCCCGCAATTGCCATGTTCGTTGCTACTGCTTTGTGGGGCTATGGTGTCTGGTGGCTGGTGATTGCCATTTTTGCAATCGGGCACACGCTAAGAAACCGACTACCATTTAATCTGGGATGGTGGGGTTTGATCTTCCCTCTGGGCGTGTTCACTGCATCAACAGCAGATCTTTACAAATTAACGGATTTCTATCTGTTTCGCATACCAGCAGCGGTGCTTATATGCATCCTATTCGTGCTGTGGTGGGTTGTTATGTTCCACACGGTGGTACGAGCTTATTCAGGGGAGTTATTTTATGCACCGTGCCTTGGACCACGACAGGCTTGTACGCAAAACGAGCTTGAGATTTGAGTGGGTCATCTATGAATAGTCAGCTGCAGTCGATAAAGTATCCACATTGTCGAAGTGAACTGGCAACACTTATGAATCTGCGGTTCAAGAAAATCAGTGCTGGATTTCAGGCCGCTCCAGCAGGTGCAAACCTTACCGTCCTTGACGCGGAAGCACGCGGCTGTCAGCGCTCCATATGCAGTCGTGCTCACAGAGTGCCGGATCAGGTAACTTGCGTAGTTAAACAATTTAAATCAGTTCCGCATTCCAAGGTCCATGCAGAATGTACTAGAAGCATAAGGAATACACGCATACCCGAGCTCGCGAACTGGTCCGTGACTAGTTTGTTTACGAACAAGAAGCATAACAAAACTACCATTAACTAGTTTTTTCCAGTGACAAAACGTTTACTTAGGCCAGCGTTCTCCGAATATGCGCATTTTTTTCCATGGACAAAACTACCATTGACTAGTGGAATGCACGCCTCACTTGCCAACGCGCTGACCAGCGCTGATACCAGGACGCGCTGCTACGCAGCATCCGCTTCGGTGCTCCTAAACTTTAGGGCGATACTCCAGCGCTGTAGTGTTTGCTGGATCAGACCTGAATATGACTTAGTCAACTTTAAACGGTTCCTCTAGCGTCTTTCTGAATAGAGTTTTGAAGATGCGGATCGCGAGAGGTGTTTTGTTCTGGCTGCTCTGTGTGAACTTTTGCTGGTGCCACTTATCCATCGGTGCACTGCGGGCGGTACGAGCGATTTCCGTGTCTGAGGAAGTCTCGCTTTCAGGGTTTCGCCTCTTTCCCCGGGTTCCTCAGTCTGAGGCGAGTACTATTTTCTTTCGGGATCTGCTGCTCCCGAAAAAAACTTACAGTATCGACTGGAGCGCGGAAGCTTCGAGCCGATCGCTGACGAGTGGCTTGCGCATTGATAGAGGCACGTTGACGACAAGCGAGGGAAACGTTACGCACGTGCAGACGTTGCGGGACGCTGACGGACACCTCTATGTGTGTCGTGTACCAGCAGATGAGCCTGCAACGCCCAACAACGTTGAGACGGTATCCATGGATGTGGAATCGGAGCCTACCATCGATCTGGACGCGGCTCTGCAGAAACAGCTGAAGGACAAGTGCTTCTACCGACAGGGAGGTTGGCGGGTGTTCGAGTTCTGTTTTCACAGGCACGTGCGCCATTTTCACTGGGAGAGACGGCGCTCGATGCCTGCAGAGCGCGAGCGAATTCGTGCGGAGATTGAACAACTTCTGAAGGAGCACGTTTTCCCCGAAGGCCCGAATGGCGAACCTGGTAGAAAACGTTTCCTGCGGCTGCTGATACAGGCTCAACAAATACCACCTGACGGGAGCCTGAACCTCATCATCAAGGACGAGGTCTGCATGGGCATGTACGATGAAGCACTCGACCGCGAAAGGATACGTAACGGCACGAATTTGATCACCAGTGGTGCCTTTTTCAGCGGGCGACGCTGGCAGGCACCCCCGCAAGCAACCAACGGTGCTGCGTCGCGCGTCGACCGTGGGTCGGACGCTGAGTACCGCCTGGAATCCGATGGACGTGTGCTCCCAGTTGCAGGGGAAGGTATCGGAAGCGCCGTCGCTTACTTGGTGCAACCGTATACGAGAGACGGGGATCATTGCGACATAACAGGACGTCCACGCCGCACGATGGTACGCTACCGTTGCATTGAGGATGTTCCGCGGATTGCAATTTTCGATCCATCCCCCGTGGTAAGCTCGTTCATTGCCTCCGTGCATGAGCGAAGCACCTGCGAATACGACCTCGTTTTTGTGACGGATGCGGTCTGCTCACATCCAGCTTTTGTTTCACCTGCACGCCATTCGGTGCCCGTTGTATGCGAACGCATGTCATCTGAGATGGAAGCGATAAACATTTCGCCGGGTAGCGCGCAGCATCCTGCTCTGCACCGTAGTTGACGATGGTGCTGCTATGAACGTGATTCCTTTCCAATTGCGAAGACATGGGGATGAAAGGGAGTCAAATGCATGTGCGTTTCTGGAACAATGAGGCGAGCTGAGCACTGCGACACGCTCTGCGGGTTGTGATGTTCATGGTTCCCGGCTACTGCCCGGCTAGGATCTAGGGTTCGCGTCGCCTCCAAGACTCGCCACTTCGGCAGAATCACTCATGGACAATGATCACCTGATGAAGATCGCATATTCGCTGGAGCATGCCTGACAGCTCTAGAGCCCGTCGATACGACGGGGGATCGCCTACTCGACGGGCACATGCGATTGGAGCATTCTCCTCGAGCGATGTGCCTTCACTGGGATCCGCGCTTCGCTGCGACTTGTGAGTACAGCGCGATATCCAGCGGAATTGTTGGTCCTGTGTCGTTGCTCCGTAGGCGTCGGCGCTTTCGAATGCTTTGCGCTCTGGTGAGCAGTGGTTATCCATATGACCGAGTGCATCCGTTCATGCTGGAACCTGGAAGGCAAGCTGGGGTTTATCTGGATGTGGAGACGCTTTCATCGCTCCGGTAGCCTGGGCATCTCCTGGGGTACGTCTGCAATCCATGCAACTGCTAGAAGAGCAACGTCTTTTACCGGATCTGGATGCGGCGACGCTGTCATAGCTGCGGGTACCCTGGCCATCTTCTGAGCTACATTTGGACGGAGGCGCGGACTCATTTCATCAGAACACACGAAGCGCATCTTTAACGCCATTGAATGATGCTTAGACCGTCTCGAATAGGCAAAATGACCTGCGTAACGCGTGCATCTTCCAGTACGTGTTGGTTAAAGGCATGAACCGCGTCCATGAGCTTCCGACTGCGTAGCGCGATGCGCTCTGCATGTTCGCCAAATTCAACATCCTCCATTTGGGCGTGTTTCTGCTTCCCGTAAACAGGCCGAAACAGAACATTATCGACAAGCAACGCACCATTCGGAGATAAGAGTCTATGATCCAGGATGAAATCAAAGTAGGTGATGTACCGGCGCTTGTCAGCGTCGAGATATATGAGATCAAAAGGCGCAACAGCTTGGTCGCGGAAGCGCTCCAGTACATCCAAAACGGCGCCTCGGTGCAGCTCAATAGGCGCCAGCTGACCAGCAACACATTTGAAGAACTGCTCGGCGGTGTCTGCAGCGTTGGGGTCCTGCTCAACCGTCACCACAGTTTGGACGTGGTTCGGACCCATGGCGCCAGCAAAACACAACGTTGCATAACCGGTAAACGTGCCCAGCTCGAGCACACGTTGCGCTCGCAACAGCCTAGCGAACGCGTGCAGGACGGCACCTTGGACAGGTCCACTCATCATGTGCGCGGCTTGCGGGAACTTGCGATGCGTCTCGGCCGCGAGCTCCTGCAGGATTGGGGCTTCGGTACCCCAGGGAGCGGTGCGGCTCATGGTCTGTGCGTACCAGTGCAGCTCATTGCTAGCGCTTGCGAGTGCAAGCTCGAGACCTCGCTGGCACTCGGGGCTACAGCATCCCGAGAGCCGGTGGCGACAACGTGCGCACTGGATCATCCGTCGATGGCAAGGTACATGCGCACAGTGCAAGACGTCCAGTGCTGGGGCACTGCACGTTTCACATCGGCTCAAAATATCATTCGTCACCGGAGTTTTGAGGCGTTCATCGAATACATAGATGGATCCTTTGAATTTGGGATCCCATCCTTGACGATGCGCCTCTGCGGCGTACGAAACGACGCCGCCGGCAAGTCGCTCCACGCGTTGAAATCCGAGGCGGTTCTCCAGATAGGCAGCTGCTTTGACACAGCGAATTCCGCCTGTGCAAAAAGTGAGTATCCGTCGATCTCGAGGCTCGTTTGCCAGACGCGCCTCAAGCGCTTTCCAAGTCTCCCGGTAGGTGCGGGTGTTCAGGGGGCGAGCCTCAGCGCTCCCGAAAAATGTTCCAAGCTGCGTCTCGTAATCATTCCTCACGTCGATCAGAATGGCGTGCGGGTCTTCCAATGCCTGATGCCACTCTGCCGGGCTCAGCTCTCGACCAGCTTGCGTCAGATCAAGCGGCTCCTTGAGACCGTCAGCGACGATTTTCTGCCGACAACGGATATGGAGGTTACGAAACGGAGGCTGTGCAGCGAATTGAGCTGCCGACAGCAACTGTGGATCCAAGTTCAGATAGACACCAGCGAGTTCAACCAGGTACGGAGACTCGGCTTCGAGCAACCGCTTCAACGCGTCGAGGCTACGCAGAGGAACTGCGACCTGCGCGTTGATGCCCTCCGGTGCTATGTAGATGCGACCGCGAATCGCCAGTGGTTTCAGGTAGAAACGTAGACGAGAGGCGAGCTCTTCCGGCTCTGCAATGGGCACAAAGCGATAGAATGAAAGCATTTGGATATCTTCGTCTACGGCATCGAGCTCCTTGGCTGGATAAAATGGCGGCAACATCCGTGCCCGCTGCCGTTCTCGTACCCCGTCGGTGTTTCGGGGCCGCTGTCGAAACTCCTCTATCATAGAATCGCTGATTTGCGGGTCGAAACGCAGATACAGAGGGGCTTTGGCTTGCCAAGCCTCTTTTAACAGTGCATCAGAGTCAACGAGCTCCAGCGAGTCTGGCCTGTGTGCAACAAGGACAACGTGAAGCGGTGTGCCCTCGAGTCGTTGCAGCGCTGAGAAGCGTTCCCATATCCCTTTTCGAAGCAATTCAAGACTCGGCTCGGTTCCGGGAACAAAGATGCGTCCTTTCCGGTCACTGGCCGCCACCCGAAGAGCAGCTCGTAGTTGCGGTGCTAAATAGACCCGAAATACCCACTGGGCACCCTGGAGCTCGCGTTCTGGTTCACGAGTGCTTCCGGTCACATAAGCCAGATCCGGCACGTTTGCTGATAGGTGCCGAAGCACGCTCCGCTGCGACCGGCGACGGCATGCGGCGACCTTGAGACCTCGCCGAAACGCAAAACAGAAAGTTTTCGAAGGCGAACTTGTCCAGAAAGCGACGGGTTGTGCGAAAGCGACTGCCTTCAACTGTGTACACGGCGACATCCACAGCATGAGCAAACGCATGAGAAGAGAACGTGTCTCGGAGACCCGATACCTCCCGTGTGTCTAGACGGAAGCCGTACCCCTGTTTCCCTTAAGCGCCGGTGCACGCGAACTCGTACCGAGTCGAGGCAACGACCAGACAAGCCGAGGTGCCGGTACGCTTTCACCAGCCTGTTCCGAGCTCCGAGTCCAATCAGTGCAGAAAACTTTTACAACGGCGTTTCGTTACCCTCTGGGCAGTGCAGGTGCCACGAAATGAAGGAACTACCAGCAGCAGCAGCAGCAGCAGCAGCGAAGTATGTCGCGGTGTAAGGTTCGCGGAAACGCGAGCCTGAGGCAGTCGGTATCCGCCGTCGAAGAGTTGGGTCCAAGCTTATGTGCGATACCTGCAGGTTCTTTGAGAAACTTCCTCCAACGCTTGTTTGTGTTTCTATAGCATCGGAGCTGCGAACCAGAGTCCAATGGATATGTGGATGCTATCTATACCCAAAGGGAGGTTTCCGATGTTCCGCAGACGCCTCCGGAACGCACCTACCCGTAGAACAATCGTCTTCTCGAAGGGTGCGCGTTGAACGAACTGGCAACCGTCCCTGCGCCGAGCCTAACACCGGCTCTTGAAGCGGTGCTAAAAACTGCCTCCAAGTACCTGGTGCCGTCACCTGGGAAGTAGCACGGCGAGCAATGCTCGTAGCCGCCACTATCACAAGAGGAGCGCACTTGATGCTGCTAGGTTTTGTGCGTGCACGAGCCAGTTGTCACAGCAAACTGCATACGTTTATGCGGTACCCCGTCTGAAGAAGCCCTGCAAGATAGCTCTGGGTTCAGATGCCTATCGCCGAGGTCCTCCACATGCAGTAAAGCTGATTCGGATAGAAATCAGCCCGTGCTACGCCCGTGGCGGTTTGAAATAGAAGCAGCTCCATCTTGTGAACCTGGACCTACTCGCTAAACTTTCGGTCTCTTCCCAGCGTCACAAACAGCAGCCTCTGCGGGCGTTGGCTGCGACTGCATCCTTTTCCTCTTTCTCGTATTCGGCACGAAAGACGTCGGCCAATCTTTTGCCTCAAGGTGCATTGCCAGCAGTCGAAGGGCCGTGATAGCAGCATTCAAGTGTCAATTTCGTAGCTTCCCGCGGTTGTCTACACATCTGAAATGCAAGCGGATATTGCGCTTGACGAATCTTTGTCGTAGGCAGCCGAGGAACGCCCCTCGCAAAGGGTAACACTCGACTGTGGTCAGGCGCTCCTAAATATCCATCGAACCTCTTGATGTTCCGATTACCGCCCAGTTTTGCACGTAAACGGTTGGTTCATCGCCGGATACATGCCTTGGGCTGCTACAGATGGCTCTCAACGATGCTCTCCTCGGTATTCGGGCACGCTGTCGTGTCCTTCGATCATGGGCTTCTTCTAAGTGGTCCCCAAGGTGCTGTCGCTGTCTGTTGTACAAGAAAGCGAACGGAGCCTCATTGAATACAGGATTTGTGGCACGGCACCTTGTTCATCATGGACCAAGTACCGGATGGTTAAATATATTTTTCGGAGAACAAGTTTACAAATTTCGATGCTTCTACGCAGCCTCTACCCACGGCTGTGACGCATTTTTCTCCAGAAGCAATCGTAGTGATCACTGAGGGCAGAGTGCAAGACCCTTTTGCATGCAAACAAAAGAGACGATATCGTCTGGAAGTATATCTTGTGACAGGTATCGAGTTGCGGTCGACAACTGTTTCTTGAATGCACACAAAGAGAGAAGGGTTTCTTTTTAGAACGAACTCTACTATTTGAGGTGAAAGGTTCAGCGAACTTTCAACAAGATCTTGCGAGCAAGACTTCAAGGGACGAAGTCGAGTACTTTTCATTATATATCCAGCGACGTGAATCGCTCCACCGAAGAGTTGCCCTGAGACAGGAGGATCCAAAACTTGAGCGATACGTGATCGAATACGCAGCAAAATAGGGAAAGGAGAAACGCACAGGCTGTAAGAATGAAATCGGACCATGATAATAGCGGTTACACGAATTCTTGTTTGCGAGCATCGCAAATCATCTTGCTGATGACGGTGACGTAACGAAATCCAACGCAAACGCGTCGAATGAGCCAACCAGAAAAGTGCGGCGGAGAATCCTGAAACCATACATGAATCCATACGCCCCTCTCCCTCCAGTTCGATTTTCGAGGCTTTGCATCACAGAAAATAACTCAGGGGAGACTCGAAACGCAGGAACAGAACGACAAGCTGAGTGTTCTATTCTCGTCCGACGCAGGTGGTACCACGTGCATGAAGCACACAGGTCGGAAGCTGTCGCTTCATGGACAAGTGCCCGTGAATGCGCCAAGAGGTTTTGCCACGCACGTACAAATATATTTTTATCGTATGGAATTCAGCACCAGTAGTTCCGCATCAGCACACATAACGCTGGCCATTGTTTCCGAAATGTGTCTATACCACTGCATTGAGCAACACCAAGCCTTCTCTCTGGGTTCATCCATGCTCAGTGCCAATTCAATACTCTGGGAAAGAAAGTCTGGGCTCGCTTCAGCCAGAGCACAACTGGCGATCACCGGTCGGATATCCTAGCTTCAGTTGCGCGTGACGCCGCCTGCCGGGGCACTCGCCAAACATGGCTACCTAGTGCACCCTCTTGCAGCAAATGCTCATCACACTTTGATGTATTCGCAAAATACCTCGTTCATAGCCTCGCTTCGCATAGAATGTCGGTCTTGGTCGCTGCCGGCGTTTAGCCTACTGAAATGTTTGCAGTATCGCCTGAGGCTCGGATCGACCAGGGCGCCTGCCTTCCGTTCGGATACATTCCCGCGAAACGGATACGCACGCGGGTCCAGCACATGGTACACCTCTTCATTGGTGGATGACAAGCAAAAGCCCCGATCGCCAACCGACCATGCATTCCACACAGACACTTTTGTGAAGGAGTAATACGGCCTGCAGCGCTCTTCCGAATAGTCACCTGTGTGCCACGCGCCGTGCCGCAACGGTACGCCTACCGACGTGCAGACGCTCCGAGCATAAGCCAGCGACCACGAGTCCCGATTCTGCGTCTGATGAACGACACTTCAACTGGCCGCCCCCAAAGATATTTTGAAGTGCCAATATATCTCCGTGTTGTGTCTGCGCATCGACGCTACAACTATGATTATCACGGACATTTACGGGCGACACGACGCACGGTGCAA
>Ga0123519_10008695_pt1 | contig 15441 bp, 2 predicted proteins | sample YelNatPaOPRAMG02_FD_87396 | JGI IMG/M metagenome (GOLD analysis project Ga0123519, IMG submission 87396) | Hot spring microbial communities from Yellowstone National Park - Yellowstone National Park OP-RAMG-02 (version 2) | ecosystem: Environmental > Aquatic > Thermal springs > Hot (42-90C) ...
CTTACACTCACCCCATAATGTCTCGATACCCACAATTTATCATACTCCCCTACTTCTACCACAACCTTGCATATCCATCTTATCTCCTTGTCTGTTAACTTTGCCCCCTCTCCCTTATGCTCTAATCTACGAAATATTTTCTGTGCTCTACAGTTTAAAAGAGATATTAAAGTGGAGTAATGGAGATTGTGAATTTTTCGCCTTCTATGTCCCAAGGAGTTACAATCTTTCCTTGCACAGGTTCTGTTGATATCTTCAAGTTACGTGCACGAGTTTCGGTTCGTATCATATCTATCCTTGCAGAGAACAAAGATGCAATCTCTGCTCTACATTGCACTTCTACATCGATTGATTGCTCAACCTGCAGGTTTGCCTTCTTTCTCATTTCTTGTATTCGTCTTATTACATCTCTTGCAAAACCTTCTGATTTGATTTCTTCGGTAAGTTCTGCATCTAAGTAGACAATACCCTTTGAGAATTCAGATGCGTATGTATTCTGTGGTAATGCAGTTGAGAAATCGACCATTCCAGGCGTGATTTCGAACCTTTCACCGTTTATAACAATAGTATGCATGCCATCTTTTAGGTTTGTATATAGCAATTCTGCTCTCTCTTTTCTTAAAGCCTCGGCGATTTTGCCTGCTTTTCCTTTAAATTTGGGTCCAAGGACATTGTATTTTGGGTTTGCATTAAGGATTAACTCATCCCATTGTGAACCTGGGGGAATAACCTGAATATCCTTTGCATTTGTTTGGGAAATAAGGGTTTTCTTTAGTGATTCTACGGATTCAACAACAATTGGCTCTTTTGCAACAATAACAAGCCTTTTTACAGGCCAGCGAAGTTTTACTTTTGCTTCTTGTCTGCTATTCGATGCGCTCTCTACAATCTCTTGAATTATTGCCATGTGTTTTTCAAGATTTACATCCCTTCTTTCAGGATATGATTGTGGAAAAGGTTCCATGTGCACAGATAATAATGTGCCATCTAAATTGCGATATATCTCTTCAGATAGGAATGGAGTAATTGGCGCCATAAGTTTCGCACACACTGTTAAACATTCATGCAGGACTTTGTATGCAGCTATTTTGTCAGGGACATCGCCTTCAACCCAAGTCCGGTCTCTTATCAACCTAACATACCATCTCGATAAATCTTCTAATATGAAATACTCGATCGCCCTCGAGGCTTTATGCAATTCATAACTCTCAAAATTATTCCTAACATCGGTTTTTAAAGATTCTAATCTTGATAATATCCATCTGTCTTCTGCACGCAAATGCTCTTTAATTTTATTCCATTCTACTTTCTTATCGTCGAAGTTATCCAAAGCCATATAGGTCGTGCTGAAATAGTAAACATTCCAGAATATTGTAAATAGTCTATGTGCGTTCTTCAATCCTACATTCTTCTCCTCATCTTTAGAGAATGCCAAATCGTCCCAAGGCGCAGATGCAGAAAGGACATAAAACCTAAACGAATCGATTCCATATTTATCCATGACTTCTTTTGGTTGAACCACATTTCCGAGCGACTTTGACATTTTTCTACCTTGCTCATCAACAACCAAGCCGTGAGAAAGACACACTTTATATGGAATCTTACCGAATGCAACAGTCCCTGCGCCTAATTGTGAATAGTACCAACCTCGTGTTTGCTCATATGCTTCTGTAATAAAATCTGCTTGCATACCCCATTTGTTTATGTTCTCGTCGGTCTGAGGATATGACAATTGAGCCCAAGATGCACATGCAGAATCAAACCAAACGTCGAGTATGTCGGGAATACGTTTCATCTCAGAACCGCACTCTCTGCATTTTAGAATAACTGCATCTATGAAAGGTCTATGCAAATCCATTCCATTCGTATATCCTGCTATTGCCTTTTCTGAAAGTTCTTTAACTGAACCTATAACCTCTCTATGCTTGCATTGAGCATTCTTGCAAATCCAAACTGGTATTGGAATACCCCAGTACCTTTGCCTCGATATGCACCAATCTCGAGCATTCGAAACCCAATCGTTCATTCGCCCAGAGCCTACCCAATCTGGAATCCATTTCACAGATGCAATTTGTTCGAGCATTTTATCTTTTATTTCAGATACCTTAAGGAACCATTGCATTGTTGTTCGATATGTAATTCCAGTTTTGCATCTCCAGCAGTGCCCATATCTATGTTCAATTGTTCCTTTATGAACCATAAGACCTTTTGAAATAAGGTCTTGCATTATCTCTTCGTCTGCATCTTTTGTAAACTTCCCTGCGTATTTCCCTGCATCGGATGTAAAATGTCCTGATTCGTCGACAGGACAGAATGGCGAAACTCCATATTTTCTGCCTATCTCAAAATCCTCAGGACCATGCCCAGGGGCGGTATGCACTACACCTGTATTTTCTGAAGTTACATGCTCACCCAAGCCTATTTTATGTGCCCATTTTTCTTTTTCTCTTATCTTCTGTTGGTATGGAATTTCATCAAATAGCGGATGCTCATATTCAAGCCCTTCAAGTTCTTTACCTTCCTTAATTTCTAAACTCTCGAGGACATTGTAACCGCCTAATTTCGCAACTTCTCCAAGCCGGGAATCTAAAATCCACCATTTTTCTTTCACGCCGTCTTTTTCTACAACAGCCTTTACATACTTGAATTGAGGATGGACGCATACCATCAAGTCAGCAGGTAACGTCCATGGTGTTGTCGTCCAAATTAGTATATACTCGTCTTTTGTCCCTTTTAGTCTAAATTTGACATATATCGAAGGGTCAGTCTCGTTCCAATATTCTAATTCCGCATCTGCAAGCGCAGTTTCGCATCTCAAACACCATGGCAGAACGCGTTCTGACTGCACAAGCAGTTTTCGTTCTTCTGCTCGTTTAATCGTCCACCAAGCCGATTCTAGGTAATCATTCTTTATAGTGCAGTATGGATTTTCCCAAGCCAGCCAAACTCCTAATTCTTTGAACTGTTCGGTCATGGTTGCAAGAAATGAAGTTGCATATTCTCTGCATTTTCCAACGAATTTTTCTATACCAAAATTCTCAATCTCTTTTTTATTCTTAATTCCAAGTGCCTGCTCTACCTTTACTTCGATAGGTAAACCATGCATATCAAAACCAGGCTGGTCCCTCACATTGTATCCATTCATTCTAAGATATCGAATTATAGCATCCTTAAGGACCTTATTCCAAGCCGTGCCTATATGTATAGAACCTGTGGTATAGGGCGGCCCATCATCGAAAAAATATTTTTTACCTTTTTCAAAGTGTGATTTTGTCTTGTGGTAGCAGTCGTTCTCATCCCAATATCTCTTTACTTTAGTTTCAATCCTCTTTGGGTCATAATTCTTCTCTGCTTGTGTAACCATTAACTTCCCTCGTTTATTCACTCAAACCATAATATACAATCTCCCATATATAACCAACCAAAGAATAAAAAAGATGTATTAAAAAAGATGTATGAATTCTAGTTTTCTAAGAGTCATTAAATTGGTTAGTTCTTTATAGTTCTTTAACTTTATTTTTGGTTCTTCATTTTTTGCCCAACAATTTTTCATTTTTGCCCTTTTTCCTTTTGAGTAGTAATGTGACTGTAATAACAAATACCACTGGGAGGGCATATTCTTCAAACTCAGGGACGACGGTCCAAATCTTCTTTGTAACAAAAGAAGAAGAAGGCTCTATAGTTGTAATTTTATCCGAAGCCAAGTCCTCAATCTGAGTCCATCCATTAGTACTATTGATTCCGTCAGGGTCAAACCTTACTCTAAAAGTCGTTATAGGAAGCGGAGATTTCGTTATTACTACATAGTAATAGATTCTACTACTTGTTGCAGAGATAGTTGCTGAGGTGGGTTCTGAGGTAGGTATAATAGATACGATATTTCCAGATATGCTATAGGTAGACCCCACTGTAATCTCAAGTCCCAAGCCTTCCCAAATGCCATCTCCATCATCTAAACATAGCATGTGGGTGTTGAATAGATTTGATATATCGCTGCTTGTAAGGTTACCTGTATCGTCTCCATTACGATATTGGAATCTAAGTTCTTGAATCTCAATACCGTTGTCTGGATATATTCCATTGTGTCTTATCGTAAGTCTGAGCAGTGGGTATGGCATGCCTGCCATTAATACTGATAATGCCATATCTTCGACAGTAATATTAGCGCTCGCGCCTATATTCTCAAAAATAGAAACAGTGCCTTGCGAACTTCCACCAGAACCGCACGCAATTATATCGATATCACCAATATCAGCATTCAGATTGTCGTATGCATTTTTTCTATCTAGATTTACAAGAGCCAAGCCGTATACACATCCATCAATTCGCCCTACTTGGAACCAATCCTCGGGTCCTATTAAGGGATTTCTATGTATCAATATATACCCATCAGCATCACCTGCGGCAAAGTCAAAGTCTCCATCGTTATCAAGGTCTGCACAAGATAGGGAAGCAACTAAATACCCAGGTGAACTAAAAGAATCTCTAAATGTCCAATCAGCTGTAAACGATAAGTTTCGTCCTGGGGAGAGCCAAATGTCTATTTGGTTACTACCCCCCTGGTCCCCTGATATAATATCCATCCCACCATCAAGATTGTAATCGCAAGTTGCAAGCGCAATTACCTGACTTCCTGCATTTCCTACTATACGGGAAGTAGTCCATGGATTCCAGGGATTTCCTTCGTTTTTATAAATAAGAATATCGCCCGAAGAATCGCAAACTATTAAGTCAGGATACAATGAGGTGTCGAGGTTTTCTATAGACATAGAATAGAGGTATGAACTTATATCAACAAGTAGATAAGATGACATAGTAGCAATAAACGGGTCGCCCCAATTCATCCAACCGAATATTCTTCCATCTGATAGGGATGAGATGACATCTAAATCTCCGTCCAGGTCTATATCTGAAACACAGACTTCATTTGGATATGCATTTCCATTAATGGTATGCTGTTTTGATTGCCATTCGTCATTCCAAGGCGTACCATCATTTTTAAAAACAGTTATCCCATATACTTCGTACGTAAAATTTCTCCCTGCGTAAACAATATCTACCCAACCATCGTTATTCATATCGCCAATACTCAAATCTCCCACAGAGGATATATCAACCATATTAGCAACACATTGGTTTGTCCAAGTAGTCCAACACGTTACAGAGTAATTATTTGGATTTTGCCAAATCATAATTCTCTGCTCGTGGTAGGTATTTGGATATTGCAGAGTAACTACATCGTAATCTCCATCGTTATCAAAATCGCAACTTTTCATACTACAAAAACCATCTTCAACTCCCAAACCTGCATTTATTGCGTCTGCAAAAGGCATATTTCTATGTATAAGTGTGTTGTTCATGGAATACAATCTCCGATTATTATCGTAGAAGCATAAGTCATTATCACCATCGTGGTCAAAGTCAGATGCAATAACTCCAGATGGTGAACTACTACTCGAATAGGAAACTGATAAACTCCAGGAAGTTGTGAAAGGAGATATTATCGGGTTTTCATATACCTTTACATATCTATTATCATATTCAGGAATTGCCACATCTATCCAACCGTCATTGTCAAAATCTTTAAGAGAAATGTCTATGTGGTTTCTATTTGTGGAAGTTCTTGTTTTTAAGCCTAAAGCAAGATTTTTCATATCCCATAATATCCCAGAAAATGGGTCTAAGGGATAAGGATTTTTTAATATGGTAATCGTATTACTTGCACCGTTTGCTTCTAGCAGACAAATATCCATACTACCATTGTTATCAAAATCGGCAATCCCCAAGCCGTGTATTTCGCTAGTACTTTTTGACATAGGTTTTGTTTTTAACCATTCCGAGGAAAATGCAAGTCCTTTGCCTGGATTCTTCCATATGTACAAATCACCTGCGTTATCTCCGGTAGCCAAGTCAGCCAAGCCGTCGTGGTTCAAGTCGCATGCTTCTATGACCGAAGCCATTTGGTTAAGGTTGGTATTATTAAGCAAGAAACTACTCCAAGATGTAGAGAAGGCAAGAGAAAAACCTGGATTTCGACATGCATATACTCTTCCAACATCTGTCGTTACTGCGATATCAAGCGCGCCATCGAGATCAAAGTCGGCAATTGCAATCCCCCTTGGACGGTTAGGTAGAACTGTAAGAGTTGATTTTGGCCACATGCCCATTCCCGCGTTCCTGTATCCAACTAGATTATTGTTTCCTCTATCGATAGAGTATATTATATCTATAAGACCATCTGCGTCAAGGTCTGCAGCACGTATCTGTAAAATCGGTGCACCTTCAGCAGGACCTATTTGCATTAGAGACCATGTTGTTTTTAGGCAATTTCCACCTGGATTATACAATACATATGTTGCTTTATTATCGTCTACATATACTATATCATCATCTCCATCGTTATCCATATCTGCGGCAAGACTGCATACAATATCAGATGGTAAAGGAGAAACAATACTGTAAACATCAGAACTTAAATTAATCTGCTGTCTTCCATGGTAATACCTGCTCCCAGAATCTCGTACATCTGTGCCAAAATCTAACTTGTTTGTAGTATCTGTTGTTTTATCCCAAGAGGTCATAGAATAGCATATCGAATATATGCTCGAAGATATTGCAGTACGAGATATTTGCATCTCAATCTCTTTATCTCCTGACGCAGATAATATATTACCAGAATAAACCCATGAATTTCCAAGATATTTGTAATATTTGCTCTCTTCGATAATACCCTCTCTACCCGAGACAACGAGCATCCAATCTGCATACATTACCACCCTTGGACCATCGTATATCCTCATTCCAGAATTTGAAATACCATCTGTATCTATGAATACAATTGCCCTGTCCCTCTGTGGCTCAAATGGCAAGGTTACTTTTTCGCTCTCATTGCTAGCTACATGTCTTGCTAAATTCGAGACTAGTCCGTTGTCTTTGAATACTACACCTTTAACTGAAAGGTAAAATGAGAGCGTTTCTGTATCGTTGTAATGCTTGTAAGTATCGATATCAATATTTGGATTGTTCACAATTTCATCATCAACATTTGAAGAAACAAAACTCCAATCGTAAAAAGAGCCGTCAATCTTAATCCCATCGAATACTTGCGTTAAAGATGTTACTTTTCCTTTACCTGGTTCTGTTATATTTCGTAAAGTAACATAGCCGTTCTCAACTAATACTCCGTTTCCAGAAGAAAGCATAAAACCAAGAGTTCCTGTAAGTTCAGTTACAGATGCACGCACTACAAGTTCCACACTTTCGCCTTTTCCGATTTTTAAATTACCTGATGCAATCGATTTTTTCTCTGCTGCAAAATTGCATGTGAATATCGTGGATTGTGAGTTTGTTCTTGATATTTCAATCATGCATGGAGCCGAATTAGTCCCGAGACGAAGGAATTCCAAGCCAGTAATTGTCATCTCTTTTTCTGGCGAAGTTATGAATAGACGTAGAGGTTCAAAATTTTGAGTGGTTGTGTAATTATCGGCACAGAAATGCTGTTCGACTATAACGCTCCCTTTGCCTACCATGCACCATTGCGTCAGGTCATAAGACCGTTCGCTATCTTGCATTATGAACATGAACTTCGTATTTGCAAAATTCATTAGGTTTGCAGGGAACGCAAATTCAACTTCGTTTCTTACTGCTCTTGCCGAAATAGCAGAAAAATATTCGAACGCGTTCACATCTCCATCTTCTCTGCTTTCATTATATTTCGATAAAGATGCAGATTTTACTTCTTTATCCCAACCCTGGATGTCTATTCTGTACGATACCTTTTCACCTTCATACAAAACCCCTTTCTCCAAGCCAGTTGAGAATAGCACTCTTAACTGGCCCACTCCATTGTTACCTACATCGAATGTATTCCCCTTCGTCTTAACATAGAAATATACCGCAGAATCGTGTTCCCTAACTGCATATTTTTCGATATTCACATTTGATTTACATTCTTCCTTTATACCATCGTAATATTTTGGCACAGTTTCCCAATCTGAAAAGTCCCCATCGATTGCAATCTTTGTTTTTTCTGACATTATCTTATATGTTATAATTGGGACTGCAAGAATTAAAACCACAGTAAGTGCAGCAACTGCCATTTTGCGTTTCATCTCCATCTGTGTGCGTTTTCGCATCGAAACTTTCTTCGTTTTTCCGTTTGTAAAACCCTTACCGTTTGTTAATCCATTCGTAAACCCATTACCATTTACAAGTCCCCTTTGAGCCTTTGCGTTAATTTGTGTAACAGGCATCACATCTGCTCGAATAGGGTGTTGTGGTTTAGAAGGAACGGAAATTACATTCTCAACATCCCTAACTAGTCTCTTTGCTCTCTCATATTCTAAATTCAACATCGCCTCCTTTGCAAGTTGTATTTTCTCTCGAAGTTCTTTCTCTTTAATTGTCTGTTCATCTAAAAATTGTAACCTTGCACTGTAAATCTCTATCTTTTCTGAAAGTTTCTGTCTTACTGTATGTTTTACTTCCTCTTCAGCCAATTTTGCTTGCTTATGTGCATTTTCGTAATCGTTTGCGCCTAAAAACTCATTTGCTCTATCGTAAAGAAGCTTTCCATCTTCGATCCGCGCCTCAAGTTCTTCTGCATCTTTCATCATTTTCGAGATGTTTTCCAGTGTGTTCTGTATTACAGACCTCCAACTTTTCTCTGTATCTATTCTTACTTTTTGGATTGCATCTGCTGCGGATTCTAAATCATTGGAACCAATAAACTTCTTTGCATGCTCGATTATTTCCTTTCCACTCTCTTGAATTATACCTGAATTTCTTGCCCTTTCTATAAAATTCTCTACATTTGCGATCTCTTCCTCTACACTTTTTTGAAGTTTCGGCGTTATTCTAGATATAAGTTTTTCGACTTTTTCTCTTGTATCTCTATATTTTCCACTCGAAAACATAGTTTCAGTTTCTTTCATCAATTCCTTTTCATTTCCTTCAAGAAGATTTCTCTTCTCGGATAATGTATATAGAATACGAGCCTGAGTAACCATCTCGTTTGTTGTATCGTAATCTGCAAGATTTCTATCAAGTATCTCTTCTGCTTTCTTTAGATAATCAAATGCTACATCGTAAACAGTCCTTGTTACTTCTAAAATTTTCCTTTGGCAACTAGGACACTCTCCAAGCCGGGAACCGCAAGAATCATGGAAAGCCTTTCCGCAAACGCATTTTATGAACCTTAAGCCAGGCTTAATCGCACCTCTGCATATTATACATGTATATGCCTTATCAGCCTTCTGCGTACCTTCTCTCTCTTCCTTCCTGCATTCATCTAACTTTGACATTGAAATAAATTTTTCTGCGGTGGATACTTCAAGCCCTGCACCCTTTGCACGCTCAAGTTTCTTCTTTATCTCATCCATTTTTTCCTTTAACATCTCAGAATCCTGCATAGATTTTTTTGCAAGATACTCTGCCTGCCCTGCTATATCACAAGTTTGCTGATAGTCCTTTTCCTCGAACGCATCCATAGCACGCTTTAATGTTGCTTCTGTTTCTTCTGTAACAACCCCTGCAGCTTTCGCATTTGTAACCACAGATTGCGCTTTCATCAATGCCTGAAGTGCTGCTTTTTGCTTTGCTTTCTCAAACTGTTCTCTTATATCTTTCAACTCAGATTTGCAACTCTCAAGTAACTCTGCTGCTTTTACAAACTTCTTTTTCCGAAATGCGCTCTTGGCTTCATTATAAAGATAATCAACTTCGGTTACATCAGCACCCAATGAACGAACTTTTGATAACTCGCTTGCTACCTGCCTTATGGTTTCTTGCAATTCTGGATTCTCTCCGCTTTCTGAAAGTTCTTCTTCTTTTTCAGCCTGCTCCACAACCGATGACATCTTCAAATCTAGTTTTTTCTTTATTTTGTCAATCTGAGAACGACATTCCACAAGGGCATCTACAAGTTCATTTACTGGTGAGGATAGGCTCGAGTCTAAAATTGCAATTGCTTTTTCTGCATCTTCTGTTTGTATTTCATGCTTAGATGCTCTTCCGATTAGTGAGTTAAAAGCAACTACTTGTTCCTTTGCATATCTTGCGCACTCTATAGCAAGCGATTCTTCTGCGCTTTCTATAAGTTTACGAACTTTTTCTTCCTCTTTCTCCTGAAGTGCTTTCTCTGCTTTTTGAATACATTCTTTTGATTGTTTAGTAATCTCAGGGGCAATCTTATCTACTTTATCCAAAAGTTCTTTTATCGTTTCTATCCTTTTAGAAAAGACAACTGATTGAGGTACTTTTTCATTCAATTCCTTTTGTGCAAGGGCAAGATACTTCTTTGCTTTATCGTATGACTTGCTCCTTGTAAGTGAAGTTGCTAACGAGAGGTAGGTTTGGCATCTGCCTAGGTCCATGCCTGGAATCTTCTTAAGTTCATCGATTGATTTGCGTAGTCTCTGTATCTCAGAATTCAGCAATGCAATCTCTTCATCGGTCATATAATTCCCTTCTCTACCAACAAACAATATAAATAATATACTCATTACTTATTCTTTTCTATTTATCAGGAATTGAGCATTTCTAAAATTAAATCATTTCGAAAATGTTTCAAAACAGGGCAAGTAAAAATTTGTCAAGAAATGTATTTATATGAATAATCTTATGTGCTCTTAACCTATTAAGGGATTTACCAAGGGGTCGATTGGATGATTGAAAGAAAGATTTTTGCAACGGCGATGGTATGGTTTATGATTGCAAGCGCGTTTTTCGGCTTGGTAAGTGTGCAGCCTTCTGTGTCTGCAAACTCAGGTAGTAGCACAACATGTTGGTATTATTGGGTTGACAATAGAGACCCTGAGCCTAAAGTTACATACAATTGGATAGACATCTCTCAAGATGGCTTAAATGCAACTTTGGAAAGGGGCTCCTTGGATGAGGGTTACTCTATTCCAATAGATATAGGATTTCCATTCCCATTTTTCAATGTAACCTATACTCAAGTGCGGGTTTACACGAATGGGTTCGTAACATTCCATATGAACCTATCCACTTCTAATTATTATCCAAACAATATCGCAATACCAAATGCAGGTAATCCTAACAATATGACTGCGGTATTTTGGGATGACTTAATTCTACTTCCTGCGCTCGATGCAAAAATTTTATACAAATCAGATACCACCTCGTCGCCAAAGAAGTTTATCGTGCAATACATCAATGTAACCCATTACTCTGAGCAATCAACGCCTATGACTTTCGAAGTGATTCTATATGAAGATGGCACTATATTGTATCAGTACGAAACAATGGGCCCATTAGGTGCAACATATTCAACAGGAGGTTATGCAACCGTGGGTATTGAGAATGGTACTGGAAATGCAGGCGTACAGTATTCGTATAACACTCAAGATAAAATTACTTCCGGCTTGGCTGTTCTCTTCACAAAAGCAGACCATGATGTCGGCGTAAAGAGTGTAAATAATCACGTGGTCTCACCCGGAAAACCAATAAACATAATCGCAAATTTATCGAACTACAGACCTGTTGATGAAATTGATGTGGATGTCTTTTTCAATATCACAGACGGAGCAGGTGTAGAGGTTACATCTTGGTCAACTGTAGTGCCACTTCTGACTGCATCAAGTTATGTTTATGTTACATGGTCAACAAATGCGCCTTTGAGCCCAGGGATGTATTACATAAATGCATATTCAGCCTTGGGCACTGACCCAATATTATCTAACAATAAATCAGTTGGCAATTTGACTGTAAAACCTATATATTCCTTGCCTTGGAACGAGGACTTTGAATCTGGTTGGACAGGTTGGCATAACGAAACTTACGCGGGTAGTGCCAGATTTAGCATAGGAACACCATCTTCGACAAGCGCCTACAATGGCTCAAATTGTGCGGGTTTTGTTCTTTCAGGGACATATCCAAATTATGCAAATGCCTCAATCATATCACCAATCATAAACCTTACAAGTGTATCTAATGCAGACCTTGAGTTTTGGATGTGGGCATCTTTAGACGATAACTATGATGGAGGTATTGTAGAAATATCAACAGATGATGGAACAACTTGGCAACAACTTGACCCCACAAATGCAGAGGGAAACTACAATGGAATCCTTTCCACATCCTGGGGTAATCCCCTTGGTGGAAAATATGCATTCTGTACCGATACATCTTCTTGGGTAAAAAAGAAGTTTAGTTTAGATGCATACTGTGGAAACACTGTTTTCTTAAGGTTTACTTTTGGTTCAGATAGTTCGGTTTCAGGAAGTGGATGGTTAATAGATGCAATTTCAGTTAGAGAAAGAGCGAGCGTAGATGTAGGTGTAACCGCGATAACAGGGAATGTAAGTGTAAGAGTAGGCACTCAGGCAAAGTTCACTGCGAATGTAACCAATTTCGGCGTTGCGCCAGAAACATTCGATGTATTTTACATGGTCGAGCATCCAATAGGGACTGTTGTTTATTCGAATACTCACTCAGTTTCTAATTTAGCACCTGCAACTACAGTTTCGTTTGAATTTACATATACACCTACAGAAACAGGGTTGTATTATGTTACTGCATATTCTACCTTACCGACAGATACAAATCCAACAAATAACGCATCTTATTTCTCTCTAACAAGCGTAGGGGTATATTCGATACCATACTTTACAGATTTTTCAGGGGACAATTCAAATTGGACCACCCCTGGAATATCATCATGGCAGTTCGGAATACCTACGGGAACTATTACACCAATAGATGGTCCTTGCGCGGGATATAATCTAACTACAAACTATCCAAATTCTGCAAATGTTAGCCTAATATCTCCGTATTTCGACCTTACAACAGTGTCAAACGCATACTTAAAGTTCCAAATGTGCGCTGATTTTGAGGGAACTGCATCAAGATACGATGGAGGCATTATCGAAGTTTCCATAGATGATGGAGCAACTTGGCAACAACTTGACCCCACAAATGCTCAGGGACAATATGACAACACAATATCCTCCAGCTCAAATGTTCTTAATGGAAAATATGCGTTCTGCTACGATACAACTGGTTGGGTCCAAAAGAAATTCGATTTATCCTCTTACTTCGGATATGTAATTCAACTTAGATTCCATCTTGGGTCTGATAGCTCTGGTTCTGGACGTGGTTGGTTTATAGATAATGTAACCGTAGATGTGCCTCAACCTGTAGAGTTAAATGTAACTTCGATAGATATAGGAAGCGCATCTGGTTTTATCCCCACAGGGGTTGAGATTCCAATGCTTGTATCTGTGTCGAACTCCGTCAGCGAACCTGGTACATTCAATTTAGTCTTGAATGTAACAAATTCTATGGGTGTAGTAGTCTGGTCAGAGACCAAGATGAATCTTAACATAGATGCAAATTCTCAAATCACAGAAACCTTCTTGGTGAACATCCCCACAACCACCACCCCTGGATTATATACAATCGGTGCGTATGCGAACCACCCTGCAGACCCAGTTCAATCGAACAATGTGAAAACAACTCCCATTTACATAATGCATAAATACAATCCTCCGTACTTCGACGATTTTGAAACTTTAAATAACGATTGGATTGCGTTTGGAGCAAATGGAACTTGGCAAATTGGAGCGCCTACGGGCTATTCTCCATATTCGGGAACTCAATGTGCAGGTTATAATCTTACTGGCTCTTATAGAAACAACGCAGATACAAGTTTGTATTCCTCATTTATCGATTTAACCCAAGCCGTAAATGGCACGCTCGAATTCTATCTCTGGGCTGACTTCTATGGTGGTTCTGCAGATGGTATGCTTATAATGATATCTGTAAACTATGGACCTTGGCAGTATCTTGACCCCACGAATACTCAGGGACAATATAATGCAGCAATTTCAGGGACTGTTAATCCGATGGCAGGAAATTATGCATTTACTTCAGATACATCGGCTTGGATAAAGAAGACATTCAACCTAGGTGCATTTATTGGTAGCATGATACAGTTTAGATTCAGATTTGCCTCGAATGCAGCAGATGTCTCAGTAGGGACTTATATCGACGATATAAACATAACAATTCCTACGGGTGCTGATGTAAAGGTAGAGTCTGTAACAGGCGAAAAAGTAATTGTTGTAAATAAAACAACTACAGTTTATGCTACAATAAAGAATGTGGGTGCAGAGCCCTGCACGGTGCTTGTGAACCTCACTGCTACAAATACCACGAGCGGAACGACGATATTCCTTTCTGAAAGTGTATATATGCCTCTCTTTGGCTTGGTTGACGTGCCATTTGTATTCTCAGCACCCATGGCAGGGTATTATCTTCTAACAGTCTCTGCAGATTTATCTACGGATATGAACTTATCTGACAATATTTGGCTTGGAATATTCTATGCTCTCCCAATATACACAATTCCATTTAGCGACAACTTTGAGACTGAGAAAGGATGGTGCACATCTCCTTGGGAAAATGGCTGGGCAATTGGCATACCTGGTTGGAGCACACCATTATGGGGCAATTCTGCAGGATATAATTTAACAAACGGTAACTATCGAAACAGAGCAGATGTGAAATTGTATTCGCCTGCAATTAATCTATCCGGAGGTTCTGCATTATATCTATCATTCCTTAGCAGGATGAATGTTTATGGTTCTTACCAAGATGGTGGCATTGTAGAAGTTTCAGTAGATTATGGCAAATCATGGATGCAACTAGACTCTACGAATGCGTCAGGTCAATATGATGGAATAATCACAAGTGCATCAAGTAACATATCAGGATGTTATGCATTCTGCTTAGATTCTGCATGGAAGAAAAAGACATTCGATATTTCGATGTACATTGGCTTGGAAATTGTGTTAAGATTTAGGTTTGTAAGCGATAGCAGTTATTATTCGACTGGAGGTTGGTTGATCGATAATGTAACAATACTTCCGCCTGAAAAGGAAGTTGGAGTAATATCTGTCAGTTCACCTAATTTTGTCAAGTCTGGAACTCAATTCTTTGTAAATGCAACAGTTGTGAACAATGGATATGCCACACAGACATTTAACCTCGTGCTAAACGCAACTAACCAATATACACACAATTGGACATTATTTACTATACAAGTTGAAAATCTAGCATTCCAAGAAATAAGGGAATGTCCATTTACAGTAACATTGACAGAATTCGGAGAATATGGACTAAATGTGGAAGCGGTTCTGCCTGGCGATGAAGAGCCCACAAACAACTTCGGATGGTCAAGCACGATGCTAATGTTAGTGTATCTTGCGCCATATTACGAGCCTTTCAACACGCCTACTGTTCCTTATTATCATTTAGGTTATCAAGACACATGGGGTTATGGTATTCCAAATGCATCATTAGGTATAACACCACATACTGGAATTTACTGTCTTGCAACAAATCTTTCGGGCAATTATGCATCAAATGAATATTCAATTGTATTAATGCCTTATGTAGATTTGTCAGGAATGACGA
>Ga0123519_10008703_pt1 | contig 15429 bp, 14 predicted proteins | sample YelNatPaOPRAMG02_FD_87396 | JGI IMG/M metagenome (GOLD analysis project Ga0123519, IMG submission 87396) | Hot spring microbial communities from Yellowstone National Park - Yellowstone National Park OP-RAMG-02 (version 2) | ecosystem: Environmental > Aquatic > Thermal springs > Hot (42-90C) ...
CATTGTCAAGCTTTTTTTGCCTGCGCACGAGTCCAAAGATATCAGCCTTCGCACAGACTATCGCTTGGTTTCCTATATTCCTATAGGTGTAAAGTTAGGGCATAGCCAACAGTGGTTCTCCAACGCGCTTTTCTGAGAGTGGAACTGCTTTGACCCAGCATGTCGGAATAGGCCGCATATGAAAATTGAGCTCACCCGGTAATGTGCTCACATCTGGGTGAACCCATAAGCCATCCAGCCGCCGTCGATAATCAACGCCTGACCACACATAAAATCGGACTCACCGGAAGCCAGGAAGATAGCTGGACCAGTCAGGTCTTCCATTCTTCCCAGGCGTCCCATTGGTGTTCGCTTCTCGATCGCTTCCCGGTTTAGCTGACCGATCTGAATCTGGTGCATAATAATGTCAGTGGCAAAGTATCCGGGTGAAAGCATATTGACGTTGATGCCGTACTTGGCCCACTCGACACCTAGCCCGCGCGTCAGACCTAACAATCCTGTCTTGCTGGCAATGTAGGCGGCGCGGAAGGGGGCGCCGCTGTGTGCTTGCATAGAGCCCACCATGATAATCTTGCCGTAACCAGCTTTCATCATGGGCCTGGCAACCGCCTGGCTGGCCAGGAAGCTGCCCGTGAGATTGGTATTGATGACGCGCTGCCAATCCTCGTAGGACAACTCCTCCGATGGAGCAACCGCCCGGCTGCCAGCAGCATTGAAGAGGATATCCAATCGACCGAACCTCTGTAGCGTAGCGGCCACCATAGCGTCTACTTGATCCGCCTGACAGACATCCACCTGCACCGGTAAGGCATTGCGACCGAGCACCTCGATCTCGTGCGCGGTTTGTTCGATTTCGTTGCGATTACGTGCGGCGACCACCACATCAGCGCCCTCACGGGCATAAGCCAAGGCGACTGCTTTGCCAATGCCACGACCGCCCCCTGTGATGATGGCCACCCGCCGTTGAAGTCTCATCATTGCTTCCATAGGGCTCACCTCCTCTATCAATGTCATTGTAATGCAATGTTCTGGACAACAGTGCTGCCATAAGGCATACTGGCTCCCTCCGCCTTGTCTGGCTGCAACACCGGTGCTATCTCTCCATTGCCCTATGATGCATCAAAAGGCAGATTTTGTCTCGTCGAGATCCTCGCCTGTGTTTCTGCCTCCCGCGCGTTTTGCCAAATCAGATTTGTCTATGCTAAAATCCAGATTTAAATGGCATCACATCCTACAAACAGCTCAAGCGGCAGACGGGGAACGTCGGATAGTGGTGATAAACGGGAGATGAATCCTGACCATTCTGGGCTCAGGTCGGTGTCTGATACCTGCCTGTGCCCTGCTATCCGACAGAGTGCAATGGCTCGATACGGTCTGCCGCTTTTCCTTATTTGAAACCCGGTGATGATGTTTGTGGAGAAGGAGATGGTTCGGAAGCGATGGCCAATCACGTGAGCAGAAGCCGATTACGCCCATTGGAGAGGGCAATTGAAACCACCCTGGCAGGTCTGGTCATCTACGGTTTAATCGTGGTACTCTTGATCGCAGGGTTATTGCTTCCCCCTATCTCATTGGGTGAACGCCTGCTGGCCTGGGATTATGAGCGGGTGTCTGCCCAAGAGGGCAAGGTGATCACGCTGGAGGATGGTGCCCAGCTCGCCATCTTGCCTGAGGGAGTGCAGGGCAGAACCAGGATCAAGTTCTCTATCGTGCCACGCAGTGATTTCCTGGAAGGATCGGTCGGAAGTGACTTATTGGCTGGCGCGGAGAATATTCCCCCATGGCTGGTGATGAAGAGTCCCTTCTATCGCATTCAGTTCAAGGGCGATGTGCCTCCCAACCGCGTAGTGCTCTCGCTGCCGCTGCCGGGTGATGTCAATCCGTTGCGCACCATTGATCTCTACTCTTGGGACGGTGACACATGGGTATGGTTGCCGCATGTCATCCCACCCGGAGATGCTACCGTAGAGTCAAATCTCAACTTCTTGCCTGCGTCAGCCGTGGTCATGCAGACCAAACCGTTGCAGCCTTCTGTGTCTGCCGATTTAGCGCCTGCTTCCACCGTGCCTGAGCAGGCACGCGATACCATCGTCGAGATCAACTCCCAAGGCCTCTATCTAGACGCCGACGGGGAGATCCGTGGCGATCTGGGTGCTCTGTTGCGTCCGGACCAGAGTACTACATATATTGTCATACCAACGCTGCGCAACTGGGAAGAAGGCGGAGTAGTGCGCAGCGATTTGATTGACAATATGTTAATCGATCCTGCTGCTCGCGAGCGGCATATTCAACGCATTGTCGAGCTAGTTGTGCGCAATGCCTATCCAGGCGTGGATATCGACTATCGTGGTTTCAGCCCAGAGCTGAAGGAGGATTTTTCTCTTTTCATCCACCAGCTGGCCGATGCGTTACATCAAAATCAGAAGCTGCTCTCGGTGCGCTTGGAGATGCCCGTGCAGATATCGGCGGAGAGCTGGAACACCGGAATCTACGATTGGACCTCCATTGGGATGGCAGCTGACATTGTGAAGATCCCGGTACCCACCGACATGCGTGCCTATGAGCCTGGCGGACAGATGGATGCCTTACTCTCGTGGGCAGTCGGAGAGGTAAACCGCTACAAAATTCAGTTGCTGATTTCCGCGCGCAGCATCGAGCAAATGCAAGATGGCACCCGACATCAGATCCCCTATGTCGACGCATTGGCACCGTTCAGTCGGGTGAACATCGAGGGTGGTAGCACGGTGGTCAACCCTGGCCAGCAGGTGACCTTTAGCTTGGAAACACTGCAGCAATCCACTGGCATCCAGTTTGACCCGACCAGTGGCATCTACTGGTTCGCCTATGTAGATCCCAATGGACAACAGCGCACTGTATGGATCGAGAACGCGGCCAGCGTTGCGCGCAAGCTGCAGTACGTTGCCGAGTACAACTTGCGTGGCGTGGCGGTGCAGAACTTGTTGGGTGAGGATAATGACGCGCAGATCTGGGAAGTGATGCGCAAGTTCATCAACCTGGTGATCCCACCGGTTGAGAATCAATTTGCCGTGGTGTGGACGGTGCAGGATGATGCCGGAGGCGTGATTGCCCAGGAGAAGTCAGATATCACGGCGCCGCGCTACGCTTGGACGGCTCCACAACAGGGTGGTCAGTATCTGATTGCAGCGGCCATCTCGAGTGATGGTGGCAACAGTACTGCAGCGCGCAGCAGTGTCCAAGTGTTGGTGGCCACGCCGACGCCGGTGCCGACTCCGACACCTTTGCCTACGCCAACCCCGCCTCCCAAGTCCAAACCAAAGCCCAAGCCGCAGAGGTCAGAGCAGCCCGCGCCTGCCCAAGCCGCCCAAGCTGCACCGCCTCCGGCGCAGGGCAATTTGCCGTTTGACTATGGCATCCAGGTGGATCCGCGTGGCAACAAGGCCGCTAACATCGCCCATATCCAGGCACTTGGATTCCGCTGGGTGAAGCTTCAGATGCCCTGGAAAGAGGTGGAGCCTGAGCCAGGCAACTATCAGTGGGGTATGTGGGATGATGTCATCGGGGCATACGCCGGCGCCGGCATCAAGGTACTGTTGAGCATTCCTAAGGCACCCCGTTGGGCACGTCCGCCTAACTCGGATATGAGTGTGGAGGGGCCACCGGCTGATCCCAATACGCTTGCCAACTTCCTATCCCAGGTGGCCAGTCGTTACAATGGCAGGGTGCAGGCCATCGAGGTCTGGAATGAGCAGAATCTATGGTATGAAGGTGGCGGTGCGCCTATGCCCCCGGATCAGTATGTGGCGATGCTACGTGCTGCTTATCAGGCGATCAAGGCCGTCAATCCCGGCATGATCGTCGTTAGTGGCGCTCCTACGCCAGCGGGTGACGTTGCCGGAAAAGCCATTGATGATATCAATTATCTGAACGCCATGTATGCAGCCGGATTGAAAGACGTGTCTGATGCCATCGGCGCCCATCCCAGCGGCTACAATTGTCCAGTGGATGCCGATTGGCGGACGGTTCAGGATCCCTCTGCCACCAGCTTCCGTGGTCCCTTTGACAACCGTCATCACAGCTGGTGTTTCCGTGGAACTATGGAGGGTTATCGCAACGTCATGTTAGCAAATGGGGATGGTGCCAAGACAATCTGGCCGACCGAGTTCGGATGGGCGGTCTCGGGCAATCCACATCCAGGTTATGAGTATGCGCGCGACAACACGTATGAGGAGCAGGCGCAGTGGATTGTGCAGGCGTATCAGATGGCTAAGTCGTGGGGATGGGTCGGCACGATGTTCCTCTGGAATCTGGATTATGGGGTAACTGCTGCAGGTACCGAGCTCGCTGCCTTCAGCCTGTTGACACCATCCGGACCGGTGCCGGCCTATGCCGCACTGGCCAATATGCCGAAGTGAGGGGGCTGGCTATATGCAACGTGACGCAAGCTTTCGGCCGGTCACTCCTCGGCCGGTTGGTGCCGGTAGTGCACGCTGGTTGCTGCCTGTCATCTTGCTGGGAGGATCGGTGGTATCGGTCACATGCGCTGCCGCGTTCGTAGTATTTGCGTTTATGTGGCAACCCCCTGTTCCTACACCGCAGGTGGAACCGCCCACGCCGGGGGGGCAGGTGGTACGTTTCGTGAGAGAGGAGCCGCAGCAATCAGCAGCTGTCGCCATCCCGACCTCCACACCATTGCCACCGTCTCCTACGCCGCCCATACAGGCGGTGGCGCCGTCCGTTACCCCTGTGGAGCTCACCCCGGGGCGACTGGCTGTTCAACCCACTGAACAACCGGCCGGGGGAGCGTCTGCTGAGGAAGCGACACCCACCCCTGCGCCTAAGCCCACCAAGCCCAAACAGGCGCCGGCGCCCTCGGCTGGTGCGCCTAATCGCTTCGCCTATGGCATTCAGGTCGATCCGGATGGTGCATCCCGTGAGGTCGTGGAGCATATCAAACAACTGGGCATTAAGTGGGTGAAGTTCCAGCTCTCCTGGGAGGATATCGAGCCCGGTCAAGGGCAATACAATTGGGGAGCATGGGACCAGATCATGCTGACCTACCATCAGGCCGGTTTCTACATTCTGCTCAGCGTGGTAAAAGCCCCCGACTGGGCTAGGCCGGCCAACACTGATTTTAGCCAAGAGGGCCCGCCGGCGGACCCCAATACCTTTGCGCGTTTCCTCGGCGAAATGTTGCAGCGCTACCGCACCGGTGTCCAGGCGATCGAGGTCTGGAATGAGCAGAACCTGGCCCGTGAGGGCGGTGGCGCCCCGATGCCTCCCGCGGAGTATGTGGCGTTGCTTTCCGCTGCCTATCGTACCATCAAGCTGGTCGATCCTTCCGTCATTGTGGTTAGCGGTGCGCCTACACCGGCAGGTGATGTACCAGGCGCGGCGATCGATGATATCCGCTACCTGGAACAAATGTATGCCGCTGGCCTCAAGAATGTCTCGGATGCTATTGGTGTCCATCCCAGCGGCTACAACTGTCCGGCGGATGCCGATTGGCAAACGGTGAGCGACCCGACAGCGCGCTTCCGTGGTCCCTTCGAGAATCGTCATCACAGCTGGTGCTTCCGTGGCACTATGGAAGGCTACCGCAATGTGATGGTGGCGAATGGCGATGCGGACAAGTTGCTATGGCCGACCGAATTTGGCTGGGCAGTGGCTAATCCGCCACCTCCGAATTACGAGTACGCCGCGGACAATACCTATGAGGAACAGGCCCAATGGATCGTCAGCGCCTACCAACAGGCGCAGGCATGGGGTTGGGTCGGTCCGATGTTCCTCTGGAATCTGAACTATGGGGTCACCAAGCCGGGCTCTGAACAGGCTGCTTTCAGCATCTTGACCACATCGGGGCCGACGCCTGCTTACCAGGCGCTGCTCAGCATACCCAAATAAGCTGACCAGATGTTCATAGCTATCTCGATCCGGAGATCCCACCGCACTTCTCAGAGAAGTGCGGTGTCGAGCACAATGGTCACCGGACCGTCATTATGGATCTCTACCAGCATGTGGGCGCCGAAGAAACCATTGGCCACGTGGGCCACTCCTTCTGAGCGCAATGCTCTCATAAAAGCTTCGATCAGCGCACGCGCTTGGTCCGGCGCAGCTGCTTCGGTGAAGCTCGGCCGACGTCCATGCCGGCAGTCGGCATAGAGGGTGAACTGGGGTACTACAAGGACTGCCCCGTCTACTTCAAGCACGGAACGGTTCATCTTGCCGGCATCGTCCTCGAAGATGCGCAGATGCGCTGTCTTGTGGGCCAACAGCGCCGCCTCAGCGGCAGTATCGCTGTGTGTGGCGCCGACTAAGACTACCAAACCGACGCCGATCGTCCGGGGAGATTGATCTGCCACTGCGACCGAACCGTAACAAACCCGCTGGATGACCGCACGCATAGACCCCTTGCGCCTCGGGATAGAATGTGGCATGCTGTTATCATAGCAACGATACCATAGCTGGATGGAGCACGCAATGTGCATATGTACCTTGATCCCCTCTCGACTCGTCTCGAATAGCTATGTGGAGCAATTCTCACGATGTGTGCAAGCGTTGCTCCGGACAGGCGAGGAGGAAAGTTTATGGCGCATCTGATAGTGCTTGTTCTGGACAACATGACCGTGTTGCCAACCCTTTTGGAGACATGGCAATCGGTTGGGGTGCCAGGTGTGACCATCCTACAGAGTACGGGAGCTTATCGTACCCAAAAGTGGCTTCGCCGTATGGGATTGGGTGCGCTGGATCGGCTATTCGAATCGGAAGAAACGAGTCGGCGTACATTGTTGGCCGCCGTTGAGGATGACGTAGTCCTGGAACGCGCCCTTGCGGAGGCCGAACGATTGACGGGGGGCTTCGACCATCCCGAGAGTGGTCTCTTGCTGGTGTTGCCGGTGTCACGAGCGCTTGGGCTGCACAAATCGCCCAAGCGTGAGATGGACATGGGAGCCCACGAAGCTACCCACAGCGGCTGGCTGGCCTGGCACAACAGATCCGCAGCGGACATAGCAGCGCTGTTCAATCTACGGCCCGTTGTCGTACGACGCGATACCGTGCTGGATCAGATCCCCCAAGCGCTTATGGCGCAGCCGGACGTGCAAGTGGTATGCGTGACCTCAGAAGATGATGTGCTCGTGGGTTTGCTCACCATTTCCGATCTGGCTAATGCCCTGCTGTTCTATGAGGTGCCCGAGGAGTTCCTCAGCGAAGTGACCGATCTGGAAGGAGTGATCGAATTTGTCGAGCGCAGCCGTGTGCGCACCGCGGCGGATGTGATGAAACCCCCCGTATGGGTGCGTCAAGATGATCCAGTGAAGCTGGCGTTCAAACGTATGCGTCAACACCAGCTGCCAGGCCTCCCTGTGGTGGATGAGATCTACCATATTGTCGGATACATCAGCATGCTTGCTCTGTTGCTTGCTGTGTGTTGTCAGCCTCATTCCCCTCGGGAACAGCATGGCGCGGAGTGATGCCCTTGACCCCCGTACTATTGGCCAGTGCCATTTTCTTCGTCACGTACGCGCTTATCGTCAGCGAACGGGTGCATCGCACCATCTCGGCTATGCTTGGCGGCATGTGCATGGTGCTCGGCGGAGTGCTCAGCCAGGAAGAAGCTTTTCGCGCCGTCGATTGGAATGTGATCTTCCTATTGCTCGGCATGATGGCCATCACCGCCGTTCTGCGAGAGACAGGGTTGTTCCAGTGGATTGCGGTGCAGGCAGTACGGTTGGGGAATGGTCGTCCCTATCGTATTCTGGTGATTCTTTCCCTGATTACGGCGGTGAGTTCCGCTTTCCTGGACAATGTGACCATCGTGGTGTTGGTAGTGCCGATCACCCTGTTCGTGGCTGCCAACCTGCACATGGATCCTCTCCCCTTCCTCATCGGCGAGGTGCTGGCCGCGAACATTGGTGGCACAGCCACATTGATCGGTGATCCGCCCAATGTCCTCATCGCCAGCGCGGCTGACATCGACTTTCTCACGTTTATGTCTCATATGGGTCCCATCAGCGTGTTGATCCTGTTGGCTTTCTTGGGGCTGAGTGGCATTATGTTTCGTCGGGAACTACAAACAGATGCCGACTGGTATCCAGATGTAGCCAGCCTCGATGCCAGCAATCTGATCACCGACCGACGTACGTTGATCCGATCGTTGGTCACCATGGTTCTGGTGATCGTGGGATTTCTGGTTAGCGGGTTCGTCCATTTGGAACCGGCTACTATTGCGATGAGTGGCGCCACGCTTTTGCTTTTTTGGAGTGGTATCGACCCACAGCGCGTCCTGCGTGAAATAGAATGGACCACATTGCTTTTCTTCGTGGGTTTGTTCATTGTGGTGCAAGGAATTGTTCGAGCGGGTCTCATCAACTGGCTGGCACAAGAAGCTCTTAACTTGACCCATGGCAACCTCCCATTGACAGCTATGCTTGTCCTGTGGCTCTCTGCTGCCGTCTCCGGCATTGTGGATAATATCCCCTATACGGCCACAATGATCCCGTTGGTAGAAAGCTTAACCCGCGCCATAGCGGGTCAGCCTCTCTCCCTATGGTGGTGCTTGGCGCTAGGAGCATGCTTGGGCGGGAATGCTACGTTGGTGGGTGCATCCGCCAATGTAGTGATGGCCAGCTTGAGCGAGCGCAGTGGCCATCCGATCCGTTTTTGGCGCTTTATCCGCTATGGTTTGGTCACCACGACCATGTCCTTGGTGCTTTCCAGCTTTTACGTCTGGTTGCGTTACTTATGATGGAGGTGCTTGTTCAGGATGCGGGTTGCAGTCATTCAGATGAATGCGGCGGGAGAACGTGATGCAAATCTGGCGTGTGTGTTACGCTTGATCGAGCGGGCAGCGCGACGAGGCGCGCAGTTGGTGATATTGCCGGAATATGCGACCTTCTTGGGGGGTTACGAGCGCTTCGCTGAGATGGCCGAGACAATCCCCGGTCCGACCACAGAACACCTGGCCGCATGCGCACGGCAACATGGGATTTATCTACACGCTGGCAGTCTGCTTGAGCGCTCTCCTATGCCTGACCGTTTCTATAACACCAGCCTCGTATTTGACCGCCAAGGAGCTTTGATCGTCACCTACCGCAAAGTGCATCTGTTTGATGTAGACATACCTGGCCTGGTCAGTGAGCGTGAGTCGCGTGCGACTCTGCCTGGTGATACCCTGTGTCTGGTAGAGTTGCCCGAGCTCGTGCTTGGCCTTTCCCTCTGCTTCGATCTGCGCTTTCCGGAAATGTATCGTCAAATGGCCCTGGCAGGGGCGGAGGCCTTTGCTGTGCCGGCTGCATTTACTCGAGCGACTGGCCGTGCCCAACATTGGGAGATTCTGCTGCGCGCACGTGCGATCGAAAACCATGCCTACGTGCTGGCGGCTGCGCAATATGGTCGCGACGCCGCCGGAGGCTGGCGCTATGGAAACAGCATGATTGTAGGGCCATGGGGAGAAGTGTTGGCCGCCGCACCTGAGGAGGGTGAGCATGTGCTCATCGCAGATGTGCAGCGTTCCCTGGTGCAGCGGCGACGGCGGGAGATCCCTGTGCTGAGTCTGCGGCGGCCCGACGTGTACACGACGCTCGGAACGCATATCGACGCTCGATGACAGATACGTGCCCCGGAGCAGGTATTACCTACAGTCGTTCTTGACGTAACATGGTGACAGATTGCATTCTATGTGGTATAATGGGAAGTGTGGTAGGGTGTTTCTACCTGCTTGCCAACAGCATGGGCTGCCCTTTCATACAATAATCGGGCAATACAGCTGAAAAGGAGCACTGCAATGATCCGTACCAAAACCAGTCTCAAGGACAGAGGGCTGGAGCTGCTGGGGATGGCTCGTCGGCAGCCAGTGCCTGACATAGGGGTACTTCCGCAATCACGCAAAGAGGCCACGCGTGATGAGCCCGCTGTGAGGGAAGATACTACTTCTCCGCTCCGAGCGAGCGTTCGGATGCGCTCACGTGAATGGGAGCAGGACATACGCCGCCCGTGGGAGATCGCGGAGTTCGAGACGCTGCTGAGCGAGGAGGCGGATATGGCAATAGGTGGGGAGGAGGATAGGGCCGCTGCAACCCCGTCCCCCGCTTCACCTGAAGAGGTGCCCCCTCTGCCTGCCGAGGAATGGATTGCGCCGCTGCCGGTGACTGCTGCGCGTCCGTTGCCACACCCCCCACCTGAGCTGCCCATGGATCAGGCTGTCTCTCCATCACCCCCTGGGGATGCCAAGATGCCTGCGACGGAACACGGCTTTGATCGTGTCGCTATACCCGAAATACCTGTGCCTGTGCCCACTGTTCCGCCACCCGAAACACCGTCCGCTCCTCAATACCCTGCAAAGCTGGCAGACCGATTGGTCGCTCTCGAGCAAGCGATCGAGGCGGGGTACGAGCGCGTCCGACGCGAGCAGGCGAGCATCAGTCAAGAGATCACCGATTGGTGCCATCGGTTGCTGCTGGAGGCCCGTACCATTTTAGCGCAGGGGAAGGTGGAAGAGCTCCCGCGTGCCGAGTGGTGTGTCGAACAGGTGTGCGTACGGCTCGATCGGGCACAGCGGAGCACGCGCAGGATCTACACGCCGGTCGCCCTTACCTTGTGGGGGGTGGGATGGTTCTTCGTGTTAGTGTATTTGATCTTTGATCCTATTTGGATGCTCAGATGGGTCGGTCTGAGCGACGCGGCGGATTTCTTCATCAATCCTACCATATTTCTGCGCGCACTGGTGTTCGGAGGATTAGGCGGGGTAGCGGCCATCTTCTATCACGTGTTCAAGTATGTGCGCGAGTGCAACTTCGACGACAAGCACACACTTTCCTATTTGGGCAAACCTTTCATGGGGATGATCCTGGGGGCGATGGCGTATTTGGGCATGTTTGTCTTTATGCGCATCCTGGGGATGAAGCCGGTGGGATTGCAAGTAAGCGACACCGAAGTATTAATCCACGTGTTCTACATGGCGGCGCTCTATCTCCTTGCCATGATGCTTGGCTTCAAGGAGAATCGCGTCTTTAATCTGCTCAACCGGGCTGTCAAGGCCGTGCTGGGAGGCGAGCTCAGAAGATCTCGGGCGGAGGGGACTTGAAAAGGAGCAACCACCAATGCATCCATGGGGGCATTGAGGCAGGTGCTATGTTCATCTCCGCCGAAGGGGAGATGGGCAGCGTGACCTCATCGTGAATCGCTGTGCCGGGCGCAGGCGGGTTTACCACCACAACCAACGTTTCACCCGGTCGCGTCCACTTGAGGCGTGTGTGTGCCACCTCTTCGACATAAGCAGTGCTCTGCACGTATTGCAGACGGGCACGCAGCTTCTCCTGAATGAGCAATTGGCGGTTGATCTCATAGTCTAGCTGATGTGCTTCCTCCTTCGCACGGAAGAGCACAGCAGCCCGCACTCCAAAGTCTACCATCAGGAAGAGGGACACCGCCACAATGGCGACGACAATGATGTACATCAAAACGGATTGAGGAGTACGTGTTCTGCGCGCTTGTCTGGTCATCGCTCTCTGCCATCGTCAGTTATGTCTACACCCTCATTATACACCCGCTTTACCATAAAGTCAATCTTCGAAACCGCTTTTTTCACATCTGTGTCATCTACGCAGGGCGATACATCAACGTTATGTCCAACAATCTCCTATGGCTCTATCGTGATGTACGGCTGAATGCGTGCAAAAAGGGCATCCCCGATCCCAGTCACCTGCTTGATCTCGGCGATGTGGCTAAACGGCCCATGTGTCGCGCGCCAGGCCACAATGCGCTCGGCTAAGACGGGACCAATCCCCGGCAGGTTGGTCAGCTCCTCTGCAGTTGCCGTGTTGATGTTGATGCGTCCATGTGGAACCTCTGGTGTGGTCTTATTGCCCTCGTCAGTTGGTTGCACTGTTGGCTCACCAATGCGTGGCACGTGAATATGCTGCTCATTATGCACTGCCTGTGCCAAGTTGATACGTTCCAGATCAGCATCCGTTGTAGCGCCGCCCGCCGCGATCAGCGCATCCTTCACAACGCTGGAAGCAGGCAATTCATACACGTCGGGGTGTCGTACCGCCCCTGTGACATAGACGCGTAGGGAAGCAAGGGTGGGCGTGAAAATGGGCAGCGGGGTGTGAGATGGGAGCAGCTCGATCTCGGGAGGGGAGGGGCTTCGCAGCCAGAACAGAGCGACCAGCACTATGGTCGAGTTAATCAACACGACTAACAGGTGACCGCGATTACGCTCGATCCAGCCCATCATGGCTGCCCCGGATGCAGCGATTTGCCCTAATGCAGCAGGTGGACCAGCCGTTGCCAGAGGGGCACGCCCAACATTAGGATGCCCACCACAACGGCTACCAGCGCTGTTACCAGCACACCAGCTGCGGCGGCATCCTTCGCTACTTTCGCCAGCGGATGATACTGCATGGTTATCAGATCGATGGTTGCTTCGATCGCAGTGTTGAACCACTCGGCGACCAGCACAGCACCGATGACCAAAGCGAGTATCACCCACTCAAGTCGGCTCAGCCCTACTACCATGCCCAGCCCGACCGCCAGAACTAGTGCCATCAGGTGAATACGCGCGTTACGTTGTGTCCGCACCACATACCACAAACCATCCCAGGCATGGTGGAAGCTGCTGAGCCATGTTTCCGCTGATCTCATCCCGCCTGCTTGCATACTCAGGAATCTTCCCCCGTTTCATTCGGTTGCACGTGTGCCAGACCGAGCCGGTCTAGGATTGTGGCTTGTTTGGCCCACATTGCTTTCTTGTCCTGTGGTGTCACGTGGTCATAGCCGAGCAGATGCAACACTCCGTGCACTACCAGCAATACCAGTTCCTCTGCCGGTGTGTGGCGTCCTGTCGCCTGTTCGACTGCGCGTGGATATGAGATGATCACATCACCCAGATAGGAGATACTATCCGGTGCTATAACGAAATCCGGTGTTGCACCCCCAAACGCTAATACATCGGTGGGAGCATCCACGCCACGGTAGGTGCGATTAAGTGCGCGCACCGTCTCGTCGTCGCTGATCACTAGTGTCAGCTCAGCGTTCGTGTTTCCGGCATCTTCCAGGCAAGCCTGCGCAGCGCGGCGCAACAGCTCCTCCGTCACTCGCTCGCAATGTGTTTCGTCGATCTGCACGTGGATCATCAGCGCTTTCTCACCTCCACCGTCACCATCCGCTCGATCACGCCATTGTCCGTCTCGGCGCGCAGGATATAAGTAGTGGTGGTAGTGGGACATGCCTCGCGCCAGCCATAAGGACCGGTTATGCCCAGATTGCGGAAATCCCCTCCATCTAGGTAGGCTGCTTTGATATTTTCGATGTGCCATTGTAGAAGAGTGCACTCGCCCGGTGCAAGGCTGACACGTGCGGCGACAAATTCGACGATCGGACCGGTTGGCGTGGGCGAGGGCAGTGGAGTTGCCGTGAAGGTTGGCGCACTGCGCGTGTAAGTCGGTGTGGGAAGCGGCGTGGCGGTTGCCGTGGGGCTGGGAGGCTCCGGTGTGACGACAATCGGAACATCAGCAGTGTTAAAAGATTGGGTGAAATCGGCGAAGACCCACCCTCGTCCCTCGCTGCCATCCGGATAGATCACCTGCCACCACGTTGCCTCGGGATTCTTGCCCACAATATGCAGTCTTGTTCCGGGTGGTACCAGACCCAGGATGGGGTAATGCTGCCCTGGTCCCTGGCGCACATTTAAGGCAACTGTGGTCACCGCGAGTGCCCCGCTCTCCTCAAGGGTAGGTGTCGAGGTAAACGTAGGGACTTCGGTAGAAGCGGGCACAGCCACGAGGAATAGCATTACGGGTTCGCTGGCAACACCTTGGATGTTATACGCTTTCAGCTGCAACGTATAGCTGCCCGCCTCCGGAGGCGTCCAGACTAACTCGGCCTGCAACGTTTTGGTTGTCTCACCATTTGAGACGCCTTGTTGAGCCACCAGTGCTCCTCCGACCCACAGCTCGATACGTGTCACCCCTTGGGCGTCGTTAGCTACCGCATTCACTCTGACGGGCTCGTCGACACGTACCTGTGTGCCCGCTGCTGGCGACTGGATGAATACCACAGGTGCTATGGGTGCGGCCGGAACATCCGGCGTGGAGAGCATATAGGAGAGCATTCCCCCCAACGCTAAAATTAACACCACAACAGTCACTAACCCGGCTATGCCGGCAACAAGTAGCCAGATCGTACTGCTGCGCCCGTGTCCGGTGACGGCCGTACCCTCACCCTCCTTAGCTGCCATCCCATGTCGGGATGATTCTTGTTTCAGCGGCGCCATTGCCAATGTGTCAGGAGCTGTTAGTCCCTCTATGGAGAAGACCGTCATCCCGATAGCAATGGTGTCACCAGGTTGTAACACCTGAGGCTGGGTTATGCGTCGCCCACTTACCAAGGTGCCGTTAGTGCTTCCAAGATCTTCAATGATCAGCGTATCACCCCGGCGCATGAGGCGGGCGTGGTACCGCGATACCTGCACCTCGTCCAATACCAAATCGTTGTCCGGTGCACGACCGATACGCATGGTGTCGCCCGACATAATGTACATGCGGCCGATCTGGTTTCCCAGCTGCACGCGCAGCCGTATCGGAATGCGCCCTGTAGCTGATTGGGTGGTGCTTGTGTTGTTCTGCTCAGCCTCCGAAAGTGATTCGAATTCCATATCAAAGTCCCCGATCATCCCTGGCGCTCGATGCGCGGATTCACCCACACGGCATGGTCCTGTTCGGCAGATGTCCCTGCTTGCACCACCAACCATATGCGCTGTCCACCGGTCACCGCACTGAGATCTGTTTCAATAGTCTTAAGCGCACCATCGGCATTGTCATCATAGGTTGCCAGCAGTGTAAATCCGGGCAAGCTTCCACCGTCGATGCCCACCAGGAAGCGCGCTTCGCCCACCGCTCCGGCCAAAAAGCCCAACCGGGCCACGAAACGATCTCCTGGCCGTACTGGTGTTGGTAGCGTGAAGAGGCCCACGATGTTGCCGTTGGGCACCTGCTCGGGGTGCGTCTCCAGCACACGTGCAGGCCAGGAACCATCTTCCAGCTCCTCTCCATCTCGCCATCGGGCAAAGCCGCGTGCGTCGTCTGGAGTGCCATTCCAGGGCAGCAGGTCATGGCCATTGCTCCAAGTGGCGGCCGGCGCTGCGCTCAAGAAGTCGAACAGCACGCACGGCCCGGATGACTCACGCACCACGATGGTGATTTCGGCGGTGGTGGTGCCAAAAGCGTTGCGTGCCACCAACATATAGGTGGTCGTTGCGGTGGGCCACACCATTTTCATTCCCTGTGCTATTACCCCTTCTTCGCTACCGTCATAGCGCAGGTAGGCAGCTTCCGCGTTCATAAGGTCCCAGCGCAGCGTAACGCTCTCTCCTGGGCTAATGACATAGCGATCGGCGATAAAGACAAGAATGATCGGCCGCAACAGGTTGGGTGTCACCGTGGGTGTGGG
>Ga0123519_10008704_pt1 | contig 15428 bp, 10 predicted proteins | sample YelNatPaOPRAMG02_FD_87396 | JGI IMG/M metagenome (GOLD analysis project Ga0123519, IMG submission 87396) | Hot spring microbial communities from Yellowstone National Park - Yellowstone National Park OP-RAMG-02 (version 2) | ecosystem: Environmental > Aquatic > Thermal springs > Hot (42-90C) ...
AACAGTTTAAGCTCATCCTCAGTTAAGACCGTTTCTTTTTTGCAATGGGGACAAATTTTTCTCACTAACCTTTGGGCTACTACTCCTACTACGGTTGAAGAAATCAAAAATGGCTCCACCTGCAAGTCCAAAAGCCGAGTGACCGAGGTCGCGGTATCATTGGTATGGAGGGTGGAAAGCACCAAATGCCCAGTTAGTGCGGCTTGAATAGCATAATTAGCGGTCTCTTTATCCCGAATCTCTCCCACCATTATAATATCCGGGTCCTGACGGAGAATGGTCCGGAGCGCATTAGCAAAGGTCAAATCAATTTTAGGCTGAACCGCAACTTGATTAAACTCTTCATAGACCATCTCAATCGGGTCTTCTATGGTCACGATATTAACCGAAGGACTTGCCAATTTTTTCAATGCGGAATAAAGGGTGGTGGTCTTGCCTGAGCCGGTGGGACCGGTGACCAGAATGATTCCGTGAGTTCTGGAAATGAAGCGCTGAAATAACTCCAGCTCTCTTGGGAAAAAGCCTAAATTTTCTAAATCCTGCATCAATAGCCCCGGGTCAAAAATTCTGGTCACCACCTTCTCCCCAAAAGCAGAAGGCAAGGTGGAAACCCGAAGCTCAATTTCAGTTCCTTTATGCTCGGTCTTGATTCTTCCATCCTGGGGCTTGCGCTTCTCCGCAATATCCATCCGAGCAAGAATTTTGATTCTGCTTACTACCGCACTATGAACCAGCTTGGGAATCCGATGAATGTCATGAAGCACGCCATCAATCCGAAACCGAATCAAGCTATAATCCCGCTTCGGCTCTATATGGATATCGCTGGCTCGCTGAGCATAGGCATAACGGAAAAGATATTCCACCGCATTGATAATCGGCTGGTCCTGATAGTCAATCTGGTCTTCGGGTCTCATCTTCACATATTGCTCCAGGTTGCCAATATCAAAAGCGGGTTTTAGCTCCCGCTCCGCGGCGCTCACTGAGATTCTGAAGCCGTAAAAATCATTGATGATTCTCTGGATGTCGCTTCTTGCGCTTAATGCTAATTTTATCTGCTTTCCAGAGGCTCGGCTGATTCCGTCTATACCCTCCAGGTCAAACGGGTCATCAGTTGCGACCACTAAAATCTGGTTTTCAGTTTTAATCGGTATCATCATATGTTTTTTAGCAAAAGGTCTGGAGATAGTTTTGGTGACCAAGTCCAGGTCCAGCTTTAATGGGTCAATTTTGAGGTATTCCAGGTTGAGCTCTTCTGCCAGAATCTCCATAATCAGGTCTTCGGTCAGCAATCGGTCGGGGTCAGTAGGAACTGGATATTTAAAGCTGGCTATAATCTGGGCCGGGCTGACCTGGCTTTGAATCCGAGAACCACCTCGGCTAAAGCGAAGTTCTTTCTGCTCAAGCTCTAATCGGGCTTTTTGCTTGCCTTGCTTGACCTGAATCTCTTTCTGCTGTTCTTTGCTAATCAGCCCCCTTCGGAGAAGAAGCTCAGAAAGGTTCTCCACAGTAATTTTTTTCTCCCGCTCAAATATCCCAAAGGATTTTTTTTCTGCCATTTTAAACCCAAAATTCGGTTTTGAGTTTTCTGCCCATTAAACTTGCCACCGCCAGCTGGGGAGATTTATCCGCATAAATCATCAGATAAACCTGCTCAGTAATCGGCATTTCAACCTTATACTTTTGGCTCAATTTATAGACCGACTCTGCATTCTTGACCCCTTCAGCCACCATCCTCATCTCTGATAAAATCTGGTTTAAGCTGATTCCCTGTCCTAACTTAAATCCCACCTGATGATTCCGACTCAAATCCCCAGTGCAAGTCAGAACCAGGTCCCCAATTCCAGCTAATCCCGCAAAAGTCATTGGATTGGCTCCCAACTTCAGCCCCAATCTGGTAATTTCTGCAAGTCCGCGGGTGATAATCGCGGCTCGGGTATTTAGACCTAAGCCCATCCCATCGCAGATTCCAGCCGCAATCGCAATCACATTCTTAGCGGTTCCTCCTAACTCCACACCAATTACATCAGTGGTGGTATATACCCGGAAATAGTCCGTGCTTAAGGTTTGCTGGACCAGCTCCGCGGACTTTAATTCCGAACCCGCGCTGGTGATGGCAGTAATTTTCTTCTGCGCCACCTCCCGAGCAAAGCTGGGACCGGAAATTACCACGATTCGGTCATTAGCTTTGGACAAAAGCTCGCTCATCACCTGGCTCATAGTCAAAAGCGAGTCCGCCTCAATCCCCTTGGTCGCACTTACCATTATCGCGTGAGGATTGATAGCTGGTCTGGCTTTTTCAAACACCGTTCGGAAATAATGGCTGGGAACCGCAAAAATCAATAATTCTTTATCTTTTACCACCTCTTCCAGGTTTGAACTGGGCTTAATCCCGGGATTTAATTTTATCCCGGGAAGATACATAGTGTTCTCTCGCTGATTCTTAATCTCCATAGCCAGCTCTGGCTCATAACACCAGAGCCCTGGGTCAAACCCCTTATCCGCGAGCAAATTAGCAATTGCGGTCCCCCATCCTCCCGCGCCAATTACCGCTATCTTCATCTTTATTTTAATGATACCCCAAGATTTTGAATCTGGCAAATTTTGATAATTATTCTATCCCAGATATTTCTTTAATTGGAGCGCATTTTCTGGCGCGTATCCCTGGAGGTCATTATTAAAATATACATAAACATCTTTGCCCTGATTTAACCAATTTTTAATGCGCTCTGCCAGTGCTTTTAATTGCTCCTGACTATAACAGCCCCGATAAGCTGAGGACTCTGGACCATGCCTACGAATATAAATATAAGGAAAATCATCACTCGGCTCTGGTAGCCGCGCAGGATAATCCGCAAGGCAAACCGTCATCCTTGCGTCTGACAATAGCTTATATACCTCTGGCACGAACCAGCTGGAATTGCGAAACTCAAAGCTATGCCTAAGTTTAGGAGAGCTCTCTTTAAGCAATTCAACAAATTCCGCCAATAATAACCAATCCAGTTTCTGGGAAGGCTTTAATTGCCAGAGCATTAGCCCTAATTTTTCTCCCAGTCCACTCACCCGCTCTATAAGCTCTTTTAATGGCTCCTTAACCTGTTTTAGCATTTTAAAATGAGTGATGAGTTTAGAGCCTTTGACCACAAATATGAATCCTTTGGGAGTGCGTTTCTGCCAGCTTTTAAAAACCGATTGCTTAGGAAGCCGATAAAAAGTGACATTCAATTCCACGGTGTTAAAGCGTTGAGCATAGAACTCCAACCACTTATTTGGAGCAATCTCCTTCGGATAAAAGACCCCTTTCCAGTGGGCATAACTGAAACCAGAACAGCCGACGAAGGTTTTGCCTTTTGCCTTCATATTCCCTTATCTTTAATTTTCAGATTAGAAAAAAATCTGTCAAGGGATTAGTCTTTAAAAATTATTGATGAGATTACCCTTTGCCTATTTCTCTTTTTTTGAAGAACTATTATTTGCGGTTTCGTTGGAGCGGGCTTTGGCTGACTCTATTTTAATTCCATAGGCTTTGATTTTAGCGATAAGTGAAGGACGAGAGATACCTAAAATTTGGGAAGCTAAGGTCCGATTCCCATTAGTATATTCCAGCACCTTTTGGATATGTTCTGCTTCCAATTGGGAGAGGCTCTTCCGAACCTCACTCGGAATTATCATAGAAGCCCGACCTGCGGATTTCAAGAGGTAAGCGGGTAAAGCCCGGCGGGAAAGATTTTCCGTGATTTCCAAAACCACTGCGCTGGCAATAATGTTCTCCAGTTCCCGAACATTGCCCGGAAAATCATAATTGCTTAAAATGGTTATCACTTCCTCGGAGATAGAGCAAACTTTTTTATTATTCAACTGATTATGCTTTTCCAAAAAATAATAAGCCAGTAGCTCAATATCATCTCTTCTTTCCCGGAGTGGGGGTAAAAAGATGGAGCAGATATTCAAACGGTAATATAAATCTCTTCTAAACCTGCCTTTTTCTATTTCTTCACTTAAGTCTTTGTTAGTTGCGGCAATAATTCTGACATCTGCTCCTCTCCTCTCAGTGGAGCCCAAGCGGAAGTATTCTCCCTCCTGAATGGCTCTGAGCAGTTTAGCTTGGATCGGAAGCTCCAGTTCCCCGATTTCATCTAAAAACAAAGTCCCACCATCCGCCTCTTCAAAAAATCCTCTCTTATTAACCACTGCGCCGGTGAAAGCTCCCTTCTCGTGTCCGAAAAATTCACTGGTAAAAAGCTCATTGGCAAATACCCCAGCATTGACCGGAATAAAGGACTTATCTCTTCTTCGGCTGATTTGGTGAATCGCCCTTGCCACCAGCTCCTTGCCAGTGCCACTCTCTCCCCAAATCAGGACATTGTTATCACTCTCTGCAATTTGCTCCGCCTTTTGAAGCACTCTCAAAAAATTCCGATTCTGGGTGATAATGTCTTTAAACGCAGATTTGTGCCGAACCCCTTCTAACCTAACCTGCTCCCGTAATTTTGAGATTTCTCCCCGAAGTTGAGACCGCTCCAAAGCCCGCTCCAAAGTAACCAATAACCGATTATTATCCACCGGCTTGATTAAATAGTCATAGACCCCTATTTTCATTGACTCTACCGCCATCTCCACATCCTCAACCCCAGTCAAAATTACCACCTCCAGCTCCGGATACCTCTCCCGAACATATTTCAGGATGTCTCTGCCGTGCACCTCCGGCATATCCATATCTAATAGGATTAAATCAAACCTGCCCTTATCTATCATCTCAAAAGCCTTTGTGCTCTCGCTCAGCGTCTCCACTTCAAACTTCTGGGTCTGGGCTAAAAACACCAAAAGATAATTTAAAATCGCCTTATCATCGTCTATGATTAAAATTCTATTCATCCTGCGCTCCGGTCCACTGGCAAATGATATATAAAGCTGGTTCCCTTGCCTAACTCACTCTCTATCTCTATATACCCATTATGTTCCTTGATAATCCCATAAGTAACTGATAAACCTAACCCGGTTCCGCCGGTGCGTTGCTTGGTGGTAAAAAACGGGTCAAAAATTCTCTCCTTCACCGCCTCCTCCATCCCAGGACCATTATCCGAGATTGCTAATATCACTTCTTGACCATTATTCACGCTACTCGTGGAGATTTTTATCTTACCATTATTTCTGCCAGCTAAAGCCTCACAAGCATTTATCAAATTAGCTATTACCACCTGCTCCAATTTCCGCTCATTGCCTTTAAGTTTAGGCAAATCCTCCTCTAACTCCATCTCCAGTTGATAATGCTTAACCTTATTATGAACCAGCCGAACACAAACCTGCACCACCTCATTCAAATCCACTTCCTCATCCATCCGCTCCTCATCTGTTCTGGCAAAGGCTTTCAGGTCCTTGATGATGTCCCGAATCCGCTCTCCGCCCCGGGTCATATCCTGAATCAAGGTATTAATATGCTCCTTGAAAAAAGGATACTTCAACCGCGCCACTGTAAAATTTGGCTCCCTCTGATGATAAACATCCAAAATCGGAATCAAGCTCTCAAACGCTTCCTTGACAATGCCCATATTACCCAAAATAAACTGCACCGGATTATTTATCTCATGGGCAATGCCCGAGACCAATTGTCCTAAACTGGCTAACTTTTCAGATTGGACCAATTGCTTTTGCTTCTCAATCAATTTCAGATTGGTCGCTTCTAAATCTTCAGATTTTTTCTGAAGCATATTTTTGGTCAAAAATAATTCTTTTTCCCGCTCCCTCAAGCTCTGGACAATGCTGGAAGCGATATAAATAATCGCAAATACCACACCAGCTAGCACCGCACATACCACTAAAACATAAAGCGGATTTTTATGAATTTCCGCCGGGAAAAACCCCTTTAAATGATAATGAGGAATTATCTGGAAGTATTCCAGGATGGTCAAGATAAAAAATAACCCTATCCCTAAGATGCTTTGAACCCAGACCTCCTTTCGGGAAAGCAAAATACTGCCAATAATCGCATGGAATAGATAGAAAAAAATAAACGGATTTTCAACTCCGCCAGAAAAATGAAGCAAAAAAGTTAACGCTACCAAATCCAGGCTAATCTGGAAATTGGCTTCTATCCGCATCAATTTTAAATTGTCAGACAAAAGCGAACTGAAAAAAATATGAAAAATATAAAAACTTAAATTATATAAAAATATCACCCCGCCTACCAGAAAAATTTTAGAAAAGGGTAATTCCACCCTAAAAATTTTATTGGCGATTAAAACCGTAAGAATCAATCCAGTTAAAAATATCCAGCGCAGTTGAATGAACCATTTAATCCGAGCCAATAGCTCTTCTTCTCTAAATGAAGAATATGGCAATGCCTCCTCCTTATCCCGCCTTAACCTTAAGCTGACCTTGTTTATATTTTAACCCATCTCAATTATTCTTAAAACCGACCTCCTATCAATCGCTATCTAACTAATCCTAACTGAGCAAGCCTTTTCTCCAGATAAACATCTATGCTGGAGACCAAAGACCGGACAAATTGTATCTGCCTTTCCCCTAATTCCACCTTTTGAAAATGCTTAAAATTAGGAAATTTTTGGCTTAAAGGAAAAAACCCAGCCTCCTTCCTCAATTTTTCCAATGCGTCATAAGAAATTCCAACCAGCTCGCAAAACTCCTTCCGAATCGCCTCTGGCTTCTCCACAGAAATTCTCGCCTTTAAGTCCAGAGCCAGCTTTGAAAATAGCTCCAGATTGTTTAAGCGACCCTTGGGCGGGCAGGCTAATTCTATTGCTTTAATTCTTCTATCAAAGCTAATTATGCTCCCCTCGGTCTCTGCCAAGCTACTCGCAGGAAGAACCACCTGAGCGTTTTTCGCAGTCTCGGTCATAAAAAGGTCTATCACAATCAAGGATTCTAAATCCCTGAAAAACTCCTCTGAAGCTGGGTCAGATAATGGGTCCTCCAAAATCACCAGCGCGGTCTTTATCTCTCCAGCTTTAAGCCTCTCAACCAAAGGCTTGGGATTTTTATCCCGACTCTGCTCAAAATTCTTTCCCCAATAGCTTTCCCAATTTTTAGAAGAAACATCCTTTAAATAATATCCCCCGGGCAAAATCCCTTGCTTCATCCCAGCTAATTTTGCTCCTACTGAATTACAATCTGACTCAAGCAAGAGAAGCCCATTCCCCGGTTTGTCTATATGTTCAGTAAGAATCAATAACTGGGCAAGTAGCGATAAGTCATTCGGCCCTCTTTCTAAACCATCATCCAGGTCATAAATTGCGACCAGATTTTTTGTGCCTAAAATCATCTCTGCTAATTTCTCAATCTTTTCTGGCTCTACCCCGCTTAACCGGGAAATCTCATCTAAACCAAGCTGGGCAAGGCTTTGCTTTAATCCCTGAAAACCTAAATTTTTAGCCCATTCCTCATTCCCGCCCCGCTCCATAATTTTCTTTAAAATCCCAGCCAGAACCAGATGAATCGTCCCCCTTCTTGGGTCCAACCAAAGTGAGCTGGACCGCGCCAAATCAATATTCCCAGAATTTATCACCACTAACTTTGCCTGATTTTTTATTGCTCGGCGAAGCTTCATACTCATCACTGGATTATAAGTGCTCGGGTCCGCACCTACCACCAAAATCAGCCCCGCAGAATAAATATCCTCCTCCGCACAGGTGGAAAAAGTCCCTCCTAAAATCTCATCCAAATCCCTCCTGGGACCGCCTCTTTTTAGCTCGCTCCAGCTGGTAATCTGGTCCGTGCCTAAAACCTGACGAGCAAATTTGCCCACCGCATAACATTCTTCAAAGGTCATTCTCGGAGATGAAAAAATCGCAACTGCGGTTGAACCATAGCGCTTAATGGTCTGACTCAAAAGCCTGCTCGCTTGTTTTATTGCAGATTCTAAATCAGCCTCTTTAAGCTCATCATTATCTCTTAGCCAGGGATTAGCGAGCCTCTGCTCCGGATGATTAATTAAGCCAGTGCCAAATCTGCCTTTAAGACAAAGCTCTCCCTTGCCTCTGCCATTGGTCTCTTTAGAGCCTGCCCACAATAGCCCATTTGCAGGCACATTCAATTCCAACTCACATCCCAACGAACAAAAATTACAAACCGAAGCCACCTTTTTTGCTCTCCAAGGACCCTGCCTAAGATAGGGCAATTTTGCGCTTAATGCGCCAGTGGGACAACTTTCCACACACTCCCCGCAAGAAATGCAATTGCTATCTAATAAAGATTTTCCTAACGCAGGCTTGATTACAGTCGGAAACCCTCTTCCCACATAGCCCAGAACCGATAACCCAACTATCTCCGCACAGGTCCGAACACACCGACCACAAAGAATACATTTATTGGGGTCCAGGGTAATGAGCGGATGGCTCTGGTCCAACTTATATTTTCTCACTGCGCCTGCTAATCTGGAAATGTCAATTTTATATTCATCCGCATATTGCCGAAGCTGACATTCAAATTGTGCCACGCATCCACATTCTAAACACCGGGACACCTCCTCCTTCATATCCGCTTCAGATAAACTGAACTCCACCTCCTTAAAATCTTTTACCCGCTCTTTAGACTCCCGCTCCGGAAGATGATGCCTAGGCTTTTTTTCTATCTCTCCAAACAGCTCCTTGGTAAGCTTTTCAAACGCCTCCTTTCTGCTCTCAAATATATTAGTAGGCGCCTTTATCTCTCCAGAAATAAGATAATGATGAATCACTCTTGACGCTCTCTGACCATCCCTAATCGCATCAATCACCACTGAGGGTCCACTAACCAAATCCCCTCCTGCAAATACCCCAGGCAGATTGGTCATCATAGTCTTCTCATCCACCTTAACCGTGCCCTTTTTGGTAATTGAAGGTTTATTAAGAGATGATTCTTTTTCAAAAACCTCAGGCTCAGTGCCCTGACCAATCGCAGAAAAAACAAAATCACAGGGATATTCAAATTCAGAGCCTTTAATTGGCACCGGCCTTCTCCTTCCAGACTCATCCGGCTCCCCAAGCTCCATTCTTATACATTTCAAGGCTTTAAGCCTGCCCTTTTCAGTGAGCACCTCTACCGGCGCACATAATACCTCTAATTTTACCCCTTCTTTTTCCGCAGCCTCCACCTCCTCGGGATGCGCAGGCATCTCCTTACGGGTCCTTCGGTAAAGAAGCACCACCTCTTTTGCGCCAGAGCGAAGCGCAGTGCGAGACGCGTCTATTGCGGAATTACCCCCTCCGACCACTGCAACCTTGCCATAAAGCTTTTTTGCGCCATAAAGCGCAGTATTTCTCAGAAAATCAATTGCGGACTCCACCCCTTCTGCGTCTTCGCCTGCAACCCCTAATTTCTGCCCCTTGGGCGCGCCTAAAGCCAAAAATACCGCATCAAAACCATCTTTTTTCTTAAGCTCTTCTATCGTGAAATCTCTTCCCAATTTTTTCCCCAATTTCACCTCCACGCCCAGCTCCAGAATCTCTCCAATCTCCTTATCTAACTCTGCCTTGGGAAGACGATACTCTGGAATCCCATAGCGGAGCATTCCTCCCAAAGCAGGCATCTCTTCAAAAATTTTGACTGAATGTCCTTCCAGCGCAAGATAATAAGCGCAAGTCAGCCCCGCGGGACCCCCTCCAGCTATCGCTACTTTTTTTCCAGTCGCAGGCTTTTTCTTGGGCTTGATTTTATTATGGTCTGAATGTTCCACCACAAACCGCTTAACATAATTTATCCCCACTGGCTCATCCACAAAATTTCTTCTACAATTCAATTCACATTTCCGCACACAAACCCTTCCACAAACCAAGGGCAGGGGATTGGTTTGTTTAATCAAAGCCAATGCCTCTTCATAATATCCGAGCATCGCCAAAGATATATACCCTTGAACATCTACTCCTGCCGGGCAGTTTGCGTGCGCAGGACACACGCAATCCGCATAATGGTCCGAAAGCAGTAGCTCCAGCGCGGTCTTGCGAGCGTTGATAATCCTTTCGCTTCTGGTGGTCACCTCCATTCCATCTCTTACCCGAGTGGTGCAGGCGGGAACCAATCCCCTTGCGCCCTTCACCTCCACCACGCATAAAAAGCAGGAACCATAAGGCTCTAATTTAGGGTCATAGCAAAGCGTGGGGATTCGGTCTAAATTTTGCTCCTGAACCACCTCCAGAATGGTTTGACCCGGACGAGCGCTGACCAACTGACCATTGATTTTTAATTCCACCGGCAATTGCTTCTTTTCCATCTCTGACTTCTCGCTCATTGGAACTACTCCTAATTTATCTTTTTTCTACTGCTTCCTGCCGACAAGTGGTGATGCATTTCCCGCATTTTACACATTTGCTCTGGTCTATCTGATGCGGTTTTTTCTTTTCCCCAGAGATAGCTTGAGCCTCACACGCCTTGACGCATAGTCCACAGCCGTTGCATTTTTCCGGATTGATGTAAAACTCCACCAAGCTAAGACAAACCTTGGCAGGACATTTCTTATCTATAATATGCGCTTTATATTCATCATAAAAATAGCGAAGCGTGGTCAGGACTGGATTGGGAGCAGTTTGTCCCAAGCCACAAAGTGAGGAGGCTTTAATCTGCTCACCTAATTCTGCCAGTTTTTCCAGGTCTTTTTCTGTGCCTTTTCCTTCACAAATCCGCTCCAATATCTCCAGCATCCGCTTGGTGCCGATTCTGCAAAAGGTGCATTTTCCGCAGGATTCATTCTGGGTAAAGCTCAAAAAGAACCTTGCCACATCCACCATACAGGTTGACTGGTCCAAAACCACCATTCCGCCTGAGCCCATAATCGCACCGGTCGCGGTAATCCGCTCATAGTCAATTGGCGTCTCTCCCATAGACGCAGGAATGCATCCTCCCGAGGGTCCGCCCATCTGCACCGCCTTAAAACTCCCCCCAGAACTTGTGCCTCCACCGATTTCATAAATAATCTCATTGATGGTGATTCCCATTGGCACTTCCACCAGCCCCCCTCTCTGGATTTTGCCAGCTAAGGCAAAAACCTTAGTGCCTTTAGAGCTTTCAGTGCCAAAATTAGCATAAGCCTCCCCTCCATTCAGGATAATCCAGGGAACATTGGCAAAGGTCTCTACATTATTGATACAGGTGGGATACCCCCATAACCCTTTTTCCGCTGGGAACGGAGGTCTCACTCTGGGCATACCTCTTTTTCCTTCCACAGAAGCAATCAGCGCGGTCTCCTCTCCACAGACAAACGCTCCTGCGCCCTCTTTCAAGCGGATGGAAAAGTCAAAACCGCTCCCAAAAATGTTCTTGCCTAAAAGTCCTTTTTTCTCGGACTGGTCAATTGCGATTCTCAGTTTCCGAATCGCCTCTGGATATTCTGCCCGAACATAGATATATCCCTGGGTGGCTCCTATCGCATACCCGCCAATGGTCATCCCTTCCAGCACTGAATGGGGGTCGCTCTCTAAAACCGAGCGGTCCATAAATGCGCCCGGGTCCCCCTCATCCGCATTACAGATGATATATTTATGGTCTGCTTTTTGAGCTCTTGCCAAGCGCCATTTAGTTCCAGTGGGAAACCCGGCACCTCCTCTTCCCCGTAAGCCAGACTTGGAGATAATGTCAATCACCTGCTCCGGACTCATCTCTTTGAAAACCTTTTCCAGCGCCTTATAGCCATCTCTTTCTATATATTCATCTATTTTTTCTGGGTCTATCACCCCGCAATTTCGTAGCACAATCCGCTTTTGTTTGGATAAAATCTGGGCTTTTTCTTGAACCACCCATTCCTCAATCCGCTTGCCTTGCTGAATATGCTCATTGACTATCCGCTCCACCTTTTCCGGGGTTATATCTCCATATAAAACGCTTTTTCCGTTATCAATAATCTCCACCAATGGCTCTCTAAAGCATAACCCCATACAACCAGTGGGCTTGAGCAGAACTTTTGACTTGAGCGGTTCAAGTAATTTCTGAAATTGCTCATAGACCGCAATTGCGCCACTTGCTATACCACAAGACCCCAGCCCCACTAATACCTTTTGCATAATAGGGTCCTCCACTTAATTTTATTTTACTACCTTAAGCTGCTTTTTCCTCTTTCTTGCGATACTGTCTCAAAATCCTCCTGACCTTCTCCGGGGTCAATCTCCCAAAGGTCTGATTATCTATCATCATCACTGGTGCCAAGCTACAACACCCCAAACAGGCAACCACCAAAAAAGTGAACAAGCCATCATCAGTGGTATCATCGGGAGCCACTTTCAGCTCATTCTCTATGGTCTGGGCAATCAGATTGGCTGATGAAACATGACAAGCGGTGCCTTTACAGACCCGAATCACATATTTGCCCATTGGCTTCAAGCGGAATTGCTTGTAAAAAGTAATTACCCCATAAACTTCACTAACTGATATTCCGGTCGCCTCCCCAATCTGCTCTATGGCATGAGGGGGAATATATCCATAGCTATCCTGCGCAGATTGAAGTAAGGGAATTAACATTCCCGGCTCCCCCCGATAGCGCCAGAGCATCCGATTGAAAGCGGAAATTTTGGTCTGCTCCCTTTTTTCTGAAAATTCTCCCATCTCTCACTCCTCCTAATTTACATTGCCAAAAGCTCTATTATGTTTAACTCCTTTACCCTCAAGACTCCGGGCTGGGGACGAATCTCGTTAGCGATGGTCTTCTTTATCTGGTCAAAGGTTGCTCCCTGAATCAATAGAATCAGCATATTTCCATGGTCAGTCGCATCACAATAGACCACATTGTCCGTGAAATAAAACTTGGTGAACAAAGCGTTTAGATGGGAGCGGTCTATCTCCAAAATTGCATAGGCGCTGACGCTCCGCCGGTTCCGTTTGTCCATCCCGACTTCCTCGCCACTCTCCATTGCCCGTATCCGCTCATAATTCCGAATAAATGACTCCAAATCCTCGCCCAACCAGGGACGCTCGGAATAATGCACCTCTACCTCCTCTATCCCATTCAAGCTTCGGATTTTTTTATTCACCAGCTCTTCAATCCCTTTTTGGTCCTGAGCCTGTAGCAAAACCACTATATCCCAGTCTCCTCTAACCGCATCACAATAAAGCACCCCCTCCCCGAAATAAAGCTCAGAATAAATTCGCTCTAATTCCGCATCGCCCTTCCCGCGGATAAAAACATAAGCGCTAACCAATCGCTCTGCCTCTGCGCCTACCTGAGCCTTTTTAAGAACCTCTTTCTCCTCTGCGCTTAATCTCCGTAGCTCCGCCTCCAGCTCTTCTATCTGGAACGGCTTATCTATATAAGCGTTCCCTGAATATCTTTGCACATTCTCAGAGGTATGCTCATCCCCATACCCAGAGATTACCACTACCCCGAGGTCTGGATACTTGCTCTTAATCACCTGGAGTAGCTTCATTCCATCAATATCCGGCAGGCGGATGTCCAGGATAATATAATTATAGGGAATGCCGTTCCGCCGAGCGGATTCTATCTTCTTAAGTGCGGATAAGCCATCCTCACATCCCTCCACCTCAAACCCTCTTTGGGTCAAACTGACCAATAACTGCCTACGGATGGATGCCTCATCATCAACTATCAAAACCTTTGGCTCTTTCATTGTTATCACCTCCCTTTTGTTCCTTCCTAAAACCTTTTATAAGCATAACCTGTGCCAAATTTGAAAATCATATTAACTATCTGATTTTTAAAAGAAATTTTATAAATAAGATATTCCGCCAATAAAACGATAAATTGTAAAATTTTTTATCACAATATCTATAACTTATTGAAAATAAAATAAAAATACCAAATGTTAAATTTCTTTATGGTGAACAATATAAAAAGGCAGGACATAAAGCCAATTTTTCCGAACCTGAAATAAAGAATCCCATATTCTTTCATCATCCCTTTTGATATTGAAAAGCATTCTTTTAAGCCCTTATTCCAATGATTAGTTTTTGACTTAAGAGCTTAATTATGATAATCCAAATCTAAATGTCAGAGCCAAAAATAGTTCTGGTCAGCGCTTGTCTGTTAGGAATTAACTGTAGATATGATGGTGGAAATAAAAGGGACCATAAAACCCTGGAATGGTTAAAGGACAAATTGCCTATTCCAATTTGTCCGGAACTTTTCACTGGACTTGGATTTCCCAGACCCAGCGCAGAAATTGAAAAAGGGGATGGTTTTACCCTTTTGGCTGGAAAGACCAGAGTGGTTTTAAAAAATGGCAAAGAGGTCACTGGGGAATTTATCCAAGCCTCCAGGGAAGCGCTCAAGCTCGCTAACTTTTATTCGGTTGAGATGGCATTGCTCAAGGACCGTAGCCCAACCTGCGGAGTGAATTATATTTACAATCACGGAAAACCGGTCCGCGGGGTCGGTATCTTTACCGCACTCTTAATCAAACAAGGGATAAAAGTAATGAGCGAGCAAGAGCTGGAATAATTTTATTAAGTGCCAGTAAAAACCTTATACCGTGCATGCTCCTGAATTGGAACCTTTATCCCCTCCTGTTGAAAACGCTGATAAACCGGACATAAATGATAATGCGGAGTATCACAAAACTTCCTTAACTCATCCAAACTCAATATCACCGTATCATTATAAGCCAGGCACACCCTGTAAATCTCTCCTTTTAAAAAGATACACGCCATTGTTCCCCTCCTGGCTTTGTGGTTGATTTTTCAACTCTGGTTCTTCTCGCGCTTTCTGCCCTTTCTATTTTAGATGCGCCACTCTGCAAGGAGGTTCCGCCCTGCTTATTGTTTCCTGAATTTTAGGTTATATAACCAACCCAGCTTTGTCAATATAAAAATATAAAAAAAATCGAAGTCGGTTTTAAGCTCAGCTGGAATAGGATTTTCTTCTTGAAATTATTGAGATATTTTTAGTTATCCAATGATTTCAGCTTAGATAAATTTGACACCCGCCCAAATCGGTGTTTAAATAAAATTGAGGTTCAACTGAAGAGGACACCTTTAAAGATGGCAAGGATATCACGACTAAATTGTTTAACTGAGGAAGAGAAGTGTGGTGTATATAGATTGCTGATTCCGAATAAGATATTCAAGCTCTTTGAGATAGACCCGGAAACTGGGAAGAATAAACAGAAGGAGCAGGTGGTATGTTATGAATGCCCGGAGGGAAGTGCGGAGGCAAGTATTGAGATAAAGGCTAATCCTTCTGACCAGGACCCAATTTTTTACATTGAGGTCAGCGATTCTCGGGATTTGATTCAACTGCAATGGGATTTTATTTTAATCAATGACATCAGGGTTCCCAGATTTAACACCGATGTGACCGTGGAAGGCAAAGACCGATGGTTTCACTGGGATACCAGAAACCTCCCGGAGGAAATCCGGGCGGTTGAAGCGGGGTTGGCGCCGGGACAAACCAGACCCGGACTAAGATTGATAGATGAGCTAAACCAATGTTTGGACCGGTTCTGCTTGACTTTAGGCTTAAAGAGTATTTTTATGGAAGCGCTTTTTTATCATAATGC
>Ga0123519_10008710_pt1 | contig 15417 bp, 12 predicted proteins | sample YelNatPaOPRAMG02_FD_87396 | JGI IMG/M metagenome (GOLD analysis project Ga0123519, IMG submission 87396) | Hot spring microbial communities from Yellowstone National Park - Yellowstone National Park OP-RAMG-02 (version 2) | ecosystem: Environmental > Aquatic > Thermal springs > Hot (42-90C) ...
CGAGCAACCTTGCCAGTCTACTCACCTGGCCCGGCCCTGTCAACCCCCCCGCCCTTTTCCCCTCCCGGGGTCCTCGGCGGGCTTTTACTTATAGGCCTTTCCTGTTTTACTGTCAAGAATGTTGGAGATGAGGCGTCAACAGGTCGTTTGTACAGGTTTCACCCCGGCTTTTTTCAGGAATCATCGTTCATCGCTTCCTCGAGCCACTCCCTCAATATGGCCCGGGATACTGGCAGGAGGTTTCCAGCATGTATCCTTCCGAGATTCCTGAACTCGCTGATATTCAGATTTTGTTCTCCTGTAAGCTCGGCAGCATGACCGACATACCAACGCTCCAGATCCCGGGAAGTCACTTCCAGATGAAACTGAAGACCCAGAACGCGCTTCCCGAACGAATACGCCTGATGGGGATAAACAGCCGTTGAAGCCAAAAGAGTTGTTGCTGGCGGGAGATCAAATGTATCTCCATGCCAGTGAAGTACAGGCAGGTTTCCCAAATGGGAAAGAGCGGAGGTTTTTCCCTTGGCGGTCAGATCCAAGGGAGACCAGCCAATCTCTTTCCGGCCACCGGGATATACCCTTCCCCCCAGAACCCTAGCAAGTAACTGGCTCCCAAGACATATCCCGAGAAATATGCCACCGCCCGCAATATGCGCTTCAATCCATTCCAGCTCATCCAGAAGAAACGGATAACGGGATTCTTCATAGGCCCCTATCGGACCCCCAAGCACTACCAGAATCTCGGACCTCCGGATATTTCCAGAAACTTCCCGGATAAACGGTGCCTCAACAGAATGGACCATACAATCTTTATCCCGGAATACCTCTGACAGGACCCCTGGAGACTCAAAGGGAACATGTTGAATCACGCAAACAGATGGCATCAATTCTTCCCTCCGGCAGCCGAAGATAAACGGGACATCTCATGACTAAGGATAGCAACATTCATACCAGGAATGAACTGCGAGCGATTCAGGAAAAGACCGTATTTCCTTTTCGACGCATGGCGAGCAGAAATACGGACGGCAACACGAGGAGTGTCATCAACGTCGAACTGAAAATGCCTCCTGTAACCACGGCTGCCAACGGACGCTGGATATTGGCCCCTGTCCCGTGGGACAGCAGTAATGGCAAGATACCAAGCGTCCCGACCAGAGCTGTCATGATAACCGGACGAACACGGCGGATAGCCGCATGGATGATCGCCTGTTCAGGCGCTTCCCCTCGTCGTTGAGACTCCTGGGCAAACGAGAGAAGAAGGACTCCATTCTGAATAGCGACGCCAAAGAGGGCGATAAATCCGATGGATGCCGGAACGCTCAGGAACTCCCCAAAGCTCCTGAGAGCCAAAATCCCTCCAATCATCGAAAAAGGAATATTGAGAAGGATCAAGAGTGTGTATGAGAACGAATTAAAATTCCCGTACAGCAGGATAAACACCAGTACCAGCACTAATGGCAAAAGAATTTTCAGCCTGTTAAGGGTGATCTGTGTATTCTGGAACTCTCCTCCATACTCGAGTCTGATTCCTGTGGGAGGAGGCAAGCCGCTTTTGACTCTCTCCCTGATTTCCTTGACAACATGACTTGTGGCCCTGTCCCTGATATTGAACTGAACCATCATCAACCGGCTTCCGTTTTCGTGAAATATCCTTGAAGGACCGATCACTTTCCGGATTTGAGCCAGTTGCCCGAGCGGAACGGTGACACCTTTGGGTGTCGTAATCAAAATGGAACGTATCCGGCTAATGGACATCCGGTCCCTCTTCCTGAAACGAATATGCAGATTATAGCGTCTGACTCCCTTGATCACCTGCGAAGTGATTCCATCCGGCCCAATCCCCATCATGACGATGCGATTGACGTCTGATACGCTTAACCCATATTGTGCTAGAGCATTTCGGTCAACCCGGATATTAATATAGGGTTGTCCGGTAATCCGCTGAATGGTGACGGAGTATACTCCCCTGACTTTTCTGATTTCCGCGGCGAGCTTCTCAGAATAACTGGAAATATCCTTCAGATGATCCCCATAGACCTTGACGGCAACCATGGCCTTGACGCCGGAAACCATCTCATCAATCCGTTCCTGGATAGGCTGTGAGAGATCAAATGAAACCGATGGAAGGGTATTGTCAAGACGGTTTTCAATCTTTCTGACCAGTTCTTTCTTCGACAAATGGGGTGGCCATTCCCTCCGGGGACGAAGCTTGACGTAAATTTCCGTATGGGAAGGCACATCTGTATCTGTACCGGACTGCGCCCTTCCTATTCTGGACTGAGTCATTTCCACTTCGGGGAACGAAAGGAGAATTTGACTGATCACCCGGCTGGCCTGGGTTGTTTCATTCAATGATGCGGAAGGCCACAGGTCTGCAAGTACCAGTATCGATCCCTCATCCAGAACAGGAATAAACTCTGTTCCTGTTCGCAAGATGACTACCACGGCAAGCCCCACAAAAAACAGCCCGATCGCAATGACCCAGCGTCCATGTGGCAAAATGTACTCCAAAATGGAAACATAGACTTTCTGAATGAATTGAAAAAGATGTTCACCGGCTTTTTCCATCCAGCTCGCATTTCCCGTCCGGAAATAACTCATCATGACCGGAACAAAAGTCAGGGAAAGAAGAAGGGATGAAGCCAGCGCAAGCAAAATTGCATAGGCCATGGGCGTAAACATCTTGCCCGGAATCCCTGGAAGGAAAAGGATAGGGAGAAAAACGCAGGCAATAATCGCGATTGAAAAAAGAATAGGACGCACAACTTGACCGGCCGCCCCGACGATTTCAGGAACTCCTAGCGGCCTCCCGCTTTCCCATTGGTGTCGTTCGATATTTTCAACCATGACAATGGAAGCGTCGACCATCATGCCGATGCCGATGACAATGCCCCCCATGGACATCAAGTCGGCAGCAATGTGGAGCCGTTCCATCAGAAAAATGGTGATCAGGATTGATATCGGAAGGGTCATTGCCACTACCGATGCTGCCCATATCCGACCCAGAAAAAGGATCAGGACAAGAACGACAAGGAGACTTCCTTCCAGCAAAGCACGAACAACAGTATGGATGGCCTTGATAATCAGTGGTGCTGCGGAGTAGTACGTATGAATGCGAACATGGTCAGGAAGAAGGTGCCGATTGATCTCGTGGACCCTGTCTTTCAAACGGGAAAGCACATCCAGGGCATTCTCTCCACGGAGCATCACCACGGTTCCCTTGACCACTTCCCGGTCATCCAGGAGAGCATTTCCTCTGCGGACTTCCGGAAGAACCCTGACCGTCGCAATATCCCGGATAAGAACAGGAACCCCCTGTCTCGTCGCAACTACAATGGAAGCAATATCTTCCCTGGATCGGATCCGTCCAATTCCCCGTACAATATAGGACTCTCCTCCGACATCTATATACCCTCCTCCAACATTTTCGTTGTTTTTCGACAGGGCCTTTGAAACTTGATCCAGTGAGAGATGATACCCGAGGAGGCGATAGGGATCGACATTGACAAAATAGGCCTTGACGTACCCACCATACGATAAAACTGCCGCAACCCCGTGGGTGGTCAAGATCGCTCTTTTCACAATCCAGTCCTGATATGTCCGGAGCTTCATGAGATCAACGCCGGGCCCTTCCAGGGTGTACCGGAAAATATTTCCGGTCGGTGTCGAAACAGAGCTCAAAACGGGAGATGCTCCAGGGGGAAGAGAAGACCGGGACTCGGACAATCTTTCCATCACCAACGTCCTTGCCCGATAAATATCGACGTTATTGCGAAATACAACCGTTACAGAGGACAGCCCAAACAAGGTCTTTGATCGAGTCAGCACCACCCCCGGCAATCCGTTCATCTCCATTTCAATCGTGTTGGTGATCTGTTTTTCGACTTCGGATGGCGCTATTCCGGGTGCCTCTGTCAGAACCGTTACCGATACGGGGGAAACATCCGGCAGGGCATCAACCAAAAGCGATTGAAGTGCCATGACGCCTGCTCCGGATAGAAGAATGACAAAAAGGATCACAAGCAACCGGTTTTCCAGAACCTTTTCAAAAAACCGGTTGTTCATCGATCGGAAGTGGGATGGTTGGTCATTTTCTCAAACTGGGCCTTCAGCCAAAATCCATTCTTGTCCACAATACGGACGGAAGAAGGCAAGTGGTCATGAACGGGGACCAGTCCCTCCTCCGAATGGCCAGCAGACACACCGACCATCCGATATTTTCCCCCGTCCTCCTCTACAAAAAGAACGGAGCGACCTTTTTCAAGGAAGACGGCCTCCCTTGGCACCCAGAGGTGCTGCCCCCTGTACGGGACGTGAAGGTAGACGGATACAAACATCCCCGGTCGAAGAAGAAGATGCCGATTCTCAAAAATGCCACGGACAAGCACCGTGCGGGTCTTCGGATCCGCTGTCGGACTGATATAGGTGATGTGTCCCCACATCCTCAGATTCGATTCGGGAATACGGATTTCCATCCTATCCCCGACACGGACTCCAGACATGTCTTGCTGATAGATTTGTCCATCGACCCTGACCCAGTCCATATTACCGATCGTAAAAAGGCGATCGCCAGAATAGACGGTCTGTCCTGCGATCGCTTTCTTAACCAGCACATACCCATCAAGATCAGAACGGATCTTTAAATAACGGGAGATGTGACCCGTTTTCTCGAGTCGGTCAATTTCCTCCTTCAAAACCCCCAGATTTGTGAGTTTCATGACCGCCGCCTGGATAATCCTGCGGGAAAGTTTCTGGCTTGACAGATCCTTTCCGCTGATGGATACCAGTTTGACAGATTGGAGATACTCCTGTTGGGCTTCGATATAGTCAGGGCTGAAGACGGTCGCCAGGATCTGTCTTTTCGATACATGGTCCCCCGTGTCCGCATAAACTTTCTGGACGCGGCCAAAGATCTGATTACTGGTCCCCAAAGACCTGACGGTTACATAACTGACGCGATCATCGATCAGGGCTACTGTTCCGGAAATATGGATGAGATGATTTCCATGTTTTGGTCCGTAAACATGAGAAGCGATCCCCAAGGTCTTGACAACTTGAGGAGAAAGGGTGACAACTTGCCCCGATAACCCAGGGTCCGTGGCCCCCGGACTGGACCATGAGACGTTTGGGACGAAAAGGAGGTATATTGCCAGCCCTCCCAAGTATGCAGAGAGTCTCCTTTGCTGCCAGAAAAACATCAAAAGACCTTTCAAAATAGGGTATCAAAGTCCTGAAGCACTCGATGCAGGAACATACTATACCCCACTATATAAATGAAATAAAGTCTATTTTCGGGGGTTTCTGGGGTCGGATCGGGAAGGCACCTCCTTATTCCTCTGCCTCCCCCTGAAGAACGCGACAATAGAATCTTTTTCCGACTTTCAAAAGATGATTGTCGGGAAGAACCTGAAGAAAAGGGTCCCGAATGGTTTCACCATTCCAGTCAACGGCTCCCTGTCTGATCAGTTGCTTGGCATGACTTTCACTCTTGGCGGCCCCGGCCTGAACCATTACTGAAGACAACTTGACAGTCCCCTTCCCGCCTATCCGGATCAAGGGAACATCTTCCGGTATTTCCTTACGTGAAAAAACCCGAACGAAAGACTCGGCCGACTGAACGGCCTGCTCCATTCCATGAAACTGGGCCACAACCGACTTTGCCATCTCGATTTTCGCATCCCTCGGATGCATCATTTTCAGAACGGACGGATCCAGGTCCGTGAGTAAAGTGCCATAGGATTCAATCAGCTGGTCCGGAATGGACATCAGTCGTCCAAACATTTCGTCAGGAGGATCTTCCATCGCTACCGCATTACGAAGGCTCTTGCTCATCTTTTTTTCCCCGTCCAGACCCACCAGGAGCGGAAGGGTCATGACAACCTGGGGATCCTTCTGGTGCTGACGAAGCAAATCACGGCCAACCAGAAGATTGAATAGTTGGTCAGAACCTCCCAGCTCGACATCACTTTCCAGAACCACCGAATCATACCCCTGCATCAAGGGGTAGAGGAGTTCATGCAGATGAATGGGAAGTCGCTCGACCATTCTTTTCTGAAAATCGTCACGCTCCAGGAATCTGGCCACTGTCTGGAGTCCGGCTATTCGAACAAGACCATCCACTCCCAGGATTTTCATCCACGAACTATTAAAGACAACATGTGTCTGTTCCGGAAGGAGAATGCGATAGACTTGCTTCTCGTAAGTCTTTGCATTTTCGGCAATCTGCTCAGGGCTGATGGGCTTCCGGATTTCTGACCGGCCGGTGGGATCACCGATTAACGCCGTAAAGTCGCCAATCACAAATTGAACGATATGTCCCATATCCTGAAATTGCCGAAGCTTCTTCAGGAGGACACAATGTCCCAGATGCAGGTCGGGAGAGGTCGGGTCAAACCCGGCCTTGATCTTGAGAGGGTTACCGGTCTTATAGGAATGTTCTAGCTTTCTCTCGAAATCCTCCAGAACGTGAAGATCCACGACACCTCTCTGAAGGATCGGCAATGCCTTTTGGGGAAGCTGGACTAAACGGGTATCCATTCAGCAGGATTCCTCTATGCTTATGATGCGCTACCATCAGGGTCCTGAGCTCCCGAAAGAGCAAGGGAAACCTATCTCTGCATCAGTGTATAAAAAAGTTGTCTCACCCAGTCATCCGTCAGAAAAGGCAACCGGGTAGGGTCCATCAACCTGTAACAGGGTCCGCGCGTGTGCAGATAAGGGCTTCTTTTTCGCCATACGTGCGATTTCAGTTCCTCCAGGTGCACCATGCTGTCCGGGATTGCAACAGGTTCCAGCTGGCTGCATTCATTCCCAGAAGAACCTGAAATCAACAGGCTATCAAGGGATTGTTGCATCTTTTGGAGAGGCGTCGTTTTCTCCTTTTTGCAAGAGGAAACCGCAAAGCAAATCTTGTCATCACGCAATCTCCCCTGCAGGAGTATTGCCGGTTGGTCCTTAAGGGAAGGAACCAGACATTGCATCGGCCAAACATCCGGAACCAATGCTGATGGTACCGTCCAGATCCAACGCTCCGGATCCCGCCCTCCTCCCAGATCGTTTGTCAGATCCAGCATCCGGTCGAATATTTCGCTCCCCTTTTCCGTCTCCAGAACAATTCCCCTCCGTTTCCTGTCCTGTGTAACGACTAGGGGCGTCCGGTTCCACGATCTGACCGAAAAGTGCAAACCTTTGCGGACAGACTTTGAAACTTCACGGGACAGGGAATCCATCTCCGGATAGAATGTCCAGGCATTCAGAAGGCAGGCCAGGGCCCTGATCCTGTATACAGGATTGGACTCGTCCGGAGAAAGTCCCAAAAACAAGCCCAGAGAATCCAGAAAATCCTTCCACTCTGACAACTCGGCAGGAAGGGCCGAAAGAACCTTTTCCAGAAGACGATCGTTTCTTCTGAATAGGTAATTATTCCACCAGGTTTCAATGTGCCCGCCAACCCCCTTGCGCCGAAAAAAACGTACCATTTCGTTTTTCATTCCACTAAATATTCGGGGAAACAGGGATTCCTGGATTTCCGAAAAGCCCGGCATCCAGCGGGAGCGCTCCATCGATGAAAAACCTGAGCGCAATTCGGGCATCCCGGACAACTGCCATTTTTTTCCCAAAAAGACAATGGCAGGCGACAGGGGATGAAAAAATCGGGGATCTTCCAGTGGAAATCCGGTAACATCAAAAAATGAATTCAGTGGAAGCCCGGGAAGCCCTCCGACGAGCGCAGCCGGAATCAAAGGCAAATCTTCGTACACAACGACCGATTCATACCCTTGTTTTTCCGCCAGGATTGCCACCAGCAACGGAAGCACCCCGCGTCCGACAATCAGGACTTTTGGCATATCAGTTCCCGGAGTTCAAAAAATTTCTACAGACGGAAAAAAGTACGCGATTTCAAAACGGGCTGTTTCCGGAGAGTCACTCCCATGAATTGCATTCTCTTCAATCGATCCTCCGTAAAGTTTCCTGAGCGTTCCTGATTCTGATTTCTGAGGGTCGGTCGCGCCCATGAGAGCCCGGTGGTCAGAAATCGCATTTTCTTTTTCCAGAACAAGTATCATGACAGGGCCAGATGCCATGAACCGGGTCAAGCTGGAAAAGAAAGGCCTTTCCCGATGAACATGGTAAAAACCTTCCACTTCTCTTTGGGAAAGCCACCGGAGTTTCGCGGCACAAACCCGGAATCCTTCCTTTTCGTAACGGGCCAGAATCGCTCCCAGAAAATTCTTGCGGTAGGCATCGGGTTTAACAATGGCCAGGGTCCGTTCAATCATTTTTTTATCACTCCTCGTTGTTTTCCTGAGTTCATAACCCAATCCATTGGAAGATCCTATGCCGAATCGGCATCCAGAGTCCTCCTGTCGAACAGGGACATATGCTGGCGATGGATGAAGGTCCATCCCAGAATAGTAGTAAAGACAAATGGTACCAGCTGATATATGACAGAAAGAGCAAGAGCCTCTTCGTCCCTGACCCCAAACATCCTCATGGCATAGAGGGTAGCGAACTGGATAACTCCAATACCACCTGGTGAGGCTGGGATCACGAGGGCGAGGTTTGTAAAGAGAAGAAGGGACAGGGACATCATGACCGGATGAATGTCCAGGTCAAAAATCCGAAGATAAAAATAACATCCCCCTAGACCCATTGCCCAGACAATAAAGGACATGGCGAATAGTACCAGCAAGTGACGTGGGGATGCCAGGGCTGACAGGCCATGCAACAATTTCTCCATGGTTTGTGCCATCCGGGACCAGAATGTTTCAGGTTGCTGACCCGTCATTCCCAGAAGGAATCGAATGAAACGGGACCGGAAACGGACAAGCAGCAACAGTGTGAAAAAAATAGTCGAGGTGGCCCCTCCCAGAATAAAAAGCTTTTCCCGGATATCACTGGCCCCATGAAGAAGAAAAAACAGGAACAGAATACCTGTCAGAAGGACAACATCAAAAAAGCGTTCGAGAAAGATGGTCGAAAAAAGGATAGCCGAACTGATTTTTTCGATCCGTCGGGTATAAAGAAGACGAACCATCTCTCCTCCACGGAACGGAAGGATGTTGTTCGCCATGTAACCGACCATAATAGAGCTATAAAGATGGAATGGAGAAACGCGCTTGGCCACTGAGAGCGTTGTCCTCCAGAAAAGGGCCCGAAAAAAAAAGGAGACGTTCATCAGGAGAAGAATGGGGACAAGCCAGCCATAATGGCCTTTCCATAGCAGATGAAACAAAAGAGTAAAATTGACGTGACGGAAGGAAATCCAGAGCGCCAGGAAGCTGACCAGCAATCCGGCCAGGAGATGCAGGTGCTTCCCTTCAATTGCCATGGAATCCCATTCTCTCCCGAAACTCCTCGATCGTCTTCCTGAGCCCCTCTTCAACAGGAATGCGAGGCTCCCATCCCAGAATCCTGCGGGCCTTCGAGATATCCGGCTTTCGGCGGCAGGGATCGTCCGGCGGAAGGGGCTTATACTCTATGGATGATTTTCCCCCCGAAAGCTTGAGGACCAGTTGTGCCAGTTCGATGACCCGATACTCAAGGGGGTTGCCCAGATTGACGGGACTGTCAAAGTCTTCTGATTGCATCGCACGGACAAGGCCTTCCACCATATCTGAAACGAAACAGAAAGAGCGGGTCTGGGAACCGTCCCCGTAAACCGTCAGGGGCTCTCCCAACAGGGCCTGATGACAAAAGTTGCTGACGACACGGCCATCATTGAACAACATCCGGGGGCCATATGTGTTGAATATCCGAACGATCCTGGCATCAACTCCGTAGACCCGACGAAAATCCATGGCGATTGTTTCCCCGCCCCTCTTGCCTTCGTCATAGCAAGACCGGATTCCTACAGGGTTCACGTTGCCGAAATAGGATTCTCGTTGCGGATGTTCAAGAGGGTTACCGTACACCTCCGAAGTGGATGCGATGACGACCCGGGCATGATTGGCCCGACAATTTTCAAGGACCTGCCAGGTCCCCCAAACGGCAGTACGGAAAGTATCCAGAGGCTTCACCTGATAATGAACAGGAGATGCCGGGCAGGCCAGATGAAAGATTCCGTCATACTTGCCAACAACGGGATCGGCGACATCCTGCTCCAATAGACGGCTGACTTTTCCAGAGTCGAAAGAAAGATACCGTCGGGTCCCTGTATAAAAATTGTCCAGGACATCCACCGCATGACCTTCCGACAACAATTTCTCTACCAGATGAGAGCCGATGAAGCCAGCCCCTCCCGTCACGAGGTAGTGTTTGATTGATTGAGCCTCAGGAATTGGAATACCTCACTTCCAGTGGAATATCGGGGTAAATTCCCGAAGATTCGGGAGTAACGCGCATGGCAAGACCCATAACGCCCGCTTTCATCGCCTGCCGGAACGCCCTTCCGTATTCCGGATCGATCTGGTCTGCCGGAAGAACATGATTCACATCGGAGCGCTGGACGATAAAAAGGATGCCGGCAAGATCTCCTTCAAGCACCCGTTTTTCAAGCTCCTTCAGATGCTTGCAAGCCCGATCTGAAACGGCATCCGGAAAAAATCCTGCATCCCCCTCCCGGTAAGTCACGCTTTTGACTTCGAGGTACATCCGCCTTCCGTCAACTTCCAGAAGGAAGTCAACCCGGCTGTTTTCGCCATAAGGAACTTCCCGACCCAGGATCCGGGCATTCAAAAGTCCGGGATGAAATCCCCCGGCAATCACTTGTTCGGCCAAATGGTTTGCCAGGATTGGATTGATGCCTACCCTGATCCCAGGCAACGGTTCACTCTGTTCGACCCGGAAGCGATACTTCGTCGGGTTCTTGCTTCGTTCGGGAACCCGGGAGAGATAAATTGGAATTCCCGGAGCATCGAGACAGGACAAAAGTCTCCCGGGATTGGGGGAATGCGCCCAGATTTCATTCCCGTCCTTCATGCGGGCAAGAACGGAGTAGCGTTTTTCCCTCCTTAAATAAACCGCCTCGGTCAAGGATTCTGTGTAACGCAACCTCTCCCCACCCCATTCCAGACGAATCCGTGCCGGAACAACTCCGAAGGCTGATACTGGTTGCGTCCGTCCAGAACCAGATTCCCTGACATCAGAGCTTTGACCTTGGGCCAGTCCGGATTCCTGAACACCCTCCATTCTGTCAGGAGAAGGAGGATCTCCGCTCCCTCAAGAACCGAATACGGGTTCTCCCCGAACCGGACCTTTTCCCCGTAGATTTCCCTCAGAGCAGGCATGGCCGCCGGGTCGTACAGGGATATTCTTGCACCTTCTTTCAGCAATCCGTCCAGGACAGTCAGGGATGTAGCTTCCCGGATATCATCCGTCTCCGGCTTGAACGCCCCTCCCCATATTGCAACAGACTTTCCGGCAAGGGTTCCTGTTAACTCCCTGATTCTTCTCAGTGCCCAGCCTTTCTGGAATTCATTGATGCTCTCGACCTCCCGCAAGATTCCCATCTCCACACCCAGACGGGCACCCGTATGGATCAGCGCCTTGACGTCCTTCGGAAAACAGGATCCTCCGTAACCGACCCCCGCATAAAGGAAAGGCATACCGATCCTTCGGTCTGAGCCCACACCGGAGCGGACATTCATGACATCCGCTCCGACCTTGTCGCAAACTTGGGCAATCATGTTCATGAAAGAGATTTTGGTCGCCAGAAAAGCGTTGGAAGCATACTTGGTCAGCTCGGAGGAACGCACATCCATGAAATAAACCGGATGACCATTCCGGACAAAGGGTGCGTAAAGTTCTCTCATCAGTTCCTGAACCCGGGGGTTGGAAACACCAACAATCACCCTGTCAGGGCGAAGGAAATCTTCTACCGCTGCCCCTTCTTTCAAAAACTCGGGATTGGACACCACGTCGAATTCCGTCGTCCCGGCAACCCCGCGACGGGCAAGCTCTTCCGAAACCTCTTTTTCAACAAGGTCACAGGTTCCTACGGGAACTGTCGACTTGATCACAAACACCCGATATCCGTCCATCAACCCTGCGATGGATCGGCAGACCGACAAAACCGCGTTCAGGTCGGCCGATCCATCGTCTCCCTTCGGCGTTCCGACTGCGACAAAACAAAAAAGGGAGTTGGCAATGGCCTTGGACAAATCCGTCGTAAAAGACAACCGCCCGCCGGAGAGATTGCTCTCCAACAAAGAATCAAGTCCGGGCTCGAACAGGGGAGACTCTCCCCGTGACAGCATTTCGACCTTCGCCGGGTCAATGTCAACGCCGATTACATCATGCCCCATTTCGGCAAAACATGTGGCGGTCACCAGACCCACATACCCTGTCCCAATGACAGCAATCTTCAAGCAGGATCCTCCCCGAAAGACTTCTGGAGCAAAATGATGTGCGGCTTGAATTCAAGAAAGGCCTGTGGGATATTAGCAGGGATGGATTTTTGACTCAAGTTGTTCCCTCAGGGCTTGCCCGCGAAGGCCCGATCCTCATTCTGTTTCCCGTGTTTTGGAGATATGGGGTGTAGTCCCCAGCCCAGGAAACACATCGATTGAAACCGATCGGAAAAAATGGACTCAAAATCAACAGACTGGGATATTCTCATCGTTGGCGCCGGAATCATTGGATGTTCTATCGCCTGGCACCTCCGATCCTCTTCGCTGAAAATCCTCCTGCTTGAACGTTCAGAGCCGGGGGGGCTTGCGACAAATGCGGCCGCCGGCATTCTGGGACCTCTGAACGAGACCTCCGGGCCCGGTCCCCTGCTCGCATTGATGCAGGAGAGCCTGGCCATGTACCCATCTTTTGTCAGGGATGTGCAGGAAGCCTCAGGGTTATCCGCCGACCTGGTTCCCAGCGGAATCCTTTCTGTGGCCACATCACCTGAAGAGGACTCAAGGCTTCAGGAAAAGTGGAAGTGGCAATCCTCCTCCGGAAGGGGATTGGCATGGATGGGGGCAGAGGAGATCCGGAAACTCTATCCTGATCTTTCTCTTGATGTGACTTCCGCCATTCATTATCCCCACGAATCCCATGTTTTTGCTCCACGCCTCCTCAAAGGCCTCCTGGGGGGACTTGGCCACTTTCCCGTCACTTTTCGTGGCGGCACCTCTGTCCGGAAAATCTCCCCGGAGCCTGGCGGAATCCTGACAGCCGAAACGGCCGGAAGGGAGAGGATCAGAAGCAGGAAGATCGTCCTTACGCCGGGAGCCTACCTGAATGAAATGGATATTCCCGGACCGGTCCCGCTTGTTATCCCCGCCAATGGACAAATCCTGTCCGTCAGAATACCGGATTTTTCTCTCCGGAAAATCGTTTTTTACCCTCCGAAAGGTTACTTTGTCCCCAAACTGGACGGGACTGTCGTCATCGGGGCCACGGAGGAAACGATCGGGTTCCAGACTCGGGTTACACCAAAAGGGATCATGGAATTTCTCGCACCGCTGGAAAAAGTATGCCCCCGACTTCTGGAAGCTCCCCTTCAATCGACATGGTCCGGCCTGCGCCCCAAAACTCCCGATGGCCTCCCGATTCTGGGTCCGCATAGGGAACTTCCGAATCTGATCTTCGCAACCGGACATTACAGGAACGGTATTCTGCTGGCTCCCGTCACCGGAAAGAAGATCGCGGAATTGTTACTGGGAAATCTTTCTCCCAGCGTTCTTCAGCCATTTTCCTCAGCCCGTTTTTTCTGATGAACGCTTTACAGCCGGAAGGCAATAATCAGAATCATCCCGGCCAGAGACAGTCCCCCCAGTGAGATAAGGGCGGGTAGCCCGGATCTCCTCCCCCAGAAAACCAAAAGGTAAATTCCCTTCACAATATTGTTCGAGGAAGCCGCCACCATCGTACTGACCAGGATGACATGAACAGGCAAGTTGCTCCCCTGATGGGCAACGCTGAGGATAAACGGAATGATATCCGTCACACCGACAAGCCCTGCAAGGACATAAACACCGGAATGACCAAAAGCACCGTGCACCCAATGGGTCAGGAAGGAGATGACAACGTACGAGAAGGCAAAAAGAAAGGCGGAATTCAGTTCCAGCGGGTTGCCGGTCGATGTCTGGACTTTTTCGGGAGGAACGTCGATGCCTTTTCCGGGAGGGGTTCTCGGGTAGACCATTGCAGCGGAAGACAAGCCTGCCAGAAAGAGAATGAGCAAAGGCCAGAGCATCTTCTCCGCAATGGATGGCGTCAGAAGGAAAAGGACCAGGATCATCCGCAGATACATCAGAGAATTGGTCAGGATGATCGCGGAATTGATTTCCTTTTCATCACCTGTCTGTATGCGACCCTTTTTCGACAACAGGATTGTCGCGACCGTTGATGAGTAAAATCCCCCCAGGACAGCTTCCAGAAAAAAGCTTCCCCGAGGGGACAAAAAGCGTTGAGCCAGGTAGCTTCCGTAAGACAGGGAAGAAACCACCACAACGGCTTTCCAGACCTGATAGGGCGTGACGGGAATATACGGGATCACCGCTTCTTTTGGAAGAAGCGGCAGGATAATTCCTGTCAGGATCAGAAATTTTCCGGCAGTCAACAACTCATTGATCGGAACGGTTTCCGCGAGATGGTGGAGCCGCACTCTGGTGCCCAGGAAAAATACCGCGGCAACAACCAGCGCAATGGACATCCAGAAAGGTTCCCTGATAACCATCGGCCCCAGCATATAGGCAATAAGACTGCTGACAGATCCGACCATTGTCGGGGGATCCCGGTTGACCGGTTGCCCCATTGCAAAACGGAAATAGGCATATAGCCACAGACCGAGAACAAGAAGTCCCACACTGAACACACTCATATAGACCGGGTCCAGAAGATATAGCCCCAATCCGGCCAAGGACAATACCGGAAATGTCCTGACACCACCCGGCCCCCGGAACTTTTCCTCTGTGGCCACCTCTTCTACAGCCAGTCCCAGAAAGAACGAGAGCCCCAGCAGAAGAATAAGATGAACCAGATCTACAGGGTGTTCGGGATGGGAGAAGATACCTGTCACATTTTTCCCCTTATGCAGGACAATTGCGCCACCTTTTCAGAGCCAAAGGGCAATCGGGTACCCGGATCATGCGAATAACCAGTGAATGTTAATGATTTCAGGAGAAAACAAAAAGGCCCCCGGTTCCTCCATTTCCGGAACCGGGGGCCTTCTGATTTCCCCTGTTGCTATAACGTTGGTTCAGGGCGAAAAGTTATTTGAGACTGGCCATATAATCTGCCAGGGCATCCAGGTCTTTTTTCCGCAAGTAATTGAACGCGGGCATCATGGACTTTGGCTGGACTGCCCGCGGATTCGCATGGTGGACCAGATGCCATCCCTTGATCGGCAGTCGGCTTCCCACATGCAGCAAGTCCGGCGCTTTCCGGTCCGACCCGAACACCGTCGGGCTTTCTCCGACAAAGTCAGCTGCTGTCGGAGGGGCTCCAAAGTATTGCCAGTCCTGGGTCTGTTCCGGAAGC